>Ga0208361_1000151_pt1 | contig 24739 bp, 20 predicted proteins | sample LakMenEpi05Aug10_FD_150670 | JGI IMG/M metagenome (GOLD analysis project Ga0208361, IMG submission 150670) | Freshwater microbial communities from Lake Mendota, WI - 05AUG2010 deep hole epilimnion (SPAdes) | ecosystem: Environmental > Aquatic > Freshwater > Lake > Epilimnion/Euphotic zone ... | reverse complement strand
GCGGAACCGGGAGCGGTTGGCCGGGCGGAACTGACCGGCAATGAGCCATGTGGTGCGAACGGAGTCCGTACCGACTTGTGTCCCATTGCATGAGAGTTGAGATGCTGTCCGGATGGGGCGGTAAGTGTATTCGGATGTGTGGATGAAGCCGCGGTCCGAAGACTGCGGAGAGACCTGCTTGTTGTGGTTCGCTACCCTGGCGAGAACCTTGCTTCAACGGAGCCGCTGTCCGAAGACCGCGGACGACTCGCCGAGGATCAAGGCACGCGGGCTGCTGAAGGTGCGGGCGCTCTGCACAGCCGTGCTGATGTCGGTGTGGCTCGGGCTCGGGTTGGTGGGAGAGCGCCTCTCATGGCTCAGCAGGGAATGATCCACGCGGCACGGGCAGCGCTTGGCCCGTGCCCAAGGATAGGCATCTGGGAATAGTGACAAAGACATGGCGTGCTTGGCTCCCAGCGAACGGGGAAGTTGTCGCAGTAGGTCTCGCATGCCTGGTTATAGCAGTAGAAGCTCCATGCACCATTACTTTCGGTTACCACGGCGGTGCATGCCTGTGAGCCATACGGGTAGTGAGCCGATGTCGATCACATGGCGGCTGGAGACCCCTATGCCGACGGATGTGTACGGAACACTCGCTGTGGCCTAGTGCCAAGCGTGGATGGTGGGCCTTTGTCCCTACAGGGGCAACTCCCACCCTCGCCACGCATCTGAAGCTCGTGGAAATACCCGGGAACCAAGGAGCCCCGCCACAGCCGCCCGGCACAGGGAAGCCAGGGCTTGCAAGCGGCTTCCTTCCCGGTAATCTCTTGCGACCTCGTTGCCGGGGTGGCGAAATGGCAGACGCGATGGATTCAAAATCCATTTCCCGCGAGGGAGTCGGGGTTCAAGTCCCCGCCTCGGCACCAAGCGCACAGCTCGCCTCCGAGCTGTTGCCCGTCCTGTTGCACAAGCTCAACAACGTGACGCAGGTCTTCAGCGGGCTGAACTCGCTGCTCACGGTCACCAAGGACGCAAGCCTGCTCACCGAGCGCGCCGGGGATCTGGAGTACGCCGGGGCGCAGCTGCACCGGCTGGGCTGGGTGGTCGGCATGCTCGGCGCCTCGCAGGGTGCCGACCTCCTGCTGGCGCGGCGCGAGGCGCAGGCCTTGCGCTGGAGCCTGGAGGCGCTCTGCGAGCTCTACGGCCGCGAGGGACGGCGCCTGGAGCTGCCGGAGCGCCTGCCGCGGGTCACACCAACGGAAGCCGAACCGCGCGTGTGCTGGGAGCTGCTGGTGTGGGTGCGTGCCCATGCCAGCGCTGCCCAGTCGCGGATCCTGCTCGAGGCGACGGACGAGGCCTGGGTGTTCCGCGTGGAAGGTGTGGCGGCCGAGTACCGCTTGCCGCGCGCGGTGCTGGTGGAGCTCTCGTGAGCTGGCTCGCGCGCCTTTGGAAGGGTTCGGGCGAGCGAGCGCGGGTGGCATCCGCGCTGGGAGACCCGGGCCAGATCGCGCTGGTGGAGAACGAGCTTGTGCGCCTGCGGCCGATGCTCGCGGCCGACGGTGGCGATGTGGAGCTGGTCGAGGTGCAGGACGGTGTCGTGCGCCTGCGCATGGTGGGGGCCTGCCGCTCCTGCTCCGCGTCCGCAGCGACGCTGGCGCACGGGCTGGAGCCCGCTCTCAAGGAGCGGCTGGCGTGGGTGCGCTCGGTGGAGGCGGTTTCCTGAACTCGCGCAGGACCACCGTGGCGTAGCTGCCCGGAGGGAGCGCGAAGGCGATGCCAAGATCGCTCGCCGGCGCGGCGCCGTCGAGCGCCGTGATCTCGCACTCGGCAACCCGCAGCCAGGCCGCGCGGCGCGCGCCCGGCAGCTGCACCCGGGCCAGGTCGTCCGTCGTGATGCCGTGCGAGGCCAAGAGCGCCGCCTCGAGGGCCGCGCTGGGGCCCGTGCACTCGCGCATGCGGTAGCCGTACAGCGGGCCGGTCGGGACGATCTCGCCGGCTTGCACGCGCAGCCGTTCGCGCGCGGGATCTTCGACCTCGAATTGCGGTCCATCGCTGCGCTCGGCGATGTCGCCCTCGAGCAGTGCCGGCAACGCGCCGCGCGCGTGGCGCTGCTCGAGCCACTCGTGGAACAGCGCCGATTGCCAGGCGGAGAGCTTGAGTTCCGCGAGCCAGCCGCGGGCAGGCTTCTCGAAGAGCTCGCGTCCGCGCAGCGCGTTGTCGCCATCGCGGCCGAAGCGCTGCTCGCCGAAGGCGTTGGCAAGGCCGTGCTGCTGGAGACGCGCGGCGATGGCCTGGGCACGCGGCAGGGCTTCGGCGTGCACATCGCGCAAGCGGATCGTGAAGCGGTTGCCCCGCAGGTGGCCCAGGCGCAGCTTGTTGGCATGGCGCGAGGCCTCGAGCACCTCGACGCCGAGCTCGTCGCGTACCCGCGCGGCGCACACTTGTGGATCGAGCGCGTGGAGGTGCAGGGAGAACCACTGCGTCGAGAGCGCCTGCTTGTCCTTGAGACCTGCGAGACCCACGTTGGCCGGTCGCAGCCCGAACAGGCGCGCGAGCTCGTTCTGCAGGTCGCGCGTGTTGCGCCGCGCGCGGCGGATCCGGAGGTAGACATGCTCGCCGGCTCCAGAGGGCAGGTAGGCGGGCAGTTCCTCGACGCAGAAGTCCTCGGGAGCGGCTTTCAGCGTGCCGCCGATGCCGGGAAGATCCGGCGTGGCATGGAAGGAGAGTTCGCTCACGACTGCTCGCTCAGGTTCGCTTGCTCAGGGTCGCTTGCTCAGGGTCGCTTGCTCAGGGTCGCTTGCTCAGGGTCGCTTGCTCGGGATCGCTTGCTCGGGATCGCTCGTTCAGGGCCGCTGCGAGAAGAGCCAGGTGATCGTGGCGGGCAAGACCTCGGTGACCAGCAGCGTGTGGCCGGAATCCTCGCGCCGCTCGAAGGTCACGGTGTGACCCGCCTCCTTGAGCGCGAGGCAGCTCTTCTCGAGGCTGTTGGCGTTGGCCAGCGGATCGAGCGCGCCGGCGATCACCAGCAGTGGCGGGAGCTTCTCGGCCTTGCCGCGCGGACCGCCCGCGAGGCAGGCCACGGCCCGGTAGCGCGACGGATTGGCGGAGGCGAGCGCGAAGGCCGCACCGGCCCCCATCGAGTGTCCGACAAGGAAGATGCTCTGAGTGTCGATTGCGTACTGGTAGCGCAGCGCCGTGACGAGCCGCTCGATGGTGGCGTCGCTGAGCTTGAGGCCCACGCGCGGCGCCACCGCGAGGAAGCCGTGCTGGTCCGCGAGCGTCTTGATCACGCCGGCGCCGTAGGCGTCGAAGAACATGTTTTCATCACCGCCCGCTCCGTGCAGCACGATCACGAGCGGCACGGGTTTGTCCTGCGTGGCGGCGAAGGGCGCGTAGACGCGCATCGGGAGTGCACCCTTCTCCAGCGGCAGCGAGCGCCACCAGTCACCCAGGCGCCGCCGGTAGGGATCCTCGCCCTTCTCGAGCAGCTCGATCTCGCGGATCAGGTCCTTGGCGAGGCGCGGCCGGTCGCAGAAGAACTGCGCGGAGTCGGTGGTGCTCAGCTGGTTGACGAGCAGTGCTGCGCGCGCCTTGGCTGCGGCGAGCGCCAGCTGCAGCGGTTCATCCTGGGGCGCAAGGCGGTTGAGGCGCAGCTGCGCCGCAAGGCGCAGTTCGTCGTAGTTGGTCCGGTCTTCGGGGACCGCCTCCAGCGCGGGTGCGCCCAGTTCCAGGCTCAGCTTCTCGAGGTCCTGGATGACCTGCTGGCTGTCGCCGGTGAAGAACGCGATCGACGCGCGGTCAAAACCCTGGTGCAACTCGCGGCGGCGCTCTGGCGTGAGCTTTGCCTGTGCCCCGGCGTAGGCGCGCTCAAAGCGCACGTAGGCCTTGGCAAGATCGGCGCGGGTGGGCGACTGGAAGAGCGGCAGCAGCGCCAGCAGGAGGCTTGAGAGCATGGAGCAGGAGGATAGCTCAGAAGCGACCGCCGAGCGAACCGGCGTAGCCGGTCAGCTCGGCGTAGCCGCTGCCTGTGGTGGAACCCTTGAGGCTCACCGGGCCTTCCCAGTAGATCACCTGGCTCGAACCGGCGGTGTCGAGCTCGCAGTCCTCGAGTTGTGCGCGGACCTCGCCGTCGATGCCGGTAGAGGGCACCGAGAGGCGCCAGCGGCTGGGATAGCGGCCCTTCGTGCGCGGGCTCGTCCAATGCTCGAGTGCCTCCAAGGTGATCTCGTCGCGCCGGAGCGTCCGCGTGCTTCCATCGGCGAGCACCAGCGTGCCGCCGGACTGCTCGATCGCCGTGCCATCGCTGCGACGCAGGAGGTAGATCATCAACTCGCGCCCGTCCACAAGCCGCAGACCGAACCAGTCCCAGCCCACGACACCCGCTCCCAGCTGGCTTGAACCCCACTCGTGGTCAAACCAGGCGGAGCTCGTGACGTCGAGCTGCTGCCCATTCCACTCGAGTGTTCCCTGGCCTTCCAGGCGCGTCCAACTCATGTAGGCCGAAGCGTTACCCGGCTCGGGCCCCTTGAGCGAGAGGCCGCGATCGCCGTGCAGCACGGCCGGCTTGGTCGGACGCCAGGAGAGGTCCACGGCGATGCCGGTTTGCCCATCGCGCGCCTTCGCCCGCAGCCCGCCCTGCGCGTCGAGCGCGAAGCTCCAATCCTCGATCCAGACATCCAAGGTCTCCTCCGAGGCACCCGCGAGCCCGCCGTTGGCGCGACGCACGCGCTCGGCGTGGACAAAACGTCCCTCATCCAGCGCCGCGATCGCCAGGTGCCCGGCATAGGCCTGGCGCAGCTTCCAGCGCGGCTCCCCGGGCCCGGGCACACCCGCCTGCATTCCCTGGCGGAAGATCGTCAGCTGCACGCCGTAGCGTTGGCCGGCTGCGCTGCGGCACTCGGCTGTCAGGTACCACCACTCGGTGCGGAACTGCGGATGCGCCCCATGGTCGCGGGGAAAGGTGATCGTGGGCGCTTGGGTGTGCTGCTGCCATTGCGGCGAGGGCAGCAGGACTGCGGCAAGCAGAAGGGGCAGGATCATGTGGCTTCCTCGCGCAGGATGCGCGCGGCAGGGCTGGAGAGAACTCGCAGCGCGGGCAGCGTCCCCGCGAGGAGCGAGAACAAGGTCACGAGCAGCAGCAAACGGACGCAAGCCTCGATCGGCTGCAGAAAACGGATCGTCCAACCGAAGGACTGCAGGTTGACGACATCGACGAGGATCACGCCGATGCCCAGGCCTGCCACGACACCGATGACGCCACCCACCAGCCCGATCCAGCCGGCCTGCAGCAGTATCTGCGCGATCAGGCGAGCCCGCGTGTCGCCCAGCGACCACAGGAGCGCCAGGTCGCTGGCGCGTTCGGCCAGCAGCGCATACAACACGGTCAGCACGGCAATCAACGCGACGACAGCGCTGACCAGCTCCAGCGCGCGCGTGATGGCGAAGGTGCGATCGAATACGCGCAGGATGCGTTCCAGCAACTGCTCGCGCGTCAGCACCTCGACCGAAAAATCCGGAACGAGCGCGTGCAGCAGCCGTTCGCGCTCCAGCGCGGCCGCGCGGGGATCGTCGAGGTAGATGTCGATCGTGCGCGGCAGGCTGTGGGGGAACAGGCCCAGCAATTCGGCGCGTTCGGTGATCACGAGGCCTTGGGGATCCCCGTAGTCCAAGAAGACCCCTTCGATCACCTTCTCGAGCGTGCCGGCCTCGGTTTCGATGCGGATCGAATCGCCTTCGGCCAGCCCGGTCCACGTGGCCAGGGGTTCGTTGATCAGGACCCGCTGCAGGCGGTGCGCTCGCTCGAGAACCTCGCGGGGATCCCGGCCGTCACGGTAGGCGACACCCCCGCGACGGGCGATCACCGCCAGATCACCGCCACCGAGCGTCACCGAGCGGCCGGAAACCCGCGCCGGCTCGCGATGGAACGGATGCACGCGCTCCGCTCCGTACAAGTCCGTGCAGCGTGCCAGGATGCCCGGATCGAGATCGCCCAGCGGGACCCCACCCTGTGTCGCAACCGGACGCAGTGCCAGGTCGGCGAGCAAGCCCTCGCGAGCCCAGGTCTCGACGCTCGTGCGGAAGGAAAGCACCATCGCGGCGATCGAGATCGACAGCGCCACGCTCATGCCGACAGCCGCGCTGGCCCAAGCGGCGCGCCGCCGACCGGCCGAGAGCGCCGAGATCGAAAGCCGCAGCGCCGGCAGCCGCGAAAGCAGTCCGGGAACCTGTCGTGCGGCGCGCCCCAGCGCATCCAGGGCCGGAGCCTGCACGCAGACGAGTGCCGCGAGCAGCGCGATGGCGGCTCCCAGACCGCTCAGCGGCAGACCCGCCGGGCTCGGCACGTGTGTCAACCGCAGCGCCAGCCAGACAAGACCACCGGCGGCGATCAGCGCCAGCAGGCGCGCCCTTGTGCCCAGAGGCTCATGCTGCTCTCGACGCAAGGACTGCAGCGGGGGCGTGCGCAGGATCTCGACCAGCGGCAGCAGGCTTGCCAGCAGGGCGGCACAGAGCCCCATACCGATGCCCAGCAACACGACCACGGGCTCGATGCGCACGCCGCCCTGGGGCAGGGCCCCCAGTACCGTCTCAACGCTGGAGCGCATCGAGGGCGCGAGCAGCGCGGCAGCCAGCGATCCAGCGAGGGCTCCCAGGGCACCACCGACCAGCCCAAAAAGCGTGGCCTCAAACAGCAGGATGCCCGCCAACTGCCGGCGCGAGGCACCCATCGAGACGCACAGCGCCAACAGCTTGCGGCGCTCGACGACGGCACTGGCCAGCGCCGTGGCCACCAGCACCGCGCCGACGAGCAGCGAGATTCCCGACAGCGACAGCAGGTTGAACTCCAGCGAGCGCACCATGGCCTGCCGCTGGCGCTGGTGCTCGCTGCTAGTCTCGACACGCAGGGGCGCGCTCAGGCGCGCACGCGCGAGCGCCGCCAGCCGCTCGGCGCTCCAGCCGGGGCGCGGCAGGAGTTCCGCGGCATCCAGTCGACGACCGGGGGCAAACAGCGCTTCGATCGCCGCCAGATCGCCGATCACGGCGCTCTGCAGCGGATCATCCGGACCACGGCCTGCAAAGCTGCCGATCACGCGTACCTCGCGCGGCACACCCCGGACCAGCAGCGCCAGCGAGTCACCGGGAACCAGTGACAATGCCCGCGCGAGGCTCTCGCTGATCCAGACACCCTCGCCGCGCCACGTCGCCTCGATTTGCTCACCACGGGGTTGTGGCCCGCCCGCAAGCCGCAGGCGCGGATCGACCAGCGCGTCGATGCCATACAGGCGCAGGACGGTGCGCGTGTTGCGCTCGAGCACCCACTCGTCCATGCGCGGCAGGATCAGGGCCTGCTCGCTGAGGGGTCGCAGGGCGGACAGGGCGGCTTCGTCGAGCCCGCCGGGCGCCTCGACGCGCACCCACTCGCGCGCGTTGCCCGTAGCTTCCTCCAGGGATGCCACCGCAGAGCGCGAGGCCAGCAGCGTCGCCACGAAGGCGGCCACGCCAGCCGCGATGCCCAGCACGGTGGCGAGCGAGCGCCACGGTCGCGCGCGCAGCGGAGCGAGCACCAGGGCGCGCAAGAGCATCAAGCAGTCTCCGCCGGCTCCAGGCTCCAGATCGCGCCGTCCTTCATGCGCGCCACCCGATCGGCGCGCGCGGCCAAGCCTGCATCGTGCGTGGCGATCACCAGGCTCGAGCCCTCCTCGCGACGCAGTTCGTCGAGCAGGTCGAGCACGCGCGCTCCGCTGTGGGAATCGAGATTGCCGGTGGGCTCATCGGCGATCACCAGCCGGGGCCGATGCACCAGCGCGCGCGCCAGGGCGACGCGCTGCTGTTCGCCACCGGAGAGTTCGCTCGGCAGGTGGGTGCGGCGGTCCTCCAGCCCGACGCGCTCGAGCAATTCGCGAACGCGCTCGGGCTCCCGGCGACGATCGAGTGCCAGCGGCAAGGCCACGTTCTCCTCCACGCTGAGGTGGGGCACGAGATGAAAGGCCTGGAAGACGATCCCGATGCTGCGTCGACGCAGGAGCGCACGCTCCCGCTCGCTGCCCCGGGCGAGGTCCACTCCCAGCACCTCGGCCCGGCCGGCGCTGGGCTGATCGACCCCGCAGAGCAGGTTGAGCAGCGTCGACTTGCCGCAACCAGAGGGTCCCACCAGTGCCAGCCACTCTCCCCCGTAGATTCGCAACGAAACCTCGACGAGCGCCTGGACGCGCGCCTCGCCGCGCTCGTAGCTGCGCGAGGCGCGCTCGAGCAGGGCCACGCAGGAGCGCGCATCCGAGGTGGAGGCCGGGGCGTAGGTACTCATCGATGGAGAGAGTCTTGAAGTTCAGCCGTGAAGGTACCGACCGCCTGCTGCAAGCGGAACAGGTCATCGAACGCCCGTTGACCGATGTCTTCGCCCTCTTCGCGCGCCCGGAGAACCTGGATGCCCTAACGCCGGCCTTCCTCAAGTTTCGCACCCTGACTCCGGCTCCCATCAAGATGCACCCGGGTGCCTTGATCGAACATGAGATCCGCATGTTGGGCCTGCCGATGCGCTGGCGCTCGCGCATCCTCGAGTTCGACCCGCCGCGGCGTTTCGTCGATTTCCAGGAGTCGGGTCCGTATGCGCTGTGGCACCACACGCACCGTTTCGAGGCGCTCGATGCACAGCACACGCGCGTCGTCGACGAGGTGCGCTACCGCATGCCGCTGGGACCGCTAGGCTCGATCGCCCACGCGCTTTTCACGCGAGCGATGCTGACCCGCATTTTCGCGTTCCGCCAGGTGGAGCTCGAAAAACGCTTCCCGCCGCTAGGCGCGCGAACGACGCAGGGCCTGCAGGGGGCCGTAGAGCCAGCTCGCTGACTCGCGCCAGCCTCCCGGGCGGTCTTCCAGCGACCACAAGCGCTGGTGTTCATCGACCAGACCCTCGAGTTCATCCGCGAGCAAACGCGCCCTGGAGCGCGGCAACTGCGTGAGTGGCACACCCCTACCGGCGTGGAGCCGCGCGATGCCGAGGCGGCAGCTGAAGGCCAGCGCCTGTGCGACCCAGCGGGCACCATCGAGCGGAACTTGAGAGGCCGGTCGCGAGGCCTCCAATCGCACGCGCTCGGCGGTGAGACGCTCCAGGCAGGCGTGCAGACCTTCGACGCTGAGATCCTGGGTGCGCGGGTGGGGGAATTCAAGTTCGGCAAACGCCAACAGGAAGAACAAGGCCGTGCCGTTGGTGCTCTTCGCTCCCGACCACTCGTGTGCGCGGCCCAGCTCCAGCAGGCTCGAGCCGAAGCGTCCACGCGGATCGTGGAAGATCCAGCGGTCGAGCCACTCCGAAATTCGCTGCCCTGCAGCGCTGGCGCAGCGCTGGTTCCAGCCACAGGCGGCGGCCATCACGATGCCCGGCCAGGACACAACGTGTGGTTGCAGGTGGCCTCGATCGCCCCAGTCGGTCACGAGCAGGCCCTGCGCGCCGTGGGCCGCGCCGGCGCGCGCCGCGGAGGCGATGTTGGCGAGCATGTTCTCCGTGCGACCACCCAGGCTCTGCCACGACGAGGTTCCCGGGCACACCTGGAACACGAGGCCGCTGGCGGCAAAGCGCGCGAGGTTTTCGGCGAAGGGGTGGTCCGCGTCGTAACCCCACTCCATCGGGATCGCGTTGCGCGGGATCTCGGGAATCAGCTCGGGATGCTGCAGGATGATGTCACCCCAAAACTGCATGCGCCGGCCGCGGCGCTCGACCTCGAACTCGAGGCGTTTCAGGAAATCGAGATACACGCGGCCCTTGCCGCGCGCCTCGCAGGCGGCCTTGGAGCGGCCCAGGCCAAGATCGAAGGTCTCATCGCCGCCGATGTTGAACTGGCGCGAGCGAAAGTGCGGCAGCAACTGGTCCCACAGTCCCGTGACAAACGGCAGCACCCGCGGATCCTCGGGACACAGCGCGAAGGGTTCCTTCTGGCGGCTGAAAGCGTGCTCGACACCTTCAGGCAGCTCCGCCAGGCCGCGGTAGGGTTCGTGGATCAGCCAGCGATGCATGTGGCCGAAGCTCTGCTGGTTGGGAATCAGCTCGATCCCGCGCTCGTGGGCTGCGGCGTCGAGCTCGAGCAGATCCTCGCTCGTCAACGGGCTGGAGTCGGCCCACACACGCTCATGACCCGGATAGGCGAAGGTGTGCTCGGTGTACAGCTGCAGCTGGTTGAGGCGCAGCGCCTCCAGCGTATCCAGCAGGGAAAGCAGCCAGGCGCGCGTGGGCACGCGCGTGCGGCTGATGTCGAGCATCAGGCCGCGCGCCGCGAAGTCGGGAGCATCGTGGATCTCGAGCGCGGGTAGGCTGACCAGGCCGGTTTCGCCGCGAAACAGTTGGTTCAGCAAGGCCAGGCCATGGCGCACGCCGCTGGGATCGCCAGCAACCAGCCGCAGCTCCTGCTCGCGGACGAAAAGCTCGAAGGCCTGCTCGCCGAGGCGCGAGTGGAGCTCGATGGTGAGGGACGGACTGCTCTCCTTGCTCTCGCGCAGCGCCTCGATGCTGCGGATCCAGCCCCGGGCGCGTGCGCGTTTCACCAGCGCGTACAGTGCCGGAACAGGTGAGCCGATCACCACGCGCAGCGGCAAGCGCAGTTCGACTCGGCCCCCGGGCTCTCGGCACTCGCGCGGAGGCGGACACAGGGCGCCCGGATCGAAACTCAGTTCCTTCATGGGCCGGGAGTGGCGCTCGGCAAGCGGAAGATCGCCCAGGTCCCCTGGGCGCGGGCGATCAGGGTGCCATCCTCGCGGAAGCACTCGCCCTCGACAAACGCCAGACGGGTCCCGCGCCGCACGATCCGGGCCGCAGCGCGCAAGCGCCCCTGGGCGGGAAGGAGGAACTGGTTGGAGAACTGCACCGTGCCGCAACCTTCGCCCGCGGCCAGCGAGCGCCCCACCGTGCGCCCCATGGCGCCATCGAGCAGCAGCATCGTGATGCCGCCGTGGATGATGCCGACCTCGTTGCAAAAGCGCGCGTCGGTTTCCAGTTCCAGACTCGAGGTCCCGTCCGGATGGTCGGTGGTGCGGATGCCCAGCGTGGTGTTCAGGGGGGAGTGCATGTTCAGTCCGCGAGCTTACGGATTTCCCCAGGCTCAAGGAACCACAGCTCGCAGCGCACCGTGCTCGCGGGCCAGGCGCGCCGGAGCAACTCCGAATAGGCCCGCAGTTGTTCGCAATAGTGCGGCAAGCGCGCCTCGATCGCGGGCGCGGCATCGGTCTTGAAGTCGACCACCACCAGCGCTCCGTCCGCGGGATCGCGATAGAAGAGGTCCATGCGCCCGGAAAGGTGCAGCGCGCGCGGAGCCTCGGCGAGATCACTGGCCACCAGCTCCAGTTCCGCACCGATGCGGTGAGCGCGCGCCCTGTGCAGCGCGTCCACCATCGCCGGGTTGCCAAGCCCAGGCAGCTTGGCGCGCGCGAGCGGTGCGTAGTGCTCCAGGGCCTGCTCCAGCGTCAGCGACGCATCCAGCAGCCACTGTTCCAGCGCCGTGTGCACCTGGATGCCGAGTTCCCGTCCCGCGCCGCCGGGGCCGCTCGCCTTGGGTTCCTCGCCGAGACCGAGCGATGGACTGCGCGAGAACAACAGCTGTTCGCGGGCCTGTGCGGCGGCCCGATCCCGCGCGCGCGCGGGCGGAAAATCGCCCGCTGTCCCCGTGCGCACGGCTGGCGCCGCAACCGCTGGCGCAGTCTGCGCCGAAAACTCCTCGAGGACCCAATCCGGGTGCTCCGGACGGACACCGGCCTGCAGGCAGGGCAACATGCCGGCGTGCGACGAGGATTGGGCGGCGGGCTCGCGGTAGCCATCCTCGGGGTATTGGCCCAGCAGGATCAGTTCCTCCTTGGGCCGCGTCATCGCCACGTACAGGGTGCGCACGCTCTCGGCCTGCTCCACCGCCTCGCGACGCTGTCCAGCCGCGAGTTCCAACGGATCGGGGAGCCCATCCAGGGCCAGCGAGCGTCGCCCATCCGCCAGGCGCGTGCTGCGCACGGGCTCGACACCGCGGAAAGCCCGGCCCTTGGATTCAAGCCCCACCAGGAACACCCGCGGGAAATCCAGGCCCTTCGCCTGGTGGATGGTCATCAGCTGCACGGCATCGCGGGCCTCGCGCAGCGGCTTGGCCTCGCGCTGCTCGCGCTCGTTCTCCAAGTCACGGGAAAGTTCGCGCAGCAGGGCTCCCAGGTCGCCGTCCAGCTCGGCGCTGCGATGCTGAAGCGCGTCGAAGAAGGACTGCAGGTTGGCGAGCCGATACTCTCCAAGGTAGCGGCGGGCCTCGAGCCACTCCAGGCGTGTTTGGCTGCGTAGCGCGTGGAAGAACTCCGCTGTGCTGGCCGTGCGTGCGAGGCGCCGAAGTTCGCCCAAGTCATCGACCGCGGCGTGCAAGAGCAGCGGCCAGTTGAGCGTGCCGGCAGCCTCCTCGAGCAGATCCGCAACCGCGGGAGCGGCCCTCGCGATGCACTCGTGCAAGCCCGCGATCAGCGGTTGGTCGGCGAGCGGGTCGCCGACCAGGGCCTGCATTCGCGTCAGGAAACCTGCTTGCTGCAGCGGAATCCAGGCCGCGTCGGGCACACCGCAGGCGCTGCTGCGCAGTGCCGCCAGCAGTGCCAGCGCGTCACCCGGATCCACTGCGGCCCGCAGCCAGGCGGCGGCATCGAGGATTTCGCGGCGACGGTAGAAGCTGCGGTCCCCGCGGACCTCGTAGGGGATCTCGGCCTCGCGCAGGCCCTTGATCAGCGCTTCATACTGACCTCCGCGGCGCACGAGGATCGCATGGTCCTTCCACGCGCGACCGGCCGCACGGGCCTCGAGGATGTCACGGGCGATCCACTGGGCCTCGCGCGCGCGCGAGGTGTACGCCAGGTTGGATTCACCCGGGACACGCGTGTCGCGTACCCGGATCGGCGGACCCTCGGCTTGCTTGTGCGCCACCAGCACCTGGAAGGGGGGCTGCACGCCGGGCTCAGGCCGCATCGCGCTCTCGAAGACGCTCTCCACCGCGCGCAGGATGCGCGGGGTGGAGCGGAAATTGCGCGCCAGAACACCCTGCACACCGCCGGCGCGCTCAACGCTGCCCTTGAAGTCCTCGTAGGCCTTGAGGTCGGCGCTGCGCCAGGCGTAGATCGACTGCTTGGGATCGCCGACGATGAACAGGCCCGGGCGCCGAGCGTGCGCCGGATCAAGCGCCAGCCGTTCGACGAGCTCGCATTGAACCGGATCCGTGTCCTGGAACTCATCGACAAGCAGCTGACGGATACGCGCAGCGTGCATCCGGCAAAGATCGCGATCCCGCACCACCCGCAGCGCTCCCTGCAACAAGTCTTGGAACGAGACGATGCCCTCCTGCTGCAGGCGTGCGCGCAATTCCCGCAGCAGCTTGGCGAGCAGCGCACGGACGCGTTCGTAGCCCACCGCATCCAGCGACTGGAAGTAGCGCAGTTGCTGGGCCAGGCGGAGCGCGACCTCGGTGGCCTCGGCGGTGTTCGCGAGCAGCTCAGCCTCCGACTTGTTGTACTTGGACTTGGCGTAGTCGCCGATGCGCTTCACCAAGCTCGCCTCGAGTTTCTCCGCCCAGGCCGCGACAGCGCCGCTGAGCGTCCCGAGGTCTCCCGCGTCCTGTTCCAGCAGCGTCCGCAGGCCTTGAACATGGCTTGCCAGCCGCTCCGGGATGGTCTGCGTGATCTTGGAGCGCGCACTGGCTCTGGCCAGCGGTGCGAGCACGGGTTGTGCGTCGGCGAAGGCCGCCTCCAGCGCGGACAGCAACTCGCGCAACACCGCGTGCGTGTAGCGCGGCGTCTGCAGTTCCTCGAGCCCCACGCCGATCTCGCAGAGCTTGTCAAGGCAATCCACAAGTCGCTGCGGCGTGCCCCCGGAGCCAAGGTACTTGAGCCACTGGGCGTCGGGAGGCTCCTCGAGCGCGCGGCGCAGGGCGGAATCCACGACAGCGCGCATGCACTCGCGACGCTCGAGGCCCTCGGCATCCACTTGGTAGGCGAGCGGAAAGCCGGCGGCGGGCGGATCGGAGCGGATCAGCTGCTGTGCGAAGGCGTGCAACGTCATCCCGATCGGATCCTGAAGCGCCTGGAGCAACTGCGTCGCGCGCTCCGCCTGCTGCTCGCGACTGCCCGACAGGTCCCCGGGCTCGATGCCGATCGGCATGCCCCCCGCGGAGAGCTCAGCGAGTGCTTCGCGAAACCGCTGCTGCATCTCCGCGGCGGCTTTCTCCGTGAAGGTCAGCGCGCACAGGCCCTCGAGCACGCGCTCGGCCGCAGCCTGCCCGCCGGTAGCCTGCCCCTGCAGTTCGAGCCGGGCCCGTTCCCAGCCCGTGCCAAGGGACCAGACACACAGGCGCGCGACGAGCAGGGCCGTCTTGCCGGTGCCCGCACCAGCCTCGATCCACACGGGCCGGGTGAATTCGCGCCGCGCCAGTGCCCGCGCCGCCAGGTCGTGCTCCAGCGGTGTCATTCCTCGCCCTCCGCCTCCGCGGCAGTCTCGTGTGTCAGGAGGGCGTGCGCGGCCCGCTCGTACTGCGCTGCGGTCGGATCCGGGGGCGCCTGCAACCAGCGCTGCAAGCGCAGCTTGGCACCCGAATCTCCGCGCTGGCAGGCCAGGCGCACCTCGCAGTGTTCGCAGGTGGAGGGCTCCTCGTCCTTCCCACGCTGCGCGAGCCGCGGAACAAATCCTCCGTGGATCCAGACCTGGTCCAGCCGCTGGAGCGCGCCCTCGAGCGCCTTGACGAGCTCGACGGGGTCCGCGACGGCGGCACTGCCGATCACGCGAGCGTGATCCGGCGTGTGGGCACCGAGATACAGGTAGCGCCCGTGCGCAGCATTCGCGACCGCGTAGACCGCGACCTGCAGATGCTCGCCGCTCTCGATCGCTTGGAGCAGCGGTCCCTCGCGCTGCTTGGAATTGCTCGTCAGCGGTTTCCCGGTCTTGAAGTCGGTCCACAGCGCACCGGATTCCGACTGCTCGACCCGATCCGCGATGAACCTCAACTTGCGACCCGTGCCCGAAAGGGCCATTTCCCCGCGTTGCTCCACACCCAGCACGCGGATGGAAGCCTGGCCCTGCAGTTCGCCCGCGACGCGCAAGTAGGGCAGCGCCAGTTGCACCAGCCAGTGCCGCAATCCCAGCGGTGCCAGCTGCTCGCGTCGCACGATGGCTTCCGCGGCCTGCTCGGTGCACGCCAGCAGCCGGGCCTCGTCGGGCCAGCGAAAATCGCCCTGGGGCGTGGCCAGTTGCTCGAGCACCTTGTGGACCACGAGGCCGACCACGTTGGCGGGCAGATCGGGAACGCTGGCCAGCGGATCCTGCACGGTGCGGAGCCTGAGCACGCGCCTTAGAAACGCCTGCCAGGGGCAGCGCGCGGTGGATTCAAAGGCGCTGACCGACACAGGGCGATCCGGCGGGAGCGCACGCCCCACGCGTCCCAGGTACAGGCCCGGCCGCGCCCGGCCGCTCCAACCAGGCTCAAGTTCGAGCAGCACCGCCTGGTGCGCAAGGGCGCGCTCGGGTGCCCACAGTTCCTCCAGCACGCGGGCGTGTTCAAGCTCCGGCGCCTGCACGGCGCGCGCCAGGCTGCGCTCGGCTGGCGTGGAGTCCTCGCGACCACGCCAGGACTGCGGCAGGTCACAGGGATCCGGCAGTTGCAGCCCACGCTCGCGTACCAGCGCCTCCACCAGCGGCGAGACGGCCAGCTCGACGCCGAGTTCATCACCGATGCTCCAGCTCAAGGTCACACGCGATGCGGACCTCAGCAGGCTCTCGAAATAGTACTGGTCCTCCGCGCGGATCCCGGACTTCAGCGGCAGCGTCTCAAGCACTGGCTGCAGCGCGCGACGCACGGACTCGGGCAGCAACGGGTCCTCGGCGCTGCGCTGGGGGAAACGTCCGGCCTGCAGCCCAATCACAAACAGCGCGTCGAACGTGCGGGCGCGCGCCTCCATCACGTCGAGGATCGCGACGCCGCCGCCACTGCCTGCCAGCGGCGCGCGGCACCGCGTGGCGTATTCGCGCAGCAGGCACTGCAGGAACTCCTGCGCGCGCCATTCGAAGCCGGGCGCGGCGTCCTCGAGCAGACTGCGCTCCAGCTGTTCCCAGTGCTGCGGGTCCAGAGCGAAGTGCTGGTGCAGGAACTCGCCGCAGGCTGGCAGCAACTGGCTCGTGTGACCGCGGCGGCCGAGCAGCGCGAGCCAATCCTCGCGCAGCGCCCGCGCCGCCGAGACCAATCCAGCGATGCTCTCTCGCGCTACCGTTTGCGGCGCAGCCAGTTCCGGATCCGCAAGGTCCGGGCTCGGCAGTGCCAGTCGCTCCAACCCGCCCATGCGCACCGCGAGGTCGAGCTCCGCCAACTGCGCGAGCGTGGTCGCGCCGAGCAGGTGGCAGGCCGCGAGCAGCTGCCAGCCATCCTGAGCCCAGGCCCGGCCACGGGCCAACGCCCAGCGCGCGAGGCGCCACTCCTCGCCCGAGCGGACCAACTCCTGCAAGGCGCGAGCGGCGCGTTCGTCGGCACCGATCGTGCCGCGCACCTCGATCGCGGAGCAGGGGACACCCAGATCCTGGAGCGTCAGCCGCAAGCGCGCCGCGCTCTGCTCCATGCCGCGTGCAACGATTCCGATGCGCTCGGGCTTGAGGCCCTGCTCGATGCAGGCCTCGATGCTGCGCGCGACCTCCCGCAGCTCAGCGGCCTCCACGCGACCGCGAACGAGTTCGATACGACCCTCGGCATCGGCGTCGAGCTGCGAGCGGGACGCCCCGGAGGCCGCCAACAGGCGCTCGCGCAGTCGCAGCCCGAAGCCGCGCTCTTCCAGTTGGCTTGCCAACCCGTCCTGATACAGCGTGACTTCGGGCTGCTGGATCAACTGCTCGAGGAATTCCAGCGCGCTGCCGGTGGCATCGGCGAAGCCCACGATGTGCAACCAGCGCCAGCCGGCCTCGTGCCGGTCACGCAGCACTTGGATGGCCCGCGCGAACTCCGCACCCGGAGCACAGACGCCCTGGCGCTCGCTCTCCACGCAGACCTGCGCGGCGATCGCGAGCAGCGCCTCGGCCCGGCCGACGATGCTGCGCGGCAGGCCCGCCGCACGCAGGGCCTCGCGACACACCGGCTCCAGCTCGGGCTGGTAGTGAGCGTGCAGCAGGTCGCGGACCGCGGCTTCCACGAGGGAGAGCTCGGCTGCGGTTTGCGTCGGGCCGAACTCGACTGCTGCTGCGCGTTGGACCAGCGCGCCGAAAGCCAGGCTGCCGCTGTGTTGCCCGGGCTCCAGGAGGCTGTGGACGAACGCGGGCAGCGCCACGATGCGCACGCCCAATAGCACACCGCCGAGATCGGCGAGTTCTGCGACGGCGCTCGCCATGCAGTGCTGGCGCAGGCTGCGCGAAGGCACGAGTACCACCCCGGGCAGGCGCAGGCGCGCTGGATCAAGCCGCACCGACTGCTGGTCCGCGAGCAATTCCGCCAGCCAGGCCTGCTCGAGGCCGCGCGGGCCGGCCCCGCAGACGATCCGTGCTCCCATGTCCCTAGTCGAGCAAACGCCCGAGCGGGGGACAATGGTTCCCGGACCGGCCGCCCGCTACACTCCGCCCACCATGATCTCCCTGACTCGTGTCGCGGCCTGTGCCAGCCTGCTGTTCCTGTCGGCCTGCGATGAGAGCGATGCCGTTTCCGTGCGCCTGCGCATCGCTCCTGATTTCTCGGGCAGCGTCACGGTCTCGAGCCTCAGCCCCAAGGGAGCCGATGCCCTGCTGCGCATCTCCAACGACGGGGTGGCCTGGAAGAGTCAGGTCGAATTGCGCGCGGCAGCCGGCGATTTCGCGCGCATTTCGGCGCTGCGCCTTTCCGACATGGAGTTCAGCGGAGGCGAAGCCGCGGACGGCCTATGCTTCCTACGCGTGCGCCTGCCGCGGGGCGAGTCCGCGCGCTGGGCCAACGAACTGGTGCCGCTGAACGCCGAGCAGCGCAAGGATGCCGCGCGCGCGCTCGATCCCAAGGGCGAAGCGGACGGGATCGGCGAGACGATCAAACTGGAGGTGACGCTGCCCGCCAAGGCGCTGGGCAACGGGCTCTCGGGGCGCACCCGCGGAGTCAAGCTCGATGCCGACAACGAGGTCGTCACGCTGACCGTGCCCGTCACGACGGCCACGACCGCCGGCGAGCCGCTGGTCTGGCACATCACCTGGCAGAAGTGAGCGGAGCGTACTTCGCGAGATAGGGGCGCACCTCGAATTTCTTCGCGGTGTTGGTCGAACTCATGTAGCGGATCGAACCGAAGATCTTGCGCTTCGGCGCCCAGGGCCGATCGAAGCGCCCGAGCACCCAGAAGATGCCGCTGTAGGAATTGGGGTCGCGGCCGTCGAGTGCGTACTTGTTGTTGAGTTCGATCATCACCGCGAGCGCCTCGCGCGGCGAAGCGGTCCACTCGAGGATCTTCTTGCCCCACAGCATCCGCAGATAGTTGTGCATGCGGCCCTCGCGCAGCAGCTGGCGCTGCGCAGCATTCCACAGCGCATCGTGGGTCTTGGCGCCCTCGAATTGCTCCAGCGAATAGGTGAACTCGCGCGGATCCCGCGCGTGCTCTTCCAGCGTCGCGCGCGCCCACTCGGGCAGCGACTCGTAGCGGTCGTGGTCGGGACGCTTGTGAGCGAACTGGTAGCCCAACTCGCGCCAGGTGATCAACTCGTCCAGGAAGCTCTCGGCGCTGGGGCTCATGTTCCACCAGCCTTCACGCTTGCCGCTGGCCTTGTCGGAAACCGAATCGGCGCTCCAACCCTCACGCCGCGCGACGGCCTGGAGGATCTCGTGGACCGAGAGGTGTCCGAAGTGGATCCAGGGCGACAGACCGCTGGAGGCATCACTGGTGGGCTCGCTGCGCTCGGTGCCGTAGCGGGAAAGGCGCAATTCCACAAACTGACGCAGGGCCGCACGCGCCGCGCTCGAACCGCCGCGCTCGTTCACCACTCCGACGGACTGGAGGATCGGCAGTTTGCATGGATCCAGTTTTTCGAGCCTGGTCGCGGGGAAGCGCCGTTCGAAGCCCTGGGGCAGGGCGGCCTCACGGGGCAGCTTCAGGCCCTCCAGGCGATTTTCGCGCGGGGCCTCATCGAGGTAGGGACGCAGGTTCTTCTGCAGGTGGCGGCGAAAAGCGTACGCGGTGGGAAAGCTGCTCGAGCAACTGGCAAGCGGCAGGATGCCCGTCGAGTCGACGACCTCCAGCGGCACTTTGAGCGCGCGCGCGGCCGCCGCCTGCAGCTTGGGATGGAAGTAGCAGGGATACTCATCGGTCACGACCAGTGCTGCCTGACTCGCCAGTTCGGCCAGTGCACCCTTGGCGGCTCCCGGCTCAGGCTCGATGTGCGGGAGATAGCGCACACCCGCAGCCGCGAAGGCTGCGGCGTTGTCACGCATGCCATCGGCCACGAAGGCATGGAAGCGTGCGCTGGTCCAGGGATAGCTGGCAGAGAGGGGCTCGTAGACCAGCAGCGGCAATTGAAGGCGCTCGCACCAGCGCACAGCCCGGTCGAGCGCGAAGTTGTGCTGCGCCCGACGCGTTGCCGTCATCCAGTACAGCACGTACTGGCCCGGAGCGCTGGTGCGCACGGCGTTCGCCAGGCGGATGCGGGGATGCGGGCTTTCGGTCAGTGTCATGGGCTCAGCGGTAGGGGTTTTGCGGTGCGCTGCCAAGCAGCAGCGGCACCAGAGCGGCAGCGCCAAGGGCCGCCACGAGCAGCGTGCGCGCCCAGAGTCCGGGCAGGCCGAGCACCCACAGCCCGGCAGCCAGGCACAGCGCACTCGATAGGGGCAGGTCGGCGTAGAGCCAGGCGCTGAGCAGCACGGCTCCAAGCGCCGTGGCCAGGCCGGCGCGCATCGGCGCGACCAGCTCGCGCTCGGGCAGGCGCCAGTTGGCCAGAGCCACGAGCCCGCCCCCCAAGGCCAAGCCGCCGGCATACATCCCGAGCGTCGCGCTGTGCGCCAACACGCAGCAGCCGGCCGAAGCACCCAGCAGCAACGCCAGGGCGGGGGCGGCCTGGGACTGCGCGGTGGGCCGCGCCGCCGCGATCACGCCCAGGCCCAGGACGAGGCTGGCGAGGGCGCGCTGCCAGACCGGCCAGGCCGCCGGCTCGAGGCGCCAGGCCAATGCAAGCACGGTAGCTGGTCCGATCAGGACCAGCATCCAGCGCAGTCGAGCGCGGCTGCCGAGCGCCACGCCGAGCAAGCCCAGGAGCCAGAGCCAGTCACGGCTGGAGTGTATCGGAGCGGTGAAGGGGGCCAACTCCTGGTAGTGCGCCCACTGCACGCAGGCGAGCGCGGCCATCAGGCCCAGGCCCTGCAGCCACAGCGAGCGCGCGAACAACAGTGCGCTGCCCGCGATCAGGATCGCGGGCAGCGCAAATCCCAGCGCCAGGGTCAGCGCCGGCAGCATCGATCAGCGGGTGGCTTCCAGCGAGAGCGTGACTTCGACCTCGTCGCCGATGCCCTCGAGCATGGTCTTCATGCCGAACTCGCTGCGCTTGATGGTCGCCACGGCGTGGAAGCCAACGCGCTCGCCGAAGCGATCGGATTTCGAGCTGCCGGTCTTCTCCACCAGAAGCGTCAGCGGTTGCTTGACTCCGTGCATCTCGAATTCGCCGCTGACCGCGAGCTTGTCGCCGCGCGCCTCGACCTTGTTGCTGGTGAAGCGGATCTTCGGGAACTCGCGCGCCGAGAAGAAATCGGGGCTCACGAGGTGCGCATCGCGATCCTTGTTGGCGGTGTCGACGCTGGCGACATCGATCTCGCAGCTGACCTTGGATTTCGCGGGGTCCTGAGCGTCGTGGACGATCTCGCCGCTGAAGCTGTTGAAGCGGCCATAAGCCCAGGCGGTGTTGAGGTGCTTGACCTTGAACAGCACCGTGGAGTGCACGGCATCGATCTTCCAGGCCCCTTCGGCGAGCGGCGCCGCGGCGGGCGTTCCGGACGTCAGAAGCAGGGGGGCGAAGGCCAAAGGGAACAGCAGAAGGAGGGAGCGGATCATGAGTTTTCCTTGAGATCTTTGCTTACGAAGTCGGCGCGGGTCCGGATGCAGCAGAGCCGCCGGAAAAGCGCGCGTCACTTGAAGGGGTTGCCGAGTTTACGCAACTGGCTGTCGATTTCGCCGCGCAGTTCGTGTTCAAGTTGTTTCACCTGTCCCTTCAGATCCTGCAGCAAGTCCTGGGGCAGAAAGTCGACGCCGGAGCGGGCCAGTTCCTCCAGCGTGGCCTGGATGACGGCCTCCAGCACGACACCGGCGATGTGGGCGGCGTCCCCGTCGGTCTGAAGGCCCTTGAGTTCCAGACGCGGGAGCCTGAGTTCCTTGCGTCCGCCCACGATGGGAACATCGCTCAAGGTCAGGCCGCAGCGGATGTCCTCGAGCACGATGCTGTCGATGGCGACGCTGCGGGTCGAACCCGATGGCGGCGGGGTGGACGAGCCAGGCGAGCGCTGCTGGGACATGCGCTTGAGCAAGGGCTCCCAATTGCCTCCCGAGCCATTGCGCTCCAGTTCCAGGCGCAGTCCCCGCACCGTGAGTTGGCGGACGACGATGCGCTGGTCGAGCAGCGTGCCGTTGTCCCATTCCGCGCGCAGTGCCTCGCAGGCGAGGAACTTGGCATCCGAGTAGCCCGGCGGGTTGTCGACCGTGAGTCGCTCCAGCCCGAGGTGCCCCTGGAAGAAGCCGGCATCGACTGAGTCAACCCGCGTGGGCACCCCCGTGGCCGCGCTGCCGCCCTTTTCGATGGCTGTCGAAACGATCCGGTCGAGGAACAGCACAGCACCCCCAAGGCCCAGCAGGGGCAGCAGCAGCAGCAGCAGGATCCACTTCTTCATGTGGGCGAGCCTAGCGGCTCGCCGCACTCATTGGCAAAACTGCACGTGGATCGCGTTGGACAAACCCAGTCCGTGGCTGCCCGCGCTGTCGCGCAACACGGCCTGATAGTTGCGGGCTACGTTCGCCAGCGCAGGATTCAGGGGAACGGGGAACTGGGCCACGCCGAAGGAGTTGAGCGTCGCCAGGCCCAGGCGCGCGGTGGTGCCGCCCAGATACATCGTGCCGCCCGCGAAAGGTGTCGTGGCCGACACCGGGCTCCACAACACCATCGCCAACGCGCCCGGTACGCCGGATTCGAGCCTCAGGCTGAAGCCCGCGCCGCTGACGCTCGGTGAACCGACCGCCAGCAGGTGGGGAATGCGATGGTTGGAACCGCGCTTGCCCAGCCCGTATTCCACCGGCTCGACACACGCTCCCGCTCCGAAGGAGATCGCGCCCTCGAGCATGCGCGTCGGCCGGCTCTTGCCATGCTGAACCCACTGGTTGTAGGCAATCTGCCCCTTGTTGTCGGTCACGTTCTCATCGCGCAGGAATTCGATGTACTCCTTGGTGGTCGTCTGGTGCCAGACACGCACGCGCGCGTTCGCCGCGCCGGCGGGAATCGTGTACCAGCTGTCGTCCCAGTACTGGCCTTCCGCGTAGCTGACGCCGACCGGCTCGGCCTGATGGAGGAGGAACGCGGGAAGCGAGAAGCCGCGCGGCGGGATGCGGTTGTCCTTCAGCACGGTGTTGTTGAGCACGAAGTGGAAGCTCTCGCCGACGGGCTTGCCTGTCTGCGCGGACATGTAGGCATCGAGCCCGTGCTTGATCTCGTAGACCTTGGTGTCGGCCATGCTCAGGATGGCCGTGTTGGGATCGTAGGCCCCGCGCGTGGCGATCGGGTTGCCGACCCCGTTGAGGAACTCCACCTCAATCCACATGCGCCGCCCCTCGCCGTAGCCGGTCGGCAGCTTGTGACCGCTCTGGTTGACGATGCGCACGCGCAACTGGTCTGCGTGCCAGTCCAGATCGAGATTGGCCGCCCGCGCGAGCATCGAGCCGTTGCGTCGGTGAGCCGCTTCGACGGATTCCGCGCTGAGGCCGGTCTCGCTGTCGGGGTACAGGCTGCGGACGGCGTGCAGGACCCAGGAGTTGGCGCCGTTGAGATCGTGCTGGGGCAGGTCCTGACGCACCTCTCCGCCCAGCAGCGGCTGGCATCCGGTGCCCGTGATCTTGGGCATGTGGCAATCCTGACACGACTGCACGAGGTTCTTGTCGCCGCCAAAACGGCCCGTCATGTCGATTGCACGCTCGGCAAAGTCGCTTTCGAGCCACTCGCTGTAGGTGCGCTCGATCGGGAACTGGTCGCGGCTGTCGTGCGTGGGGTGCGGCTGAGCGCTGGCGTTGAGCGTGTAGCTGCCGTTGGCCTGGCGGCTGAAGGCCGGATTCGAGACCTGATGGCAGGTCGCGCACAACAGCGACTCGCGGTGGAAGCTCGACTGCTCGAAGGCGTGGAAGAAGAAATTGGGCCCCAGATCGAAGGGACCGCGGCGCACATCAAAGGGGTCGACGATGTACTGCCCGTTGCCCGGGGAGAGCGGCTGCTGAGCCAGGGCCGCGAGGATGCCGATGTCGGAGGGCGGGTTGTCGGGCGTGTAGTGCGGATCGACGAGACGGTGGCAGACGTTGCAGTTGACCCCGTCCAGATCACCTTGCAGGGGATCGAGCGCCGAGCCATCGGCGGGTGTGGCCCGACCGGCGAGCCAGGCACCGGGCGTGTGGCAGCGCATGCAATACTCCCCACTTCCGGCCGCGTCCTGATTGGCGATCGTCATCGCGGCATGGAAGATCGGGTCGCGCCCCGCCTGTCCCATCATGCTCGCCGCCCAGCGCGTGTACGGCTCCTGAGCCTCGTCGTAGCCCGAGTGGCAGGTCGTGCAGCCGTTGGAGGGCACGATCGCATCCAGAATCCCGCCTGGCTGCGTGCCGGGCTGCTGGAAATCCGCCCCCGTGGTCGCCAGGGGCAGTTGGTGAAGCCAGCTGGCGGAGGCGATCGACGCCGTCGTCAGCACAAGAAGAATCGGACGCAGGCGCATGATGACCCCTGTAACTGTCCCTCAGAAGTGTCATTCAGGCAAGTTCCCACAAGTGCGCAGCGGCAATGGGGCCCCGTCCGCATGTGGAAAACCCCTCACCCAGGAGCGGCAGCGTCCTTCCCTGCGCCGCGGGCACCTTCGCCGGCGGCAGCACTCCGCTGACCTACCCTTGATGAGGATCTCGATGAATCTGTTCGCTCTCGCGCTCTGCAGCGCAGCTCCCCAGCCCTTGTTCCAGGCGACCGCCGTGACCCCAGCACCCATCCATCCAGCCCTGCTCGCCATGGCTTCGCCCGAACAATCCGGGCAGGTCGTGATCACCGAATTCCTGAAGGATCCGGCCTTCGTCACCGATGCCAAGGGGGAGTGGATCGAGATCTGGAACGCGCTGCCCAGCCGGGTCAACCTCGATGGCTGGACGCTGTCCGATGATGCCGGCAGCTCGCACACGCTGAACGCCAACGGCACGACACAGTTGATCATGAAGCCCGGCGAGCGCTGGGTGCTCGCGATCAACGGCGATCCGACGCAGAACGGCGGAGTGCAGCCGCGCTATGTGTACTCAGGCTTCACGCTCGCCAATGGCGCCGACCAGATCATCCTGCGCAAGCCCGACGGCACGCTGGTCGATCGCGTCGAGTACGACGATGGCGTTCTGTACCCGGACACTCCGGGTCGCTCGATCCAGCTGCACCGCGACTACAGCACGGTCTACTACAACGACGACCCGGGTGAGTGGTGCCACTCACAAAGCCCGTGGAACAGCTTCAACACTGACACCGGCAGCCCCGGGGCAGCCAATCAGCCCTGCTGGTGAGCCGGCCGACAGCTGACTGAAAATAGCAGGCGGG
>Ga0208361_1000150_pt1 | contig 24747 bp, 24 predicted proteins | sample LakMenEpi05Aug10_FD_150670 | JGI IMG/M metagenome (GOLD analysis project Ga0208361, IMG submission 150670) | Freshwater microbial communities from Lake Mendota, WI - 05AUG2010 deep hole epilimnion (SPAdes) | ecosystem: Environmental > Aquatic > Freshwater > Lake > Epilimnion/Euphotic zone ... | reverse complement strand
CGGCGATGCGGCTGATGGCCAGCACTTCACCGGTGGGCTTGCGGGTGAACTTGTAGGCGCCGTGGCTGGTGCCGATGGCGATCGCCAGGGCGTCCACCTTGGTCTTGGCCACAAAATCAGCAGCCTCAGCGGGATCGGTGAGCAGCTGGCTGTGGTCGAGCTTGCCCTCGAAACCGTGGCCGTCCTCGGCTTCACCCATGCCGGTTTCCAGGGAGCCGAGGCAGCCCAGCTCGCCTTCCACGCTCACGCCGATGGCGTGGGCCACGTCCACCACTTCCTTGGTGACAGCCACGTTGTACTCGTAGCTGGCGGGGCTCTTGGCGTCGGCCATCAGCGAGCCGTCCATCATCACCGAGGTGAAGCCGTTGGCGGCGGCTCCGAAGCAGGTGGCAGGGCTGTTGCCGTGGTCCTGGTGCATCACCACCGGGATGTCGGGATAGGTTTCCACGGCGGCCAGGATCAGGTGGCGCAGGAAGTTCTCGCCGGCGTACTGGCGTGCACCGCGTGAGGCCTGCAGAATCACCGGAGAGTCGGTTTCGTAGGCCGCCTCCATGATCGACTGCACCTGCTCCAGGTTGTTCACGTTGAACGCAGGGATGCCGTAGCCGTTCTCAGCGGCGTGGTCGAGCAGCAGCCGAAGAGGGACGAGCGCCATGGGGGAAACCTCGGTGGGAATGCGGGCGATCCTAACCGGCGACTTTTCGCCCCTTTGAAGGCCGCTCCCCGCCCGCGGACGGGTCGCTGCGGGCGCACTGGCAGCCGCTCAGATCCGTTGGCGCAGCCCTGTATCGGCCGACACCAGCGCCAGGTCGCAGACCCTCTGGCTCAGCACGGCCTCCGCCAGTCCGGGCCGCATCGGCCGCTGGTCCCGGACGGCTTCGGCCCACCACTGGATCAGACGCCGCACGGGCGCCACCCGGCCATCGGGCCAGGTGTGGGGGAAGGCCAGCTGCGGGTCTGGCGGGATCGGCGTGAAGCGGCCGGCCCCCGGGCCGCTGCCGGCGGCCTGGCTGAGTTCGAAGCCGTGCACGTAATCGGTCTGATTGGCTGAGCCGAGCACCAGGCTGCCCTCGCTGCCATAGAGCTCGATCCAGTAGCCGCGCCCGGGCCGGGTCACGGAGGCCAGGCTCACCTGCGCCGGCAGCGTCCGGCCGCTGGCCAGTTCAAGCTCCAGCTGCAGCAGGGCGATGTCTTCGGCGTCCACCGCTGCCGGCCTGCCGCTGCCATCGGCCAGGGGCCGCTGGGGAATGGCCAGGCTGCGGCTGGCGCTGACGCTGCGGGTGGGGCCCAGCAGCCAGTGGAGGGTGTCGAAGGCGTGGGTGCCGAGCGACCCCAGCACCCCGCCGCCGGCGGCACGCTGCGAATACCAGTTCCAGGGTCGCGACGCATCGGCGCGGCTGCCCATCAACCAGTCCAGCTTCACCAGCCAGGGGGTGCCGATGGGATTGCTGTCCAACAGGGCAGCCAGCTGCTGGAAGGCTGGAACAGCCCGGTATTCGAAGTCGACCGCCACGGTGACCCCGGCCGCCAGGGCCAGCCGCTGCAGCTCCTCGATCTGGGCCGCCTCCAGGGCCACCGGTTTTTCCAGCAGCAGGTGCTTGCCGGCGGCAATAGCGGCGCTGGCCAGTGCAAAGCGCGGCCCCGGAGGCGTGGCAATCACCAGGGCCTCCACGCGTGGATCGGCCAGCAGGGCGTCGAAGTCTGTGAAGCCTTGCAGCTCAGCGGCGGTGCAGGCCTGCTCGAGCCGCTCGCGGCGTGGGTGCCAGAGGGCCACGGGCTCGGTGAGCGGGCAGTCGCGCAAGGCGGGCAGGTGCACCGACTGGCCGAAGCCGAGGCCGGCAACGGCAACGCCCAGCGGCTGTGGATGGGAGCGGAGGGCGGTCAGAGCGGCGGTCAAGGTGGCGGCTGCTGCAGGGGCTGGCTCAGGAGCCTGCCAGCAGATCGGACCCGGCCGCACACACAGCCGCCAGGGTTTCCTCGATCAGGCCATCGGCGCCCACCGGCTGCCAGTGGCTGCCCCACTGGGGAATGCCGTTGATCGAGGTGTCGCGGAACAGGCTCTGGCCGCAGTCCACCTCCATCACATAGAGGTCGCTGGCCGGCGGGCGCTGGCCTTCGGCCTCGTCGGCGGCGGGTTGAAAGCGGCTGAGCACGCTGAGATTGCCGTCGCGGTTGAGGCGCAGGCTGCCCGCATCCCACCACTGACGGCCCTCAGCGGTGGCGGTCACCTCATGCCAGTCGACGGGCCCAGCCAGGGCGGCCTGGGGGAGAGGCAACGCCAGAGCGAGCAGCAGGATCGCGGGCACCAGCGGCGCCACGAGCAGGTTCCAGAGCTGCTGAAGCAGTCGCGGCCGGTCTGCGGCCAGTTGGTTGCTCATGCCGGCACCGCACGGCTGCAGCCGTGCATGGTGAGCAGGCTCACCAGGGTGCTGCGCAGTTTCGTGCGCGGCACGATGTGGTCCACGAAGCCGTGATCACGCAGGTATTCGGCGGTCTGGAAGTCGTCGGGCAGTTTTTCGCGCAGGGTCTGCTCGATCACGCGCCGCCCGGCGAAGCCGATCAGTGCCTTGGGTTCGGCCAGGATCAGGTCGCCGAGCATGGCGAAGCTGGCGGTGACGCCGCCGGTGGTGGGGTGGGTGAGCAGCGGCATGTAGAGCAGCTCGGCCTGGCGGTGGCGCTCCAGCGCTCCGGAGATCTTGGCCATCTGCATCAGCGAGAGCATGCCCTCCTGCATGCGGGCGCCACCGGAGGCGCACACGATCAGCACCGGGATGCGGCGTGCGGTGGCCGTTTCGATCAGGCGGGTGAGCTTCTCGCCCACCACCGAGCCCATCGAGCCACCCATGAAGCGGAAATCCATCACCCCCAGGGCCAGCGGGCGCCCTTCGATGCGGCACAGGCCGGTGATCACACCGTCGTTGAGGCCGGTGGCGCGCTGGGTGTCGCGGATGCGGTCGGCGTAGCTGCGCCGATCCTTGAAGGTCAGCGGATCGGTGGGGGCCAGATCCGAATCGAGGGGCTCGAAGCTGCCGTCATCGGCAATCAGGCGGATGCGCTCCTCGCTGAAGATGCGGTGGTGGTAGCCGCAGCCGCTGCAGACGCTGGCATTGGCGGCCAGATCCTTGCGGTAAACCACCAGCCCGCACTCCGGGCACTTGCTCCAGAGGCCGTCCTCCTCGTTCACCTCCTGGGCATTGCGCACCACCGGCGCGGTCTTGCGGCGATCGGCGAACCAGTCGAACAGCGACATGGGCTGGCGGCGATGGCGATGGGATGAATCACACCATTAAAGGCGGGCCCGCTTGGCAGGCCGGCTGGCGCAGCCGCGGGCTTCAGCCGAGGTTGTTCCAGCCCAGCAGCCCGCTGATCTGCTGCACCCAGAACGCATTGCCGCCGATCCACACCGCCAGACCGGCTCCGGCCAGGAAGGGGCCGAATGGGAACGGCTGACCACGCTGCAGGCGACCGCTGACCAGACCGAGCACACCGAAGAGGGCGCCGCTCAGCACCGCCAGCACCACCATCAGCCCCAGACCGCTCAGGCCCAGCCAGGCGCCGAGCAGGGCCGCCAGCTTGGCGTCGCCCAGCCCGAGCGCCGGTTTGCCAAGCAGCCGGGCGGCGCCGGCACTCATCGCCTCAAACCCCAGCAGGCCGGCACTGGCCGCCAGCAGATGCCAGAAGAGCAGGGATCGCCCCACGCCGTCGCCCTGGCTGAAGCCCGCCACCGCGGTGACCACCAATCCCAGCACCACGCCCCAGCGGCAGAGGGGCTCCGGTAGCCAGAGATGGTCGAGGTCGATCAGGATCAGTGGCAGCAACAGCCCCACCAGCAGCCAGCCGGCCAGCAGCTGCAGCAGCGGCTCAGCGGCCGGCCCCAGCCCGCTGGGCTGAGCGGCGGCGGCGGCTACGAACAGGCCGGCGCAGAGCAGTTCCACCGCCGGGTAACGCACGGAGATGGACGTGCCGCAGTGGCGGCAGCGGCCCCGCTGCAGCAGCCAGCTCAGCAGCGGCAGGTTTTCGTACCAGCGCAGCGCGGTGCCGCAGCGGGGGCAGTGGCTGCCGGGGAACACCACCGATTCCTGCCGCGGCAACCGCCAGGCCACCACGTTCAGGAAGCTGCCGAGGCAGGCGCCGAGCACCGCACAGATCAGGGCGGCTGTGGAGAGAAGAGGCTCTGGAAGTTGCAGCAGCATCAGCCGCGGGTGAAGGGGCGGGGGTTGCGGCCCCGGCCGGTGCGAGGGCGCACCAGCTCCAGGGGGATGTACTGCTCGCCGGGAAGCAGCACTGGCGGCTCGAAGACCGCCCGGCCCAGACTGGCGCTCTGGCCGTTGGGGGTCGCGGCGATCACGATGCCGATGGGCTCGGCGCAGACGGAGCCGCTCGCCAGATAGTCGTGATAGATGCGCCGGGCGCAGGCGATCACGTCAGCGCTGTTGATGCGATCCCAGCGTGGCCCGGATACAGAAACACCCACCGCTCCCCGGATCTCGAAGGAGGGGGAGGTCGGTGGGTTAAGCCGCCGGGGTTGCCCGGTGGTGGTTGGCTCTGGAGCGAGCGCGATGGCCGTCACCGGGTCCGCCGATGGGGCCAAGAGTAGGCCCGCAACGGTGGAGTCGCCGCTGTTGCTCAGGCGAGCTTCTTTTTCTCCTCGATCATGCGGTGGATGATCGGGGTGAGAATCAGCTCCATCGCGAAGCCCATCTTGCCGCCGTCCACCACGATCGAGGTGGGGCTGGACATGAAGGAGTCGTGAATCATGTCGAGCAGGTGGCGGAAGTCGATGCCCCACTTCTCGCGGGCTCCCTTGCGGAAGTGAATGATCACGAACGACTCATCCGGGGTGGGGATGTCCCGGATCATGAAGGGGTTCGAGGTGTCGACAGTCGAGACCCGCTGGAAGTTGATGTCCGTCTGGCTGAACTGCGGGCAGATGTGGTTGATGTAATCCGGCATGCGGCGCAGGATCGTGTCCACGGTCGCCTCAGCGGAGTAACCGCGCTCCTTGTTGTCGCGGGCGATCTTCTGAATCCACTCCAGGTTCACCACAGGCACCACGCCCACCAGCAGATCGGCCAGGCTGGCCACGTCGTAGCCCTCACCCTTCACGCCGCCATGCAGGCCCTCGTAGAAGAGCAGGTCGGTGCCGGCCGGGATGGTTTCCCAGGGCGTGAACTGGCCGGGCTCGAGGGTGGTGCCGAGGCGGGCGTTGTGCTCGGCGGCCTCCTCAACGGAGTGCAGGTAGTAGCGCTTCTGGCCGCTGCCTGTTTCGCCGTAGGTCTTGAACAGCTCCTCGAGCTTGTCGAACAGGTTGGCCTCGGGGCCGAAGTGGGAGAAGTTCTCGCCCTTGGCCAGGGCCGAGGCCATGGCCTCCTTCATGGGGCCGCGCTCGTAGCGGTGGTAGCTGTCGCCCTCCACCACGGCCGGGGTGATGCCTTCGCGCTTGAAGATGTGCTCGAAGGCGCGCTTCACAGTGCTGGTGCCAGCGCCGGAGGAGCCGGTGACCGATACGACCGGGTGACGCTTCGACATGCGCTGGGATCCAGAAAACCGACCGTGAGTTTGGCAGGTCGTGGGACCCGGCCCGAAACCGCCGTGCTCCGGCGCCGCAGCGCCGCTCCTGCTCAGGCGGGCTGAGCAGCCTCCAGAGCCGCCAGCAGCTGATCGCCCATGGCCTTGCAGCCGAGCGGTGTGCAGCCCTCGGCCATCAGGTCACCGGTGCGATAGCCGGCGGCCAGTACGCGATCCACCGCGGCTTCCAGATCCGCGGCGGCGGCATCCTGCTTCAGTCCGACCCGCAGCAGCATCGCGGCGCTGAGCACCATCGCCATCGGGTTGGCCTTGTCCTGGCGGGCGATGTCGGGTGCAGAGCCATGGATCGGTTCGAACAGGCCCGGCCCGCTCTCCCCGAGCGAGGCGGAGGGCAGCATGCCGATGGAGCCGCTGAGCATGGCGGCCTCATCGCTGAGGATGTCGCCGAACAGGTTGCTGGTGAGCAGCACATCGAACTGGCGGGGGTTGCGCACCAGTTGCATCGCCGCGTTGTCCACATACATGTGGCTCAGGGCCACGTCGCTGTAGCTGCCGGCATGCAGTGCCTCGACGCGGTCGCGCCAGAGCTGGCTCACATCCAGCACGTTGGCCTTGTCGACGCTGCAGAGGCGGCCGCTGCGCTGGCGGGCCAGATCGAAGCCCACCTTGGCGATCCGATCGATCTCGTAGTCGAAGTAGGCCATGGTGTTGAAGCCACGCACATGGCCGTCGGCCTCGACGCGCCCCTTGGGGGTGCCGAAGTACACGCCGCCGGTGAGCTCGCGCACCACCAGCAGATCCACCCCTTCGATCACCTCGCGCTTGAGCGTGGAGGCATCGATCAGGGCCGGGATGATCTTCACCGGCCGCAGATTGGCGAACAGTCCCATGCCGGCCCGCAGGCCCAGCAGACCGGACTCCGGGCGCTTCTCACGGGGCAGGGCGTCGTACTGGGGGGAACCGATGGCGGCCAGCAGCACCGCATCGGCGGCCTTGCAGGCCGCAAGTGTGCTGGCGGGCAGGGGCTCACCGGTGGCGTCGATGGCGGCGCCGCCCATGGGCTGCTCGTCGTAGACGAGCTCAAAGCCGTGGCGGCGGCTCACCGCATCCAGCAGCTGGCGGGCCACATCCGTGATCTCCGGGCCGATGCCGTCGCCGGGGAGCAGGGTGATCCGGTAGCTGGTCATGGCGGACTGCGGCTGCACGGCGGCTGCCGTGGCATGGAGGGCGTGGCGCGAGGCTACGCCGCAGCGTCCTCCGCAATCTCCTCCCCGATGCCCTGCACCAGATTCAGGGCGTGCGCCCCTTTTCGAGCTGGCGGATCGCCCGGGTGAGGTCCGGCAGCTTGTTAAAGGCGGCGGAGCAGCGCAGCCAGAGCCTGTTGGGGATGGCGGGATAGCCGCTCACCACCTCCCCGGCGGCCACCTCCCCGTGCACGCCTGATTTGGAGGAGGCGATCGAGCGGTCGCCCATCACCGCCTTGTTGGCCAGGCCCACCTGGCCCGCCAGGATCACGCCGTTGCCGAGCCTGGCGCCGCCGGCGATGCCCACCTGGGCGGCCAGGGCGCAGCCTTTGCCGGTGGTCACGCCGTGGCCGATGTGCACGAGGTTGTCGATCTTGGTGCCGGCGCCGATGCGGGTTTCGCCCACCGAGGGGCGATCGATCGTGCTGCCGCATCCCACCTCGACGCCGTCCTCGAGCACCACCAGGCCGGTCTGCGGCATCTTGCGCCAGCCGTTGGCGGTGGGCACGAAGCCGAAGCCCTCGCTGCCCACCACGGCATTGGAGTGCACAACGCAGCCGCGGCCCAGGCGCGAGCCCGGATGCAGCACCGCGCCGGCATGGATCTCGCAGCCTTCGCCGATCTGCACGTCGTCGTAGAGCACCACCTGGGGATGCAGGGTGCAGCCGGCGCCGATCTGCACGTCGGCCCCCACCACCACCTGGGGGCCGACGTGGGAGCCCATGCCCACCACAGCCGTTGGATCGATCACGGCACTGGGGTGGATGCCGGCTGGCTTGGGCCGTCGTGGATGCAGGGCATCGAGTGCTTCGGCGAAGCCCAGACGCGGGTCGTTCAGGGCGATCCAGGCCAGGCCCCGCGCGCTGGCCTGCCGCTGCAGGGCATCGGCTTCCTCCCCGCGGGCCGGCAGCAGCACCGCAGTGGCGCCGCTGGCGGCCAGGCCGGCGGCCAGGGCATTGCCGGGTTCCAGGAAGCTCAGCTGTCCGCTGGTGGCCTGATCCAGAGCGGCTGCACCACGCAGGTCAGGGTCGGCGGCCAGGTCGTGCGCCAGGACCAGAGCCTGGCTGCCGCCGCCGGCCTGCACTTCGCTCAGGTGGCTGAGCAGGTCGCTGAAGCGCATGGGGCGGCCGGGCGGTCGGCCGGATCGTAGGCCCCGTCAGCTGGCCTCAGCCGGCCTGGCGGTGAGCACCAGGTGATCGCGGTGCACCACCAGCCCCCGCTGACCGATGCGCTGCTGCACCTCGGCGCTGCTCAGGGCGGCGAGGCCGCGGGCCAGTTCACGCCCATCGAGGCTGAGCACCCGCACCGGTTCCCGCCGCTCGAATGCCCCCTCCACGCTGCGCACGCCGGCCGCCAGCAGGGAGGCACCGCGCCCCAGCAGGGCCTGCTCGGCGCCGGCATCCACGCGGATGCTGCCCTTGGGCAGCAGGGCATGGGCCAGCCAGCCCTTGCGGCTGCTCAGGGGTTGGCTGCTGGCGCGGAACAGGGTGCCGCGGGATTCCCCAGCCAGCAGGGCCTCCAGCACCGCCGGATCGCGTCCGTCGGCCAGACGCATCTGAATGCCGCTGGCGGTGGCGATGCGTGCTGCGGCGAGCTTGGTGGTCATGCCACCGGTGCCCCAGCGGCCGCCTCCCCGGGCGGCGCCGCTGAGGGCCTCCAGCTGGGCCGGGCCCTCCACCACCGCGATCGGGCGGGCATTGGCATCGCTGCGTGGATCGCCGCTGTAGAGGCTGTCGATGTCGGTGAGCAGCACCAGCTCATCGGCGCTCACCGCTTCGGCCACCAGGGCTGAGAGGGTGTCGTTGTCGCCGAAGCGCAGCTCGTCGGTGGCGAGGGTGTCGTTCTCGTTGATCACCGGCGTCACGCCCCAGGCCAGCAGTTGCTCAAGGGTGCGGCAGGCGTTCTGGTAACGGCGCCGGGAGGCCAGATCACCGCGGGTGAGCAGCACCTGGGCCACGCAGCGGCCGCGGCGGGCGAAGGCCTGGTCGTAGAGGGTCATCAGCCGGCCCTGCCCCACGGCGGCGGCGGCCTGCAGGGCCTCGAGCTCGGAGGGGCGGTCGGAGCGGCCGAGGGCATGGCAGCCCAGGCCAACGGCGCCGCTGGTGACCAGCACCACCGGCTCACCTCGCTGCCACAGCCCGCAGAGGCTGGCGGCCAGATCATCGATCACCTGCTCGGTGCTGCGGCCCTCACGGCCCCGCAGCAGGCTGGTGCCCACCTTGATCACCCGGCGCATCGGCATCGCGGTTCAGGCCAGCGGGGCGCCCGCCAGGCGGGCCAGCTGAACCTCCAGCTTCTGCCAGCGGTCGTGGCGGCAGGGCCGTCCCTCGGCGTTCACCGGTTTCACCAGCACGGTGTAGAGGCCCAGGCGGTTGCCGGCCAGTACATCGGTGAACACGCGATCACCCACGATCGCCACCTCGCCGGCGGGCATGGCCAGCTCCTCCAGCACCCGCCGCAGGGGGGCCCGCCGCGGTTTGCCGGCGCTGGTGGTGAAGGTCACGCCGAGCTGCTCGGCCACGGCACCGATGCGGCTGCGGGAGGGGTTGTTGCTGAACAGGTGCAGCGGCATGCGCTGTTGGGCCTGGCGCAGCCAGTGCTCCACGCTCTGCGGCATGCGGTTGCCATGGCGCGGCAGCAGCGTGCGATCCACATCCAGCACCAGGGCCCGGATCCGCCGCTCGAGCAGATGCTCCAGGGGAAGCTCCGCCAGGGTGCCGGGGGCCACCCAGTCGGGCTGCAGCAGCTGCGGAAGCGAGCGGGGGAGCAAGGGGCTGGCCGGGGGAAGAGGCGGAGGAGGGATGTGGACTTGTTCAGACAGGATCAGTCTGGATCAGTCGGCGGCGAGCTCGCGCTCCTCCAGTTCCGCTTCGATGCGGGGCTGGACCCGCTCGAATTCCTCGCCCTCCACCAGCACACCCTCGCCGTTCTGGATGCGCGCCACAACGAAGAAGGGGTCGAGGGGAATGAACAGACCGTAGTCCTGCCCCTCGGCGCGGAACTGGATCAGCATTTCGTAGAGGTCGGTGTCGTCGTCGTCCTCGCCGTCGATCTCCTCATCGAGTTCGTCCTGATCGGGCTCCTCCAGTTCGCCGCTCACCGTGAGGGTGACCGCGGAACGCACCAGGGTGAGTTCGTGCTCCTGCAGCACCACCTCCGCCACCGAGAGGATCGGCTCGGCGCCATCCAGCTCCTCGATCACCTCGTCCTCCTCGTCGTCATCGCCAGCGATGCGCACCAGGCACACCGGGGTATCCACGGGGGTGAGCAGGCCGTAGTCGTGGCCATCGAGGGGGATCAGCTGCTCGAGGAAGCAGAGCAGCTGCCGGCCCTGGCCATCGCGCACCAGCACCGTGGGCACATCACCGGAACCGTTGCTGCTGCTGCCGTCGCTGGGGCTGCTGGTGCCGTCGGAGCTCATGGGGCGGGCCAAGGGTGCTAGTTCAGGATGCCTGGGCGTCCGCCCCCGGGCCACGGGCAGGGGTCGCCGGTGCGACCGGCGCAGGTTCGGGGCCCTCCGCCAGCCACTGCTCGAGCAGCAGGGCTGCGGCCGCGCTGTCGAGGGCGCCGCTGCGGTCGCCATGCAGGCCGTGCCGTTCGGCTGCGGCCCAGCTGCTGGCGTGTTCGTTCACGAAGGCCAGCGGCAGGTTGAGGCTGCGGGCGAGGTTCTCGCCATAGCGGCGGCAGTGGAGGGCCTGTTCGGTGGGCTGCTGAGCGGAGTCGAGCGGCAGACCCACCACAAGCGCGGCAATGCGCCGTTGCTGCACCAGGGGGGCCAGCAGGCTGATGTCGGCCGCGAACCGGCCCCGCCGGAGGGCCGGAAGCGGGGTCACCGTCAGGCCGAGGGGGTCACAGCCCGCCAGGCCGATCCGTCGCCGACCCACATCCAGGGCCAGCACCGAGCGTGGAGCCGGTGCCGGTGCCGCCATTCAGCGGCCGAGGGGGGTGGGAATCGGGCGCTGGCGAGGCTGCAGCTGCCCCAGCACCGCCTCGAGCCGGCGGGCCATCTCCTGGCTGGGCTGCGGGGCATGGCGGCGCCAGACGCTGCGGGCCATCAGCACCTCCTCGCCTTCGGCCACCATGCCCAGACGTTGCAGCCAGCGGCTGCGTTCGTCGTCGAGCACGTCGCTGCGCACCACCAGCTGCTCGGCGCCGGCGGCGCAGCGCTCCAGCAGCAGCTGCAGCGGTTCGCCGAGCAGGTGCTGCCAGCCGGGATGCAGGCTCAGCTCCAGTTCCGGGAGTCCGCCTGAGCAGGGGCGTATCCGACGGGCACCGGCCACAGCCTGGTTGCGGGCCACATCGATCAGCATGAGGCTGGGCTGCTCGCTCTGATCGAGCAGATCGTCGACGCGGCGATCGAGCAGCTGGCGCAGCTGGGCCGGAAGCACGGCCTGCTCCAGTTGCCACATGGCGGCGGCGGTGCGGCGGTTCAAGGGCCTGAGCTGCAGCTCGCGCGGCAGGGCCTTGGCGGTTGATGCGCTGGTGGCGGCTGTGCGCTGCCAGCGCCAGAGGGTTTCGCGGCGCAGGGGCTGGAAACCCTGCTGGCGCAGCACCGCCAGGCGGTCTTCGTCGCCACTGGAGCTGGTGGCGATCCAACTGGCGGCGTGGCGGCTGCGCTGGATGGCCTCACGCACGAGGGCCGCCTCGATCGCCAGACGACCGGTCTCGCCGGCCTCGAGGCAGCTGTCGCTGGTGCGCAGGTGCAGCAGCTGCCAGCAGCTGCCGCTGCGGTTGAGGCGCTGGCTCACCACCAGGCCCAGGGGGTGTTGCGGATGGCGGGACGCCACCAGCACGTCGGGCGCCAGGGCCGGCCGCGGCGTCAGGCGGTGCAGCAGCCGCTCCGGACCCTGCAGGAGCAGAGAGCGCTGCAGCAGGGGCAGCAGATCAAGAAAGACCGGGTCCTGCAGCAAGGGCAACTGCCAGCCCCGCAGCGAGCGCACCTGCAGGGGGGTGTCGGGCCCTGGAGTGCCTTGAGGCGGGGCCTCGGTTGGCGGGGGCTGGGTGGCTGGCGACACGGTGGGATCCCCGGAGTTGACCGTCCCAGGGAGCGACTCCGCCTGGGTGCAGGGCGGCCACCGGCTGGGGCCTTTCCACCATGTTATGGGCCCGGTGGCCTAAGGGCGCACCAGCACCAGTGGGGTTCGTTCGTTGGCGTTGCCGGCGGGATTTGGTCGCAGGGCCCGCTGCAGCAGGCCTTCATCGCAGCCGGGGCTGGAGGCCAGCACCTTGACGCGTCCGAGATCGTTCACATCGACCACGGCGACTGCCACCCCCAGCTCCGCTGCCAGCTGCCGGCAGACGGCGTCTGGCTCGGCGGGACCGAGAACGATGGTCTGGTCGTAGGGGGGAGTGGTGCCGGTGATGTCGTCGATCAGGCGGGCCTGCTCGCCGGCCAGCCTGTAGAACCAGCCCTTCAGACCCACGGCCTTGAGGGCGGTACCGACCAGCCAGGCGCAGAGAACCCTGGCCGGACCCACATCGTCGATCAGGGTCTGCAGACCGCAGGCGGTGGCCAGGGAGCTGGTGGGGTGAAACACGCGGCAGAGCAGGCGTGCCAGCGAGGAGGGTTCCACCATGGCGGGGTGGTGGTAGCGGCCCTGCATCACCGCCAGCGGCGTTTCACCGATCGTGAGCACGTCGCCCGGTTGCAGCACGGCACCGGCGTAGTGGCGCAGCACCTCGGCTGGATCGTCGAGGGTGCCCAGCAGATGGGTGCGGATCGGCAGCACGGAGCACTGGTCCCCCTGGCGCCACTGGGCGCTGGCTGGGCTGGCGGCCGCGGGACGACGCAGGGGGATCAGCACGCCGTCGCGTCGCTGCAGGCGGCCGAAGGGGCCGTAGTTCACCCAGAGGATCTCGAGCCAGAGAGTGTCCAGCAGCTGTCTGAGGTCGGTGCCCTCGGGGGCACTGATGCTGACCCTGGCCTGGGCCTGGGTGGTTTTGTGCCCTTTGACGATGTACGCGAACCAGTAGCCGTCGTCGCGGGCCTCTTCATCGGGGTGCTGCGGCCGGATCTCGCTGCGGATCTCCAGCCCGCTCAGCTCGCCGCGGCCCAGCAGGGTTGGCCTGAGGCTGATCTCCGGCACGAACACCTCCATGCGCCCGTGCGGGTTGGTGATCGAGAGGGTGCCCTTGATCAGCAGCTGCTGGTCGCTCTGGCGCAGCACCTTCCAGTCGGAGCTGCTGAGCTGCAGCGGTGAGGCGGGCCGCAGCCGATGGCGAGCCTCCAGCCAGAGCAGGGACAGCCCGAAGATCAGGGCCGTGATCAGCAGAACAGCGAGCAGGGGGAGCAAAGCCGGCAGATTGCGTTCTGCGGGAGCGTAGGCCGTGAGGCCGGGAAAGGCCCCTAGCGTTCCGGCACCGCCACCACAGGGCCGGCTCATGCGCAAGACCTTCGTGCTCGATACGAATGTGCTGCTGCATGACCCCCAGGCCCTCACCCGCTTTGAGGACAACGCGGTGGTCATCCCGATCGAGGTGGTGGAGGAGATCGATCGCTTCAAACGCGATCCCTCCGAGAAGGGGCGCAATGCCCGCCAGATCTCGCGCCTGCTCGATGCTCTGCGGGAGAAGGGCAATCTCGCCGATGGCGTCACGATCGACGAGGCCAGCGGCGGCACGCTTCAGGTGGTGTTCTGCCGCAGCGAAACCCTGGCGCAGCTGCCGCCGGAGCTGAAGGGCGGCAATGGCGACAACAACATCCTGGCAGTGGCCCTCGAGCAGCTGCGCTCGGGTGTGATCGCCGATCAGCCGCCGGTGGTGCTGGTCACCAAGGACACCAACCTGCGCATCAAGGCCGATGCGGTGGGCCTGATCGCCCAGGACTACACGACCGACAAGGTCACCATCGCCGACCTCTACCCCGGCGTCTGCGAGCTGATGGCGAGTGCCACGGCCATGGAGACCCTCAGGAGCGAGGGCAGCCTGGCGCTGACGGCCCTGCCCGCCGCCACGGGGGTGGCCCTGCAGGCCAATGAGGGCATCACGCTGGTGGATGAGGCCCAGGCGAACCACACGCTGCTGGCGCGCTTCGATGGCGCCCGCCAGGCCCTGGTGCCGCTGCTGCGGGCCGGCAAGGTGCGCCTCGGCAAGGTCAGCGCCCGCAACCGCGAGCAGACGTTTGCCCTCGAGCTGCTGCTCGATCCCGCGGTGCAGCTGCTGACGCTGGTGGGCAAGGCGGGCACCGGCAAGACCCTGCTCGCGCTGGCGGCCGGCCTGCATCAGGTGGCCGACGACCATCTCTACGAGCGCCTGCTGGTGACGCGGCCGGTGATCTCCCTGGGCAAGGAGATCGGCTTTCTGCCGGGAAGCCTTGAGGAAAAGATGGGCCCCTGGATGCAGCCGATCATCGACAACCTCGATTTCCTGCTGGGCGGCAGTGCTGAGGAGGAAGGCCGCGGCGGCGCGCGCAGTACGGGGGGCGGTGGTGCTGGTGCTCGCCCGGGCAGTCATCGTCCGGCGCGCAGCAACTGGACCGACCTCAAAGGCATGGGCCTGCTGGAAGTGGAAGCAATCAGCTACATCCGTGGTCGCTCGATTCCTCGCCAGTTCATGGTGGTGGATGAGGCCCAGAACCTCACCCCCCATGAGGTGAAGACGATCGTGACCCGCGTTGGCGAGGGCACCAAGATTGTGTTCACCGGTGATCCGTATCAGATCGACAATCCCTACGTAGATGCCGAAAGCAATGGCCTCACCTGGTTGGTGGAGCGGTTCAAGGGCCAGAACCTGGCCGGCCATGTGACCCTGATCAGGGGCGAGCGCAGCGAGCTTGCGGAGCTGGCGGCGAATCTGCTCTGACTCCTGCAGCTGCTTTGATGGCGGCATGGCGGGATTCGGGGCTGGCAACAGTCCGACGGGTGTTGATGGTCACGATCGCTTCGATTGGGTCGTTTGCTTCAGTCAGTTCGATTGGTTGTGGTGGGCTAATCCAGGCCTCATAGCTTGTCGCTGCACTGCTCGGCGCTGACGACTGGCCTGCTGCCTGCAGCGCAGGCCGGAGCGCTTCGATCTCTGACACATCCTGCGTGCTGCCGAGCAAGGACCCCTGGCCGAGATGCACCCCCATGGCCAGTAGCTCCTGGCGTGTTTCCTGATCGCCTACAAATTCAGCGATCACCATCGTGTTCAGGCCGCGGGCCAGCTTGACCACCGCTTCGATGATCAGCCGATCGGTGGGATCGTTTTCACTGCCAAGGCTGCGCACATATTCGCCATCGATCTTGAGCAGATCCACAGGTAGATGCTTGAGGTGGTAGAAGCTGCCGAAGGCGGCACCGAAGTTGTCGAGCGCCAGCCGGCAGCCGAGCTCCTTCAGGCTGCGTGCGAAGTGACGTGCCCGCTCCAGGTTGGCCATGGCCACCGATTCGGCCAGCTCAAAGATCAGCAGCTCCCGGGGAAAGCTGGTGCTGGCGAGACGGGTTTGCAGAAAGGTGATGAACTGATCGCCCTGCAGGGAGGCGGCGCTGATGTTCACCGCCAGGGCGGTGTTCTGGTCTGCCGGCATCTGATCCAGCAGGCTGATGGCCCGGCCGGTCACCCATTCGTCGATGCCGACCGCCAAGCCGAAGCGCTCGGCGGTGTACAGAAACACCGACGGGTGAATCAGGCTGCCATCGGGACTGCGCAGGCGGATCAGCAGTTCGTAGTACACCAGAGCATCGGTTTTCAGGTCGATCACCGGTTTGGCGTGCAGCACGAAGCCGTCGTGATCGAGGGCTTCGCGGAGTCGCTCCGACCACAGCAGTCGGGCATGCACCTTTTCATGCAGCCCGCTGTCGATGTGGAACACCCGCACGCGACCGCGGCCCGATTCCTTGGCCTGGTAGAGGGCCAGATCGGCATTGATCAGCACATCATCGGCGCACTGGTTGTCCCCGCTGCTGAAGTCGGCGACGCCGCAGCTGGCTGCCACCTTGATGCCCCGACCTCCGCCTCCCACCTCCACCGCTCCGATGGCGTTCAGCAGCTTGCGGGCATGCCGCTCTGCCTCTCCCCGTCCAGCCTGCGGTAGCAGGATCGCGAATTCATCCCCACCCATCCGCGCCACGAGATCGGTTTCACGTGATGCTCCGCTGAGGGCTTCCGCCACGGCGATCAGCATCGCGTCGCCGGCGGCATGCCCGTATTGGTCGTTGATCTCCTTGAAGTTATCGAGGTCCAGCATCAGCACGGCGCCTGTGCCGCCATGGCGGCGGTCGTAGGCCAGCTGCCGGTCCACATCGATCACGAACCGGCGCCGATTGAACAGGCACGTGAGCGGGTCGTGGTCGACGAAATACTCCAGTTGTCCGACGAAATGCTTGCGCTGGGAGATGTCCTGCACCTGCACGATCAGCGCGCCCTTGAGGCTGCCGCTCAGGTCCTGGGATTCGGAGACGGTGACCAGCCCCCAGGTGTGATGACCATCGGCATGCTCGAAGCGCTTCTCGAAGGAGCAACTGTCCATCGCACCGCTGCGCAGCCGGCCGATCAGGTCGTCGCTGACGGCGATGTCGTCGGGATGGAGCAGGTCTGCGAACGGCAGCCCTGGCAGTGAATCCAGCGATCGGCCGCTGAACCAGGCCATCGCCCCATTGGCCAGCAGGATCGTGCCTAGCCCTCCGGGCTCCTGACATGGGCTTACGAACGCCATGGGAATGCCGGCGTCGCTGAAGGCGCTGGATCCGATGTCGATCCCCATGCTGAACGTTCCTGCGGTGGAGAGGCTGCTGTGCCTGTCCTCCGATCCTGAGGGTGATGGCGCCTGATATCCCCACGCTGCTGCTCTTCTGCCGGTGTCTGCACCGCAGTGCGGTTTACACCATGCGTTCGGGGCGCACCAACTGATCGAATTCTTCACCGCTGATCTCGCCGAGCACCAGCGCCGCTTCCTTCAGGCTCAGCCCATGCCGATGGGCATGCTTGGCGATGCCGCTGGCTCGGTCGTAGCCAATGGCGGGTGTGAGCGCGGTGACCAGCATCAGGCTCTGGTTGAGTAGCCGCTCGATCCGTGCTTCATTCACCTTCAGCCCCTCGATGCAGTGCTCGCGGAAGCTGCGGCAGCCGCCGGCCAGCAGCTCGATGCTTTCCAGCACGTTGTGGGCGATCAGCGGCTTGAACACGTTCAACTCGAAGTTGCCCTGGCTGGCGGCCAGTTGCACGGCGGTGTTGTTGCCCATCACCTGCACGGCGACCATCGTCAGGCTTTCGCACTGGGTGGGATTCACCTTGCCCGGCATGATCGAGGACCCCGGCTCGTTCTCCGGTAGAACCAGCTCCCCCAGGCCGCAGCGGGGGCCACTGCCCAGCCAGCGGATGTCGTTGGCGATCTTCATCAGGGAGCCGGCCAGCACCGTGAGAGCACCGTGGGTGGTGGCGATCGCCTCGTGGCCGGCGAGGGCCTGAAACTTGTTGGGGGCGCTGGCAAAGGCGGTGCCGAGGCGCTCGCTCAGCCGCGCTGCCACCGCTTCGCCGAAACCGCGGGGTGCATTCAGGCCAGTGCCCACGGCGGTGCCGCCGATGGCCAGCTCCCGCAGCCGCGGCAGGCTGGCGCGGATCGCCTCCAGGCTCAGCTGCAGCTGGGCCACATAGCCGCTGAACTCCTGGCCGAGGCTGAGGGGAACGGCATCCTGCAGATGGGTGCGGCCGATCTTCACCAGCCCGGCCCAGGCGGTGGCGCGGGCCTGCAGCGCGGCGGCCAGCTCCTCCACCGCCGGCAGCAGCGTGCGTTCCAGCTCGAGCACCGCGGCGATGTGCATCGCCGCCGGGAAGGTGTCGTTGCTCGACTGACTGAGGTTGACGTGATCGTTGGGGTGGACCGGACTCTTGCTGCCCAGCACGCCGCCGAGGCCCTCGATCGCCCGGTTGGCGATCACCTCATTGGCGTTCATGTTGCTCTGGGTGCCGGAGCCCGTCTGCCACACCTTCAGCGGGAACTCGGAATCGAGGCTGCCGGCGGCCACCTCGTCCGACGCCGTCACGATCGCAGCGCAGAGGGAGGGATCAAGCTTGCCGAGATCGCGGTTGGCCTCAGCGCAGGCGGCCTTGAGCTGGCCGAAGGCGTGCACGATCGCCAGCGGCATGCGCTGGCCGAAAGGAAAGTTGGTGATCGAGCGCTGGGTCTGGGCGCCCCAGTAATGAGCTGCGGGCACCGCGATGGTGCCCATGCTGTCGCTCTCCTGGCGATGGGTCATCGGCTGGCGACGATTTCGCTGTTCAGTTCGTTCACCTCGCGGTTGAGGCTGAGGGTCACGTCGCCCTGGGGCTTGAGGCCGGTGACCTTGGTGAGGGCGGCGTTGATCGCATCGATGCTCACCGGGCCGGTTTCATCAAGCACCGGCTGGCCATCGGTGTTGAACACCACCACCTGGGGAATCACGCCCTTCCAGTAGGAGGCGGGATCGCTGGGCCCCTGGCCGGCGCGATTCTGCAGCGGATCGGTTGGCAGCAGGATGAGCTCGGCGGTGCGGCCCCACAGCCGCTGCAGCTCGTTGTAGACAATCGCGTACTGCTTGCTGGCGGCGCTGTCGTCGAGGAAGAAGCCCAGCACGATCGGCCGGTGGTCGGCCATGGCTTGCGCCAGGCTGCCGCGTGGCGGCACCAGCGAGCCGTTGCCGGCGTAGAGGGCGTAGATGTTGCCGTCGTAGCTGTTGGTGTCCCGGGCGGCCTGGGCGGCAGCGGGCAGGAGGCCGAACGCCAGCAGCAGGCTGAGGGCCAGGGCTGCCAGGGGCTGGAGCAGCCGGGCCAGCGATCGGGGCATCAAGAGGAGAACGGGCTGGGGCCATTGTGGCCCGCGGCCCCTCAGCTGCGGTTGTCAGCCGGGAGTTCAGCCCCGGCTGATGCTGCGACCCATGCCCTGCATGATCCCGCGGCCCACCAGGCCGATGGCCCGGCCCACCACCTGGGTGAGCACCACCACCACGATGTCGCCGAAGCGACGCAGCAGGGACTGCACCTGGGGGGCCAGGGCATCGCGGGCCTCGAGCAGCAGGGTCACCAGTTGCTGGGGCCAGCTGAGCTGGCGCAGTTCAGGGTCGCGCGGTTCGGTGAGCTGCAGCGGCACGATGGCCCCCTCCTGCAGCCGGTAGAGCAGGCGCTGGCTTTCGTAGAGCTGCACAGGTCGCTCGAACCAGCTGCCCCAGCGTTGCTGGGCATTGAGCTGGTTGCGCAGGCGCTCCAGGTTGCGGGTGGCCAGCAGCTCCGGGCAAAGCAGATAGCGGCGCAGCTCCGGCCAGCTGCTGCAGCAGGCCAGCACCTCGGCACTGATCAGCTCGGCGCTGCGGATCAGCCAGTTGCTGATCAGGGCCTCGAGATGGAGCAGGGCCTGGGGTTCATCCGGGGCCAGCAAGCGGCCTTCCACCAGCAGCGGCTGTGCCTGCACCAGGGCGGCCAGCATCGGCAGGGCCTGGGGCAGTTCCGGATCGCTGGTTGAGAGATTGCTGGCGGTGCTGAGGCTCTCGGCCACCGGCAGCAGACCACCGGCCTGAGGTAGTTGCACGTATTCGCCGGCCATGTGCCGCAGCGACAGGCGCCGCAGCTCCGGTTGCTGCTCCTGCCAGCGCAGCTCGAGGACTTCGCCGCGCAGCTGCTCGTGGCGCAGGCGGGTGATCAGCAGATCCAGCTGGCTGAGCAGGGCCAGCAGCAGGTCGCGCCGGTGCTCCGGGCTCAGGCCCTCCAGGGCCAGCAGCTGACCGCTGCGGTTGCTGAGGCCCTGCTGCACAGCCGCCACCAGCCGCCCCTGGATCGCCTCCCATACCCCCACAGCGGTGCGTTCCCGCAGGCTGATGGCGGTGGCGCCGAGGCCGGCCGGCCCGGCGGTTGTGGCTGCCGGCTCGACCGGCTGGGGGAAGGCCATGGCGATCGGCCCCCACAGCCAGAGCAGCAGCCGGCGGGCCACGGCCAGCTCCCGCAGCCGGCCGCGCAGCAGCAGCCCGTTGAGACCGCCCGGGCTCAGCTCCAGCCAGTGCCTGCAGCGCTGCTGCTCCGCTGTGATCTGGGCCAGACCGCTCTGCAGCAGCCACTGGCCCAGGCCGATGGCACCGGCGGCGTCGCCTGCCGGGCTTGCGGCGAGAGGGCGCAGTTCCAGGACGCGACCACCTGCCAGCACGGTGGATACCGCGCTGCGGATCTCCGCTGGCTCCGCCTGCTGCAGCAGGCCCTCCGCCGGCAGTTGCAGCAGCCAGGCGCTGGGATAGGGCACCTCACCGGCCAGCAACAGCAGCAGCGGAGCCGGCTGCCAGCGTTCGCGGAGTTGTTGCAGTTCGGCGCTCAGGCTGGCGGCTGGCATGGAGGCACTGGGCCCCCAGATCACCAGCTGGGGACGACGTGCCGAGCTCTCCTCCTCGTTGAACAGGCTGTAGGGCGCCTCCTCGCGATCTGACTGCGCCGGGATCTCGAGCAATCGCAGCAGCCCTTCACGCAGCAGTGGCTCGGCCAGGATCAGCAGGGATGGTGCAGCCTTTCCCTTGGGCACGGTGCCGTTAGCGCGCCGCCTGGCGCATCAGTTCGGTGCTCAAGTTAACGGCAGCGGACCGGCTTCTCCAGTGCCTGGTTGGGCTCAACGATCTGAGGGCTCAGGGCCGGCGCCGCCCGCTCAGATTGAGTGTGTAGCTCTCGATTCGATAGCCGGTCTCGGCCTCGATGCGTTGCAGCAGGGATTCGGGCAGCTCGACATTGAGGTCTTGAATCGCGCCGGATTCCAGGCAGGTGAGATGGCTGTGGGGATCGCTGCGGTAGCCGTACAAGCGGCCGCTGGCGCGATCGAGACACTCGATCACACCCGCGCTCTGGAGGGCTTCGAGGTTCTGGTACACCGAGGTGTGGCCGATGTTGCGGCCACGGGTATTCAGTTTCTCGAAGATATCGCGGGCGCTGAGGTGGTCCTTTTCATCCCAGAGCAGCTCCAGCACCATGCGCCGCTGCCGGCTCAGCCGCATCCCCAGGTGGCGACAGCGCCGGTAAACCTCGTCGACGTTGCTGGCCGGCGTTGCGGTGGCGTCCGGGGATGCGCCCGGTTCGGATGGAAGGGCGTCGGCGAACACGCCACACACCTCGGAGACCTGAAAACTGTTATAGGCCAGGCCGCAACGGTTCCGCTTACGGGTTGCCCTGTGCTCCGCGCCAGCTTCAGGCCATCGTGAACGGCAGCGGATCCTGCAGCCGCCCCTCGCCGATGGCCTGCAGGGCCTCGGCCAGGTCCACCCGGCCGTCGTAGAGGGCACGGCCGACGATCACCCCCTCCACCCCGAGCGGCGCCAGGCTGAGCAGGGAGAGGATGTGCTCCAGGGTGCCGATGCCGCCGGAGGCGATCACGGGCACGCTGCTCGCCTCGGCCATGGCGCGCAGCGCGTTGAGGTTGGGGCCCGCCAGGGTGCCGTCGGTGGCGATGTCAGTGCTGATGATCGCAGCGACGCCGCTGGCGGCGAAGCGCTGGGCCAGGGCAGTGGCTTCGGTGCTGCTCTCTTCGATCCAGCCGCGGGTGGCCACCTTGCCGTTCCTGGCGTCGATCCCCACCACGACCCTGCCGGGATGGCGCCCTGCCAGGTCATCCACCAGCTCGGGCTGCTCCAGCGCCACGGTGCCGAGGATGACGCGATCGAGGCCGCAGGCCAGCAGCTCCTCGGCCCGCGCCGCCGTGCGCACGCCGCCCCCCAGCTGCACGGGGATGTCGAGGGCGGCGGTGATCGCCTTCACCACCTGGTCGTTCACCGCCTGGCCGGTGCGGGCGCCATCGAGATCGACCAGATGCAGCCGCTGCGCTCCCTGGCGCTGCCAGTCGAGCGCCTGGGCCACCGGATCGTCGCTGAAGCGGGTCACCTGGTCGTAATCGCCTTGGTGCAGCCGCACGCAGTGGCCGTCGAGCAGGTCGATGGCGGGAATGATCTGCATGGCGGCCGGCGCGGGCAACGACTGCCAGCCAGGCTGCCAGAGGCCTCGATCCCGCAGCTCCAGCAGCGGCACCACGATCCGGAAGCCGGGCTCAAGCACGGCCGCCAGCTCTGCCGCCCTCAGGGCGCCGCGGCCTCGCTCACTCAGGAGGCGAAAGTGCCGGTAGCCGCCGCTGCGGCTCAGGACGGCCGGCTGTGCGGTGTAGGCCGGACCGGTGCGCATGCTCGAACGGCTTGATGTGCCGGGCTGATCGGCTGTCGGGGCCATCCTGGAGGACCCCGGCCCGTTGATCCTGACCCGTTGACCCTGACCTTTCTGCTGGAGCTGGTGCCGGCGCTGCTGCTCGGCCTCGCCCTTGGCCGCCGCTGGCCGGGGTTGTCGCAACGGCTGGCTCCGCCGCTGGTGCAGTGGGGGGTGCCGTTCAGCTTGATGGGGTTGCTGCTGCGCAGTGGCCTGAACCGCAGCACCGCCCTGGTGGCCCTGCTTGCGCTGCTGGCGGTGGCGGGGGGCTTGCTGCTGCTGCGCCGCTGGCTGCCTCAGCCGGTGGAGCAGATGGGCGCCGTGGTGGGGAACACGGCCTATTTCGGAATCCCGGCGGTGCTGGCGTTGCTGCCGGCCCAGGCGGTGGGCTACGCCATCAGCTACGACCTGGTGGCCACCCTCTTCACCTGGAGCCTGGGGCCGCTGCTGCTGGCGGGGCAGCCTCTGCGGCTGCGGCCGCTGCTGCAGGAGCTGATTGCGAGTCCTGCCAGCCGTGGCGCAGTGGGTGCTGCCCTGCTGCTGCTCACGCCCTGGCATCAGGCGCTGGCGAGCTGGTTGTGGTGGCCGGCGCGGGCGGTGGTGCTGCTGTCGCTGACGCTGGTGGGGATGCGGCTGGCTGCCGCGCCGGGCGGTGGATTGCCGCGGCGGCTCTGGCCAGTGCTGGCGATCAAGTTGTTCTTGTTCCCGCTGCTGCTACTGGCCCTGGTGCGGCTGCTGCTGCTGACGCCGCTGGCACTGCCGCCTCTGGCCCAGGCGGCGCTGGTGCTGCAGGCGGCGGCCCCCACCGCCGTGTCGGTGCTGCTGCTGGCGGAGGCGAGCCCGGGACGTTCGCGAGCGCCGGAACTGCAGGAGGGGCCCGCGGCAGCGGCAGCTCTGGTGTTCTGGAGTACGGCCCTGGCGCTGGTCAGCGTGCCGCTCTGGGCGCAGCTGCTCCATTGGTGCGTCGGCTGGCCCGACGGGCCCGGGGTTTGAATGGCGCCCAGTTTGCAGGCCCTGGCGTGAAGATCCTGGTGATGGGTGGCACCCGTTTCGTGGGCAGGCCGCTGGTGGCGCAGCTGCTGAGCCAGGGGCATGACCTCACCCTGTTCACCCGCGGCCGCAACCCCGTGCCCGCCGGCGTCGAGCATCTGAGCGGGGATCGCAGCAGTGCCGAGGGCCTGGCGGCTCTCGAGGGTCGTCGTTTCGATGTGATCGTCGACAGTTCCGGCCGCACGGTGGACGACAGCCGGGCGGTGATCGAGCGCACCGGTGCCCCGAGCCATCGCTTCGTCTACGTGAGCTCCGCCGGCGTTTACGCCGACAGCGAGCTGTGGCCCCTGCACGAGGACTCCCCCACCGATCCCCAGAGCCGCCACAGCGGCAAGCTCGACACCGAGGCCTGGCTCAGCGCCGAGACGATCCCCTTCACCAGCTTCCGCCCCACTTACATCGTGGGTGCAGGCAACTACAACCCGGTGGAGAGCTGGTTCTTCGATCGCATCGTGCATGGCCGGCCGGTGCCCCTGCCAGGTGATGGCAGCACGATCACCCAGCTGGGCCATGTGAACGATCTGGCCACAGCCATGGCCCGCTGCATCGGCGTTGATGCCGCCGCGAACCGCATCTACAACTGCAGCAGCGCCCAGGGCATCAGCTTCCGGGGCCTGGTGGCCGCCGCCGCCCGCGCCTGCGGCAAGGATCCGGCCACGGTTGAGATCCTCAGCTTCGATCCTTCCGGGCTCGACAAGAAGGCCCGCAAGGCCTTCCCGTTGCGGCTGGCCCACTTCCTCACCGATATCACCCGGGTGCAGAGCGAGCTGGCCTGGACGCCGCAGTACGACGTTGAGCGCTCCCTCGCCGATAGCTATGCCAACGACTACGCCCTGCGGATGCCCACCGACCCTGACTTCTCCGGTGATGCGGCGCTGATCGGCTGACTTTCAGGACTGAGGGGCCGGCTGCTTGGGCGGTGCTGTTGGTTCAGCGTCGCTTCAGGTAGCCCCAGGCGGAGCTGATGGCCAGCAGCAGCGACGGCCAGAACAACCAGTAGCCCGTCAGGTGAAGCAGCCCGGGCAGCCCGGGCAGTCCCAAGCTGTTCTCGCCATTCAGGGCGGCCCCCCAGCCGTTGGGCCAGAGCAGCAGCAGCAGTGAGGCGAATTGCAGGATCGTCTTGGCCTTGCCGCCCCAGGAGGCCGGCCCGCCGCTGCCGTGACCGGCCCGCCAGCCGGAGATGAACAGCTCGCGGGCCAGCAGCAGCCATATCGCCCAGAGCGGCAGCACGCCCTTGGTCGCCAGCCACAGCAGTGGCGCCAGGATCAGGATCTTGTCGGTGAGGGGATCGAGCCGGGCGCCCCACACCGAGCCACCACCGGCGCGGCGGGCCAGGGCGCCGTCGGCGGCATCACTGAGCCCCCCCAGCAGCAGCAGCCACCAGGCCACGGCCTCCCAGCCGGCATCGAGGGCCAGGATCAACGGCAGGCCCGCCACGGCCCGCGCCACGGTGAGGGCATCGGCCAGGCGCCGGCTGAGCTGGGCTGACATGCAGGACCCGCGTGTGCAGGCTCCATTCTTCCGCCTGTCCGGCGGGCCACAATGTGCCCAGAGTTGTCCTGCCGATGGTCGTTGAACGCCGCGTCTCCGAGGTGATGAGCACGCCGGTGCGCCAGGTCAGCCTTGAGACGCCCCTGCAGGAGGCGGTGCAGCTGATGAGCGAGCACCACATCAGCGCCCTGGCGGTGGTGGACGTGGCCGGTGCCCTGGTGGGTGAGCTCACCGAGCAGGACCTGATGGTGCGTGAGAGCGGCTTTCAGGCCGGCCCCTACGTGATGCTGCTGGATGCCGTGATCTACCTCCGCAACCCGCTCAA
>Ga0208361_1000149_pt1 | contig 25047 bp, 48 predicted proteins | sample LakMenEpi05Aug10_FD_150670 | JGI IMG/M metagenome (GOLD analysis project Ga0208361, IMG submission 150670) | Freshwater microbial communities from Lake Mendota, WI - 05AUG2010 deep hole epilimnion (SPAdes) | ecosystem: Environmental > Aquatic > Freshwater > Lake > Epilimnion/Euphotic zone ... | reverse complement strand
CAGCGTTACCAGCCTGCCGGAAGGATTTAATCCTACGGTTGGTGGAGACCTATACCTGTCGAGGGTTATCAGCCTGCCGGAAGGATTCAATCCTACGGTTGGTGGAAACCTATATCTGCGGAGTGTTACCAGCCTGCCGGAAGGATTTAATCCTACGGTTGGTGGAGACCTACACCTGCAGGGCGACAGTCGCCATATAGGAAGCGATGTTCGACTCCTGTCTTGGCAGAACGGCAAGTACATCAAGGTTGATGGTGTCTTCTCGGAAGTCATAAGCGAGAAGTTTGGTATTCGCAAACTACGCCAGATCGACGGCAAGGTTTCGTATCTCGTAACAGACGGGGAGAACTATTCTCACGGAGAGACCATCGAGAAAGCGCGTGAGTCCCTGGCCTACAAGTTATCACCGAGGGACACCAGTGAGTTCAAGGGCCTGAAGCTAACCGACAAGCTGCCGTTCGAGAAGTGCGTTCAGTTGTACAGGTCAGTTACCGGGGCCTGCTCGATGGGCTGCCAAATGTTCGTCGAGTCCGCAGGGCATGAGAGAAAGGAGTACACGGTCAAGCAGATAATTGAGAAGACGAAAGGTCAATACGGTCACGAGAGATTGCGAAAGTTCTTTAATGTTTAGCCGTCTCTTAAGAGACAGGAGAATCAATATGAAGCTAAGTAATGAGGTGTCAAGTGAAATCGTCAGGCAAGAGATGGCGATGTTCATGACGTTCGGGTGGCCTGCAGGTGACATCGCTAGACACGTAGAGGATCTCATGAGTGGCCGACCAGTTCGAATTGTTCCAGTTGATGCTATATCTGACTGCACCAAGAAGGCATTTGAGAGCGTACTCGCAGTGCTGAGGTCCGAGGGTGCGGTAATTAGCGAAACCATGGACGACGTAGCAGTCACGTACACGCTGGAGGAGAAGTGAAGCACACGATCACCGTCATAGATGGGATGCTCACTGTAGAGGGTGGCGTCACTATTGGTGGCGTTACCATCGATATGGTGACAAGCATTCGAGACGTACTGATCTCCATGTCCGACCTGTGCAAGGCCCTTGACGGGCATGCGGCACTAGAGGATCTGGCGATTCAGGCTGAGTACAAGAAGGCGGTCGCCCTTCTGAAGTACCTGCGGGATAGTAAACAATTTTCAAAAGGAGAAGACAAATGAACATGTTCACACGATTTAAATCATTCATCACGAATCGCATCGATGCGTGCGTCAAACAACTGATTGCATCAGAGATTCAATCTCGAATCAATAGAATCGATATTGAAGAAGTCATGCGCCGTGAAGTCAGCAAGGGTCTAGATTCGGTAGCTATAGATGATGCAGTTACGAGAGCCACTGAGGACATAAACTGGTCGAGGCATATCGATTACAGAGAGCTGGCTGATAACCTATGTTTTGAATATAGCGAGCTAGCTAGATACCTTGAAGTCGACTACAGGGAGTTGGTTGAGTGTCTTGAGTTGGATAAAGAGGATATCGCAAGCAACATCGACCTGGACTATGCCGAACTGGCCGAGAGCATACACATCGACTACGACAACCTCGCTGAGCGTGTCGGAATTGACACAGACGACATTGCCAATCGGATAATGGAGTCACTTAAGGTCAGTGTATCACGACGGTAGTTTCACACAAAGGAGAATGCAAATGAAGGCGATTAATGAGTTTATAGTACATGCGACTTACTACTGCAGCACATGTGCGTCAGTAGAATTGCCAGAGGGAAAGACTACTGAAGATATTAAGGAGTGGTGGATTAAATGGGGTGTATTCCACTGCGAACTCATGGACGGTTCTAGGTTCGAGAAAGACATGGGTGTTGAGATTGAGCCTGACACGAAAAGGCCAACAGAGGTATCTATCTACGGAGTTAACGATGACGGCAGTACAAACTACGACCACGATCTGTCAGAAGAACTTGGAGTACCGTAATGGAATCAAATCAAGTTCACTTAGAAGGTGTTGAGTACTTGAATGTCGAGACGATTATGCGTGGGATTCCTTGCATGGTCGTGATCGACGAGGAAGACAATAGGATCACTGTATACGAGGACGAGGTGGTCGTCTTCGACAGGGAATATCAAGTAACAAGAAGGAGCAAGTGATGGGCACGATACAAAGATTCAAGCAGGCCATTAAGTGCGATGGCAACCTGAAGATGATACAGGACAAGAGAGATCGGCTGCTGTACGTAATCAGGAATCTGCATGAGGAGCACGAGGCGCGAAGGATATCCACGAAGGACTTTGAGATACTAGAGGATTGGGTGTACGAGAAGTTTCCGTGCAAGGTTAAGTCAAGCAAGAAGAGAAGGAGAGTCAGATGAAGAAGTATGAGATCAAGTTTGTTCGCAAGGAGATTTACATTGAGACAAGGATCGTCGAGGCTGAGTCTCGCCAGGATGCAGCAAGGATCGGAGAGGAGATACTAAAGAAATATATTATCTTTGATGGTGAAATAATGGGAAGCGATAAGTGGGTCGAGACGGTTAAGGAGGTGAGTAAAGCATGAAGTATTCAATAGACATCGCGGAGCTCACTTCGCTACTGAAGTTCATACAGAGCACTATCGAGAGTCGCAGTGTTAGTGACAGCGCAGCGGGATACTGGATCGGGTACGTTAATAGGCTTCTGGTGGACGTGCAGCAAGCTAAAAACCTGGACCATATCAAGAGGAAGCATGGGGTCAGTGTCGGAGCGATTCAAGTGGCTGTCCTTAGGTCATTGGTCGATAGTGGAAAGTGGCACGACTGCTGCGGGTGGGTGTGGGATACTCCATCTGGAACCAAGAGGGCCATGGACTCGCTGGCTCGCAAAGGTCTGGCGAGTTTCGACGGCAAGCAGTACACGCCTACTAGTCTAGGTAAAGAGATCCTTAAAACATTCAAGGAGATGTTGGTAATATGAAACTATTCCTACAAGAGAACGGCAATGATCCAGAGTGCTACGAAGGGATCTTCATAACCGAGTGCATCATAAAGGTGCTGGAGTGCCTTGAGGAGGACACGGAGTACTTACTCAGTGACACGCTGGAACTGATGGCTAAGCTCGCTGAGAACTACAACGACAGAAAGGACGAGGGGTTCGGCGGCACAGCAAGTTCCGGGCACATGAGTGTCATGATGGATCAGATGATTGCGTGTTATGGGTACGATACATTTGAATCTTACGAAAGGGACAGGAGATGAACATTCCAGTTGAGTTTCAGATACTCATGGAAGAGGCGAGAGAGGTTATGGCTAATCACATGGACGTCGGTGCTGTCTATGTGGATGAGGACAATCACGATGATGACTATCCTGTAGATGAAGACGGATACAGGTGGTATCAAGACTGGTGGAATTTACGAGAGGCACTCAGGGCTTGTGAGAACTTAACAAGGGAGATTAAGTAATGACACCAAAGGAAGCGTTTGAGGGACTGTCTGCAGTGATGAAGGTCGATGAGATGTGGCGATGGAGCGATAGCATTACTCGTATTGCCATCGGCAATAACATAATCGCGCTAACTGACAGCGAACTCACTGAGCCTATTGAGTGGGGGGAAGAGAGGAGTTATCGGAGGTATCGACCACAAAAGTGGAGAGCAGTTCGCCCAAGCGATGTGAATCCAAGGACTGACGTACTGGTTCAGTACGGCAGCGAGCCTGGCAACAATAGGGCGATGCATCGGCTTGTTGGGTGGGATCATGGAGGCCCAGTGATATGCTGCAACGGACAGTACATATCCGCGCAATCACAACACGTTCATATCCAGGAGAGCGACAATGATTAACTACAAGGCATCCGGCAACCTAGTGGCCTTTGCGCCGTACAGTGCGCTTGGTGCGCCTGACGAATTTGTACACCTAATACTTGTCGAGCAGAGAAGCGGCAGTGGCAGGTGCGCAGGGTACGTTGTGTCACTGTATACACTAGGAAGCGCAGAGTGGATCAACGGTCACTACTTCTACAGCGACCAGCGAGAAGAGGCAATGGGGTACTTCACATGGAGGCTAATGGAAGAGATGACTGTCAGGGGGCTAACGGCACACCATGACGCACTGAATATGTCCGAGAAGGCTGTCAAGTTACTTAGGGCTTACAAGGAGAATGCCAATGCGAGTACTTAAGCGTGTCGACGTTAATGTCGCAGAGGTCCAAAGCGTCCTGGACGCTCATGGACTTAGCGACTGGAGCGTCAAGGTGACCAGAAGCAAGAGGACACTTGGCCTTTGCGACTGCAGCAGCAAGTGTATCCATGTGTCGAAATACCAACCCGAAGGCGACTTGATGGATACTGTGCTGCATGAAGTCGCACACGCCCTAACACCGGGTGATGATCATGGGTTAAGGTGGCGAGCCAAGTGCCGAGAGATCGGAGCCAGGCCAGATCGAAGCGTCGAGGCTCGCGTGCATCCGAGCATAGCGTATCAGTACGAATGCTCCTGCTGCGGCAAGAAGGTAATGTCCATCAGCAAGATCAGGAAACTAATTCTTTATGTCAGCAAGTGCTGCAAGGCACCCCTCATTTTTCAGAAAGGTCCAGAGGATGCAAGTAAAGGTTCCAAGAGCAACGAAGAATCAACGTGCAGTGCTGCTGCAGTTGAAGCGTAATGGTGCATGGCGGCAAGGCCCATGGTTCTGGGGTAGCAGGCACCAGACATTCCTGATCCTCAAGTCACTACAACGAAAGGGGCTGGTTGAGCCAGTCGATGGTGAAGTAGAAAATGGTTTCGACATTACAAGTCTCGGTAAGCAATCACTGGAGGTCAGCGCTCGTGGATAATCAAGAAAGATCAATGCTAGCTGAACGATGCATCGTGTTTTATGCAGACATCACTAACTCGGAAGGTCCAATGCAATCTGACTGCCTGGACCTCTTAGTCGACATGATGCATTTCTGCAGCGATAGAGGCGTTGATTTCGAGTCGATGCTCGAGACAGCCAGGTCGCACTACGAAATGGAAATTAACCCAGTCAACGACTAAGGGTATAAGGCAAAGAGGGCTGGCGCTTAACAGGCAGATTGCCGTCCAGTTAAGAACTAGCCTGCTACGTGGCACTCATCTGCGTAGCATTCTCCCCTGAGAGGTACGGCAACGGCAGTTTTATCCGGCCTCTCTTTTTGTTGTATCTAAAATATAAGGAGCTATTGAGTGATTAATACTAAGGTGAATCGTGTTGTTGATTGGGTTAATGGCAGCCCAGTGGTGGAGGTCAATGGTGTGCTGCGACCAGTTAAGAGCGTAGTCTCTAACGGCGATAACAACATGAAGACAGCCAAGAATAACAACGAAGAGTATATGTCCTGTGGCACGTCGCTGGCTCCAGAGGAGAGTTCTGGAACTGGCAACGTATGCACGAATGCGCTGCACTGCCCAGACACATGTCTCGACCAGACAGGAAGAGGTGCAAAGCACTTTTTAGGCGACGTGATTCACGGCGCTAGAATAGCCAGGACTGTTGCGTGGTTCCAGGCTCGCGAATGGTTCCTTGACCAACAAGCAAGGGAGATCGAGAAGTTCAGTGAGAAGGCTAAGAAGCAGGGCAAGAAGCTTTGCTACAGGCCGAACATGTTTTCTGATATTAAGTGGGAGAAATACGGCGTGCCGCAAGCACACCCAGATGTTCAGTTCTATGACTACACCAAACACCCTCAGCGAGTTGGTCAAGTCCGAAAGAACTACTGGACTACATTCTCTAGAGGTGGTAAATTCGGTGACGGAACATGCATCGAGCTGCTCCAGGAAGGAAAGAATGTTGCCGTTGTGTTTGACGATGGTTACACTTCAGGGGCGAGGAACCTTCACAAGTTCAATCGGACTCTCCCAGAGGAATGGAATGGTTTCCAGGTAGTCAACGGAGATGAGACTGACCGCAGATGGGAAGATCCTCGTGGTGTTGTGATTGGGTTAAGACTCAAGGCACCATCGAAGGAGTTTCGACAGAAGGCACTTGACAGCGGCTTTGCCGTGACTGGATGGTGGTGATGAAAGGCAAGACGCTAGAACTATTTGGGATGATACAGAGATTCCTGTACTGGCTAGCACGGGAAGCTGACCTCAATACAAATGAGGATCGCGCAACAGCCAAAGAGGCGGCTGATGCAATTGACGCACAAATAGATCTGTTCATTGAAATGGAGAATCGAGATGACACTGAGAGAACTGAAGAAGATGGTCAGCAATAGGGACTTGGCAATCAAGTCCGTATGGGTGACGACATGCGGTGGAGGTAACTATCGCCTGCTTGGCTACGGCCATAAGTGGGCGAAGGTACTGCACGAGAGAAAGAGGATTCCGATATCGGTAATAACCGATGTTAGAATGTAGATGAATTACCTCACTTTGAGGAACGGCCCCGACCGAATTCGGGAAACGCCGGGAATTACCGGAAGCTAGCGGGCAGCTATCGCCCCGCAGGAGATTTAGTTATGGAATTCAGTATACCCAATACCGGATACCTTCGTGGAACGTGCGGCTGGCTTGCTAAGGGCTTAGCTGATGGCTCAGTCAAGATACATCCCGGCACTACAAAGTCAGGGAAGGGCGGCTTGTGGCTGCATTGCGAAGGGCAACAAGGCTGCCTGGCTATCTTCAACGAGTACGACCTGAGCGCAATGGACATGCCAGGCCATGATAAGTTCAGAGTTGTAGCCGAGGACTTCTGCGGATCGTTTCCACTGACTGATACATGCGAGAAGTATCTCAGGCAACTTGCAAGCGACTGGTGTGACGCCGCGAATGAGCTTCGCGAAAGCGATGGGGTCATGGATTTGCCAGAGGTTAGTATTCAGTAACCGACAACTAGCTTCAATGCGGCTACGCACAACCCTTAGATATGGAGAGATAAATGGCAAGCTTAATGAGTTATCAGACCGGCGATTTTGTTCGAGAGGCAACCGCCGAAGAGCTGGCTGAATCAATTGAGGCGGCTAAGCATGATGGCGGCAGCGGTGTAATCTCGGTCGAGATAGATGGCACAAGCGTCACATGCTACGTGATCGAGTAGTAACGAACAGTTAAACACCAAATCGAAGGAGGCACAAAATGATTGTTTACAAGATAGATGATACCGTCCTGGATCGAGACTACAGGGGCTGCGGTAAAGCCTGGGTCGCGATTGACAACGGTGAGGTTAAAGCGATCCGCTACATGAACGACTTTAACTACGAAAACCCCACAACTAAGGCTCTGGACTTTTTGAGATACTTGCGATCACAGGATCCCCGTCGCACTCAAACATTTGCAAGACGAGAGGCCAAGAGGATTGGCCTAGTGAAAACGATGGTTGAGTTCGACACAATGATTCAATCTGAAACTGAAGCGTGTAGACTCGCAGAGAGGGATGCGTTTTCTAAGTATAGGGAAGCTAGTCGCCTGGAACTGTCCCTGCTAGGTGAGGTGCGAAGTGGCATGTGCTCATGCACTGAGTTTATAGATAAAGAAGTGTTGAGTATCAAGCGGCCTGTCACTTCGTCTGGCCGCTATTCTTGCAAGGGAGAGGCAGAATGAGCAAGCTAATCAACCATTTAGGTACGCTATACATCAAGACAAGCGACGGCCTTGTCGGTGTAATTGTTGGTGAAACCAAAACCCAAATCCTGGTAAATATGGAGTGGGACAGCAACAAATCATATACTCGTTTTATGAAGGACAGCCACCGGCAGGTGGGTACTCCAACGAGGACATTCTCTTATGTTCACAGCTTAAAGGATGTGTGAAACGTAAAGCGTGAGATACTTACTTATTTAACGGAGATAGGAATGGCAACTACAACGCAAATAGCAACCTTCAAGAGGCTTGCCCGCAGGGTGCACGCACTTTGGCGAAGCCCATTTTATGGTAAGAATCCAATGGATCATCCTTATCACAGAGAACTCAAAGCATATTATAAGAGACTTAATAAAATTGAATCGGCGATGGATGCTATTGAAGAGTGTATGACTGAGGAGCAGATTGCGGATGTCGAATCTTGGGCGTATAAGAATGAACTTTTTGGGGTTCTTGGAACGTGCTGAGCGCGAGAGTCATGGCCAGTCAGTTAAACACCAGACCAACGGAGGAGCAAAATGAAGAGAATTGAGCGAGTGAGGTCGCGAGAGGCGGCAAGGGTGTGCTTAGTAGAATCGAAAAAATTACTAAAGACAGCAATGGAAAGGCTACTGGAAATCGATCCAGGTAACATTCGCCTGCGTGATGGATTTGCTTCTATTTTTGAAAGCCATGATCGCGTTTTGTTTCAAGTGGTCGACGACCAATCAGAGGAGGTGTAATGGCAATAGTATTAGTGAACGACATCGACGGAAATGCTGTGCATACAGTAGCGCACGGCGAGGTCAGCAAGGTACGGGAAATATTCTCGCCTGACCATCCAGTGCAAGGCATGATCACCGAGGCGCTAGCGACTGGTGAAGCGTGTGGCACTTACGTGATCAATGGAGATCAGTACACTACCAGAGTGGTAGTCGAAGGAGAGTGAAATGAATGGAAGTGAACGAATCGGCGCGCGAGCTGGTTGGCGATACATAGATTTAACAAGCCTATAACACACAAGGAGTCGCCTATAAGAGACACTTAGTATCCGACACTACATCAACAACGAAAGAGGCATACATGAACGTAATCGACAAGCTACCTATCAGTAAGACATACCACATCCTCGTCGCAGAAAAGGACGGGGAATTTCTCGTGATTCGTAATTGCGTGTTTGTTCCAGACGCAATTGATTCCAGGCACGCAGAGTACCATGAGGCATTACAGGCAGCCCATGAGAAGGTCAAGGGGGTCCTCAGTACCTACGAGAAGCTGGAGCCTGTAAGGCATCTGTTCAGCCAGAGGATGCGAGCCTTGGGGGTGGAGGGCGCTTTGGAGTACCGGGAGTCGCTCATGAAAAAGTTTGGAATCAAGGAAGAAAAGGAGGAACTATTAGATGATTGTCAGTAAACCTCTGGCTACAATACTGAAAGGATACTCCGACGCTACCAAGCATAAGACGGGGTGGGAATTTGTTATGACCGGGATTCATCGAGGAGTCTGGCGCAAATGCGGTCAGCCTCTCGAGCCGAAACACCAGAAGAGACTAGAACGTGATGGGCTCTCTGGTGTTCAACAATAATCATTGTTTTTTCGATGGCTGCCTTGGACTTCCATCCAGGGCAGCCGCTCATCAAGTCCTCAAGCGAGACTCCAAGCCCCCATGCGGCCCTAAGGAGTGAGCTGATTTTGTAGTCCGAGATGTTGTTTTCCAGGTCAGAAACTCTGGTATAGGTTATCGCCATGCGATTACTGAGTTCTTTCTGTGTCATACCACGAGCCAATCTGACATCGCGTATCCTACTGGCAATCCACGCCTTGGCGCTGGATATCAGTGCGATTTGCTTAGGATCAACTTCCATAACTTTTCTCCGTGTTTGACCAAAGGTGTCACAAAAATATAATACTATTCTATGCTGACAAGTAGGGAGAGACAGATGCTACTCGATTCACTTGAAGCCAACGACGAACACGATATTCGCGATCACATTCGCGATTACCTCGACCACACTGCTACTGGTCCGCACGCTATGTCTTTAGAACAGATGTGCGAAGCTCAGGTAGCAATCGCCAACGAACTGGCAGTCGAACTACTGAAGCACATCCCTGCGCATGCGGCATGGCAATCCATTATCAATATTCTACGACTACTGCCATGGAATATTGATCCAGAAAGTGCCCAGGAACCGTCCGTTTATCGGTACTTTGGTGGTCTTGAGTACTCATCAGAATGCAAAGAACAGGTGTTCAACACCATCACAATTATGTTTCATGAGGGGAGAAGTTGGGGCGACATCATCAATTTTGTCAATGAAAGCATTAAAGTCAAGTCCATTTCCTAGTAGCTTACCATAAAACAGGAGCAATATGTTTACTAATTTAAGTTATAGCGGCGTCAAGGGCACTTCAAACACCATTCAGTTGGATAATGTGCTGGTAATCACGGGCCCCAACGAATCAGGCAAGTCTGCTGCTACTGCCGCACTACAGCTTGCCGCTACAGGTCGATGCGAAATAGGAGCCATTGCATCAGCGCAGTCTAAGCTGATGAGCGGCGATGCAGCGGTAGCAACGGCCTGGGGGCGTGGCATCGAAGCTTCATGGAGTATCCGTGGAGGCAAGAAGGCGTGGGAGGACCCTGAGACACAGGGTGGACTGCCGAGCACTGTCGATGAATTCTGGTCCCTTACTGGCGCTGGAAGACTGAAGCTTATCTCGCCACCAGGGACACTTGATTCAATTGAATCGGACATCGCATCGCTCGAAGCTGACCGCAAAAGACTAAAGACTATCATCGACGCACCGACGCCGCCGACGCCTGACACGTACACTGGTCCTCCAATCCATGAGATCGAAGATCAGATCAGGGAGATCGAGCAAAAGCTTTCCAGGCACAACATGCAAGTCAGTGCCAATGCGAAACTCGAGAGCACCGAGACTGAGGCTGCCGCTCGGGTGGCTGATAAGCAGCGGCTAACCGGCATCCTTCAGGGCCTAAACACAAAGCTGTCGCACGTAAACGCTGAGCTTGAAAAAGCAAATACCCAGCTTGCCATATACCAGGAGGCGTCTAGCAAAGAGCCAAAGATTGTCTCCTCTGCTAGAGGGCGCGGTGTGCCTCTTAGGGTGGCTGTTCAGGATACAGTGCATCTTTTGGTGCAAGCTGTTCAGTGGGCTAATCCGAAGGCGGCTACCCAGGAGTGGAGTGACTTGATCTGCAGTCAGATCCCCGAGGGGGAATTGGAGCTGCCTGAATCCGCGACGTTCAAGAGCACGATCCCAGAGGCAGATGGCCTTAGGGTGTACGCAGCCTCTGGAAAGCTGAGCGAGTTGTCCAATAAGTACGCCAACGAAATCAAGCAAATCAACACAGCGCTTGACAAGATCGAGGCGGTCACGATGGCCACTGCTGGCCTGAAGCCCAGCTTCGATTGCATCTTAGACGACCAGGCTCTCTTTGCTGCACATGCGTCAATCTCGACGCTTAAGCAGCAAGTACAAGCCGCAAGCGCGTGGGATGCATATGAAGCAGCAATGAAGAAGCAGGTTGAGGCCAGGAACAAGGCGTTCATGGAACTTGAAGGCGTTGCGACAAGATTGGAGACGGCCAAGAAGCGTCTTACTGAGGAGGTTCAGAAGCTAAAAGGGCCAATTGAATCAAAGGCAAATGAGATGCTTGGTGCTGCTGGCCTCAGCAACCTCTACGTTAGCGTCAACCAGAATGGCCGTGGATGGACCTTGGATGTGTCCATTGACGACGTTGCCATTGAGTCATTGGCGCGCAGCAAGAGGTTACTGTACGGGTTGTGTCTTGTTGCAGCGATCCATGAGCTGAGTAATGCCAAGGCACCTATCCTAACGGTCGAATGTGCCGAGATGGATCACAGGACCTTCGAGAAGGCCATAGCAGCGATGAAGGTTAAACGCAAGGGTAACGTGATCCTTGAGCACTGGAGTAAGCCCGATGTGGATGTGGCGGTGATTGACCTTTCATGTGGAGTGCTGGTGTAGGTTTAGTCTCATTATTCAGATGGGTTTTTCAATGAGAGTCAAGATATTACGCAAGTACTGGAACATTGAATTCAAGGCCCTTGGTCGGCATAAGTCGAATGGGGAAAAAGTGGACGGGCTTTGCGATCCAGTCGTGGCGAAGAATAGATCGATCTGGATTGATTCAAACCTGTGCGGCAAAACAAAACTAGAGGCGGTGATTCATGAAGTGATACATGCGTGCGACCAATGCGCTATTGGGTTTGTGCATTCGGAGGACTACGTGGAGCATTTGGCTGCAGACTTAAGTCGCATACTATGGAAGCTTGGGTACAGAGATTCCGATGAATTCCAAGAACACAACAATCATAAGGGGAAATAATGAAATGAGCGAACGAGAAAAAGAAATTCAAGGTCAGCTAGAGTCGCAACGAGAGACTTGGGTAGAAACAGTCAAATTGGCAGCAGATCGCCTTGGTAGCCTGGTTGGGCCATCGGCAAGCGATGTTGATTGGTTGGCAAGTTTGGTTGGGAAATTGGCGATGCAAGCGAGCCATTACCAAATTTGGCGTAAAGCCCCTACCTTTAGGCATGGGAATATAAGCCAACGCTCCTAATGTTTTTGAAATGGGCATTGACTATACAGTAACGAGCGGTATAATTCAGACCATGAAATACAAAACTAACAACAACGTCTGCTACTCGTGCAAGTACCACGTGGTTTGGTGCCCGAAGTACAGGCGAAACGTAATCGTTGATGCGGTTGATGTGCGACTCAAGGAGATTGTTCGTCAGGTTTGCGGCGAGCGTCTTAGTGACATAATTGAAATTGAGACAATGCCCGACCATGTGCATCTTCTTGTTGAGTGCGATCCACAGTACGGAATCCATCGCCTCGTCAAGCAGATCAAGGGACGCACTAGTCGGTTGCTTCGATCAGAATTCAGGCACCTCAAGAGTCGAATGCCAACGCTTTGGACAAATAGCTATTTCGTCGCAACGGTGGGTGGTGCTCCGCTTTCGGTCATTAAGCAATATATTGAAAACCAGAGAAACGTCTAAATGAGAATCAGCTACAAATTCCGAATGTACGAGAGCAGCAAGAATCACAGGCTTCATCGCCTTGTGACTACAGCCACTCGCATTCGCAATCACTGTGTTGCTTTTCAAAAAACCCACTATCGATTGTTCAAGAAGCACTGCAATAAATTCCAGCTGATGAAGCACATTGCCAAGCTTCGCAATCGTCGCGAAGCTTGGCAAGTCGTTGGATCGCAATGTGTCCAGGCGGTCATTGAAAAACTCGACTTGACGTACCAAGCGTTTTTTAAGTGGATCAAGACGCGGGCTGGGCTGAAGCGAGGCAAGCCCAAGTTCAAGCGTTCCGCTGGGCATGGAAGCGTCACGTTCAAGCAGGCAGGTTGGGCATACCTTGGCGAAAATCGAATCCGTTTTGGTAAGTATCAGTACAAATTCATTAAATCTCGTGAGATCGAAGGCAATATCAAAACTTGCACGCTCAAGCGAGATAGCATGAATCGTTTTTGGGTAGTGTTTAGTTGTGAGAAGGAAGAGACTCAAAATCAAGTCACAGGTTCCATTCATACGGCTGGCTTTGATTTTGGACTCAAGCAATTCCTCACTTGCAGCGACGGCACTACCATTGAAAGTCCGCAGTTCTTTAAGGTTAGCATGGCTGAAATTGCCAAGTGCAACCGAGAACTGGCAAGTAAAAAGAAAGGCAGCAAGAATCGCCGAAAAGCAAAGTATCGATTGAGCAGAGCACACGAGCGAATCGCCAACCGGAGAACCGATTGGTTCTTTAAGTTGGCACATTCGTTGTGTGATAGGTTTGACATAATGTACTTTGAGACGCTTAATATCGCAGCCATGCAGAAACTTTGGGGAAGGAAGATATCCGATCTTTCGTTCGATAGTTTCTTGCAGATTCTGAAGTGGGTAGCGTACAAGCGTGGTAAAAGTACCGAGCAAATCGGACAATGGGAACCGACAACCAAAACCTGTCATCAATGCGGTCGTGTTCAAAACATGCCTCTTGATGTTCGAGTTTTTAATTGTGGTGGTTGTCATTGTTCAGTTGATCGAGATTTGAATGCTGCTTTAAATATTAAACGCCTGGGGCATCAGGCGTCAGGGCTAGGGAATGTAAGTCGCAACTCCGGTTGTGCTGTTCCTGTTTGAATCCAAGAATCCCCCGGATTTATCCGTGGGGAGTATGTCAAAGCGAACTGCGAGGGCGATTGATCGAAGAAAGATCGAAGGCCAAAGTATGACACACGGAGGCAAACGATTGTGAAAAAACACTTATGCGACGAAAAAGGCCGGTGCCATTGCCCGTCCTGGAAAAACGGTACGGCTCGAATGGTTCCCTCCTACAAGCTGGCAGTATTCGACACCTTCAAAAAAGAGCATCGCTGCAAGATGTGCGAAAAAACAGCAGAACGATGGAGAAACAATCGCATTGCGAGTCAACCCGATGCGAATAAACAGACGAGCGACTGAAATCACACAACCCTGAGAGTGAATATGGACTCACAAGAAAGCGCGACTGACAACTTAGGCTTGTCGCGTGACTATAAATTCAGCCGAGGCGACCCGGTTTTTGAGATATTCTCTTATGACTTAAAACTATATGTCGTACAGGAGAAGGTTAAGCAGTCATATGCTTACAGTCAACGTGTGACGACTGCACTGGAGCCTTACCAGGGAATCAAGTTCAGTGCGTTCGGGCAGTTCAACCAGACATTCAGGCATCACGAAGAGCGTGGCAAGCACTTACACATGTACCGAACATACAGCAGCGGTGCCATGCTTAAGCATGATGTTGCTCTATTTAAGTTAAGATTCAAAAGGCGAACCGGAATCACGCTTAGTGATCCAGAGTTCTTCATTTAAGAGAGGGGTGAATTATGAAGTTGCAAGAAATAGCCGACAAGATTAAAGACCACTTGAAGCGGTTTGAGTCAGATAAGACCATCAACGCTGCTAAAGACGGAAGGAGCATATCGCCATACTACAATGCATGGGCAACCAGATCTGGGAGGTATGTCCGTGTTACTTATGTCTCATTTCAGGGGTCGAGCAGTCTCAGCAAAGCAGAGGCGGAAGCGTACCTAGAGTGGCTTAATGCTGGGAACATCGGCAAGCACTATAAGGCGCTGTCGTTCAATGAGAGGATCAAATCCACACAGCATTCGCAACCAGCGGGCGAGAAAGGGAATCGGTAAGGGTAAAGCATGAAGAATCAAGAGCCTCAAGGCACTGCGAACGACGTTGATCCGGCTTCGGTTGATCGCGTTGTTCTGTTGCGAATAGCCGAAGCACTAGAGCGCATTGCAAACGAACTAGAAAAACACTCTCCTTCGCCACAAGGTAGGACGCCATTTCCGTGGGATAAGGTTAGCTCTCGGGTACGCAATTGCGTGCAAGAGTATTGCGAGTCGCAGCCTACGCTTATATGGCCACTGACTGCGGAACAAATCAGATCGATAGGCTGGAGTGGCATGAGAAACGTCAGTAATTTTGGCGCTGGATCATGGAAAGAAATAGAGGCAACACTGAGAGATTTAGGAATATAGTTTCGTCAATAGAACGCTACCCATCAACGGGCCGCCGCGAAACGGCTATTCGGTTCGCGTGGTCCAGGATGGAGATCACGCTTGTGTCGTGACCATGGATTACATTCCAGAGAGGATCAATGTAGCCATTAGGGACGGGAGGATCGTAAAGGTTCACGGCAATGGCTAGCTCTATAAATACCTGTAGCCCTCGAAGATGAAAGGAACATCCGATCCACTTGCATCAAAAGCGTCAAGAGCCTTACGGAATCGCTTCTTAAAAGCCTCACGGTCCTGCCTCTCCTTTTCAGTTCTAGGCTGCCCCTTAAATGGAGGCCCCCAAGGTATCTTCTTCTCGACGGGACGCATGACGATATCCTGCTCATTGAGAAGCATTTGCTGTTGCATTTGCCTCTGCATTTGCTGCTGATACATCATCTGCTGCTGCATTTGTTGCTGATATTGCCACTGCTGCATCGTATCCTCCTGAGCGCGTTGCCTCTGCCTCTCAATGATCCGCTCAAACTCAAGTGCGCTCATTGGCATATCAGATGGCGTAGGTGGCGGCCAATTCGGCCAGTGCGACGGGCTGTTATTGTAGTACGAGCCATGGTTGTAGTATTGGGCAGATGAAACGCCACAAGAGATTGCTACAATCAACAGCGACAAAGATAATCTTGCCATGACGAACTCCTTTGATTAACGGGTACTTGACTCACCTAAACTCTACCAAAAGACGCAAAAATGTCAACTCTAACAGCCGAACAAGAAGCCATTGTCTCTTGCCAGGAAAGGCACTTTAAGGTGCTTAGTGCGGCAGGTAGCGGCAAGACGACGGTTCTCACTAGCCGCATCAGCCGCTTATGCACCGATGGCGCCGAACCGGAATCCATCATGGCCATCACCTTCACCCGCAGGGCTGGTAAGGAACTAGTCGCAAGGCTGGGTGAGGAGTATCGATCTGTTACAGTGGGTACTTTTCATAGCGTTATTCTTCGAACTCTTCAAAATAATGGCACTTTTCCGAACGTGCTAACAGAAAAAGAGACAGATGACACAATTGTGAAGTGCCTAAAAAAGATAGGTAAGTACAATTTCTACAAGTCAGAAGCTGGGCAGATCAGCAAATCCCGCAAGGAGATTCGCAGTTACCGCATGCGAAGGGGAAGTGAGACTCCTATATGCAAAGCGTTCTTGTCGGAATTAGCCATAAATGGCGATACGGATTTCGATGGACTCTTGGTATCTGGCATCGCATTGGCGAGGGACGGGAAGTTCCTTTGGTGCGAGCATTTGTTCGTTGATGAGGCGCAGGACAATGAGCCGCTGCAATGGGACTTTGTGTACGAGATATCCAAGAATGCGTCTGTCATGGTTGTCGGGGATATCGGGCAGAGCCTTTATGGATTCCGTGGGGCAACCCCTGAGGAGTTCAGCGACCTTGAGTGGCCAACACTGAATATGAGTGAGTCATTTCGATTTCCAAGGAACATAGCAGACATCGCGAACCTCACGAACGCAACGCCTCTAAAGGTTGTGTCCAAGAAGCGAGAGAGAGAAGTTGTGGTTCACAAGTCTGACGATATTGTTTCACTAGTTTCCAAGCTGGTTAAAGGTGGGTGCGACTACCAGGATGTAGCAGTTTTGTGCAGATATAACAATCAGGTCTTTAAGGTCAGAGAAGCTCTAGCGTCTAAGGGCTTCCCAGTGGTGGTGCCGACAATCAAGAAGTACGGGCAATTGCATTACCTTTTAATGTACCTGGCCTCGCCGGGAAGCGTCACGGCGCGAGAGAAAGTTTCGCAGTGGATGGGCGACAAGCCAGAGATTGTTAAATACATAGCGTCTGACCTGCCGCAGCGGGCAGTTGCAGCGGCTGTCAAGGACTGGCTAACGAATGTCGGCAGGAAGGTGGACATAATCCTATCCAAGATACCAGAAAATGCGTTTTGCAGAATAGAAAGAGAGGAGATACTTAGGTACTACGCTGGAAGAACCCTCTCTGACTACAGATCCGAAGAGGCTAAGCCTGAATGGATCGCAGAGGGCGACGGGATCACTGTCGGGACTGTGCATTGGGCAAAGGGTGGAGAGTGGCCGATTGTAATCCTGCCGCACCTAAACGAAGGCGAATGGCCTCAGGGAAGAGGAAGCGACGAAGAGCTGCGAGTGTTTTATGTTGCAATAACAAGAACCATAGAGCAGCTGCATGTCATGTACAGCCAGAAACCAAGTCCCTATTTAGATTTTTTCTGATTAGTGGCTTGCCATATACCAGACACTCAATAAAATGACCGAGACGGAGCGGCAAGACTAATGGAAACTGCCAAGCAAGCTGCTTATAAAGCACAGTGGTTAGGTTAGACAGAAGGGTTAATGCCATGTCACGATTGGACACGATTAAGCGAGTCGGATTTCCAGAGGAAGAATGCCCGAAGTGTCACGGCGATTGCGACCAGTGCGAGATCTGTAAAGATACAGGGAGATTCAAGCAGGTAGTACTACCGAACTGGAGCCCTCCGATCTTGAATCCAGGTGAGGAAATGGTTGCGTATCTGGACGTTGACTATTGGTCTGGAATCGCAGTTGTTGATGCCGATGGCGACATGGTTAGTGAACTGGACTTCCCGTTTGCGACAGACTTTGCAACATCGCAGCATTTTGAAACACTTGGATTCACTGTTGAGCAGTGATCCAGTGAACTCTACGAATCGCGCAGTTCCCGAGCGTGATTCTCTCTTGGTAAAACGCAAGACCGGGAACTTGCGTGATTCGTAGGTTATGAGTATGTCAAATCAGGTTGAGAGCTTAATTCGCGGAGAGTGGAAGGCGTTCTTGCGATTGCGGAATGATGACGGCGAGCACTTGCAGTATCCAAGTGGATTTAATAAGGAAGTTGCGGAGAGTAACTACCGCGTTGGCTCAGGCAATACAGGGCACGAGGACGTAAGTTTTCTTGTATTCGAGCTGGGGTGTCGCGGGAAATGCTTTTTGCACGGATTTGAGCCTTCGTCAATGGAGTCATTTCTAAACCCAGCAGACGCATTTGGTTTTACCTTCATTAGATACGAAGACCTGATGTTTAATCACTGGTTTTGTTTCGGGGATACTGGCTGGGCAGATACAGGCTGTAGGGTTAGGCCAAGCGATAGGCTGCATTATGTCCTAACGCAAGCGAACAGTACCAGCGGGATCATTGCGGCAGAAACTGTTGGTGCAACAAAGACAGCATCGCAAGAGTTGGTTCTGCCGAGACAAGCCTCCATCAGGTCTGGCCCACGATTCACCGGGGAAAATATCGGGGCAATGATACTGGAAGGATTTAATCTCGCGGAACTGTATTGATCTATAACGGTAGTGGTCACAAAGTTACCGCCGGACGACTTTGAGCGAACCAAACACCTTACCGGCAACTTTTGTAGAACACATTGCTATGCATCCAGTCACGCTAGAGTTTAGAATTGATGAACACGGAAACTATGTCACGCGAAAGGTTGAACTTCCATTCGCACCATTTGAAGGATTAGTGATTCAATTCTTAAGATCGTCGGAGTGTACGATATTGGACGAAATGATGGTAACGGAGGTCACTTGGTGCATGGAGACTGGAGAAGTCACATTGCAAGTAGAAGTTTCGTTTGGCGAACCATGGTTTGAGATTACAAAGGAACTCATGGTCGAGCACGGCTGGTCTGCATAACAACGTCATAACCTGCGCCGCGCAGATTTAATGCGATACACTTAGCCACGAGACTTGCCATATACCAGTAGTTTAGATAAAACAATTCAAGGAGGACAAAATGCAAGAATATAAAATGGAATTAGTCGAATCCCTTCGAGCGTTAACCAGGGATGAGTACAAGGATCTCGAGGAGAACTGCCTTGAGCATGGCGTCCTAGATGAAATTAAGGTATGGAATGGATACTTGGTCGACGGTCGCCACAGGCTCAAGATAGCCAAGAAGCACAACCTTGCGACCCATACAAAAGAGATGGAGTTCGCTGATATCGAAGAGGCTCGGCTGTGGGTCCTAAAGAATCAGGTTGGCAAGAGAAACCTGTCTGAATCAGAAGTCGCATATATCCGTGGAACAATGGCCAAGATGACATCTCCAGCGGAGGTCGCTGAGGCATTCGATGTCAGCGAGCGAACTGTCTACCGAGACATCGAGATGGCTGACTCGATGGACAAGGCATCCAAGGGATTCAGGGAAAAGTGCCTGTCCGGCGAAATCATCAACAGCAAGAAAGACTGGGAGGAGTTCTCCACCCTGCAGCCACTAGAGGCATCGGCTGTCGAGCAAAGGATCAAAGAGAATCCGCATATGACACTGCGAGACGCTCTACCCAAGACAAAAAGGAACCCCAAGGCTGACGATCTAGAGGCAATCAATAAATCCAAGTACATGAGCCCTGAAGTTAAAAGACGGGTCGCCTCAGGCGTTGTAGTAGCAGATCACCAGAGCATCAAGAAACTATCCAGCCTCGCTCCAGAAAAACAGGAACTGCTCTCATCAGTCCTAGAGGACCCAGAGGTTACCAGTGTCAAGCAGGGCCTGATGATAGTCCAGGGCGAAATAAGACCAAAGTCGACATCTGAGTCACTCAGATTCGCGCTCATGTCAATCACACCGCTGTGCGAGCGGATCGAGGAGAGGCTCAGCGATCTGGACGCAGCAGGATTCAATACGGCGCAGTGCAGGGTATCACTGAAGCAATTCTTAACGCAAGCAAACTCACTCAAAGCTGAGTAACAGGAGACACGAGAGGCATGGATTGGAGATTCTCTAATAACGACATCTACGGCTCTTTCACAAGAGAACCATGGGATCATCAGATAAGATCGATTCGGCAGATATGCGACAAGTTCAGTAGCGGCATTAAATCAGTTGTTCTAGGCGCACCTACGGCCTCGGGAAAAGGCTTAATAACTACAGGATTAGTGAATCTCCTTGAAAAACAAGGCGGAAAGGTAATTATCTACAACCCTCGTCGCTTATTGACGCAACAGTCGATGGATCGCCTCATATCAGATGGCATTGAGGCAGGTGCGAGAGCAGCGTCAATGCGACACAAGGTCGATCCAAATGCGAGAATCCAGATAGCACAGATCCAGACTGACATCCAGCGAGTTATCAACCAGGAGCGATGGCAGCTATTCGATGCGAATCTAGTCATTATTGACGAAGCTCACATGCTCATGTCACCTAAGGCCCTTGAACTGATCCAGAGATACCTATCCAAAGGGGCCTACGTTCTGGGAATGTCAGGAACACCAATAGGCATGAGTGGTGCCTATAGAGATGTCGTGGTGGCTGCGACCAATTCGGAACTAAGGGCCTGTGGCGCGCACGTGCCAGCAAAGTGCTTCTCAGTGCATGAAATGGACGTAGACAAGATCAAGCCAGAAAAGACGGGCGAATACTCAGACGGCGACATCATTAAGGAATGTTGGAGCCAAGCCATCGTTGGGTACATCTACGAAGACTGGCGAAGACTCAATCCTGATGCATTACCGACCCTCTGCGCTTCACCTGGAATCGACGAGTCAGCCTGGGTTGCTGACTTATTCCTCAAGAAGGGACATCGAGTCGCTCACATTGACTGTAAGAAAGTCATCGTCAACGGAGAGACCTACGACAACGATGCCGAGGGGAAAGTCAGGAATCAAGTGCTCAACGACATGAAGGCAGGGGACTTTGACGTTCTATGTCACTGCCAAGTCGTGCAAGAGGGCATCGATATACCTAACCTAAGGCACCTAATCCTAGCCAGGCCATACGGCTCGCTGGCTAATTATGTCCAAAGCGTTGGAAGAGTAATTAGAGCATGTCCTGAATCAGGCAAGACCCACGCAGTTATACAGGATCACGGAGCCAATATGATCCGACATGGCTCTCCCAACGCTAATCGCGACTGGGAGGCCATGTTCTCCATGACCGAGAAGGAGATCGCAGAATCGCGCACACGCGACGTGCAGGAAGGTAAGGCTCCCAATCCCATTGTATGCCCAAGGTGCGGTACGGTGCGTGCTGAGGGCCTTAGATGCCCTGCCTGCGGGTTCCAGGCAGATCCAAGGACACGAATCATCGTCCAGAAGGACGGAAGGCTCGTGGAGCGCAAGATGGATCAATTCGAGCCACCTCCACCACCCAAGCCTGAAGAACTCAAGAGGCTCAGCCAGATATTCTTTTCCGTGAGGAAAAGATCAGGGAAGTCACCAACTGACGCTCAGGTACTTGCCATATATGCCAAGAGACACGGTGGATACCCACCGGACGACATGTATCACAGATGGGCCCAGGAAAGAGAACTAGCGATACAAAGGAAGCGAGCCTATGCCTAGCGTAATAACGGCAGAAGAGGTTGTTAACGATATCTGCAACGAGCTGCACGCCAGCAGGACAGCGAACGAACTACTGACAAAGCTACAATTGATCCCACAGCTTCACAAGGTCAGGGGCGTTGTACCTATTTGCGTCACGGAGGCGCGTAGAGCCTCGCAGAATATAGGCTTTCGCGCCGGACTGACGCAAGTGGTAGATGGTGAAGCGATAGCATGTGCCGTTGCCTTTGCTTCAAAAGGCACAGATCGAATCCACGAGAAGATTCATGCGTGCCTCAAGAAGCTAAAAACAACGAATAAACCAGAGCATTTCATTGTTGGGTTCGATGACTCAAATAACTTCCGAAGAAAACTCTACTCGGAATTTAAGTCAGACAGACCAAACGACCCAATCAAAGAGGAATTAAATCGCCTCAGGCCCATGGTGATACAGCACCTTAGGGATTCTGGCATGCAGGTCGAGGTACACACCGGCAGGGAGGCCGATGATGTACTGGCTAGCGTAGCCATGCAGTGCCAGATACTTGACACTGAATGCATGATGGTCACAGAGGATAAGGATTGCTGGCAGTCCTTAGGTCCTAAGACATCGATCTACTCAAGGGCTAAAGATGAGTTCTACGGGGCCAACTGGCTACTGGCGACACATAAGATCAAGCCGACGCAAGTGATTGACTGGCTCTGCATGGTAGGCAAGAACGGAGTGCAGGGAGTTTGCGGTATCGGAGTCAAGACTGCCAGTGACCTGCTGTCTTCATGCGGGACATTCATAGACACGATGCATTCGGACTTCATACCAGAAAAGATTCGGGCAACCATGAAGCAGTTTGATTATTGGACAGCAAGGAGCTTGCATACACTGGATAGGAGGTTGCCAATTGAACGAGCTTTCAGTACGCAGAGCAATGCGAATTGACTTGCAATTCATCGATGCTATAGGTGGCAGTCATGACTTAGTGGCGTGCCATATAAGCGACCCAGGAGCGATCTGCTTAGTTGCAGAGCTTGGCGGAAATATAGTAGGATACCTTTGCTCTGTATCGGATATGTGCGTACATCAGATACTCGACGTAGCAGTGGATCATAGGAAGCGAAGGCTCGGTATAGGAACCAGCTTAATCGAACATATACGGCTGATGACATGGCCATCAATGTCACTAGAGGCAGTGGTTGATGTCAGCGACACGCAGTCCGTAACATTCCTGGCGGAAAACGACTTCACGGCTGTAGATGCACCGGGCGGCAATTCAATACTGTTCAGGTCAGGCTGGAGATTCCGAAAGGCTCCACCACTTCCGTTCCGAAGAACACACAAGGAGGCTTAATGTGTCTGTGATATGCGACAGAGTCAGCGAAGTGGCCAGCCTAATGCTAAGCCGAGGAATGAGCGTCATCCCTATTGGCATGGAGACTAAAATACCCACTACGGAATGGGGCAACCTGATTGGCAACCCGCTAAGGAAGTGGAGATTCAGAGGCGTCAACATTGCAATGCTGACCGGCGCAGAAAATGGATACGTGGTCATCGACTGCGACACAAAGGAATCTTACAAGTCCTGGCTGCAGCATAGGCCAAGAACTCCACTGAGAGTAAGATCGCGCAAGGGAATGCACTTCTATTACCGGCACCCAGGCATCTACGTTAAGTCAAACTCCAAGATCGAGGCCCCTGAAGGGTTTACCTACGATGTCAAGGGAGACAAGAGCTACTGCCTAATGCCGCCAAGTATCGTCAAGGGATTTCAGTATCAAGTCTGCATTTGCACTGGCAACCTTGACGCAAAGTGGATCATGCCAGGAAACCTACCAGTGTTCAACATGGGCTGGAGACCGGAGTCAGCGGGCGTGTCTCATGCGGTTATTGGCAACCACGTTCGCAGCGCTCAGGCAGTGCTAGGCACAATCAGAGCATCCGAGGGCGAGAGAGACGTAAAAACATACCACGCCACGATGGTCTGCATCGAGGCTGGATTAAGCGAAACAGAAGCGATCCATGAAGTAATCCTATGGCATGGTCGCAATGTATCCCCACCGTGGAGTTCCCACGAGATTATCACCAAGGTTCGGCGGGTCTATCAAGAAAAGCAAAGGATTGCAAGCGCATGAGAGTGGCAGAATTATTCGAAGTCTTCGCATGGATATGCGATAGCTGCGGGACAATGAACTACGTTCATCCCGTGATTAAAGTCATCTCCGAGGAGCAGCTCAATAACGAGTACAACGCAAGATCAGAAGACGGGGGTGGCGCTATAGTCGAAACACACCCAAGCATCGTGGTGTGCCCACTGTGTAAAGAAAGCTTCCAAACAGCGCACATCCAAGAGGAACAAGACGACAATGTCTAAGAGAAAGAAACTCTACTCGACTACGGAAGGTCACACCGTGAACAGACCGCACTTTCGACCAGTTACTCAAGAACAAGCAGATGCATACGCAGCGTGTCAGAAAAACGACATAACATTTCTGACAGGACCGGCAGGATGCTCAAAGACATACACGGCAATAGCCTGTGCAATTGACTACATCCTATCCCATGAGGGAAAGAAGCTGATACTGACAAGACCGGCAGTTGAAGCCTGCGGGGAAGAAATCGGGGCAATACCTGGAGGCATCATCGAAAAGATGTCGCCATTCTTGCATCCACTGACAGACACGATCAAGGAGTACGCACCAGATCAAAAGATCGCATCAGAGATTGTCGCTATGGCGTACTTGCGCGGCAGGACGCTAAAGAACACCGTCTTAGTCGTCGATGAGGCGCAGAACGCCAATATACGACAAATGAGGCTACTGCTGACGCGAATAGGCATAGGATCCAAGCTGATCATGTGCGGCGACATTGAGCAAGCAGACATCAGAGACAGCGGCCTGTTCCGGGCTGCCACATTACTCTCTGGGATAGATGGAATCCAGCACTTTCACTTCTCCAGTATAGCCAGTAGCGTCAGGCACCCATTGATCCCATTGATCCTAGAGAGATTAGGGCCGGACTAACCACTACCGCCATTTGGTCACATTGGCCCGCTCATGCTCCTCAGCCAGATCCATAAGATCGCTGTCGCTAATGACCGGCTCTGCAGATAGATTCTGCTTGACCATGCACCAAGCGATGTATCGACGTATGCTGGTGATTATCTCACCGGCAACGGACTTGGTCACGTCTAAGGTGCTTGCTATCTCCTGAACGGAGTAACCCTTGAGCATCATGTGCGCAACCTTTCTGGATCGCTCATTGAGCATCTCGGGGGGTGTATTCAAGATGACCTTTCGGGCGTTTTCGATGCACTCAGAGTAATCAACGGCCTCATCGACGATCAGTTCAGGGGTAAACTGCTCAGCATTTGTATCCTGCTCTTTGGCGCTGGTCAGTGCAGAATTATAGATAACCCTCCAGAGGTATGTGGACAGGGCCGCCTTGGATTCATCGTAGTTCGAGAGCGACTCATAGACGGCCAGCATGACATCAGAAAACACCGTATCCATGTCAGCAAAGCTGGGCATGGGTATATTAGCAATGATACTCTGCACCCAAGAGGCCCTTGACTTAAGTACCGATTCCGCTAAACTACCATCTCTCGTCTTCTGGTATACGGCAATCGCTTGCA
>Ga0208361_1000148_pt1 | contig 25228 bp, 18 predicted proteins | sample LakMenEpi05Aug10_FD_150670 | JGI IMG/M metagenome (GOLD analysis project Ga0208361, IMG submission 150670) | Freshwater microbial communities from Lake Mendota, WI - 05AUG2010 deep hole epilimnion (SPAdes) | ecosystem: Environmental > Aquatic > Freshwater > Lake > Epilimnion/Euphotic zone ... | reverse complement strand
GCGCTCTGGCCGAGGGCTTCGTGTTTCAGGAGCCCGAGCTCGAACGCTGCCTGCGCAGGCTGGTGTAAGCAAGCGCCACAGCGGCAATCGCGAGCGCGAGCAGCGCGGCCAGATGGATGCCGTTGGCGAGGCGCTGGCGAAGCGGCCAGGGAATCTCGCTGGCGCGGTAGTTGAGCAAGGCTTCGAGTTGCGCCTCTTCGCCGGCCCGGAAGGGTTCGCCCGGCGATCGTCCGGCCGCCTGCGGATACAGGAAAGCGAGCGGATGGTGGAAGTTGCCGATGGTGGCCTCGCCCGGCCGCACGGGTCCCTTCGGAAACCACTCGAGCCGATAGCCGAACAGCGGTTCATAGGTGAACAGCTGGGAATGGCCCTTCAGGAACTCGTCATCGCGATCGGACTCGAGCTTGATCTGCCGGTCGACGAGCGGCGGGATCACGACCGCGCGGATGGGGGGCAGCGAGTGTCGCTCCCAGGCATCGACGATTCCGCGGGGATTGTAGGGTTGCTCGGCGTAGGCCTTGCGCGGCGCCAGACTCTGCAGGCCAAGAAAGGCCGCCAGTGCCACCCAGGAGCAGAGCGCCAGCCCGCGGATGCGCTGCAGGCGCTGAAGCGCGCAGGCGCTGGCGAGGATCGTCAGCGGCACAAACAGCCACAGCCAGCGCACGAAGCTCGAGGAGCTGCCGAGGATCGGCACCGACTTCAGCGTGCGCTCCCAGTCGGCGCTGTGCAGGTTGAGCGCCAGCGGCAGCGCGGAGACGAGCAGCAGCAGGATCAGCGCTGGGCGCGGCGGCCATCGCAGGCCTTGTCGGTCCTTTGCCAGCAGCAGCACCAGACCGAGGGCGAGCACGATCGCCGGAACCGGCGTGAGTCCCAGATCCCACTCGTGTGCGCCCAGCAGGAAGGGCTGGTTCTGGAACAACTCGCGCGCGCGTTCGGCCGGCGGCTCGAGGAACAGCGCGCGCGCGAGCAGTTCGGCAAGGTCCAGCGGATTGCCCGCACCCGGCAGCGGATACGAGCTGCGCGGGAAGCTGCTCAGAAACGCCAGCGCCGCGCTCAGCTTGGCCGCCGACAGGCACAGCGCGATCCAGCCGGCAGTGAGACCGCGGCCGATGAAGCCCTCGGTGGCGCCGGCGCGCAGTCTGTGCAGGCAGGCGATGGCGACCACCGCCAGCGCCAGCGGGGGAATTCCGTACACATTGCCCGACTGCAGCTGGTAGGCGAGGCACGAGCCGGCGCCCAGCACCGAGCCCCACCACTGCAAGCGCGAGCTCGCCGGCCGCAGCAGCAGCCACGCGCACAGCGGTGCCAGCATCGAGGCATGGAAGGCGAGATGACCGATCGCCATGCGCGCGATGTGGAAGCCGTTGAGTGCGAACGCGCCCGCCGCGAAGGCGCTCGGGCCGGGCCCCAGCGCCAGCGTGCGGCGCGCGACCAGCCACATGCCCGCGAAGCCTGCGAGCATGCTGAGGAAGGCGGTCCAGCGCACGGCCGACAGGGGATCCATCCACAGGCACAAAAGCTGCGGCAGCGAGTAGTGTCCGTTGGCGGGATGCGCGTAGGCCGGCAATCCCGCTCCGAAGGCCGGGGAGAACCACGGTACCGACCAGAGGCCGTTGTTCGCGATCCACTGCTCGCCTGCCAGCAGCCGCGGCAGGAAGTAGGCGTAGTCGTGCCCGATCTTGCCCATGTTGTTGGGCAAGAGCGGGCTCATCAGCACCAGCCAGCTGACGCAGGTGGCGCTGAGACACGCAAGCAGCCATTTGCGTTCGCTCATCGCAGGCACTCACGATAGCCGCTCAGCGTCGCCTGTGCGCAGCGCTCCCACGTGAAGGAGCTGGCCCAGGCGACTGCCGCGGCGCTCCGCGCGGCCCACAGGTCGGGATCGTCCCGCAGTTCCGCGCTGCGCCGCGCGAGGCCCTCGACATCCTTTGGATCGAGCAGCACGGCGGCGCTGCCCAGCACTTCCGGCAGGGAGCCAGAGGTCGAGGCCAGCGTCGGAATCCCGCGCAGCATCGCCTCCAGCGGCGGCAGCCCGAAGCCCTCGTCGAGGCTGGTGAACCAGAAGAGCGCCGTCCGCGACCACAGCTTGCACAGCTCCTGTTCCGAGATGAAGTCATGGCGTTCGACCCGCTCGCGAGCGCTGCTTCGGGCGAGCGCGGCGTCGAATTCCTCGGCGCCATGTCCGCGCGGTCCGGCGACGACCCAGCGCAGATCCGCATGCGTCCGACCCAGGATCTCGAAGGCGCGCAGCATCGCCAGATGGTTCTTGCGGCGGTCCACGCGCGAGAGGGTCAGGATCGCGTCGCGGGCCTCCCTCGGGGGGGCAGGAATCATGCGGTCTTCCCCCCGCAGCGCATGGTCGCAGCCCAACCAGGTGACGCGCAGCTTGGAGCGCTCGACATCCAGCGTGCGCACCAGGTCATCGGCGACGAACTGGCTGGGCACGAACACCAGCTGCGAGCGCGCGATCGCCTCGCGCGCCGAGGCCGTCATGCGTTCGGCGGCCTCGTCGGAGAGGAAGCCCCCGCCGCGCATGTAGATCAGGTCGAAGATCGTCGTCACCTCGCGTGCGGCGCGCACGGGCAGCAGGGATGGTTGCGTGTGGTGCCAGATCCGGGCGCCGCCGACCCAGTCATCCGCGCCGCGGCCGCTCCAGCGGCACAGGGCGGGAAACCAGCGCGCAGGGAAGCGCAGGCGATGCAGCCTGGCCGTGCTGCCCTGCAGTCCGCGTTCCTCGGCCGTCGAGCGATCGGGTGCCAGCGACCAGCCGAACAAGCCTAGTTCCGGCGCATCGTCGAGCCGGACCAGCGCGCGCACCAGTTCACGCGTGTAGCGGCCGATGCCCTCGCGGTTGATCAGCGCGGGCCGGTAGTCCAGGCCAAGCTTCATGTGCGCGCAGAATAGAGCATCTGCAGCGCGGCGTACGAGAGCAGCGCCCCGGCTGCCAGCAACAGCGGCGCGCTCACCCATCTCTTCCAGTGGCTCCTGAACACTCCCTGCGTGCCGAGCCTGTGCAGCGAGTGTGCGGCGAGCAGCACGACGCATGCTTCGGTGATCAGCGTGACGAAGCCGGCTCCGCTGATCCCAAAGCGCGGCACGAGCAGCGCGTTGAGTGACACGTTGACGAGCAGCGCCAGCATGGCGATGCGCAGGATCGCCCGGCGCTCGCCGGCCGCCACCAGCGCCGTCATCAGGCTCGCGCCGGCGTAGACCACGGCGGAGGCAAGCAGTAGCCAGATGAGGCTCGTGTGGGCCCGGCCGAAGCCCGGGTGGAAGGCTTCCAGCAGTGTCCCGCCCAAGGGCAGCGCCAGGCCGATCAGCGCGCAGGCGCGGGCGAATAGGCGGCTGGCGAGCGCACCCGTGGAGGCTCCCAGATCGCCCGCCGCATGGGCGCGCGCCAGCCAGGGCAAGGCCGCCTGCGTGGCGAAGATCGCGACCATGATCGTGTACGACATCACGCGCACCGCGATGTGGTAGGGGCCCAACTCCTCGGGCCCACAGATCGCGCGCACGAAGACTGCGTCGATGTGGAAATAGGCCTGCTGGCATAGGCTCGCCAGCCCTAGCGGCCAGACCTGCCGGAACAGCGCCAGCATTCCCGGCGGGGCCGCCTGCGAGCGCGGCTGGGCCGCGCGGCAGGCCCAGTGCAGCAGGAAGTTGCCGATCGTGCTGCCGGCCGCCACCCCGACGAGATACAGCGCCGGTTCCTGCACTCCGCGCCAGCCCAGCAGCAGCACGAAGCTCAGCGACAGCGTCGCCGCGGTGATCCGGATCAGCACCGGGCGCTGCCAATCGATGCGATTGCGCAGCGGCACGGTCGAAAGTTCCAGCGCGTGGGTCAGCGGATAGAGGCTCGCGAGCCAAATCCAGCCGAGGCCGCTCTCGTCGAAGCACCAGGCGAAAGCGGTGATCGTCAGGCTGCCGAGGCTCGCCAGCAGCAGCCGCAGCCGCCGCGCGCCGTGCAGCAGTCCAGCGAGCTGTCGCTCATCCCCGGCGCTCTGCTGCACGCAATGCTGGCCGGTGCCAAAGTCACACAAGGTATCGAGCAGCAGGAACAGCGCGAGGTAGAAGCTGTAGCGCCCGAAAGCGGCATCGTCCAGGTGCCGGGCGATGCACCACAGCGAGATCAGCGTGCACAGCGAGCCGTACAGCCGTCCCAGCACGAGCCAGCGGGTTCCGGACCAGACCCGGCCGGGAATGCGGCTGGTCGACTCCCTCTCGGCTTGGCTCATGCTCCCGCAGCACTCTACGCCATGCAGCCCATGGGGGCACGGCTGGCTACCCGGGAATCATCAAGCTAGAATGAAGCCACGATGCACGCCCGCAAGCGGCTCGACATCTCCTGGATGGATCTCCTGAGCGGCATGGGCGCCTGCGTCCACGCGCGCCCGCGCCGGGAGTTGGAGCACGAGATCGAGAGCTGGTTTGCCCCCGCCCGCCCGTCCGAACCTGACCCGGGTGCGCTCGCCTGCCTGTCGATCCGCAGCGGCTTGGACCTGTACCTGCGCCTGCTCGCGCTGCCGCCCAAGAGCGAGGTGCTGGTCTCCGCGCTGACGATCCCTGACATGTGGCGGGTGCTCGAGCACCACGGGCTCGTCCCCGTGCCCGTCGATCTCGACCCCCTGACGCTGGCTCCCCGCATGGACGTGCTGGAGCGGGCACGCACACCGCGCACCCGCGCCATTCTCGTGGCGCACCTCCTCGGCGCGCAGCTCGATCTCGATCCGCTGATCGCCTTCGCCCGCCGTCACGGCCTGCTGGTTTGGGAGGACTGTGCGCAGGCCTTCAGGGATCAGGGCTTTCGCGGCGATGCACGCGCCGATCTGTCGATGTTCAGCTTCGGTCCGATCAAGACCGCAGCGGCCCTGGCGGGCGCCGTGCTCGTGCTTCCCGATCCTGAACTGCGGGCGCGCTGGCGGGCCGCGCACGAGCAATACCCGCTGCAGTCGACGCGCGGCTACTGGGCGCGCCTGTGGAAGTATTCCGCGCTGAAGTTTCTGACCCTGCCCGCGCCGTATGCGCTCTTCGTGCGCCTGTGCGCCTGGCGCGGCACCACGCAGGATGCCGTCATCCAGAGCACGGTGCGCGGCTTCATCGGAGGGGACTTCTTCGAACGCATCCGCCATGCGCCGTCCCGCGCCCTGCTGAGCCTGATGGCGCGTCGTCTGCGGCAGGCCGACGGTTCGCGCATCGCCGAACGCAAGGCCAAGGCCGAGCGCCTGATCGCGCTGCTGGGTTCCGAGTACCGTTTTCCGGGCCTGCGGGCGCCCGTGCACACCCACTGGGTCTTCACGCTGCTGAGCGAGCGTCCCGAGGAACTCGTGCGAGCGCTGCGATCGGAAGGCTTTGACGCCACGCAGGTGGCGACCATGAAGGCCGTACCGGCCCCGCCTGACCGCACGGAACTGGCCCCGCGCCAGGCGGAGGAGCTGCTGAGCCGGATGGTGTACCTGCCGGTCTACCCGGAGCTTTCCGAAAAGGAACTCGAACGGCTCGCGGGGGTGCTGCTGCGCTGCGCAGAGCCCCAGCTGAGCGCACTGGCGGGCTGAGTCGGAAGTTTGTTCCGGAGGCTCCGCGCCCAAATCCGGATTTGCTTCATTCGCGTCGAGGCGGGCCTCCGATAGACCGCAAGAGCGCTTCGATCCCATGAGAATCAGGAACCGTCAGGGCTACACGCTGATCGAGCTGTCCGTAGTGATGGCGATCTTCACCGTGGCCGTGATGTTCTTCACGCAGGTGATGCTCGCCTCGCGCCGCCTGGATCCGATCACCGAGGAGGCGCAGATCGCCGGGGAGGCCCTGCGCACGCAACTCGAGGAGATGCGCGCCCAACCTTTCGATCAGCTCGTCGCGCTCTTCGGTTCCAAGACCTTCGACGTGCCCGGGCTGTCACCCGCTCCGGGGGAGACCCACGTGGGCCGGATCGAAATGCCGCTGATCGACGGTGCGCTGCGCGAGGATGTCGTGAAGGCGGCCTGGAGCATGCCCCGTGATCTCAACAACGACGGCGTCATCGACTCGGAGAATCGTGCCGACGACGCCCTGATCCTGCCCGTCACGGTGCGGGCGGAGTGGTCCAGCAAGACAGGCAGCAAGGGCAGGCGTGCGCTGATCATGCACTCGATGTTCGCAAGGCTATGAAGTTCCGACGTCACAACCGCAGAACACGCAGCGGCTTCACGCTGATCGAACTGCTCGTCGCCGCAGCGCTGGGGGGAGTGCTGCTCTACAACATCCAGTTGCTGATGACGGATGTGCGCGAAGACCTCGATGACACCACCCTGCAGAGCGAGGTCAACACGCAGGCCCAGAGGGCGCTCGATCGCATCGCGCTGGCTCTGATGGGAGCGCTGGCGGATGACGTGCACATCAAGAAGGCCGCACCGGAGTCATCCGACGTCATCTTCTACAACTCGATCGTCGGTTTCGAGAACGGCATACCCGTCGTGAGCGACCCTCAGTCGATCAAGCTGACCGAGCAGGCGACCCCCGCGGTCAGCTGGTTCTCCAATCCGGGCACGGAGGAGGAAACGCGCGTGGTCTGGGCCAAGAATCTGCGTGAGTTCTGCGCGGGCGAGACCCCCAACGGAATCGACGACAACGGCAACGGCCTGATCGACGAGAAGGGTCTGGCCTTCGAGTTCGACGGCGCGATGGTGACCATCACGCTGACAATCGAGCGTCTGTCCCGCGAAGGAAGACTGGTCACCAAGACACTGCAAACGAGGGTCACATGTCGAAACTGAATCGAAGCCGGCGCGGTGCCGTGCTGATACCCGCCATCATCTGCGTGATGAGCGTGGCCATGCTGAGCACGGCCTACATGCAGATCTCGATGGACAAGTCGCGCGAGGCCCGCGCGGCGGTGGAGCAGAAGCAGGCCTTCTATGTGGCGGAGGCCGGTCTCGCCGAAGGCTTCTTCGCCCTCGCGCAGGGAAAAAGCGGCGCCGTCGCCAGCCCCGACCTGCCGGCGGGTTTCGGGAGCGGTATCTTCTGGGTGGACAGCCACGATCTGGGCGGCGGCCGGATCAGCCTGCGCAGCACGGGCCTGGTCGGCAGAGGGCGCGCCTCGCTCTCGATGACGCTGCAACGCCATGCGGACTCGCTGGGCTCCTTCGGGATCTTCTCCGATCAGGATGTCCACGTCGGATCCGGAGCGCTGCTCGACAGCTACGATTCCAGTCAGGGACCCTATGTGGCCCCCGTGGCCCCTTCGGGTGGCAAGAAGCGATCGACGAATCGGGCGACGCAGGCGAGCCCGTCGGCCGCGGCCTGCCTCTCCAGCAACGGCAGCATCACGCTCGGCGGATGGCCCGGGGCGGTCGTGTTCGGCAATGCCCAGCCGGGCCCCGAAGGCAGCGTGACCGTCGGCAGACAGGCGCAGGTCTACGGTTCGCTGGCGCCCGCGCTCGAGCTGCGCTCCCTGCCCGCGCTCCAGGTGGAGGCGCCGGAAGCGGCGCAGGACTACGACTGTCAGGGACCGGGCACGGGGCTGCTGGCGAGTGGCAACTACCAATTCAACGCATGGAATCTGCACCAAGGGGTGAACCTCACGGTGCGGGGACCGGCCCAGATCGTGGTCGACAGGCTATTCCTGCAGGACAACGCCAGCCTCAATCTGGACACCAGCGAAGGCGCCATCGCGATCTGGGTGCGCAGCGAATTCGTGGCCGAGGCGGGCACCTCGCTCAACACCACGGAGGAGGCTACGGACCGCTTCTCGTTGATGATCGCGGCGAGTCAGGTCCAGTTGTCCGCGAGCGGCACGCTGCATGGGTTGGTCTACGCTCCCGAGGCCGATCTGCAATGGCCCGGCGGCCTGGAGTTGTTCGGTTCCGTAGCCGCGAAAAGCCTCGCCATCGGAGCGAACGCCAAACTGCACTACGACCGCGCGCTGGGCACCAGCCCAGAAGGCTCCAGCGGAGTCCCGCAGCTGGTCTGCTGGCGCGTCGTGGAGCTGCCGCCCGAGACGCTGGTGACGATGAAGCTCGATCCGCTCTCGGTGCTGAAGGCCAGCAATGTCGTGCCCGTCAAGCCGCAGGAGTCACACGTTCTGGACGCCCAGGCCTACGCGACCGTGGAGGAAGAGCAGAAGGCCAAGAATGGCAAATGGAACAATGGATGCAAGGGCAGGCGCGCTTGGCGGATCCCGGGCAAGGGAGGGCACTGACCGGGATGCTGCTGCCGCTGATGCTGATCTTCCTGCAGGATCCCCTGACCCTCAAGGACTGGGCCCGTCTGCGCCCGGATCTGGCGAAGGCCCCCGAGCACGTGCTGCGGCAGTGGCTGGTGGCCTGCAATCAGGCCGGAGAGGATCCGCAGGAACGTCTCGCCGCGCTCGAGATCTACGCCCAGCTGGGTGGCGCGAACCAGCTCACGGCCGTGCTGGAGCTGCTGGCGAACGATCCCCATCCGCAGGGGCTCGCAACCCTGCGGGCGATCTGCCAGCGCGATCCCAGAGCCTTCGAGAGCCTGCTAGCGATCGCCGAGAATTCGAAGGACTGGCGCGCGCTGGCTTGCGCGTACGCGGGTCAGCTCGCGCCCGCCGTGCGGCCTGATCCGAGCATGTGCGAACCGCTGCTGCTGCGCATGCTGGGCGAGCCGCTCGAGAGCTTGCACGGCGAAGTCGTGCTTCTGGCAGGAAGACTGGGCTCCGAGAAGGCCGTGCCGCGCCTTGTCGAGCTGATGGCAAGCGGGGACGAGGCGTTGCGCCGCGACGCTCACTGGTCGCTGCTGCGGATCACGGGCCTCAAGCTGCTGCCTCGGGGGGAAGACTGGGAACAGTGGCTGGGGCGCGAGCGGCGCTGGTGGGACGAGCGTGCCGAGCAGGCGGTGGCGGACCTGTGGAGCGAGCAGCCTGCTGTCCAGCAGCGCGCTCTGGAGGAAATCGGCGAGCGCATCTGGCGCCGCTCGGAGCTGATCCCCGAACTCGAGCGCTACCTCGAAGGGGCCGGAACGGGTCTATCCGGGCAGGCGCAGGCGATCCTTTCCCGCTGGCAGCACTCGGGTGCGAAAGAAGTTCGCGCTCCTGACAAGCAACGCATCCTCCGGCCCAGCCGAAAGCCCTAGGCCTTCAAGCTGCAGCGCAGGAAAGGACGATCCCTCCCCATCATGGCCTCCCGACCCAAGCGCCGCATCAAGCTGATTCAGCCACGCTTGCAGCTGAGGCTGGTAGCGGTCTTCTTCGGCTTGACCCTGCTGGCCCTGGCTTTGCAGCTGATGGTGTTCCTCAAGGCGCTCAGCGACATCGCCGAGCAGCTGCCCGCCGATTCGGGCGTGCTGATGGACGCCGTGCCCACACTGGTCTGGCAGAGCAGCGCCCTGGCGCTGCTCGTCGTCGTCCCGCTGGTGGTTTTCGTCGGGATTCTCGTCACGTTCCGGGTGGCGGGACCCGTCTACCGGCTCGAGATGCACCTCAAGCGGCTCATCGCCGGCGAGGATCCCGGTGTGTGTCGGCTACGCAAGGGCGACGAACTCCAGAATCTTTGCGCGCTCATGAATTCCGCAACCGAGGAGCTGCGCCTGCGCAACGCGGCTAGCCAATCGTCGGAAGAGCGCAAGGCAGCCTGAACATGCTGCGGTGGGGGCATTCCCTGCGTGCGAAGATCATCCTGATCCTCGCTGGCGTCGTGGTGGTCTATGCCGGTCTCGACGCGCTGGTGCAGCGGCTGATCATTTACCCGAGTTTCGAGCGGCTCGAGGAGCAGGGGGCTTCACACGACCTGGAGCGGGTCCGCGAGGCCTTCACCAGCGAACTGACGCACCTGGAACTGCGCAGCCTCGACTGGACGCTCCTACCCGAGGTGAAGTCGCTGATGCGCGGGGGAGTCCGGGCGACGGGCGTGCTCGACACGAGCATCCTGCGCCACAACCGCATGCACCTGCTGATGGTCTGCGCCGAGGACGGGCGCGTGCTGTGGGGCGGAACCACGCTCGACCCGCTGGCGGAAGTGCCCCAGTACCAGCGCTTTCAGGACTTTCCGATGGAGCGCCTCTCGCCGAGCCACCCACTGCTCGCGCGGCTGGGTGACCGTGGCGCGCAGGAAGTCATCAGCGGCCTGATGGGAACGGAACACGGTGCGCTGCTGGCGGTGGCGCGTCGATTCCGCACGGAAGCGGGGTCCGTGGGCACGATCCTGATCGGGCGACTGCTGACGAGCGATTTCGTCGCCGCGCTTTCCCGGCAGACAGGCGTGCCGTTCACGGTGCGGCTGGTCGAGGACCCCCCCGCGGACCCGCTGGCGCGCAGTGCCTTTGACGAGGCGACTGCCAGCGAAGGTCCGGTGATGCAGGCCCTGTCCGAGGATCGGCTGTCCGCGAGGCTGGGCCTCAGCGACCTCCAGCGGGCACCCATCGCGGTGGTCGAGGCTCAGCTCGAGCGCGGCGTGATGCAGCGCGGCTCCCGCGCGATGCAGTATGCACTGTCTTCGACGCTGGCAGCGGGCCTGCTGATGATGCTGGTGCTGCTGTACCTGCTGCAGCGAGCCGTCCTGAAGCCGATCGATGCGCTCACGCGGCATGCGCTCGAAGTCGGACGGAATGATTCTCTCACCCGGCGCTTGAACTCCCGGCGCTCCGACGAAATCGGTGTGCTCGCTCGCGAGTTCGATTCGATGGTGGAGAAGCTGGAGCTGTCCCGTGCCGAGTTGCTGCAGACGGCCCGGGCCGCCGGGATGTCGGAGATCGCCAACGGGGTACTGCACAATGTGGGCAACGTGCTCAACAGCGTGAGCGTTTCAGCGGCGGTGGTCTCCGAGCAGCTGACGCGTTCCGGAGTCGATGACCTGCAGCGAGTGATCGCGACTATTCGCAAGTCCGGTGTTCCGCTCGATGAGTTCGTGGTCCGTGATCCGCGCGGCAAGCACCTCGATCCGCTGCTCGAGCAGATCGCCGGTCAGCTGCTGCAGGAACGTGAGCGCGTCCGGGGCGAGCTCGGTTCGCTCTCCAGCGGCATCGAGCACATCGGCCAGCTGATAGCTTCGCAGCAGTCCGTCGCCGGACAGAGCGGGGTCATGGAAATCGTACGCTTGGAGACCGAATTGCAGCGGGCCCTCGACCTGACCCGCAGCGCGAGCGGATCGCAGGCACTGAAGATCCAATGCTCGGTGACCGAACTCGATGCCATCCGCGTCGATCGCCACCGCATGATGCAGATCCTCACCAATCTCGTCTTGAACGCGCGGCAGTCGCTAGCGGCAGCCAATGGCGTGGATCCGCGCCTCGTGATCCGCGCCCGGGTTGCCGCCGGAGAGCGCGTCGAGATCTGCGTGGAAGACAACGGGCTTGGAATCGCGCCGGAGAACATGACGCGCATCTTCAACCACGGCTTCACGACCCGCAGCGACGGGCACGGGTTTGGACTGCACTCGTGCGCGAATGCAGCCGGGGAGATGGGGGGCAGGCTGTACGCCAGCAGTGATGGAGCGGGCAAGGGAGCCGTATTCACGCTCGAAATCCCCCTGCAAAGGGTCGAGGCGCTCGTCACGGAGAAGTCGATATGAATCGTCGCATCCTGATCGTCGATGACCAGCTGTCGCTGCACGAGGACTACGCCAAGGCGTTGGCTTCCAAGCCCTCCGACGCCGCGATGTCGCAGGCCAAGGCCGCCTTCTTCGGCGATGCTCCCCCGGCTCCCGCCGAACCGGCTCCGGCCTGGCAGTTGTCCTTCGCGAGTCAGGGCCAGGAGGCTCTGGCGCTGGTCGAGGCTTCCCGGACTCAGGGCCAGCCCTTCGCGCTGGCCTTCGTCGACATGCGCATGCCTCCGGGCTGGGACGGCGTGGAGACGATCGAGCGCCTGTGGGCGGTGGACGCCGATCTGGAGGTGGTCATCTGCACGGCCTTTGCCGACTACTCGCTCGAGCAGATCCAACAGCGCCTCGACAAGCGCAGCCAACTCCTGATCCTGAAGAAACCCTTCGATCTGATCGAAGTGCAGCAGCTCGCTTCCGCCCTGTCCGCCAAATGGGATCTCGTGCAAGCCGGTCGGGAGCAGATCGCGGCCGTGCGCAAGGCCGAGGCCGAGGCCCGCGCCTATGCTGCTTCGCTGGGGACGATCAACTCGGCGCTCACGCAAGCCAAGCTCAGTGCGGACTCCAACCTCAAAGCCAGAAACCAGCTGCTGGAGCGCCTCTCCGCCGAGCTCGCGACCGCTTCTCAGCGCCTGCTCGGTTCCGCGGATCAACTTCAGCAGCACGGTGCGCGCGATGCCGCGGCAGAGGTTCAGGCTCTGGAACGCGAACTCAGCGTGATGGCCCAGCTGGCGCTCCTCAGCGCCTCGGCTTTCGAGCGGAAGTCCGGTGACTGCGAGCTGGCGGCGCTGCTCGACGCGACCCGCGCCTTCGCCCACGGTCCGATCCCCGAGCGGATTCCGGCCGACCCGGATCGGATGCGTCAGTTGCTGGGGCTTCTGAGGGATGCCGGCGGGACGGTGGAATTGGAGTACCGGGACACGCAGCGCCTGCTCTGCTGGCGTTGGCGGAGCGCGGGAGCCCCTCTGGAGGGGACACGCGAAGCCCTGCTGCAAGCCCTCTGCCGAGTGCTGTCGATCGAGCGCGAGCTGACCGACGAGGGACTGGAGCTGTGCCAGGCCCTGGGCGATGTCGATGTCAGCCAGTTGGTGCTGCACCCGCAGAGTCCGCTGCCGTCGAGTTCTCCTGTCGAGGAATCCAGGCTAAGCTGAAAGCGCGTGTTGGCGCTGCTCGTCTGTCTGCCTCAGGCCTTGCCGCCTGCTTCCTGTTCGCAGGGCAGCGCCGTCGTGCTGCAGCATGCGGGCCGAACCGCCCGCGTGGTTCAGGGCTTTGAATGCGACAGCACGCGCGAGCGCGCCCGTCTGGTGGCGTGGTCGATCACCGACGGCGAGCGCGTCTGGAATGCGCCCGCGGACGCTGGGACGCTGGCCTTCGCCCGCAAGCTCGTCGCGCTGTCCGATGTCGACGGCGACGGTTGGCAGGATTTTGCCGCGATCAGCCTCGACGCCGCCACGCAGACCCAGATGGTCTCGGTGCGCTCGGGCGCGAGCGGCGAGTCCCTGCACGTCCTGCGCGGGGAGGCCGACGAGCGCGACTTCGCCTCGGTCGTGCTGGCGCTCAACGACCGCAATGGCGATGGCATCGCCGATTGGGCGGTCGGCGCCTGCGTCAAGCATCCCGTCGAGCGCGCTCATTACGCCGCGCTGGTGCTGGTTTCGGGAAATAGCGGCGAACGCCTCGACCGAATCGTCAGTTCCGAACGCGTGTCCTCGACTCAGGGCTTTGCGCACGGGGACGGAGGCGATCACGTTCGCCTGCTGGCCGGCAAGGCCGTGCTCGACTTCGATCTTGCGGCCGGCGTGGTGGCGCATGTGTGGCAGAGCCGCTCAGCCGCCGCGACGCCTCTGCGTCTCGTGCGCGGTTGCGATGGCTCCCCCTGCGTGCTCGAGTCGCTCGCCGGCGGAGAGCTCTGCATGCGCGCCCTCGATGCCACTACGCTTGCGGACCGAGGAGTTCGCGAACTTCCGGGCCTGCGTCCGCTGGTCGATCTCGTCCGTGTTCCCGACCGCAACGGCGATGGCTGCGAGGACTTTCTGGCCCTGCACACCGGTTCAGCCGCAGGACTGGCGACTTGGCTCAGCGGCCGGGACTTTGCCGTGCTCGGCGCACTGCGCCCCGATGGCGTGCCTACGCAGTTTCAGTCGCGGGAGGCTCATTCCCTCGGCGAACTGGGCTTTCTGATCACGAATGGCAACCAGCGTCCGCTCGAGAAGGACCGCGGGGTTTATTGGTTTGGGGCGGACGGCAAGCTGCGCCGCGTGTTCGCGGGCAGCTAGGCCGCGTCGAACAGCCGCTGCTTTTCCACGAGCGCGCGAGCTTCCTCGGCCGGCATCGGACGGCCGAAGTAGTAGCCCTGGCCCTCGTCACAGCCAAGCGCCTTGAGGAAATCGAGCTGCGCGCGCGTCTCGATTCCCTCGGCGATGACCTTGAGATTGAGGCTCTTGCCGAGCAGCAAGATCGAGGTCGTGATCGCCGAGTCTTCCGGATCGTGCGTCAGGTCGCGCACGAATGATTGGTCGATCTTGAGCGAGTCGACAGGGAAGCGCTTGAGGTAGGACAGCGATGAGTAGCCCGTGCCGAAGTCGTCGATCGACAGATGCACGCCCATGTTCTTCAACTGCCGAAGCCGCGCCAGCGTCGCGTCGCCATGCTGAAGCAGCGTGCTTTCGGTGAGTTCGATCTCGAGCAGATCCGCGGGGAATTCCGTGGAGCGCAGGGCCTGCTCCACCTTGCCCACGAGGTCGGGCGAGCGGAAGTGCATGCCGGAGAGGTTGACGGCCATCCGCGCGGGCAGCAGTCCCTCCCGCCGCCAGGCTTCGCCCTGCCGGCAGGCTTCTTCCAGCACGAATTCGCCCAGCGGGAGGATCAAGCCTGTGTCCTCCGCGATCGGAATGAACTGACCCGGCGAGATCATGCCCATGCTCGGGTGCCGCCAGCGCGCCAGGGCCTCGAAGCCCGAGAGCAGGCCCGTGCGCAGATCGACCTTGGGTTGGTAGTAGACGCACAACTCGCGCATCTCGATCGCACGCCGCAGGCTTGATTCGATGGTCAAGCGCTCGAAAACGCTGGCATTGAGCGCCGCGGAGCGGAAGCGAATCGTGCTGCCTTGTTCGTCGCGAGCCTCGAGCTCGGCACTGCCGGCTTCCGCGAGCAGCGCATCCGGGGTCGAACCCTCGCCGCCTGCCAGCGCGATCCCCAGCGTGACCTCGACGGTGTGGGAACGTCCGGCGTCCACGATCGGCTTCTGCAGCTCCTCCTGCAGCCGGCGAGCCACCTTGTAGGCATCGTGCGCTCGGGCCAGTCCCGGCAGCAGAATGGTCAGATTGTCCGCCTGTGACTCGCTGAGGCAGTCCCCGAACAGATCGCGGTCGCGAGTCTGCTCAGCGAGCCGGTGGGTGGTCACGCCGCGGATGTGCGCCAAGGTCTCGGGGGAGAGCTGACCCAGCCGCTCGAAGGACACGTGCATGCTGAGCACCGCGACATGGTCGCCTTCGCCCTTCATGCGACTCAGTAGCAGCCGCAGTCGCTCGATGAAGCGCTCGCGATCGGCGCCGTCGAGCCCGCGGCGGCTGCGGGCGAGAGTGCGCGCGTCCAGCTTGGGGTCGAGGAATCCGTAGACCTGCTCGCGGCCGCTGCGCGGCTCAAGGCCGCCGCAGCACAGCCGCAGTTCCTGCACCAGACCGCCCGACATCGGCCAGAGAATCTCGAGGGGGTCGGGCATCGATCCGCTGGCGCAGGTGTGAAGCCAGCTGCGCACGCTCTCGCGCGTTTCGCTGGGCAATCGCAGCACGAACTGAGCGAGACTCGCCGGGGCGTGCACGGCATCGACGCCCAGACACCTCAGGCCCTCCTCGCTGAAGTGCAGCGCCTCCGAACGTGGATCGAAGCGGAAACCGCCCGTGGAGCAGTGCCGCTGCGTGCGGGCGTGGTCCCGGCGCTCGTGATCGAGCTCGCGCATGGCCTGCGACCAGCGCAGATTGTGCTGGATGCGCCGCGCGAGCTCGTCGTGGATCACTTGTGGATCCAGGCACTCGTCGGCGCCCGCCTGCAGGGCCGCGGAGCGCAGCGCCGATCCGCACACGGCGATCAGTGGCAGGCCGGCATCGCTGACGACGCGCCGCGAGGCGCGCAGCCATTCGAGGTCCTCGTGCGCATCCGCCAGCACCATCAGCAGGCCATGTGCTTCGTTCTGCAGGCCGTAAACCATCGCCGAGCGATCGCGCGCGGTCAGGGGCTCATGCCCGCAGCTGCGCAGACGCCCGGTCCAATGCTCCAGACGATCGGAGCTGGAGCCCGCGAGCAGAATGCTCGGCAAAGTCTCGGAGCGGGGCGCTTGCATCGGAACGATTCCCTCTTCGACTCAAGCGGCCCCTGTTCTTGATGGGCTGTCCGTCGCCCGTGCGCGAAATCCTTTCCTGTCCGGGCTCCGGCTAGTGCCGCTGGAGCGCGCCGCGAACACGCTCGGCGATCGAGGCGGTGAAGGCGCTGGTCGAAAGTGAGCCGCCGACATCACGAGTGCACTGGCGTTCGCCGATGCTGCAGAGCAGGGCCTGGCGCAAGGCGTTGCTACTCGCTGTCTCGCCCACGAACCCCAGCAGGTTTGCCAGCGCCAGCAGCGCGGCCGTCGGATTGCACAGGTCCCGGCCGGCGATGTCGGGTGCCGTGCCGCCAGCGGGGTCGAACATCGCGATGCGGACCCTGCCGGTCCCATCGAAACCGTAGGAGGCGCTGTCGCCCAGCCCGATCGACCCGATCAAGCCGCATGCCGAGTCCGAGAGGAAATCTCCATACTCGTTGGGCGTGACGATCACCGAGTACCGCTCGGGCTTCATGATGATGCCCGCCAGCAGCGAATCGAAGAGCTCGCGGCGGTGGGCAATGGCGGGGAACTGCGCGCGGATCTCGTCGACCGCCTCCTCGAAAAGGCCGTCCGTCGCGCGTTGGATCGTCCACTTGCTGGTCGAGACCACGTGGGTTCCCCGCCGCTGGGCCAGCTCGAAGGCAAAGCGGGCAGCGTGCCGGGAAGGCGTCTTCTCGATCTTGCGGATCGAGACCGCGGCCTCGTCGCAGATCCGCATGCCCGGATCATCGTAGGTGCCCCCGGTGGCGACCCGGATGACCTCGATGTCGATTGTCTTCTTGAAGTTGTTCTCGATTCCGGGGATTGTGGCGACCGGACGATGGATCACGGAGAAGTCACAGCGGTCGCGCAGCACCTGGTTGGGGCTCTCCTCGCTCGTCGTCGTGGGGTACTTGATCGCCAGCCCCAGCCGCTGCATCGCCTGCACACAGCTGTCGTAGACCACGCCGCCCTGACGCTGGCGAGACTCCAGCGAGAGGTCCACCGGCACGAATTCGATCCGACAGGGCAGCACGGCGCAGATCGCATGCACGCTCTGCGAAAGTTCGGCGGAGATGCCGTCTCCGAGGATCTCGACTACGCTGTAGGTCTTCATGTCGCAGAGAAGGCTATCTATCGGGTGTGCGGGCCGCTGAGTGTGAGGGCCGAAAAGAATACCCGCCGCGTCGTATGCTGACCTCCCTGCTGCTGCTCGCCGCGCAAGTTTCGCCGCTCCCCGGCGCGGGCTCTGCGCCGCCCGCTGGCAGCCTGCGGGTGTCCCTGCTCGACAACGGTTCCTTTGCCGAGGCTCCGATCACGGTGCACGATGCCCAGGGTCAGGTGCCGCTTGCCTGGTGGCGCGCCGCCCGCCCACAAGAGCAGCTCGAAAATGCCGAGGGACGCCCTTGCCTCAGGACCGCCCAAGGCGAGTGGGCCGAGCAGCCGCTGGCCGCTTATGCTCCTCTGATCGGGGACGGCACGCTGCGCGGGGAACTCCTCGGGAAAGGACGGGTCGTGATTGTCGAGGGCACCGGCACCCGCCACGTTTTCGAATTCGACCATCCGAGCTGGCGGCGCTTCGAACTCCCGTTGTCCGCGGAATGGGTGCCGCGCTTGCTCGTGCGCCTCGAAGGGCTCGACGCCGGCGGCGCGCGCTGGCGCGGACTCGCGGCCGAGGTCGCGCTGCCCTGCCCGAAGGAGAGCGAACTCGCCGAGGAGATCGCGCAACTGCTCGAGCGCATCGTCGAGCCCTGGCTGGAGCGCGCGCTCGACCAGCGTGGCCCGCGCAACAGCGGTTTTGTCGCGCATGTCATCGACGCGCTCAGCGGCGAGCGCGTGCTCGACATCCCCGGAGGCTTTCACCCGTTGTGGGAGCAACTCTGGCATGCCGAGCGCGCGCATCCCCATCCGCGTTGGAGGGCGGCGCTGGCGCGCTTCCTCGATGACTGGCTCACGCTCGGACTGCATCCTGCGACCGGTTTGCCTTGCAGCTGGGATCCCGGGCGGGATGAGCGCATCGAGGATCGTCCGGTCGAGATCGCTCTGGCGTTGTCCTTTCTGATCGATCTGGCGCAGGCAGAGAACGAGCCTTTCGCGCCGCGGGCGCGCGCCGCGGCGATCCGCATCGGCGAGACGGTGCTCGCGGGCGGGATCCTGCCCGACGGCAGCGTGGGCGCGAGCTACTTCCCCGCCGACGGGCGCGTCAACACCGGCGTCGTCTCCTTGCGGGCCTTCGACGTGCCCGCGCAACTGGCGCGCTTGACCCAGCTCACGGGTGATCCCCGCTATGCGCGAGCCGCCGGTGAGGCGCTGGCGAGCTTCGAGTTCACGCATTCCTGGGCCGGAACCTGGGATCGCATCGATCCGGCCTTCGATGACGAGTACGGCCACTTCGGCGCGCGGGCCGTGACGATCGCCCAAGCCGTGCCGCAGGACCCGCTGTACCGCCGCTTCAGCGCGGATTCCTTCGCGCACTTCGCGCCCCTGTGGCGGGATGCCCTGAGGCTCGGCGGCAATGTCGCGGCGGATCAGGTGCGCTGCTGGGTGCTGCTCGCCGAGCAGCAGCGCTACGACGAGGCCAACCGGGCCGAGATTCTCGGGCTGCTGGGCCATGCGCTGCGCTCGCACTTCAAAGGTCAGCAGTACGGCGACGGCGCGTGGGGGGATGTCACCATCTTCCAGTTCGATCCCAACAGCAACTTGCAGGTGGGGGACTATTCGGGTGCGCCGCAGAACCTGCTGCACGGCATCGCCGCCTTGTACGCGCTGCCTGAGTTTCGCAACGACGAGACGCGAGCGATGTACACCGCGGTGCTGCGCAGTTCGGTGACGGCCTACCTGCGTCCTTACGGCTTTCTGATGGAACGGCGCGAGCGGGAGGGCATCAACCCGGCGGCGGGCACGCTGCGGATGATGCTGGGGCTGTCGAAGATGTTGCGAACCCTCGGACCGCGCTGAGACGCCCGCGGACCTCGCTGTCAGCGAAAGTGCACGATGCGCACCTCATCGCTGAATGCGCAGGTCACCAGCAACTCCGCCACGCCGTCACCGTCCAGATCCTCAAAGCACAAGTCCAGCGGTCCTGTCCCCACCCCCAGATCCGGGGCCGCGAAATAGGCCAGCGGTGTGCCGGGACGCGCGATCCACAGGTTGACCTGGTGGCTGTTCTGCGCGCTGACGACCAGTTCCGGGCGCCCGTCTGCCTGGAGATCCGCAGCCGCGATCGCGTAGGGGCGCGCGCCAGTTGGCAGCGCTGCGCCGAAATTGGCAAAGCTGCCCGAAGGCTCGCCGCGCACGAGTTGCACGAAGCCCGGCTTGTCCGTGCCCTCCTCGACGCACAGGCAGGCGAGATCGAGGCTGCCATCCCCGTCGAGATCCGCGGCGCACAACGCGCGCACGGCTCCGGGCGCGCTGCCCTCGGCGACCTTTTTCAGCCCGCTCTCGCCCTCCGGCCCAGTGCTCGGCCCAGAGTTCAACCGATGAACGCTCCACGCGCGCTGGGCCTGTCCCAGTGCGACCCAAGCCTGTCCGTTGTTGCTCCAGGCAGCTACGCTGCGCGGGGCGAACTCGAGCTTCCAGCTCTGGGCCAAGCGCAGCACGCCCGCCTCCGGCACGACGCGCAGCAGTCGCTGCTGGTCGGGATCGGTGACGAACAGGGTGCGGGCCTCGGCCAGCCAGCACAGATCCCCGGCTCCGCCCTCGAGCGCCAGCGGCGGACGATCCCCGCGCTCGAAGACCTGACCGCTGCCGTCGCCGTAGGCGACATGCAGCAGCGCCTGCGCGCCTTCGCGGCTGATCCAGACGGCATCCATGCGTCCATCCTCGTCGACATCGAGCCACTGCAGTCGATCCGCTCCCGCCGCGCGCAGCCGCGACTGGCGCGGCACGAGTCGGCCCTCGCGGTTGAGAAAGGTCCCGAGCGAGCCTTCCAGCGCGTGGATCACGCCCAGATCCCGGCGGCCATCGCCATCGAGGTCGGCGGAGGCGAGCGAGTGCGGGGAGCGTCCGGTGGGAACGCTTTGCGCTTCGAGGAACAAGCCGTCGGGGCCGGCAAACAGGGCGCTCCAGCGTTCGGCCCCCGTGTGGGCGCTGACCAGGTCAGGCCCGTCGACGCCGTCGAAATCAGCCCAAGCCACTTGCGAGGGATGCTGGCCCGCGTAACCGCGCTGCACGCACTCGAAGCTGCCGTCCTTCCACAAGAAGCGCGCGTACTCCTGGCCCGCCAGCGAAAGCACCAACAGTTCCGTGCCGCGCGCGGTCGTGGCGCTCGTCAGCGCCATCGGCACGCGCGCCACCTCGATGACCTGCGGAGTGCGTCGCAATTCCTCCGACAGCGGCAGGTGGCTTGCGAGCCCGAAGACCGCCACGCTCGCATCGCCGAGCGCGCAGCACAGCTCCGCGTCCTGATCGCCGTCTAGGTCGCAGGCGTGCAGCGCGCGCGGCAGGCCGCTCAGCGTGACGGGATCCTGCACCACGAAGGCGCCGCTCGCGGCGCGCGCATACCAGCGCAGCGTGCGCGAGCCCTGGAAGCCGACCACGAAGCCGGAGCCGTCGGCGGCGAAATGCAGCGCGCAGGCGTGCGGATCGGCGAGCGGGGTCGCGGCGATCGGCTGCAGGCGCTCATCGAAGAGCGAGAGCGTGTCGTCGACGTGGATCACGCCGATCACGCTCTGCTGCCCCAGCCGGCCGCTGCTGAGCACGCGCGCGCGCGGAAGGAGCGGGCTTCGATGCAGCACGCTGGCGGCATCTTGCTGCTTCCACAGGCGCTCGGCGTCGAGCACCACGAGTTCGTCGGGAGCGCGCGTGGCGAAGACCATGCGCGCGCTGTCCCCGATCCAGGCCGGAGGCAGCGGCCAGTCGCCAAAGCCCATCGTCACCGCGGGCGCGGTGCTGGCGCGGCGCGGGCTGGCGCCGCTGGTGATCTGCACCGAGCCGGGCTCGCGCGTCACGCCGATCCATTCGGACCGGCCGTCGCCGTCGAGATCGCGGGCGAGCAGGCCCACGGGCTTGGCGCCGGCCTCCACCCGGAACTCCAGCCGCGCGCGCAGCAGCGGCGTCGTGCTCGGAGCACTCGTGCCGGCGGCCGGTCGAGCCGCAGCCGCCGCCTGAGGCTTGGGGTCGATTGCGACCGCCGGCTCGCCCGCCGAGCAGGCGGGCAGCAGGCCTGCCACCAGACAGAGCCTGAGCATCGGCAACCGCACGAAAGCAGGGCGCAGCACGCGGGGCAGTATGCAGGCCGGCCCCGCGCCGGGCAATCCGGCAACAAAGCCGGCTGGCCACGCGCAACCACGCCCTGGCGACGGACTACGCTATCCTCTGCGCCCTGCGATGAAGTCCGGTTCCCGTCTGCTCCTGGCCCTGCTGGTTCCGCTGGTGCTCGGAGGGCTCGCGGCCTTGGGCTGGTGGGTGCTGTCCGATCCCAACCGTGACTCCGCCCCGCAGCCCGCGGAACCCCTGCTCGAGCCCGCGCCCTCGATCGAGTCCGCGGCGGCGCCGGCGGCGCGGATTCAACTCGAAGCGCAGGCGCCCGACGAGGAGCCCGCCGCCAGCACCGTCGCCTGGCCGTTGGAACTGGAACTTGAACTCGTGGAAGCGCGCGATCGGCTGAGCGCCGAGGGCATGCTGCCTCAGGGCTCCGCCGCGACCGCCCGGCTCAAGGGTTCGGTGCTGTTTTCCGTCGACCGCCCCGTGGCGGCCCGCATTCGCTTTGAGAAGGGACCCAACGAAGGCCGCGTGCTCACCTGCGATGCCAGCGGCCGCTTCGGCGCCACCGATCTCTATCCCGGACTGGCGCTGGTGCGCATCGAAGGCCCCGGCATTCCCGGCGCGCTGCGCCAAGTGCGCCTGCGCCAGAACAACGAGGAACAACTGCACATCTCCTACGCGCGCCTGACTCCGGTCGAAGGCCGCGTCGTCACGCGCGAGGATCTGCCGATTGCCGGCGTCGAGGTCAGCTTCGACGGGCAGCCGACCCAGACCGACGAGAACGGCTGGTTTCGCTACGAAGGTGTCGCGCCGGGCAAAGCGCTCCTCATCCTGCGCAAGCCCGGCTACGCTTCCCTGCTGGAGGAGTTCAGCGTGCCCGCACTGGGCAAGCTCGACCCCGCGCGGCTCAAGTTCGCGCTTGAAAAGGGCGCGCGGCTCACGATCGAGTTGCCGGATCGCGTGCGCACCGACACCAAGGCGCAGATCGTGATCGTGCCCGGTGCGGCGGCCGCCGCCAGCGGCTTGCGCTCGCGCAACTATCCCTGGTTTCTCGTCAATCCGATCGAGTGCTATCCCGGCGGCACGGTCAGCATCGAGGATCTTCCGCCCGGCGATCTGGCGCTGCGCTGCTTCCACGTCGGCGCCAACGCCAAGCCCACGCAGCGCTCTGTGCGCCTCGACGCGGGCGGCGAGCACAGCACCAGCTTCAGCCTCGAGCCAGCGCCCGTGATCCAGGGCACAGTCACGCTCGGCGGTCAACCGGTGCAGAACGCGCAGGTCACGATCGAGGCCGCCGACCGTCTCGCCGCCAGCCTCGCCGCACTGGGGGAACCGATGAACCTGCTCTACCTCGAGAGCGACATCTTCCCGCCGCTCGCGCCAGCCTTGCAAAGTACGCGCACGGACGCGCAGGGCCGCTTCGAGCTCACCAATTGGGAGACGCTGATCAAGGAGCGCTACCTGATCGCGCGCTATGACAATGGCCGCAAGCTCGCCTTCCGCGCGCTGCGCGGGGGCGAAACGCGCGTGGATCTGGCGTTGGAAGCCAGTGGCGGGGGACAGGGCTCCTTGCGCCTGCGGCTGCCCGAGCGCACCCAGGCTCTGCCCTGGCGCGTGACGGTCAGCGGCGAGCCGCGCAACCTCGCCTATCTGCCTGCCGGCCGCGACCTCGCCATCCCCGGTCTCGCGCAGGGCACCTGGAAACTCAGCGCACGCTGGAACGGCGAACAGCTTGCCAGCGGAGAGCTGCTGGAGATCCGCGGCGAGACCGAGCGGCCCCTGCAGCTGCCGAGCGGGGCGATCGAGGGTCAGGACGAAGACACGCGCCGGCGCGCCGGGCCGCTGCGCTAGCCCGCTTTTTTTCAGGCCCCGCGCCATGGGCAGGCGCCCGGGTCCTTATCCTCTGCGCTGCGCATGGCAACCACAATCGTCCTCGACGGCAATTCCCTGACCCTCGAACAGCTCGCGCCCATCTTCGCCGAGGGCGGCCACGGCATCCGGGTGCGCATCGCACCGGCAGCCAAGCAGCGCGTGCAGCGCTCGCGCGCCGTCGTCGAGCGCGCCATCGCTAGCGGCCAGCCGATCTACGGCATCACGACCGGCTTCGGCAAGCTCAAGAACCAGTTCATCCCCGAGCAGGATCTCGCCGAGCTGCAGAAGAACCTGATCCTCTCGCACTGCTGCGGGGTGGGCGACTACATGGACACCGAGGAGGTCACCTGCGCCCAGGTCCTGCGCCTCAACGGCCTCCTGCGCGGGCACTCGGGCATCACGCTCTCCCTCGCCGAGAACCTCGCCCAGCTGATCAACTCCGGGTTGCGCCCGCTCGTCCCGAAGAAGGGCTCGGTCGGCGCCAGCGGCGACCTCGCGCCGCTCTCGCACATGGCGGCGGCCTACCTCGGCCACGGCGATGTGATCCTCTTCGGCGACAGCAGCAAGAACACGGGCCTGATGCCGGCAGCCGAGGCGCTGCGCCGCATCGGCATGAAGCCGCTCGAGCTGCGCGCCAAGGAAGGCCTCGCGCTGATCAACGGCACCGAGATCATCAAGTCGATCGCCGTCGGCCTCCTGCTGCGCGCCGAAAACCTCTCCAAGGCCGCCGACATCCTCGCGGCCCACTCCATCGAGGCCCTGCTCGGCAGCGCGCGGCCCTTCGACGAGCGCTTCGCCACGCTCAAGGGCCAGCCCGGCCACGCGCGCGCCGCGGCCAATGTGCGCGCCTGTCTCAAGGGTTCCAAGGTCCTCCAGAGTCACGCGGACTGCGATCGCGTGCAGGATCCCTACTCGCTGCGCTGTGTCCCGCAGGTCCACGGCGCCTTCAAGGCTGCCTACGCCCACGTGCGCGAGATCGTCGAGAACGAGCTCAACGCCGTGACCGACAATCCGATCGTCTTCCCCGACACGGGCGAAGTGCATTCCGCCGGCCAATTCCACGGCCAGCCGCTCTCCGTCGTGCTCGATTACCTCGGGCTTGCGCTCGCCACCCTCGCCAACATCTCCGAGCGGCGCATCGAGCAGCTCGTCAACCCCGACCTCTCGCGCCTGCCGGCCTTCCTCACGCCCAAGCCCGGCCTCAACTCAGGCTTCATGATCGCGCAGGTCGCCGCCGCGGCTCTCGCCAGCGAGAACAAGATCCTCGCGCACCCTGCCAGCGTCGACACGATCCCGACCAGCGCCAACCAGGAGGATCATGTCTCCATGGGCGTCACTGCCGCGCGCAAGGCCTGCGAGATCCTCGAGAACACCGAGCGCGTGCTGGCGCTGGAATGGCTCGCGGCGGCGCAGGCGCGCGAGTTCCACGGCGAGCTGAAGGCGGGCAAGGGAGTCGAGGCCTCGCAGAAGCTCTTGCGCTCGCGGGTCAGCGCGCTGACGAAGGATCGCTACCTCGCCGACGATATTTCGACCGCCCACATGCTGCTCTACGGTGGCGAACTGGTGGCAGCGGTGGAGAAGGCCTGCGGCAAGCTGGCCGGTTGATATACGGTGCCTGGCACCATTCCGTCTTTCCTTCCGCCCGCTGCCGCGCTGCCCTGCTGCCGCGTTTGCTCCTTTTCCCGATTCCTTGTCTGCGCCTCGCGGTCTCGCCGACACGCTACCGGACCGCCGGACCGCCGGAATGTCCTGTTTCTCATCTGCCCATCTACCCATCTGCCTCTGAACCCCTGATCCCCTAATCCAGAGTGCTGGTACTCGAGGTCGATCACCGATTCTCAGCGAGTGTCGACTGAAGGTGGGCTTCCTCGCACCGGGGCGCGGCGGTGAAGCCGCGTGTCGTGCGCGAGCCCACCGACTTCGCGCGATTCCCACTCCCCGGATCGGACCGCGGTTTGGCGGGGGGGGCTGACGAGTTGCGCCCGTATGCATCGCGCACATTGCCTGAAAAGCAATCCGCATCGCGGAAACCAGAAAACCCCGAGAGGTGCCGGGAGCCGGTGCAGGGGGACTGCTGCCTCAGGACCGGCAGGTATACTCCCCTCCCTCGCGAGTTCTGACCCATACCTCCCCGGATCATGACCCCGCCCCCCCGCGCATGACCACGACACCCTCCGACGATTCGCAATCCCCGGCCGAACGCCTGTACCACGACTTCGCCGCCAAGCGCGAGCGGGGTGAGGTCGGGCCCTCTGACTTCGATGCGCTGTGCGCGGCGAACCCG
>Ga0208361_1000147_pt1 | contig 25312 bp, 22 predicted proteins | sample LakMenEpi05Aug10_FD_150670 | JGI IMG/M metagenome (GOLD analysis project Ga0208361, IMG submission 150670) | Freshwater microbial communities from Lake Mendota, WI - 05AUG2010 deep hole epilimnion (SPAdes) | ecosystem: Environmental > Aquatic > Freshwater > Lake > Epilimnion/Euphotic zone ... | reverse complement strand
CCTCATACCCTTTTTCCAGCAGAAGGGCTGTCAGGTAAGCCCCGTCTTGACCGGATACGCCACAAATCAATGCCTTTTTCATGGGTGGAAGCTGTTGGAAATGAACACAATTTTACTATAAATCATCGATATGGCAAGAACACCCTTTCAATCAGTCCACAAGCCATATCATTTCATTAGGTCTCGCTTTAATTGTAACTTGCCCCCAAGCAATTCCCTATGTTCCCAACCCTCCGAAAAAGACTGGGTGAGTCTATGTCTGGCGGTGATCAACTGATTACCCTCTGGCGACTGTTGCCTTTTTTTCTGCGCGGACTATGGGAAAAATTATTCATGGGTAAATCCTCGGGCTGGGTGCTGGCAGGAAAACAGGTGTCTATTCGTTATGCCAGTTACCTGCACGCAGGAAAAGAACTGATCATCGAAGACTATGCAGAAATCAATGCCCGTTCCACTAAAAAAATCATGCTGGGCAACCGCGTAACCATTGGAAAATATGCCATCATTCGTCCGGGCAATTTATACGGAGGCGAACCGGGAGAAGGATTAATGGTGGGTGACCATTCCAATATTGGTCCCTACTGTTATATCGGCTGCTCCGGACACATCTCCATTGGCAACAACGTGATGATCTCTCCCCGCGTAAGCATCTATGCCGAAAACCATGTGTTTGAAGACGCCCATAACACCATAAAAAGCCAAGGCGTTCAACGGCAATCTGTGGTGATTGAAGACGATTGCTGGATTGCCTCCAATAGCGTGATCCTGGCTGGCGTAACCATTGGAAAAGGCTCAGTGGTTGCAGCCGGCAGCGTGGTCACACATGATGTTCCACCCTACAGTATCGTGGCAGGCGTTCCGGCCCGCCTTATCAAAAATCGGCTACCCGATTCATGAAAATACTCCTGTTACATAGTTCCTCCGATGTGTATGGTGCCAGTAAAATTTTTCTGGGCACAGTGCAGTTGCTGAAAAAAAGGAACCACGATGTATGGGTCGTCTTGTCTGAAGATGGTCCGCTTGTAAAAAAATTAGCATCAGCCGGTGCCACCGTTTTGATGGTTCGTCTGGGTATTTTGAGAAGAAAATATTTTAACCCCGGGGGCATCATCAATCGGATAGCTACCCTGCTGCGCGCCCAAAAGCAATTGCAGGAACTCATACGGAAAGAAAGTATTGAATTGGTGTACTCGAACACCACCGGCGTATTGGCAGGGGCATTTGCTGCCCGCAACTGCGGTGTCAGGCATATCTGGCATGTGCATGAAATCATTGAAAATCCTTTTTGGCTGAAGCAACTATTGGGGCACCTAATGAATCGCTATGCAGTGGGCATCATTGCTGTATCAGAAGCGGTAAAACAATCGTGGGAATCGGTACTTCCCGCCGAAAGAATAACAGTAATTCAGAATGGAATAGACTATAGTCCCTACCTGGAGCATGAGCACACGCTTACCAAAGAATTGCAACTACCGACAGCTGCAATTGTTATTGGAATGGTGGGTCGGGTGCACTACTGGAAGGGGCAGTCGTATTTTTTAAAGCTAGCCGGTCAACTGCACCAAAAGCATCCGTCGCTCCATTTCTTGCTGGCCGGCGATGCTTACCCGGGATATGAATACCTTTATCAGGAAATGCAGACGCAAATAGAGACGCTACAACTAAGTGATGTAGTTCATAACCTGGGGTTTCGGGAAGATATACCCGCCGTCATGCAGACAATTGACCTATTGTTATTACCGTCACAGCAACCAGATCCTTTCCCCACTGTTATACTGGAAGCCATGGCTTCTGCCAAACCTGTTATCGCCACCCAGTTTGGCGGTGCAGTTGAAATGATTGATGCCGGTATAACCGGCGACCTGATGCCGTCTGATCAGGTTGATACCGCCGTTTCGGTCATAGAATCATGGCTGGATAAGAATCGCCTGCAGGCAGCGGGCGAGGCAGGCAGAAAAAGGGTGTTGGAAAAGTTCAGCCTCGAAGCCTGGGAGCATAAAATGATAAATTACCTGGAATGACCGTTGCCATCATTGGAACCAGGGGGTATCCGTATGTGTACAGTGGATATGAAACGTTTGCCAAAGAACTGGCAGAAAGATTGGTCGCGCGCGGCATTCGGGTAAAGATTTACTGCCATAAAAATCTTTTTAAAGAATATCCCAAACAGGTCAATGGCATTGATCTGGTGTATGTTCCAACGATTGAAACCAAAGTGCTCAGCCAGATTATTCACTCCTTTTTCAGTATGGTGCATGCCTGCTGCACGCGCACCGATGTGATTCTGGCGGTGAACGCTGCGAACGGCCCCTGGGGACTCATCGCCCGACTCTTTGGCAAACCTGCCTGCATCAATGTAGATGGGGTGGAGTGGGAACGACCCAAATGGAAGGGACTCGGAGCCAAGTATTTTTATTGGGCTGCCTGGATGGCCACCCGCTTGTACCGCATCATCATCACCGATGCAGAAGCCATGCGCCAGGTGTACCTGAAAACCTTTCAAAAAGATTCCAGGGTGATTGCTTATGGTGCCAATATCCGCTATCCGCAAGCTCCGGAACTGGTGCGCAGTATCGGACTGGAACCGGGGAGTTATTATCTGATTGTGGGAAGACTGATCCCCGATAATAATGCCGACCTGCTGCTCGAAGGCTACCTGGAAGCCGGCTCCTCGAAAAAACTGGTTATTGTAGGAGATGTTCCCTACAAAGATGCCTATGCCCAGCGGCTCAAATCGATGGCAAATGCCAGTATCATCTTTACGGGCTATATCACCGACAGCAACTTGCTGGCTGAACTGTACCACCATTGTTTTGCCTACCTCCATGGCCATGCATTCGGCGGTACCAATCCCACCCTGCTCAAAGCCCTGGCATATGGCTGTGCAGTGCTCGCCATAGATACCCCCTTCAGCCGGGAGATGCTCACGGAGGGCAAATTCGGCCTATTTTTTCCTGCCCGGCCGGATGGAATCGCTTCGCTCTTACAGGAATGTGAACAAGACCCCGAAAAAATGAATGGGTTAAGAGAGCAGGCAAGGAAGGGACTGGGCAGCAAATACAATTGGGATGAAGTAACCAATGCTTATCTTGCGGTATTAAATGAGTTGAAACAAGGCAGGTAGCCCGGCGCATTTTATGGCCAAACCGTATAACCGCTATACCGTCATCCGTTATATCATAGATGCGCCGGTCGTAGGCATTTCCTACCTCCTGGCCACCCGGCTGAGTTCGGGACAAAGCATCGTGGCGGCAGACAAACAGGCCTATCTTTTTGTGTTACTCTCTTTATTGCTCTGGTACATCGCCGCTTCCTTTACCCGCCTATATGCCGACCGGCGCTCCAATAAATTTTCTGAAGAGATCATCTTTATCCTCTACTCGATTATTCTCTTTACCATCTTAATCAGCTCGGCCTCCTTCTTTTTAGGCACCAGCATCCGATTCAGTCCGGGATTTTTTCCTTACTACCTGCTTACCTTATTCGGGTTACTGACCTTGACCAAATACATCGTGCGGAAAAATGTGCACTCTGCCATCTTCCAGGGAAAGCTGCTCGACAATGTGATTATTGTGGGTGCTTCAGCTGCCGGTATGGACTTCTACGAAACCATCAACAAATATTATTACTACGGCTATAAATGCATTGGATTTGTAGACAATGAGCAGAAACAATTGAATGGTTGTCCTTACATGGGTCCGATAGATAACCTTAGCATTTTGCTCAAAGAAAATCGGATCGATGAAGTGGTGATTGCGCTGCCAGATTCAGAGGCGGAAGCCATACAATTCTGTGTGGAAGTATGTGATTTCTACTCCACCAAGGCACGCATTATTCCCAATCTACATCAATATGCGACAGCGAATATTCAGGTGAATAATATCGGACTGATGCCCATCATCAACGTTCGGTCGTTGCCGCTGGATAAGAAAGAAAACAAGCTTCTCAAGAGCAGTTTTGATATACTGTTTTCCGTTTGCTTCTTTCTCTTCATCGGTTGGTGGTTATTGCCACTCATTGCCCTCGCGATCAGAATCACTTCCAGGGGCCCCATCATTTTCAGGCAGGAAAGATGGGGGCTCAACAACGAAAAAATTACCTGCTATAAATTCCGCACCATGGTTGCTGAGAGCAGTGACATGAATGAAGAAGGTCACTTTCAGCAGGCTATAAAAAGAGATCCCCGTGTAACCAGGCTGGGCTCACTGCTGCGCAAAACCAACATGGATGAACTTCCACAGTTCTGGAATGTTTTATTGGGAAATATGAGTGTAGTAGGCCCCCGCCCCCACCCTACTCCATTGAATCTGGAATCGATGCATACCGTTGAAAACTACATGTTGCGTCACCTGGTAAAGCCGGGTATCACCGGCTGGGCACAGGTAAATGGCTGCCGCGGAGAAACCAAAGAACCCGGTTCGATGCAGAGAAGAATTAATTTTGACCTGTACTATATACACCGGTGGACCTTCTGGCTCGACTGCCAGATCATATTACAAACGGTAATCAATATTCTACGGGGAGATCAAAACGCTTATTAATGAAAAAAAATATCCTGCGCCTCACCGGTATTATTCTTTGCTGGCTGATGGTTGCACTTCATACTGCTCAGGCACAAGTAGTTTGGGAATCGCCGCAGAAAGAAGTTTATCCTTATCTCGAACGCATGGCCCAAAAGGGATTGATACAATTCAATGACCTGATACGACCATTGAGCAGACAATACATTGCTTCCTGCCTCGATTCGCTGGGCCGCCGCATGGATCAATTGACACCGGTTGAAAAAAAAGAATGGTTATTTTATGCACGGGAATACGGCAATGAAATGGATTCATCTCTCTTTCGTTCCGGAAAAGATTTTGTCAGTGGCTTCCGCCAAGACCCTTATCAACGCTGGCGACCCTTCACTGCCCGCAACAAAGAATCACTCATACAGGCAGAACCCATTTTTACAGCAGAACAAAATTCGGGCAGCCGGGGAAGCTTCCTGCAATCCAGCTCGGGCGTACATGTTTGGGCCTACGGCGGAAAAAGATGGGGCTTCCAGTTTTCCTATCATGACATCACAGAAGCAGGGACGGGATTGGATTCAACCCGACAATTCACCCCCAATACCGGCTTTGTTTTAAAGGAAACTAATAACCCGCGACGCATCAACTATTCCCGTATCCGCGGAAGCGTTTCCTATGCATTTAAAAATGGCTCTGTTGCAGTGGGAATTGACCAACAACTGTGGGGGTATTCACAAGCCGGAAGGATTGTTCTTTCCGATAAGTCCCCCGCCAATCCATATCTGCGGCTCGATTATCGCCCTTTCAGCTGGCTAAGTTTTCATTATTCCAACCTTTGGTTGAATTCCAATTTGGTCGATTCTGTCAGAACCTATGGAACGGGCAATACGGTGTATGGAGGAGAAAGAATCCGATACATCCCCAAGTTCATGGCTACCCACAGCATCAGCATTCAATTCAATAAACATCTCACATTCACAGCCGGCGAGTCTATTGTTTACAGCGACCGGCTGGAGGTGGGCTATCTGATACCCGTGAATTTTTTCAAGATCTATGACAACATTGTCAACGGCGGCAATATTCTCGCCGGTTCTAACGGACAATTATTTTTTCAGTTGAGCAGTCGGAATCAACTTCCGAATACGCACTTGTATACCACCTTATTCATCGATGAAATACGCACCAGCACCATGTTTGACAAGAATAAAAGCCGTAACCAGCTGGGCTTTACTTTCGGTGCGAGTGTGACAGATGCATTCCTGCCTTATCTCACTTTATCAGCTGAATATACCCGTGTCAATCCCTTCGTTTACAATAACCTGATACCTGCACAGAATTATACCAACCATGACTATGGTCTGGGTGACTGGATGGGCAACAACTTCGACCGATTATTTGTAGGATTGAGGTACACACCCTTGCCTAGACTCAAGTGCCAATTGAATTATCAGTTCATTCGCAAGGGAGGTGCCGGAACGGTAGAGCAACAATATTTCCAACAACCGCAGCCGGCTTTTCTATTCAATCCAACATTCAATCGCAGCGAGGTTTCCTTCCGCTGTTCCTATGAATTGATCAATAATCTCCACCTCTGGGGTTTTTATACCAATACCAGCCAAAAGTCGCTCCCCACCGGTACCATTTCAAGTAATAACCAGTCCGGTATCGGCTTCAGCTTCGGGTTGTAATACCAAACAGCCGTTTTTCCACCATTTATAGGGAAAAATGTGGATATTTGTAATTACCAATTTCCTGCAATGAAATTACATATAAAATATTTATTATGTGCATGGTTAGCATTGCCGTTGACAGGTATATTCACTGTCTCGGTCTATGCCCAAGCTGTTAATGCCAATAACCTTTCTTCTGCCCGGATCAATAATTTGAGTGACCAGCAGATTCTTCAACTCTGGCAGCAGGCCCAACGTGGGGGGATTTCAGAGACGGATGCCATTTCCATGTTGGTGAAAAGAGGGTTACCCGCTGCTGAAGTCGGCAATCTGAAAAAAAGACTGCTCAGCATACAGACCCGGGGAAAATCCGGGAACAGTATTCCGGTGCTGAAAGACACATCCGGCTTTTTTCGCGATAGTTCCTGGGTAAAGGAGATGCCTGCCATCAGGCGGCAAAGTCAGTATTATGGTTTTGATTTCTTCAATAACCAGTCCATCAGCTTTGAACCGAATCTTCGCCTGACGACACCGCAGAGCTATGTGCTGGGACCGGATGATGAGTTAAACATACAATATACCGGACTCAATGAAGCCACGGTCGATGTTATCGTTCAATCTAATGGAAAAATTGTACTTCCCTATGCCGGCAGTATACAGGTCAGCGGTCTTAGCCTCGATGAAGCCACGCGGTTGATTAAAAACAAAATGAAAGTAGCGTATCCTGCCATCAGCACCGGAAAAACACAGGTGATGGTGATGGTGGCTAATTTCAAGACCATCCGGGTAACTGTCGTAGGTGAGGCGGAGATTCCGGGTACTTATCAGGTTTCATCGCTGGCCGGATTCTTCAACGTTTTATACAAGGCAAATGGTCCTTCGGAAAATGGATCACTCAGAAAAATTGAATTAATCAGGAACAACCGGGTGGTAGAGACGATTGACTTCTATGCCTTCTTACAAAAGGGTATCATGAGCAATACCATTCGGTTGCAAGATCAGGATGTGATACATATTCCGGTGTATGGCAAGCGTGTTACGCTGGTAGGTCAGGTCAAGCGGCCGATGATTTATGAATTACAGGAGAAAGAAACCCTGCAAGACCTGTTGCAACTGGCAGGCGGATATGATGCTGCTGCCTGGTTAGGCAGCGCCAAACTGGTACAAAATGGAGAACAGGAAAAGAAAGTACGGGATGTAGCTGCAGGTGATTTTGCTTATTTTATTCCGAAGAATGGTGACCTCGTTGAAATAGAAAAAATACGTACCAGCTTTTCCAATCGGGTGCTGTTGGGGGGTGCCGTGCAAAAACCGGGCAATTATGAACTCAGTTCCGGACTAACCCTTGGAAAATTAATTCGTCAGGCAGAGGGTCTTCGTACCGATGCGCTGTTGCAACGCGGCTACCTGATGCGACAAATGCCGGGTACCGGCGGGCAATTGATCTCTTTCCATGTACAGGATGTGCTGGATGGGAAACAGGCGGACATCCTTTTGCAGAGGGAAGATTCTGTTACCATTCTTTCCCGTGATAGTCTGCGGGATGTGCCAACAGTTGTTGTTGCCGGAAATGTAAACCGGCCGGTAACCATTGCTTATCGGGAGGGACTTACACTGGAAGATGCCGTATTGATGGCAGGAGGATTTTCATTCGATGCTGCTACCCATAAAATTGAAATTTCGCGACTACAAAATAATCGCGGCGATACGCTGGCCAATACCTTGATTGAAGTAATCACAGTAGAATATGATAGTGCTTTACATGCACGCAGTAAAAAAACCTTACTCTCGCCGCTGGATTATGTATTCGTTCCCCAGCTATTAAATTATCGCAACCTTGGCAAGGTCAAAGTGCGGGGGGAAGTGCTATATGCAGGTGATTATGCGCTGGAAAGAAGAAATGAAACCATTCAGGAAGTGCTAAATAGATCAGGCGGTATTTCCCCTAATGCAGCAATGGGTGATGTTCAGGTTTATCGGCGTGGATTGCGGGTAGGCACTGATGTATTATCAGAAAACCCGGTAGATGGAGGAGAGAAATTTCTGCTACAACCCGAGGACAGCATTTTTGTGCCACGCAGACAAACCTTTGTAGAGGTGCAGGGAGCAGTATTCAATCCGCAGATTCTTCGTTATGATGGTTCAAGGTTTTTATCTTATATCTCCGAGGCGGGTGGTGTAACCGATCGGGGTAACCTCAATAAATCGTATGTACAATACAGCAATGGTATAAATCAGAAGATTCAGCATTTCTTATTCTTCCGACGCTATCCCAAAGTGAAACCCGGCAGTAAGCTCATTGTTCCTGAAAAATCAGATGCTGACCGAAGGAATCTAAGTGCCTTGGAGATATCATCATTGGTGGGTTCATTGGCCACGTTAATCAGTCTGATCACGGTGCTAAATAAATAACAGGACTTAACAGCGCAACTATGTCAGAGAGACCAACCATACCAGCAACGCCTTTCAATCGTGAAGAAGCGCCTTTTTCGTTTACTGATCTGCTAACAGATGTATTCAGCAGGTTTCGCTGGGCGCTCCGTCAAAGAAGATGGTTGATGGCCTGTTTTGTAATCGGTGCTTTACTGGGCATTTCTTATACGCTGATAAAAAAGACTACCTATACAGCCCGCCTCACATTTGTGGTAGAGGATGCCAAAAACTCAGGTGGCTCACTGATTTCTGCCTTAGCTGGTCAATTCGGATTTGATGTGGGAAGCATGGGCGGGGGCAATGGGGTATTAGCGGGGGATAATGTACTTGAGTTACTGAAGAGCCGCAGCTTACTGAAAAAAACTATGCTGAGTGAGGGCAAAGACAGGAAAGGTTCGCTGGCGGATTTGTATGTCAGCGCGTATGGGTTACAGGCAAAATGGAAATCGGTAACAGGAAAAGAGATTTTATTTCCTGCAGGTCAGGAAACGAATGACCGGTTATCAGACAGTTTACTACAGACGATTATCAAAAGATTGTTGGAAAAAGAGGTACGAATTGCCAAGACAGATAAAAAGTTAGGATTTTTTGAATTGGAAGCCACCACCCGCGATGAGTACCTGAGTCAGCAGATTTGTGAGCGGTTATTAAAGGTCACCACCGATTTTTATATTGATACCAAGACCAAGCGACTGAAGGCCAATATTGATCGGTTACAAAAGCGGGCCGATAGTTTAGGTATTATGCTCGACCGAAAAACTTATGCGACGGCAGAAGCCAACCAATTATTACTTGATGCCAATCCGGCCTATGCCTCACCGCAGGTAGATGCGGAGATCAGTACCCGCAATAAATATTTACAGGCAACGGTATTTGCCGAGATTGTAAAGAACCTGGAGATTAGTAAAACGTCATTAATTCAGGAGACACCTACTATCCAGGTCATTGATCGCCCTGAGATGCCTTTAAAGAAAAATGAGTGGAAATGGTGGCAGGGTATGTTGGTGGGGGGCGTGATAGCGTTAGCGGCGATGGTGGGGTTGATGATGGTGGTGGGAGGAAGGAAATAATTTTTAGAATTCTTTAATAGTTTTAAATCTAAAATAGCAAATACATACTCACATATAGTTTCTATTAGCGTGAGATGTTATTGAATAGAAAAGATGTTTCTAATAAATAAATTAGTTGCATATTTCATTCCCATTTAGATTTTTAAAAAAATGAATCAGAAATTATTTTTTTGACACGGATAATATTATAAGTATTTAATAAGCATATCTATATGTTATTAATCTCACATAGAGGAAATATAAACGGACCCCTCCCTGAATGGGAGAATCATCCTACCTTCATAGAACAATCTTTGAAACTTGGCTTTGATGTGGAAATCGATGTTTGGTTTAAAAACAATCAATTTTATCTGGGTCACGACGAACCAAATTATCCAATCGATTCTGAATGGCTCACAAGTCAATCCGCAAACCTTTGGATTCATTGTAAAGACAAATATTCATTAGAAGAATTACATTTGATAAATAGCAAATTGTGTAATTTAAACTTTTTCTGGCACGAAAATGATTTTGTTACAATGACATCAAAGGGATATATATGGGCGTCTCCTGGGAAACAGCCGATAAAAAATAGTATTGCAGTAATGCCTGAATGGTATGAAGATGATGTGAGTTATTGTGCTGGTATATGTTCAGACTTTATTTCTAAATACAATAAATAATATTTTTTTACTTATAATAATTTAATTGATGAATATAGTAATACCAATGGCCGGGCTTGGAACCAGGTTCAAAGAAGAGGGGTTTGATTTACCAAAGCCACTTATCCAGGTTAATGGTAAAACATTGATTGAACATTCTGTTAGTACTTTAAATATAAAAGGAACATATATTTTCATTACAAGAAAATATGAAGATCCTCTTCATAATGAGATGCTTTCTGAAATTTTAAAAAAAATAGCACCTGATTCTGTTGAAATTATGACAGAGTCGGTAACCAGGGGGTCAGTAGAAACATGTTTACAGTGTCAGCATCTAATCGATAATGATGAAGATCTTATCATCACAAACTGTGACCAGATAACAGACTGGGAATCTGATGAGTTTTTGACATTTATTTCATCAATTAATGTGGACGGTGCGGTAGTTACTTATAATTCTACTAATCCAAAAAATAGTTTTGCAATTATTGAATCAAATCGAATTATAAATTTTGTTGAAAAAAAAGCAGTGTCCAACTCTGCCTTAATTGGTCTCCACTATTGGAAAAGGGGGAAAGATTTTATTAGATCTGCAAAAATGTTAATGAGTGATTTTGTAGAACTTGGGCGCCCTGAATGCTACATATCAGAGAGCTATAACTATCTGATCAAGGAGAGCTTGAATATACTTCCCTATCAAATAGAAAATAACCAATACATTTCACTTGGAACACCGTATGATGTAAGCATCTATAGTGGAAAAGTAAAAGAATTTCATACTGATAAGCCCAAAACCATCATTTGTGATCTGGATGGTACTATTATTAAACACGCCCATAGATTCAGCGACATAATTGACAGTACGCCGGAATTATTACCCGGAGTAATTGATAAAATCAATCAATGGGATTCACAAGGTCATACCATCATTTTAATGACCGCAAGAAAAGAATCTGCACGCGAAATGACTGAAAAACATTTACGAAGTTTAGGCCTATGTTGGAATCATTTGATAATGGGAGTAACGAGCGGCAACAGAATTCTTATCAACGATAAACTAAACAGGAAACACCCTGACCGTGCCATCGGTATCAATATTGTAACAGATAGTGGATTTAAAAAAACAAATTGGGAGGATTTTGGATTATGAAAATAGAGAGAATTGAGAACATGAAAGCCGGATGGTTTGTTGGGAATTTTAAGCCAACTGCCTATCAGGCAGATTTTGAAGTATGCTATAGAATTCATCCAAAAGGAGAAAAATGGGATTCGCATTATCATACCGAAGTAGATGAAATAAATCTATTGATTAGGGGAAAAATGAAAATTCAGGATACACTTCTAGTTTCCGGAGATATTTTCATTTTAGCACCTTATGAAATTGCTGACCCCGAATTCATTGAAGATTGTGAAATTGTTTGTGTAAAATCAAAATCTATAAATGACAAAGTAATTACTAGTCAATAGAATATTACTTTTTTTAGAAAAATTTAAAATTAAGAACCCCATTTCAAAATCAGGACTGCTTTATCTGATTGTATTAAACGAAATGCAGAATTAAACACCATGATATCATTTGCTTATTCGTTGGCAGCCCATGAAAAGCCAAATGTTTTAATAGACCAAATTCAAAACATAAATAGGTATAATAAGAAATTTTCCATCATAATTGTTTTACACCTAAGTAAAATATTTGAACTAAACGATGTAGATTTAAAAGAAATATCGAGTCAACCGAATGTAATAGTAAACCCAGAAAGGTTGATTACCGGCTTTATGGACGGATCGCTCTATGAAGCCCATTTATCAAACATCAATCTTTTATATTCCAAAAAATTTAATTTCGGACACATTATTTTTTTGGCTTCCAATATGTTGTTTATCCGACAGATGATTGAAATTAAATCTGATTTCATAGAAAATTCACATGATGCTATCCTTCATAAGGGGTGGTTCCAGGCATGGATGGCAGTGAGGGATAAAAACATTAATAAATTTCATTTGTATGGTTGTCAAATCGAAGGCTTATTTATTTCAAAAAATCTTTTAGATAGTATGTTGCCTCAATTACAATCAATTTCCTATAAGTATCTATTTATCAATAAGGCAAAAACAGAAAGAAATATTTTTTGGAATAAAATTATTCGTCAATGGCGGAAGTTCAGATTTAAAAAATGGATTAATACAAATTACATACTACAACCTATTCGACTTTTCACTTTTAGCCAGCTTCCTTTTGTAAGAATTGCTTATGCTACCGAAGAAGTTTACTTCCCAACGATTGCTAAATTATTTCAGGATGAATTCACATTTAAGGGAAGTGTATTATCATTTCAGGATTGGGAAAACTCAAGTATAGTTACAAAAGATTCAGTTGACTGGCTAAGATCAAGTGCCAATACAAAATATGTATGTACGAAAAGAGTAGATAGAATCTACGATGACCCGGTTCGTGTTTACATAAGAAATCTTCCGGATGACATTTAATTTCTTGATCCAGCTGGAAAATTCGGATTCAATTCCAAATAATTGGCGAAGCGAATAAAAATCTAATAGTTAGGAAAAATCAGAAGCGGTACGCTACTGAGAGGGTGGCATTAAAATTCAGCCAATCGTAGCCATTTTCAAAATAACCGAGGGAGGGGAAAACGTACCACTGGTAGTTGAGGGAGCGGGTGAGGGTGGTACGGGCGGAGAAGAGAAGATTCTGGTATTGCCAGTCCGCATGTAATTCAGTAGAAAGATCGATCCAGTGACGGGTATAGTCTCGTGTACCGATAAAAGCCAGGTAATTAAAATCCATGTTCCGTGCAAGCCGCTCTACACGGAGACCTACTTTATTAAATCCTTTTACCCAACTAATGTCAATGGTTTGGCTATTGCTACCCGGACCAATACCTGCGCCCATTAACTGACCCCGGTGGGTAAATCCCTGGCGCACATAGGGATGGGTATAGAAGCTAAAACTATTCAATACCAGGGAGGCATTGGGTAAGCCGGTTTGAGTAATTTCCAGGGAGCAATCTATCCAACCCCTGCTGCGCGATATCGGGAATAATTTCCTCAACCCACCGATAAAGGCAGCGGGATAATTCACATCGCTGATCAGGTTAATGGGGGAAGCGGGCCGATCATTGCGGGCGATTTCCAGGTACACTTCAGCATTGTCTTTGGGTAGAACGTACCTGGCATAGACAGATCCAATGGCGGCTTTTGTACCCTTATTAAAGGCGGCAGAAGGGAGCCAACCAATGGGAGGAAGTACATCGAGCAGTCCTTTCATCTCATCCTGATATTGATAAGAGGCTGCTGCAAAGCCCAGCGAGAGGCCGCTGAACCATTTGGGTTGCCAGATGAAGTTAATACCTGCTACATACCGGTTTTTATCCTGCTTGGGTTGATAAAGACGGGTACCGTTGAAATATCGGTTGGTATCAGCGGGAAAGATACCGGAGGAAAGTAGTTGACCGGCCACGATTTGCGCCTCAATGGAACCGATAGGGGTTGCTATTGGTTTGGTGGTACCCGCAGTGAAATGCAGGAAACCCGGGGCATTGTTGCTCATGACCAAGGCGTTGAAGCGACCCGGACCCCACCAGTAATTCTCGGTAGACAGACCCAGGCTAAAGGCACCTGTATTGTATCTCAAGGCAGATTGTCCCGGCAAAAATTTCCAGTAAGAACCTGTAGAAAATCGTTCCGGGTGATCGATGTGATTCAGTAATCGGTAGTAGGTACTCCAGTAACCGTCAAAATGTTCGGTGGGGAAGGTTTCAAAGGGGGCATTAGCAGCGTAAACGGCTTGCGGCATCAGTTGCAGAGACCATTTACCGGCCTTCAATAAAACACCGCCTGATACCATGGTCTGGGCACCCTTAGCGGGAATCATGGGTCCATCATTCCAACCAAAGGGATGTTGGGAATTGTATCCGAAGCTAACGGATACAGGCAAGAGTTGGAAGGAGAAATTTTTGCGACTGGCAGGGGAACGGAATAAACGAAGACTATCCGGAAAAGGAAACAGCGAATCGAGCAATGCAAGCTGTGAAGTAAGGGACTGCTGCAGAACAGATACAGGTGCGGGTGTACCCTTGATTAGTTCCTGCCGCCGGTAATAGTCCGACAACCCCTGCGAACCTCCGGGTAGGGAGAAATTGCCGGATTGGGAGAAGGAAGTAAAATAGCCGCTGAAAAAGACCAACAATAAAATACAATGACGGATTACCACAGATACCTATTCAAAATTATTATTAGAACCCATGAATTCCGGCATGGTAGCATGTTGATTGGCATTGATATCTTTTCCTGCCAATACCTTGGTGAAAGTCATCCAAAGAATTTTCATATCCAATAAAAAGGATTGGTTATTGACATAAAATATATCATATTCAAATTTCTGTTCCCAACTGATAGCATTGCGTCCATTTACTTGAGCCCACCCGGTAATGCCAGGTATTACATCATGTCTCTTGAATTGCTCGCGTGTGTATAAATTTCTATATTTTGAAATAAAGGGTCGAGGGCCAACAATGGACATATGCCCCAATAATACATTAATCAAACACGGTATCTCATCTAAACTTGATGATCGTAAAAAAGAACCAAACTTTGTCAATCGTAAATCATCGCGTAAAAGTTCACCAAACTCATCGCGCTTATTAGACATTGATCGAAATTTGATTATGCTGAATTCTTTTCCCTGGTATCCAATCCTACGTTGTACATAAAAAACAGGCCATCCAAGAAATAAAATAATAGCCATTGCTAAAATTAATATAAATGTTAATATAAATGGCAAAAAAATGAGAACTAAAAAAATATCAAAAAAACGTTTAACTAAAGAATATCTCATATCAATATCTCTTGTAACTTTTCTTTAGATGAAAAGCTAATAATTCCAGCTGTTATATTTTTATGATTTAATGCATACGAGATTGCAGTTTTCTTATTGATATTGGGATCTAATCGTCCGGCATTTAAAGGTCTAATTATAATATTATCACTAAAGTAATTTAAATATTTGTCATACTCCATTTCCTCAAGATTTCTGTAAATAGTTAAACCATTAAAAATATACATGTTGTATTTATCAGAAAGTTCTAATACTGAATCACAAAATGTTGTTGTGTAAGGAAATAAATACAAATTTTCATATAGACCTAAATTCTTAAAGCCTTTCATTGCAAAATTAAATACCTCAAAATCAATATTCAACTGACGTAAACGAGAACTCTCATCTTTCAAATCTCCACGCCACATCCATTGTATTCCCCAAAGTCTATTACATTCAAGATCTGAAATATATTTTTTAATTTTTTTTTCCATATTATCAGAACTGAATGATCTTGAATCAAAATGCGGTTCCGCCATTTTAACTAAATGTCTTATCGTTTTATTGGGATATAATAATTTAAATTCATTGTATATATTTAAATACTTATTATAACTTTCATATTCATTAGATATATGATGAATCAAAATTCCATTATCATACATATAACTGAATAATTCGACCCAATAGTTATTAGAATATAAATATTCGTTCATACGCATTGATCCAAAAATAAATCTTGAGGCGAGCTGCATATTAAGGGTTTATATCTATTGCACACTTCCAAATAAACCTCTCAGACTCCTGATTTGCAACGAATGAATTTCGTCCATGAAGACAATAATTATCTCGCCAGAAAACTGCATCACCAGGATTTAACTTCACACCAATTGTCGAACTTTTAATACTTTCTGCGTTCAAAAGAAAATTTTGAAATTTGTCAATATTATCCAATATTTCAAAGCTATTAGACTTATCAACACAATAAAAATTATAATTAACGAACACGTCATTTTCTTCTACTCTAATTATTGGATCAATTCTAGTATCTCCAGATCTAGTATGTTTCACTTTATTGTTCAATAAAAAATCCAACAAGTCTGGCTGCTCAGTCTCCATTATTTTTACTATTTCTTTTGAATCAATAAATGTTGTTTCACCTCCTTCGCCTGCATTAGCAACACATGCTAATAAAGTAGAAGTAGGATAATCAGGAATGTATGATCCATCTGTATGAAGTGGTTGTGCATTAGAAGAATGCCGATATGCATCAGGATGTTTAGGATCATAACGAACTTCAAACCACAACTTCCCTGACCTTTGGTTAGACCTATCCCCAAGATTTACATCTTCTGCAATGGGTATAGGTTTTCCAAGATATTTGAAAATTGATTCATAATAATCCTTTATATCAGAAGGAACTTCATTGGATTTAAGCACAAAAACTTTATTAGATGAATTTAACCAAGCCGCTTTTAGTTCATCCTGGCACAATGAAAATTTTTTTACATTAAAATTGATTACTGTTTTCATTTCTTATTTTTTAAATATTAAATTAAGCTTTTCAAATATTATATCAAAATCATCATCCGTTAAATTAGATCCACTTGGAAGACAAAGACCCTGTTCAAATAATTTTTCACAGAACCCATCACCAAAAAATAAGGCGTTTTTGTGTACAGGTTGAAGGTGCATGGGTTTCCAGAGGGGACGGCAATCTATGTCATTTCTTTCCAACAGAACACGAACCTGTTCGCGGTCTATGCCACCTGTTTTGGTCGGATCGATTAAAATACAGGTTAACCAATAATTGCTAAAAAATTGATTGGATGGTTCAGATTGGAAACTTACACCATTGATACCTTCAAAATATTTTCGATACCGGGCATTATTAGCACGTCTTTGTTCTACCCGCAAATTCAACACTTCCATTTGACCGCGACCAATACCTGCAACCACATTACTCATTCTATAGTTGTAACCGATTTGAGAATGTTGATAATGGGGTGCCTCATCTCTTGCCTGTGTTGCCAAAAACCTTGCCTTTTCAATGTAAGTAGGGTTACTAGAGACCAATGCCCCCCCCCCACTTGTTGTAATTATTTTATTCCCATTGAAACTGAGAGCAGCCATATCACCAAAAGTTCCACAACATTGATTTTTATAAGTGGAACCTAATGCCTCGGCAGCATCTTCAATAATTGGTATTCCATATTTAGCTGCTACAGCATTAATTTCATCCATTTTTGCCGGCATTCCGTAGAGATGGACGGGAATAATGGCCTTAATAGGATTACCTTGTAAACTCAGAATTGCTATTTCCAGTGCTTCTGGACACATATTCCAGGTATCAGGTTCAGAATCGATAAATACGATTTGTGCCCCTTCATAAGAAACGGGATTGGAAGTACCGCAAAAGGTAAAGCTCTGGACCAAAACAAAATCATTTTGTTGAATATTCAATAAACGCAAGGCCAGATGAATAGCTGCTGTACCTGAAATAAGGGCAGCAGTTTGAAAATTAACTTCACGTGATATGTATTGGGAAATATCTTTTTCAAACCCGGTTACATTTGCACCTAAAGGAGCAATCCAATTGGAAGCAAAAGCTTCAGCCACGAACTTTTCTTCTGAACCACCCATGTGTGGGGAGGAGAGCCAGATTTTACCTTTACTCATTTACTATTTTTTTTATAACAGCGGGTACTCCTGCTGCAATACAATTATCAGGAATATCTTGAATGACCGCAGAACCCGCCCCGATGGTAGACCAATTTCCGATTGTAATGAAGGGGATTATAGAAGAACCGATGCCAATAAATGATCCTTCGCCAACATTAACTCCACCTGCTAAGGCAGCATTCGGACCGATGTGACAAAAATCTCCAACAATACAGTCATGATCGATACATGCCCCTGTATTTATTATGCAATGACGGCCTATTTTTGCTCCGGGTTGAATTATGGCACCAGCCATAACAACTGTTCCACCTCCTATACTTACATCATCGGCAATAATAGCATTGGCATGAATAAGCTTTACCCAATCAGCAGCAAAGCATATAGAATTTATATTTTTTCTAACACGATTGTTACCGATTGCGATTATTGATGGACCTGATATTTGTTCGTTGATAGGTCCAAATATTTTTAAATCATTATTGATTATTTGATTATTTGAATGTGCATCATCATATAGTTTCACTTCAAAAGAGGTTGCATACTGTATTAAATTAATTATAACTTTAGAATGACCTCCGGATCCCAGTACATTTAAATAATTCATGACTTTCTATTTGATAGCTAATAAATTATCAAGATAGTTTTTTGCCAGCATAATTCTATCAAATTTCTCTTTTGCATAGTTATATCCATTATTACATGAAGCTCTAAAAGTTTTGGATCATCATTGTAGATTTTGACTTTTTCTACAATTCTTTTATATTTTCCGGCTCAGCATAAATTCCACACTGAGCCTCCTCAATTAAATCTCTTGACACGCCATCTATTAACATCAATATTGGCTTTTTACAAGCCATATAGTATAATGCTTGATTATAAGCCAAGAAAAAAAATAACTAACCCTCTGGTCCATTTTTTTTGGGGGGGGGTAATATATATACTAAAAAAGCCTTTGGTACTGTATAGCTAATGTAGAAAATACTCTATTCTTTTTTAGGTAATCTCGAGCACGATCTCCCATTAGTTGTCTATCTTCTTTTGACATATTCTTATAACGTAATATTTCTTTAGAAAGAAGATCAATATTACCAAATTCAACAAAAGATCCACAACCAGCCTCGTTTATCATTGATTGATAACCGTCGTAAGAACAAATAATGGGCCTCCCTGCATTCATATAGTCAATCCATTTATTCCTTGATATACCGTATTTTGCTATTTCGGAATCAATACTATCAAAACATACATCAGTATGTTGTAAAAAATCTTTTACTTTTTTCTTAGGAATTTGAGATATAAATTTAATCCGTTTACAGTTTGAATATTTTTTTTTATAAAATTCTAGCTTTGAACCAGCACCCAAGATATATGCTTCGATAGACTCCTGGTCTGGCAATTGTTCTATAGATTGTAATAAAATCTCTATGGGATTATTTGCATTCAATGTTCCAGCATAAACTACTTTAAAGGTATTAGGGGTAAATGTGTATTCAATATAATCACTAGATAAAGGTTCTAATGTACTTAATTGCTGCTCAGTTATACCCTGCGGAATACAAGTACAAAATGAAAAATTAGGTTCTACATTTTTAACGTGCTCAATTAGATTAGGCATAGTACCAACTATTACATCAGCTTTCCGATATCCGAACCGCTCTAACTTTGATAGAACCCAGATGAAAGGGTGATTAGAACTATATCCACCTAGTTGCATGGCAGAAAGTGGCCAGATATCCCGGATCTCAAGCACGAATCGGGCTTTGTAAAAACGCGACAAAATATAACCAGAAATAATACTTAAAATAGAAAGAGAAGACGCTATGATTACATCTGGTCGTTTAAATTGTCGCTTTGATGTTGTTAGGACCTTCCATTCGAAGTGTATCCATGATAGAACACGTGACGCCGAAGATGATTCGGCTGTTTTAAGGACTTTTAACCATACCGTTTTTACTCCATTAATTTCTTCTAACATACGACCCCTTTTGAATTGGGGTAATCTATCCGTTAGATGTGAAGAATTGGATGTGAAAATGGTCACTTCGAAACCATTTTTAACCCACTCTTCTCCAAAATAAAAATGCCTTGTTCCGAAAAAATATCTTTCGGGCCATGCATATTTACAAATTAGCCAAATTGATTTAGCCATTATTTCGAATAGAAAGATTTAATACACTCAGCAACATATTCAATTTGAGAACTTGTTAATTCAGGGTATATGGGCAAAGACAAAATTTGGCTTTGAAAGGAAGTTGCAACTGGGAAGTCATCTGGCGAATGCCCAAGATACGCGTAAGCTTTTAAATTTGGCAATGCAGTAGGATAATGAATGGCTGTCTCAATGTTACATGCTTTCAAATGTTGAGAAAGATCATCTCGGTTTTCTGCCCGGATAACATACAAATGAAAGCTGTGTCGGGTATTTTCTCTCCTTTTTGGCGTGACAATTGAAGGAATTCCAATTAAAAGCTTGTCATAGGTATCGGCGCATCTGATTCGCTCGGTCGTCCAATCGAGAATATGTGGCAGCTTGGCAGACAATATCGCTGCTTGCATTCCATCTAACCGGCTATTAATTCCCTCAATTTGGTGCTCGTGCTTTTTCAGTGCACCATGACGGGCATACATTTTACACTTTTCTGCCAAAGTTTCATTATTGGTAATGATCGCTCCTGCATCACCATAAGCACCCAAATTTTTACCGGGATAAAAACTAAATGAAGCTGCGATACCGAAAGTACCTACCCTTTTGCCTTTGAATTCCGAAAAATGAGACTGCGCACAATCTTCAATTACATATAAGTTGTATTTACTAGCTATACGAATAACTTCATCCATATTAACTGACTGACCATGTAAATGAACAGGAATTATGGCTTTCGTTTTAGGAGTAATCGCTGCTTCCAACAACTTTTCATTCAAACTAAAGTAATCAGGATCAATGTCAACAAAAACTGCCTTAGCACCTGTCTGAGAGATAGTTTCTGAGGATGAAATCCAACTATTCGCAACAGTGATTACCTCATCACCTTGGCCTATCCCAAGCATTTTCATAATGATATATAGAGAATCAGTCCCATTTGCAACAGAAACACAATGGTCTACACCATACAAAGCTGCGAAAGCTTTCTCAAAATCATCTACAGGCTTTCCACCTATAAATGCAGTTTTACTTATTATGTCGAGAATTGCTGTATCAATTTCTTCTTTTATAGATAAATACTGAGCCCTTAAGTCAACAAATGGTACTTTCATATTTTATAGTTCTTTAATCAATTTAGCTGGGTTACCAGCATAAATACCAGGTTTGATAATACTTTTAGTAACAACTGCCCCGGCCCCTATTACAACTCGATCACAAATATTAACAGGAAGTATGGTCGCATTACTACCTATGCTTACTCCATTCCCAATATTTGTCGGGCTCCATAAACTTTTATCACCTTGGGCAGGTCCTCCTTTTTGGAAAAGATCGTTGATGAACATCACACCATGTCCGATAAAACAATCGTCTCCAATTCTTACCAATTCACATACAAAAGTATGAGACTGAATTTTTGTTCGAGCTCCGATAGTTACATTTTTTTGAATTTCAACGAAAGGGCCAATGAAACAATTCTCTCCTATAGTAGCGCCATAAATATTTACAGGTTTAATTACCTTCACCCCATTTGCAAATGTAGTATTTATAATGCCTGAATCATAGTAGGTAGTTTCCATATTTAAAGTGATTTTGCTGAATTATAAATCTTAGTAATAATCTCTACTGTTTTCAGAGCTTCGAAAACATTTACTGAAATTGAACCTTCATTTTGCAGAACATCTACAAGGTTTTCATAAACTTTATCATGATTTGACATTGAACCCTGATAACTGCCATAATTATTTGGCTTATTACCTTCTGGTAGATTTTCAATTTTGAATCCGTCAATATTTTGATATTCTAGCTCATTCAAGTATTGTCCTCCAATTTTAATCGTACCCTTTTCTGCAAAAATTGTAAGTGATCCTTCCATATTTTTTCCATAACTATTAATAGTATAATTGATAGAGCCTATGGCACCATTATAAAATTCGAGTGCAATTACCCCTGTATCTTCAAATTCAATAACACCTGTATGAGCGTAATTACCAAGAAACCCCTTTGCAGTTTTAACATCCCCAACAAGCCAATACAAAAGATCAATAAAATGACTGAACTGGGTATAGAGTGTTCCACCATCCATATTGGCAGTTCCTTTCCAGGAATTAGCATAATAATCAGCATTGCGATTCCAAAAGCAAGACAATTGAACACTATAGATTTTTCCTAATCTACCATCATCAATTAACTGCTTAACAGCCTTAACTGGAGGGTTGAACCTATTTTGTTTAATTGCAAATAGTCGCTTGTTAGCCCTTTCTGCAGCTTTAATCATTTCGCCACAATCATGAACATTAATAGCAAGGGGTTTTTCGCACAGTACGTGATAACCTGCTCCAAGAGATTTTATTGAATGGCTTGCATGTAACCCATTAGGGGTACAAATAGCAATTACGTCAATATCTAATTTACTCTCCAGAAGTACATTTAGCGACTGAAACGATGGGCAATTATACTTAGTGCCAAAACTTGTCGACTTTTCTACGTCGATATCACAGACGGCCGCAAGTTTTCCGTATGTTTTTATATGTTCAGCATGTCTTGCTCCTATTCTACCGCATCCTACTAATGCGATACTAATTTTGTCCTTTAATTTGTTCATGTTACTTATTTTAGTTACCAGTTTAATAAGAATTATTTTAAATCAGAATAAGCCCTTATAAGAATTTTTTCCTGACTTTCCCAAGTGTTTATTTGTGCCCATTTAAATGCATTTTGACGTTTTCGTTGAATAATACTTATATCTAGATTTCGAATTAACTGGAATAAATATTTTTCATCCACCTCAACTGCCCAGCCACAATCAAATTCTTCGACAGATCGTTTCATATCTGGAAAATTGCTCACAATAACAGGAACCCCAACATTTAGACATTCCAACATTTTATTAGGTAAAGTATGATAGTAACTCAAATGGAAATTCTCAATGATGCACAATCCTACATCGCATGATTGGACATATTGGTATACTTCTACTGGTTGAACCGCGGGATGGTAATGCACTTTCGGATTAATTTTAGTCTCCTCAATAACCAGATTTGTTTCCGGCCCATAACCCATGAATACGATATGAAAATGGTCTGGACATTTCCTAAAAACTTCTAATAGCAGATCCACACCCCGTCCTTTTGCTATTATACCTTGATAAACGAAAAGAATGTCATTTTTGACTAATGAAAATGTTGATTTCAAATTTTTAAATTTTATTGCATCGGGGTCTTTTGCTGTCGAGTAATTTTTTATGGTATATACGTTATTGACTTTGTAAGTAAATTTATACCAGTCAGTATAACCATCGCTCGTTGTAAATATTTTATCTGCATAAAAAATAAATCTTCGTTCTAAATATTTAGATAATATTTTCACTAAAGAATTTGCGGAATATTGCTCAGTTTCAATTTCATGCGTATCATAGAAAATTTTACTTTTCAGGAGTCTCTTGAAAATAACTGCAATCGGTAAGGTCGGAACAGAGTGGGGATTGACAACAATTACGTTATGGTTTCGAAATTTAAAATAAATTCTAAATGCCCATTCGATCAAATAAAAATATCGAGAAAAAGAATTTAGTCTTGGACTAAGAACTGTTTTTATCCGGTATACAGTCCGAAATTTATCTAAATCCTCAATTTCCTTTAACCCTTTTTCATATGAAGCTACAATAATCACCTTATCAAAAATACCATTTGTAACCAATGTGCTTGTAATCCGCAGAATTCTAGATTCATTTTTAAAAGGGGATTGATATATATGTAAGTTTATACGAGAACGGCTATTCATTATATTCGTTTTGACAACCACAACAAAGTACTTGCTTCTTGAAATGCATTTTTATTAGCTTTAAAATATTTATCTGTAAATAGGTCTAAATTTACATTTCTTTTCAAAAAAGGGGTCAGCTTTTCTTGGTGCGCATGCAATTGATCTCTCATATATTTACCTAAGCCCATCGCTATCCAGTCTTGAGAAATATCATATCCCCTCTTATATCTCGCTAGTCTAATTTCGTCGGGAATTTTTCCTTTCATTATGTCGCGTATTATCCATTTGCCATATCCATATTTGATCTTCAGGTGGGTTGGTAATGCTAAACCGTATTCCACTAACCGATAATCTAAAAAAGGAGCGCGAGTTTCAATACTATTATACATTGAGTTCCGGTCTTCCGATTTTACTTGTGTTGGAATACTCGTTTCTAGAAGATCCACTATTTGTCGGGCTACAATTTCCTCTTTATAATCATGATTCACATCTAGTTCTATCATTTCAACTGGCAATTCAATTACCGACTGTATGCCATGTTTACTATTGTATCGCTTCAAACCCGAAATATAACGGCCTATCTGAAAGATTTCAGCTCTTCCAATGGTAATCATGTTTTTAGCCAACTCGAAAGCCTGAACATATTTATGCCGATACAGCAAATGATTAAACCAGAATAAAAAATACTTCCTGTAGCCTAAAAAAACTTCATCCCCACCCTGGCCACTTAACATTACAGTTAAGCCTAATTCTTTTGCACGTTTATAAACTAAAAACTCTGCGACATAGGAAGGGTTAATAACGGGTGAATCTTGCGCAAATATGGATTTTTCAAATGCATCCAAGATTTCATCGAAAGTAGGCCAAATATAGCTCACTGACATACCAATATTAGAGCAGAATCTTTCAACAAGGGGGCCTTCTGAAGACTTTTGATTTTTATCGCCAAACGTAATTCCTTGAATCTTTTTATCTCTAGCATGTGCAAAATATGCAATAGTTGAAGAATCTAAGCCGCCGCTTAGACTTACCCCGACTGGTACATCAGACCGTAGTCTAAGATCGACGGCACTCTCAAGAGTTTCACTAATTAAGATATTTAATTTGACTGGAGAGAGATCATATAATTCTCTTTGTCTGCTCAAAACTGAACTTTTCAAATCATAGTATCGATATTTGTTAAACTTCAAGTGCTCTGCTCTGAACTTCAACTTAATAAAACAACCTCCTTCCAAGCTGTTCAGCCCTTTATACTGGGTAATTTCGGAGTTGTCTTCATATATCCAATATTGAAGCCCTTTAGCTAGATATCGAAAATCAGGTGGCAAATGAAAATCTCTTGCTATTTGCGCAGCAGTTGATGCAAAGAAGAAGTTTTCTTTATCATAATAATAATATAAAGGCTTTTTAGCGAATCTATCTCGAGCTAAAATGAATGTTGAATCAACACTATCATATAAGCAAAATGCGAACATGCCATTAAGTTTATTCAAGCCTTCGGTTCCCCAAAAAATTATAGCTTGCATAAGAACTTCAGAATCTCCTTGGGTAGAAAATTTACAACCAAGT
>Ga0208361_1000142_pt1 | contig 26047 bp, 21 predicted proteins | sample LakMenEpi05Aug10_FD_150670 | JGI IMG/M metagenome (GOLD analysis project Ga0208361, IMG submission 150670) | Freshwater microbial communities from Lake Mendota, WI - 05AUG2010 deep hole epilimnion (SPAdes) | ecosystem: Environmental > Aquatic > Freshwater > Lake > Epilimnion/Euphotic zone ... | reverse complement strand
TCGCCGAACACGGCATTGCTGACCGTGACGCCGCCGATCGTGATCGAGGCGTTCATCTCCTTCGCGCCCTGCTCGTACATGGCGAGATTGGAGAGGTTCGGCATGGGAATCTGGTCCTCGAAGTCGTGCTGGTGGGCAGCCTGCCCGCCGTTGCCGCGGATCTTGGTCGCTCCGACGATGTCCCAGCCGGCGAAGACGCCGCCGTCATTGCCAGCCGTGAGACCGTCGCCGTTGTCGTCCTGATAGCCGATCAGGTTCGCGGCGGCGCCGCTCCATGCCACGGAGTCATACATGGGCGAGCCGTTGAGCGTGGGCTTGTAGCCAGCGGCATCGAACTGGCCGTTGCTGCGCACGTTGCCGTTCGTGGTGATCGTATCCCCGTAGAACCAGCCCCAGTTGTTGATGAAGTAGCCGTAGTTGAAGACGGAGCTGGGGGCCAGACTGAAGCGCACGGTGGCCCGCTGCGAGTGTCGCGCGCTGAGGCGCTGGCCGGGTTGCAGCTCATCGGGAGGAACGGGCAGGTAGCCCGTTGCGTCGATGGCGACCGTGATGCTGTTGGCATCCGCGTCCACCCGCGTCAGGGTGACCGAGTACGAGCCGATGTCCCGGGCACCGTCCGACAGACGCTCGCCATCGAAGGCGGTCAGCGTCGGCTCGACGGCGAACAGGTTGGTGAGCCCCTGCAGGGGAGCAAACACCGTCGAGTTCTGGGAGGCCGCTTGCAGGAAGTTCATGCCGCGCTCGATGCCGGCCTCGGCCACATAGCGTGCCCGAACCTTGTCACCGTCGGCACGTGCTTCGTTGACCTCGACGACCGAGGTGACAGCCACGGCGCCCAGCACGCTGGCCAGTCCCACCATGACGACCAGCAGGGCCACCAGAGCATTGCCACGGCGTTCGCCAGAGGCGAGCCGACGATTCCAACCTTGTTTTTCAGTTTCGTGTACGAACATGTATCACCATCCTCATCCCTTCTGCACCCGTCAACGTATTCTCCGTCGACACAGTAAGTTCCCAGACATCGCCGACATCCCGGAGCTGAAAGCCCGGTGAAGCGGCGTTTCCCGCGCGCAATCCCCGAAGAACGGTGCGCTCGAACTGGACAGCACCGGTTTCATTGAGGATTTGACGCACCAGTGTGCGTGTCGTGATGTCGCCGCTGACCACCGAATTGACCCGATAGCACACACGCCAGTTCTCGCGCGTCTGCTCATCAGGATCGGCGGAAAGCCTGGGCTCGAACACCCCCCACGACAGGTCCGCACCCACCACGATCGGCTGCATCAGCGTGACCGTGTGGTTCTGCGTGTCCGTTCCCGTCACGACGATGGAAGCGTCGCGCGTAGCGCGTAGGTCGTCGACCAGCTGGGAAGTAGCGGCCCGCATGCTGTCACCCTCGGCCGCGAGTTCCGCCACGACCGACTGCGACTGCCGGCCGACCTGAAAGGCAGCGGTGATCGCGATGCCGACCATCCCGAAGATCGTCGTCGCGACAACCATTTCGAGCAACGTGAAGCCCGACCGTCGACTGTGAACGCCGAACTTCATCGATCCGCCCTCAGCGTGGCAACGCGCCCGTACTCGGTCCCGATGTTCAGATCCCGGACGACGACCGTGACCTGCTGCAGCCCCGCCGCGGCGGCGAAAATCGTGATGTCCGCGACCATGCGCGAGCGCGCCTCGGTCCCGTTGTTGAAGATCCGGTCACCATTGAATGCAGCCAGATTCGCGAAGGGCTGAGCGGAAAGATCTTCCATCACGGTCTGCATGAAGACCATCGCTTCGCTCTGGTGCTTGGCATGGCTGGTCGCTGAGATGCTGCTCAGGAAGGAGCCCGTCGTCGCGACCAGGGTGGTACCGATGATTGCTGTCGAGATGGCCACCTCGGTCAGCGTCATCCCGCCCAGGTATTTGCGAACTTGCCTCGCTCTTGTCTGTATACGCATGGATCTTGGTCCTGTCCTCACAAGCGGCTCCTGCCAGAGCCTTGTCCTGCTGCAGGGTCCTGCTGCAGGCCTCCCTCTTCCCCCTCTTCGAGTTCCGATCATCGAGAACCTGAGTTTCTTCGGTGAAAAAAGGCTGCTGCGCAAAAAAAGGCAGAGCCTGAGAGCGATCAACACAACTCTTGCGAGCTGCGGGCTGGCGCCATTTGGCGCAGGTGATCGAATCAAGGGAATTCGCCCTTTACCCTGTTGGAGATTTTTCATGTTCGGTCCGCTGCTGATCCCCTTGCTGTTGACGCTCAACCTCACCCCCGCCGCTCAGGAAGCTCCCGAAGCGACCATGAAGGCGGTTCGGATCCATGCCTTCGGAGGTGTGGAGGAGCTCAAGTACGAAGACGCCCCCCGCCCCGTGCCCCGCAAGGGGGAGGTCCTGATCCGGGTTCAGGCCGCGGGAGTCAACCCAGTCGACTGGAAAGCCCGCGAGGGCCTGCTCAAGGACTTGAATCCCAAGCTGCCGCAGATCCTCGGTTTCGACATCGCAGGCACCGTCGAGGAACTCGGTCCCGAGGCCAAGCGCTTCCAGCGGGGCGATGTGGTGTTCGGTTACCTGCCGCTGGCGAAGGGCGGTGGCTACGCCCAGTACGTGACCGTGGCCGAGCGCCACCTCGCGCTCGCGCCGAAGAAGGCGACGGCGGAGCAGGCCGCCGCAATGCCGGTCGCCGCCCTGACTGCCTGGCAAGCGCTGGTGGTCACGGCCAAGCTGGAGTCCGGGCAAAAAGTCCTGATTCAGGGCGGCTCCGGGGGCGTCGGTCACTTCGCCGTGCAGATCGCAAAGCTGCGCGGCGCCTACGTGTATGCGACCGCGAGCACGCGGAACCAGGAGTTCCTGAAGGAGCTGGGCGCCGACCGGCCAATCGACTACACGCGCGAGAATTTCGAGGACATCGCCAAGGATGTCGACGTCGTGCTCGACACGGTCGGTGGCGAGGTGGCGACTCGCTCCTACTCCACGCTGAAGAACGGCGGGATCTTCATTTCGCTGGTTGGTGACCCGGATACGGCAGCGCTCGAGAAGCGCGGCGCGAGGGGGCAAGCCATCCTCGTGCAGCCGAATGCCAAGCAGCTGACGGACCTCTCTGCACTGGTCGACGAGGGCAAGCTGCGTGTCGTGGTCAGCGAAGTGATCCCTCTGGCTGAGGCCAGACGTGCCCACGAGCTTTCGGCCACGGGCCGCGTGCGCGGGAAGCTGGTGCTGTCCGTGGCTCAATGAGCCGAACGCCCGTCTTGTTGCGCCCGTCTTGTGCTCCTTGCCGCCATGGTATACGCTCAGATGTTTGCCTACTAAAGCAGCAACTCTCCGGTGTCTTCCACTCCATCATCATGATCCAGCAACTAGTTCTCGGTGCCCTGGCGATCGCCGCCACGGCGGGTCTCTCTCGTGCGGGCATCCAACTGATCGATGCGGGTCCAGGATTCCCGCCGAGCGGCACTTCCTCGGTGTTCAAGGCCGTGGGAACCTTCCAAAATCCCGCAGGCGGCGCGGCACGGCTGGAAGCCGCCGGTCAGTCGACAGTGCAGGGCGGCATCGGCGGAGGCACCGGCTGGTGGTTGCCGGGCGTGATCGATCTGACCCGCTCATGGGAGATTGCTTGGAACAACACCTCTGGCACCGTCACCTTCCGACTCTTCTCCAGCACGGATTGGACCGGAGCGGAAGCCATGAGCATGACCCAGACACCGGTGTTCAGCCCGGGCCTCGCGCTGGTCGGGTTCGACTTCGGAGTGCAGCTGGCTTCGACATCGTTCAGCACCTACGGCAACTTTGCCTACTCCGACATTCAGTTCAATGACGGCAGCGGTTTCCTGCCGATCACAACTGCCAACAACGCCTACAGCGTCCAAGGCTCGTTCTTCACCTCCAATTACCACCTCCTCGTGGGGAACCCGGGCGACTTCACGCTGCGCGGAAAGTCGACCTTTTCCGGCAACGTCAACACGACCGCAGATTTCGCGCGCTTCTACGTGGATGCACGCCAAGGCGTCCCCGCTCCGCTGGGAATCGTCCCCTTCTGCTTCGGTGATGGCTACGGGACCCCTTGTCCGTGCGCCAACAATGCACCGGCCGGCTCTGGATCGGGCTGCCTCAACTCGAATGGCACGGGCGGCCTGCTGACGGCGAGCGGGACGGCCAGCCTCTCGGGCGACACGCTGCTGCTGAGCGGCTCAGGCATGACCAACAGCTTCTGCGTCTACATTCAGGGCTCGCTGGCCAATGGCAGCGGTGCGGGTGCGGTGCTCGGCGACGGCAAGCTGTGCGTGACGAATTCGCTGATCCGACTGGGGACGGAGTTGAATGTCGCTGGCGCCTCGACCTACCCCAGCGCGACCAACCCCGCACCCGTCAGCGTGCGCGGCGCCATCGCTTCGATCGGAGTCAAGCACTACCAGGTCTACTACCGCAATCCGACCGACTTCTGCACCACTGCCACATTCAACCTGACCAACGGCGTCAGCGTGACTTGGGTGCCCTGAACGGCGCCGCCTTCTCCAACGCGCGATCGAAACGAACGGAGCCGTCCGCACCAGCGGACGGCTCTTGCATGGGAATGCGAAAAAGACCGCCCCGCTTAACGCTTTCTTGAGGGCTCTGATAGTATTATCGGTTCAACTTGTGTCTGCACCCTGTCCTTCATGTGCCGGCTGCTTGAGCACGGCAGCTCTTTTGGAGTCTCTTTCATGAAACGTTTGGTTTTGAGCTTGGCCGCCCTCGTCGCGGCCGCTGGTTCGGTTCTGGCTGGTTCGGGCGTAGACATCAACGGCGGCCTTTCGTGGAACGGCTGGAGCTACCGCGGCAACTCGCTGGACGCGGGGATCTGGGGCGCTTCGAGCACCACGCGCAGCTTCGACATCTACACCACGGAATTCACCTTCAACAACAACGCCATCACGGGCAGCCCGACTCAGGTTCAGGCCAGCGGGACTCCGGCCGGCTTTGCGGCCGGAACCTTCTCCACGGGCGCCTTTGCCAACGGGAACCGGATCCTTGGCATCGGCCTCAAGATGAACGGCAGCGCACGCGCCGTCGGAGAGACCTTCGTGAAGCTCGGATTGCAGGGCAATGACTTCCGCGCCGCTTCAGCCCTGGGCGTCGCCGACGGACGGGTCAGCGTGTCGCAGTGGGGCCGCACGGGCGATTTCAGCATGTGGATGCAGGCCTCCGCCGGACCCTCCAACCTCGCGGTCCTGACGAGCAACGGAACGCAGCAGGGTGGAGCCGGCACGATCACCAATCTGGTCGGCGGATACGGCTCGGGCGTCAGCTACGACTTTGCCTTCCGCCAATTCCGTCAGGGCGATGTCGGCGGTTCGACGCAGATGTTCTTCGACCTCACCGCCATGCAGAATCTCTACGGGGGTGGACCGAACTTCATCACGAGCGGCTGGTCGGGCGGCGCCAGTCCGATCGGCTTGGTGGGTACCAGTTTCAGCATCGCGATGTACAACGCCGATGCCGGCAACCTGAACGCGACGGAGGTGGCCTTCGGCTTCCCGACCTCTCGCTTCACGCCGATCTGCTTCGGCGACGGTTCCGGCATCCCCTGCCCCTGCGGCAACGACGCCCCTGTGGGTTCCGGCACGGGCTGCCTCAACTCGAATGGCACGGGCGGTCTGCTGACCGCCAGCGGCACGGCCAGCCTGTCGAACGACACCCTGTCCTTCGCTGGTTCGGGCATGATCAGCAGCTTCGCGGTCTACATCCAAGGCACGCAGGCCAACAACAGCGGGCTGGGCGCGGTGCTGGGAGACGGCAAGCTGTGCGTGTCGAATTCACTGATTCGACTCAGCACGGTCTTCAACACGGGCGGGGTCTCGACCTACCCCAACGCGACCAACCCCGCACCCGTCAGCGTGCGCGGCGCGGTCACGGCGCCCGGTGTGCGCACCTACCAGATCTACTACCGCAACCCGATCGACTTCTGCACCACCGCCACCTTCAACCTGAGCAACGGTCTGGTCGTGACCTGGACGCTCTGAGCCTGCTGCATGGGAAAGCGGCTCCGGCTGGCTGACGGCAGGCCTGCTGGAGCCCTGTGGTTGCCGCTTTCGTGCAGGGCAGGTACCGTCGAAGTGCTTGTCTTTTCACCTTGATTTTCAACAACGGGCAGCCCTCGGGCGGCCCTCCGAGCAAAGGATCGTCATGAAGCGCTTGATTTTGGGTTTGGTTTCCTTCGTCGCGGCGGCCAGTGCCGCGTTCGCCAGCACGGGCCTCGACATCAACGGGGGACTTTCCTGGAACGGTTGGTCGTACCGCGGCAACTCGCTGGAAGCCGGTGTCTGGGCTGCTGCGAGCGGTACCCGCAGCTACGAGGTTTACTCGACGGTCTTCACCTTCAACAACCACGCCGTCACCGGCAGCCCCGTCCAGGTTCAGTACCCCGGCACTCCGGGGGGCTTCGCGGCAGGTCCCTATTCGCCTGGCTCCTTCGCCAACGGCAACCGGATTCTGGGCATCGGATTCAAGATGAATGGCACTGCCCGCGCCCTGGGCGAGAACTTTGTTCAGATCGCGATACAGGGCGAAAACTTCCGCCCCGCGTCGGCCCTCGGCGTGGGTGACGGACGCGTCGGCATCTCGCAGTGGGGCCGCACGGGTGACATCAGCATGTGGCTGGCGGCGCAGGCCGGCCCCTCCAATGTCGCCGTCATGACGGACAACGGCGTCCAGCAGGGCGGCCTTGGAACCTACATCAACTTTCCGGGCGGCAACGTGGGCTACGACTTCTGCTTCCGCCAGTTCCGCCAAGGGGATGTGGGCGGCTCGACCCAGATGTTCTTCGACCTGACGGCGCTGCAGAACATCTACGGCGGTGTCAGCCCGATCGGCACGATCGGAGACAAGTTCACCATTTCCATCTACAACACGGACGAGGGCTGGGTTGACGCGGGGATGGTCGTGTTCGGCATGCCGGACACGGATTTCGTTCCGATCTGTTTCGGTGACGGCACGGGAACTGTCTGCCCTTGTTCCAACAACGCTCCCGTGGGATCGGAAGCGGGCTGCCTCAACTCGAACGGGACGGCGGGACGACTGACTGCAAGCGGAGTGGCAAGCCTCAGCAATGACACGCTGTCGCTGTCCGGCTCCGGCATGATCAACAGCTTCGCCATCTACATCCAGGGAACTCAGGCCAATGCTAGCGGCATCGGTTCCGTGCTGGGCGACGGCAAGCTGTGTGTGACGGGCTCGCTGATGCGACTGGGCACGGTGCTCAACGCGGGCGGCGCTTCCAGCGTTCCGAACGCCTCCAACCCGCTCCCGCTCAGCGTTCGCGGTGGCGTCACATCGCCGGGCAAGCGTACCTACCAGATCTACTACCGCAACCCCGCGGAGTTCTGCACGACAGGCACGTTCAACCTGACCAATGCGATGATCGTCTCCTGGACGCTCTGACCAGCAACGCAGGTTTTAGCCCACAAAAAGAAAGAGCCGTTCGCGTTGGCGAGCGGCTCTTTCCTTTTTGGTTTCTTGAAGAGAATCTGAAGCGAGGCCTGCGCCCGGGCCCTCGGCTCTACGCTCGAAGGCGTACATCTTCGTTTGCACAACGAGGTGGCCGACCCGCAACAGAACCGTATGCCCCCCGATTCGAGTCGATCCACCTTGCGGCTTTAGGGAACCTCCCATAGCATCTCAGGGTCTAATCTATCGCAACGAGTGGCTGCCCTTGGGGCTTGTTTCTTGAAGCCGCTCCCCTCCTTTCATCCCCCCGGAAGAACTTCACACCATGATCGACTTCGCCCAACCCTTGCTCAGCGGTCTCGTCGCACGCCTCCAGCCCCTCTCGCTCGCCGCGCTCGTCGCCGGGCTGATGGGACTCGCCGCTCCGACGAGCCACGCGCAACTGATCGCGGATGGCGGTTTTGAAAACCAAGCCGTCACGCAAAGCCTCCCCTACTACCAAACGGGCCCCGCTGGTGAGCTCTGGGGCCGGCCCTGGAACAACGGCTGGACGCAGGAAGGGCTCTCCTCGTCGTGGCGCGATATCGTCCCCAGCGGAACCTGGATCGGCGGCCAGATCTGCCGCACGGAGGATTTCGCCACCGGCTGGAAGTGGGCGAAGACCGGTGTCGTTTTCGGCATCATCAAGGATCGCCAGGTGATGTCGCAGACCTTCACCGCCACGGAGAACGCGACGGGCACGCTCTCGTGGTTCGATTGCAACCGCAACTCTTGGCGCGGAGACACTTGGTTCGGGCGTCCGAATGACTACAGCGTCACCCTCACGGACTCGCTGGGGAACACACAGCTGATCGGCAATTACACCAGTCAGGTCTTCGGCGGTCTCGAGGCCAACAGCTGGAACAACGTCGGGGATGACCGCTTCCTGCTCCCGAACAAGCAGGGCTGGTTCAGCCGCAGCGGCGCGAGCTTCACGCTGATGGCTGGCATGACCTACACGCTGAGCTTCCAGAGCCTCAGCCCCTACATCACCGACAGTAACGGCAACATCACCGGCGTCGATGATCGCACCACGCTGCTCGACGACATCTCGATCAGCACGACCACCATCAGCGCGCTGCCCTACTGCTTTGGCGACGGTACGGGCACTCCCTGCCCCTGTGGCAACCACGCCCCGGTGGGTTCCGGCACAGGCTGCCTCAACTCGCTCGGCACGGGCGGCCTGCTCACCGCCAGCGGCACGGCGAGCATCGGCGGTGATACGCTGGTGCTCACCGGCTCAGGCATGCCCGACAGCTTCGTGGTCTACATCCAGGGGACGCTGGCGAGCGGCAGCGGAGCCGGTACTGCCTTCGGTGATGGGAAGTTGTGCGTGACTGGCTCGATGATGCGCCTTGGGACGGTGCTCAACTCCGGCGGCGGATCCAGCGTTCCCAATGTTTCCAATCCGATTCCGCTGAGCCAGCGCGGCGGCGTCACGACGAGCGGGATTCGCAACTATCAGCTCTACTACCGCAACCCCGCCAGCTTCTGCACGAGCGGTACTTTCAACCTGACCAACGCCTTGAGCATCACCTGGTCCTTGTGAGCGTCACAACGAATTCTCTGGTCTGATTTTCTCGGAGCTGTCCGCTCGTCCCGGGCAGCTCCGAGCTCTTCCTTGGTCCTTGTGGAGCACAGCTCCCCGCGTAGCGAGGATCATCAGCCAATCAAGCTGAGCTGCGGGATTCTGATACGCTTCAGTGTCTATTCTGATTTGTTTTAGGGTCTATGAGGGCAACTCACCCCTTTCCAACGACATCAAGTTCACAACTCAGGATCGACAAGGAGAAGCGCATGCTCCGAATAGTTTTTTTCGTTCTGGCTGGAATGCTGGCTGCCGGTTCGGCCCAGGCCGCCGACGGTCTCGTGAAGGCCACCAGTCCCTCGGGAACCAGCTCGGCCTTCAACGCCATCGCCACGTTCAACTACGGAAATCAAAAGGCTCGGCTCGAGGCAGTCGGCCAGACGACGGTGCAGGGTGGCAATCCGGGCAACGGTTGGTGGGGAGCCGGTGACGGCTCCGGCGGCCTGCTGCGCTCTTGGGAGGTGATCTGGAACAGCAGCACCGGGAGCGTGACCTTCCATGTTTACTCCGGCAGCGACTACACGGGGCTGGCCATGACCATGTCGAGCACGCCGAGCTTCGCTCCCGGCGAGACGCTGGTCGGACTGGACATCGGCGCTCGGCTGTCGAGTGCCACGCAGGGCGTGACGCTGGGCAACGTGGAGTTCAACGGCGGCAGCGGGTTTGTCAGCGTTCCGACCGCGAATGCGAGCTACTCCGGCGACGCCTGGTTCAACAACTACCACGCCCTGATCGGCGCCCCCACCAGCTTCACGCTGCGGGGAACGGCCCAGTTCACCGCGGGCTCAGTCACGAGCGACGGCATGCGCTGGTTTGTCAATGCTCGCCAGGGCGTGGCCGGTTTCGTCCCCTACTGCTTTGGCGACAACGTAATCATCCCCTGCCCCTGCGGGAACGATGCTGCGGTGGGTTCCGGCACCGGATGCATCAACTCGCTCGGCACGGGCGGCCTGCTCGCGGCCAGCGGCACGGCGAGCATCTCGAACGACACGCTCGTGCTCACGGGCTCTGGCATGCCCAACAGCTTCGTGGTCTACATCCAGGGCACCGTGGCCTCCGGCAGCGGCGCCGGCACGGTCTTCGGCGACGGCAAGATGTGCGTGACGGGATCGATCATGCGACTGGGCACCGTCCTCAATTCGGGCGGGGGTTCCAGCGTGCCGAACGTCGCCAATCCGATTCCCCTCAGCGTGCGCGGCAGTATCTCCAGCCCCGGCATCCGCAACTACCAGATCTACTACCGCGACCCCGTCCCCTACTGCACGGCGGGAACCTTCAATCTCACGAACGCGGTCAACGTCCCCTACTGCACGGCGGGAACCTTCAATCTCACGAACGCGGTCAACGTCCCCTGGTCGCTGTGACGAACGGGGGCGGGTCCTTCGGGATCCCCGCGCCTTGACCCGACCCCGCCCCGCCGGAATCCGGCGGGGCGGTTGTGTTGGAGGGCCAAGAGGCTTTGGCAGGCACGACTCTCTGACGGCAACCGTGAGGACGCAACGGGGCCTTGCGGATCCAGGAGCATGGACGATGCTCGACCCGCACCCTGCCCGAGCACCTTTGCCCGGGATACGCGGGCGCGCACCACCATGCGGCGCCTTGCTGCAAGCTGCGCGATGGGTCGTTGCAGGGAATCGAAGCCTGTGCGCGGGAGTGCCGCGTGAAAACGGCAAGGCAGAAGAGGGGAAACAAGGGTCAAGTCCTCCTGGAAGAAGGAACGGGATCGGGAGGCGAAGGCCGCCCCCGATCTTTGGAGCCTCGGCGCGAGCTCCCGTGGTGTCCAACCAAGAAGCCAAGAGAGGCAACCCAGCGTGGGCGCCAAGACGACACGGGGGTTGCGCACGGCGCAACCCCCTCCACAACCCGCGAAAGCGCCGCGCTCAGACCTTCGCGAGCTTGCCGGTCAGGTGCGCCACCACCATGTCCCCCACCTCCGTGGTGGCATGCTCACCCGTGTTGACGCTGCGGATGCGCTTGGAACGGATCAGATCGATGATGGCGTTCTCGATGGCTTCGCCGGCCTTCTTCTCACCGAGATAGTCGCACATCATCGAGGCCGCGAGGATCGCGGCGACCGGGCAGGCCTTGTTCTGGCCGGCGTACTTGGGCGCGCTGCCGTGGATCGGCTCGAAGAGGCTGACCTTGCCCGGGTGCAGGTTGCCCGAGGCGGCGATGCCCATGCCGCCCTGCAGCATGGCGCCGAGGTCGGTGATGATGTCGCCGAAGAGGTTGGTCGTGACCGCCACATCGAACCACTCGGGGTTCTTGATCAGCCACATGCAGGCCGCGTCGATGTAGGCGTGCTCGGTCTTGATGTCCGGGTATTCGCTGGCGACCTCATGGAAGGTGCGCTGCCACAGGTCGTGCGAGCGCAGGGCATTGGCCTTGTCGATCAGCAAGACCTTCTTCTGCTTGTTGCGGGCGCGGGCGAGGTCAAAGGCGTAGCGGATGGCGCGCTCGACGCCGTGGCGGGTGTAGGTCATCACCTGCGAGGCGACCTCGATCGGGAGTCCCTTGTGGGCGAAGCCGAAGGTGCCGGTGTAGGCGCCCTCGGTATTCTCGCGCACGAAGACCATGTCGATGTCCTTGGGCCCCTTGTCCTTGATCGGGCACAGGCGCTCGTCGTAGAGGCGCACGGGGCGCAGGTTGATGTAGAGATCCAGCTCGAAGCGCAGCTTGGCGATGATGCCGTACTCGATCTTGCCCACGGGGGCGCGCGGGTCGCCGATCGCGCCGAGATACACGGCGTGGTGCTGCCGGACCTCCTCGAAGGAGGCCTGCGGGAAGATCATCTCGTCCTTTTGGCCATGGTCCAGCCAGTACTGCGTGCTGAAGGGGTACTCGGTCTTCTTGGTCGAGAAACCATAGATCGAAGCGGCCGCGTCGAGGACCTTCATGGCCTCGCGGGTCACTTCGGGGCCGATGCCGTCTCCGGCGAGGATCGCGATCTGGTACTGCTTCATCTCAACTCCTGATGGGCTGCGTGCCCTCTTGCTTGGCATGACGGAACATGCCGGGACGGTACTGGACGATGTGGCCTGCGACGGCGCTGGCGGCGACCGTCAGCGGCGAAGCGAGGTAGAGCTGGCCGGGGCCGGAGCGTCCGGCAAAATTGCGGTTGATGGCGCTGACCGTGACCTGCTCCTTGGTGTCCGAGACACCCGGGCCGCAGCCGATGCAGGCGCCGCAGCCGGGATTGATCACTTCGACGCCGGCCTTGGCAAAGACTTCGAGATAGCCCTTCGCGGCGGCGTAGTCGCGCACGGCCTCGCTGCCGTACTGGATGTACATCTTCACGCCGGGCGCCACCGTGCGACCGGCCTCGAGGGCCTCACGCAGCACGAGCGCGTAGAGATCGAAGTCGTGCTCCTTGCCGGCGGTGCAGGAGCCGCCGTAGGCGATGTCGATCTTCACCGCAGCGAGGTCGGCGATGTTGCGGCCGTAGGTCGGGTCACCGGGCTCGGCGACCATGGCTTCGATCTTCGCGAGATCGATTGCGTAGCGTCCGCCGTCGTAGATCGCTTCCTTGTCGGGAGCGACGAAACGGGCGCGCAGGGCCTCGCGCGTGACACCGGGACGGCGCGCGGCGAGCCACTCGAGCGTCAGCTCGTCAGCCTCGCAGACGCCGCTCTTGGCGCTGCACTCGGTCGCCATGTTGCACAGCGTGGCGCGCTCGTCCATCGAGAGGCTCTTGAGGCCCGGCCCGCCGAACTCCATCACGCGGTCGAGTGTGTGCTCGGGCACGGCGTGCACTTTCAGGATGTGCAGGATCAGGTCCTTGGCCGTGACGCCCGGACGCAGTTCGCCGACCAGATCGAAGCGGATCGACTCCGGGACGATCACGAAGGTGAAGCCCGAATGGACGAGCCCCGCGTACTCGGTCGCACCCACGCCGTAAGTCAACGCGTTGTTGCCCCCGCCCATGCAGGTGTGGCTGTCGGTGGCCTGAATGAAATCGCCCGGGTCGACGAACTGCTCGCGCGCCACCTGGTGGCAGATGCCGGGCGAGATGCCGTTGCGCGCGGAGTAGTCGCGCACGCCGGTGTGGCGCTGGAACTCGTTCTGCAGGTTGCGCAGGGTCTGGATCTGCGGAGCGAAGGGCGCCATTCGCTTGACGCCGTCGGCGTAGAGCAGGTGATCCTCGAAGACGGCGAACTTCGCCGGGTTGTGCAGCTTGTAGTTCGCGCCGTACTCCTGCTGCAGGAAGTAGTGCACCTGCGCGGTGGTGAACTCGTGGCTGTAGCCGCCGTCGACCTTGACGAGGCAGATGTCCCCGGGCTTGACGCAGTTGGAGGCACTTCCGTTGACGAGCTTCGCTGCCAGGATCCTCTCGGCGATGCTCATGGGGCGCCGCGGCGTGAGCGGTGCCGACACCTTGACCTTTCCGGCCTTGTAGGCCGCCGAGAACGGGAACAGGCCGCCCGCCTCGAGGATCGCGCGCGTGACCTCGTCGTAGCGGCCGGTGAACTCGGCGAGCGGGATCTCCTCGCCGCGCTGGAGGCGCTCGAGCTGCTCGTAGGTCCCCATCAGCTGGCCGAGGTTGATGTTGTTGCGCTCGTGGATCGGCGCGAAGCTGGCGGCGATCACGAGATGCACGCCCGACCAGCGCTCGCACTGCGGGGCCGTCTCGCGCGAGGAACCCGTGCCCTTGCGCTGGCCGCTGACGATCACTTCAAAGCCGCCATCCATCAGCGCGCGCGTGCCGAACACACGCGAGCCGTCCTTGGGACCGCCCTTGTGCACAAGTCCAGCGTAGGCATCGAGGGCGATGTCCTCCGGCTTGGGACGGAAGCACACCCAGGCCGGCGTCATCGCGTCGGTGTTGATGTCGTCGAGCAGCGAGGAGGGATCCACCTCGGCCATGCGCAGGTTGCGGCCGCCCGAGAGCTGCGCCTCGATGGTCGAGTAGTCCTTGGTGAGGAACAACACGCGCTTGCCCGGATTGAGGCGCACGACGCGCGAGCCGTCCGGCTTGGTGTGGATCAGCGGATTCATCGCCAGCCTGCGCTCAGCGCTGTGTGTTCTCGATCAGCACGGCGATGCCCTGTCCGCCGCCGATGCAGGCCGATGCGACGCCGTAGCGCTTCTTCGAAGCGCGCAGCTCGTGCATCAGGGTCAGGACCAGACGCGTGCCCGAGGCACCCAGGGGGTGACCCAGCGAGATCGCGCCGCCGTTGACGTTGCAACGGGTGCGATCGAGGCCCAGCTCCTTCTCGCAGCCCAGATACTGGGCCGAGAAGGCCTCGTTGATCTCAACGAGATCGATCTGATCGAGCTTGAGGCCTGCCTTCTCGCAGACCTTGCGGATCGCCGGCACGGGGCCGATGCCCATCTCGGTGGGATCGACACCCACATAAGCCCAGCCGCGCACATGCGCGTAGACATCGAGACCGCCGGCCTTGGCCTGCTCGGCGGTGGTCAGCACCACGCTGGCGGCACCGTCGACGATACCCGAAGCGTTGCCTGCGGTGACCGTGCCATCCTTGCCGAAGGCCGCGCGCAGCTTGGCGAGACCTTCCAGCGTCGTGTCGGGCTTGATGTGGTCATCCGTGGAGACAACCTCATCGCCCTTGCGGCCCTTGACCGTGACCGGAACGATTTCCGCGGCGAAACGGCCGCTCTGCACGGCCTTGGCACCGAGTTGGTGACTGCGAAGCGCATACTCGTCTTGCGCTTCGCGGCTGATGCCCAGACGCTTGGCGACCTTCTCGGCCGTCTGCGCCATGTAGAGTCCGCCGACCGGGTCCATCAGCGAGGCGAACAGCGAGTCGAGGATGGTCTGGTTCTGGCCGAAGCCGACGCCCGAGCGCATGCCGTAGATCACATGCGGAGCCTGGCTCATGTTCTCCATGCCGCCCGCCAGCACGCAGCGCGCCTCGCCCAACGCGATCAGCTGCGCACCCGAGACGATCGACTGCAGGCCCGAGCCGCACAGGCGGTTGACGGTCAGTGCCGGGACGTGCTGCGGAATACCCGCCTTGAGGCCGACGTGGCGCGCGCCGTAGAGCGCGTCGACCGAGGTCTGCAGCGCGTTGCCGATGATCACGTGCTCGATCAGCTCCGGAGCGACTCTGGCCCGCTCCAGCGCGGCCTTCGACGCGATCGCGGCGAGCTCGATCGCCGAGAGGTCCTTGAATTTGCCGTAGCCGGGCGTGCCGACGTATTCGGCCATGGGAGTGCGGGCGCCGCCGACGAGGACGATGTCTTGGGTCATGGTTGCAGGATCAGCTCTCGGTTGTTTCGGAAGGTTTTCGGATCGATCGCTAGCGGCCGGTGAACTTGGCAGGACGCTTCTCGAGGAAGGCGCTCATGCCCTCCTTCATGTCGGCGGTCGTGGAGGCCAGTCCGAACATGTCGGACTCGATGATCTCGCCCTCGGTCTGGCTCATGTTCATGCCGCGGCGGATGGTCTCGAGCGCCAGTCGCACCGCGACCGGACCGCGCGAAAGGATCGTCTGCGCCATCTTGAGCGTGCCCTCGCGCAACTGCTCGGGCGGGAAGAGCCGGTTGACGACGCCCACGCGGTGCGCCTCCTCGGCTCCGTACATGTCACCGGTCAGCACCCACTCGCGCGCCACGCCGGGTCCCGCGATGCGCGCGAGGCGCTGCGTTCCGCCGTAGCCGGGGATGATTCCCAGGCTCACCTCGGGCAGACCCACGCGCGCGGCGCTCGAAGCCGTGCGCAGCGTGCAGGCCAGGGCGAGCTCGAGGCCTCCGCCCAACGCAAAGCCGTTGATCATCGCGATCGAGGGCTTGGTGGCGTTCTCGAGCACGCTGAACACCGTCTGGCCGAAGTAGGCTAGTTGCTTGGCGTCCATCGCGCTCTGCATGGCGTGCAACTCGCCGATGTCGGCACCGGCGACGAAGGCCTGCTTCTCGGCGGGCTTGCCCTCGATCGGTGCGCCCGTGACGACGATCGCGCGGACCCCGGCGTCCGCATCGAGTGCGAGGAAGGCGTGCTTCAGCTCGGTCAGCGTGGCATGGTTGAGCGCGTTCATCACCTTGGGACGGTTGACCGTCACCGTGGCGACGCCGGCTTCGCACTGAACGAGGATGTTGGCGTAGTTCATCGCTGAGTTTTCCTGAGTGCTCACGAAAGCTTGGGCGCCACGTGGATCACGCGCGCCTTCTGGATCGTCTGGGGGGTGCGCGGGCGGTCGCCGGGCATGGTCGGCGTCGTGGCGAGCTTCTCGAGCACCTCGTCGCCGCGCACCAGCTTGCCGAAGCCCGAATACTGCCCGTCGAGGTGCGGGGAGCGCGCGTGCATGACAAAGAACTGGCAGGAAGCCGAGTTGGGATCCGAGCTGCGCGCCATCGAGAGCACGCCGCGCTCGTGCGGACGGCTGTTGAATTCGGCCCTAAGCCTGCGGGGACCGCCGCCGGTTCCCGTTCCGACCGGGCAGCCGCCCTGAATCATGAAGCCGCGGATCACGCGGTGGAAGGTCTTGCCATCGTAGAAGCCCGTGTGAGCCAGATCGAGAAAGTTGCGCACGTGCTCGGGTGCCACATCGGGCCACATCTCGAACTCCATCGCACCCGCATTGGTCTCCAGCACGACACGGTAGCCCGTGAGTTCGGCTTGGGGCATGTGGATGAAATCAATTTCTTCCTTGTCGGTCTTCATATTCAGGATTTCGTCTACTTGGACTGGGGAGAGCGGATCACGATCGCGCGCACGATGCGCTGCGGATCCTTGGGACGCACGGTACCGTCGGGGTTGGTGAAGCCGGGTGCGTTGGCGATGGCATCCAGCGTGGGCATGCCATCGATCAGCTTGCCGAACACCGAGTACTTGCCGTCGAGCGCGGGGCTGACACCCGTCATGATGAAGAACTGCGAGCTCGCCGAGTCCTTGTCCGGTCCGCGCGCCATCGAGAGGATGCCGCGTTCGTGCTTGCGGCCGCTGAACTCCGCCTTGAGGTTGCCGCGCGGGCTCGAGCCCATGCCCCAGCTGTTCTTGTTGTCGCCGCGCGTGTTGGGGCAGCCGCCCTGGATCATGAAGGTCGGCGAAACGCGGTGGAACTGCAGATCGTCGTAGAACTTCGTGTACGACAGATCAAGGAAGTTGCGCACATGGCCCGGCGCGCTATCGGGAAAGAACTCGACGCGCATCGATCCGCGGTTGGTGACCAGCAAGACCTGCCAGCCCGCGAGTTCCGCGTCGCTCAGCTTGAGGAAGTCGAGGCCTGGGGGCGCGGCTTCCATGCAGGCCACGGTCTTTTCCGCGCCGCCCTTGTCGCCGCCCCAGCCCAGCCGGAACTCGCGCGCGTCGGTGAGCTTCGAGGCCGAGAGGATCGGCGCGAGATCCAGCTCCAGCGTCAGCTTGCTGCCGGCCGCCAGACGGACCTTGGCGTTGTCGCGCTTCTCCAGCGGCTGCCCGTTGATCGTGAAGCCCGCCGGCTCCAGCATCCAGCCCGGAATCTCGAGTGCGTTGGGCGTCTCGATGCGGATCGACACCGGATAGTCCACGCCCTTGACGAAGGGCGCGTCCGGAGCTGTCCATTGATACTTCGCTTCCGCAACCGGCTGCGAGCCGGACAACAGCGCCGCGGCGCCGAAAAGCAATGCATGGATCATGTGCGCTTGTCTCCTTCCCACTTGTAGAAGCCTTGACCGGTCTTGCGGCCGAGTTGCTTGGCCGCGACCTTCTGCTCGAGGACCTTCGGAATGATGAAGGCGCTCTCGTTGGGATGGGCCTTGACCCAGCCCTGCAGAATGAACAGCGTCGTGTCGAGGCCGACATAGTCGGTCAGCTCGATTGGCCCCATCGGATAGCCCGTGCCGAGCTTCATCGCGATGTCGATGTCCTCCGCGCTGGCATCGCCGCGCTCGAGCATCAGCAGCGCCTGGCTCATGTAGGGAACCAGCAGGCGGTTGACCACGAAGCCCGGCGTGTCCTTGCAGGCGATCGCGGTCTTGCCGCAGGCCACACCGAAGGCGCGCGCGGCCTCGAAGACGCCGGCATCGGTCTTGTCGGTGCGCACCACCTCCACGAGCTTCATCAGCTGCACGGGGTTGAAGAAGTGCAGGCCCACGAAGCGCGCGGGGCGGCCCGAAGCCTCCGCCATCGCTCCAATCGGGAAGCTCGAGGTGTTGGACGCGAAGATCGTGTCGGCCTTGCACAGCTTGCCGAGCTCGGCGAACAGCGCCTTCTTGATGTCGAGGTTCTCGACGATCGCCTCGACGACGAGGTCGCAGTCGGCCAGCGCCTGCTTGTCGAGGCTGCCGCTGATACGCGCGCGCACGCCCGCTGCATCGAAGCTAGCGCCCTTCTCCTTGGCCTTCTCGGCGAGCTTCGCCAGCGACTTGTCGATGCGCGCGAGGCCCGCGTCGAGCGCCTTCTGCTCCGCTTCGTAGACCACCACCGTGCAGCCGCCCTGCGCGGCGACCTGCGCGATGCCGTGGCCCATCAGGCCACAACCGACCACTCCGACCTTCTGGATCTTCATGTGCTTGCTTTCGAAAAGGGGTTGCTGACTGTGATCACTGTCAGGGGCGCGAGCGGTGAAAAGCCACCGCCAGCCCCTGGCCGCCGCTGATGCACAGCGTGGCGAGTCCGTTGGATGCGTTGCGCCGCTTCAGCTCCGCGAGCAGCGTCACGACAATGCGCGCGCCCGTGCAGCCGATGGGGTGTCCCAGCGCGATCGAGCCGCCATTGACATTGAGGCGCTCGGGATCGATTGCGAGCTCGCGATCGCAGGCGATCACCTGCGCGGCGAAGGCCTCGTTGAGCTCGACGAGGTCGTAGTCCTGAATCGCGAGGCCGTTTTGCGACTTGAGCTTGGCGAAGGCGGGCACGGGACCGATGCCCATGATCTTCGGATCGACGCCGGCCTGCGCGCTCATCCCCAGCCAGGCCAAGGGCTCCAAACCCAGAGCCTGCGCTTTGGCTTCTGACATCATCAGCAGCGCGGCTGCGCCATCCGTGATGCCCGAAGAGTTGCCCGCCGTCACCGTGCCGCGCTTGGGATCGAAGACCGGCGGGAGCTTCGCGAGGCTCTCCATGGTCGTGTCGGCGCGGGCGTGCTCGTCGGTGGCGAAGGCAACGCTGCCCTTCTTCGTCACCAGCTCGATCGGCGCAAGCTCATCGGCAAAGCGCCCCGCCGCCTGTGCGGCCGCGGCCTTCTGCTGGCTCGCGAGCGCGAAGCGATCCTGCTCCGCGCGGCTGATGCCCAGATCCTGCGCCAGCTTCTCGGCCGTCTCGCCCATGCGCATGCCGGCCAGCGGGCAGTCAAATCCGTCTTTGTACATCGCGTCGATGACCTCGAAGGAACCGAGGCGATATCCGGTCCGGTACCGGGGCAGGTAGAACGGCAGGCCGCTCATGCTCTCCGTGCCGCCCGCGACCACGATCTCGGCCGTTCCGTTGCGGATCGAGTCGGCCGCCAGCAGGATCGCCTTGAGGCCCGAGCCACAGGCCAGGTTGGCCGTCCACGCGTTGGCGCTCTGGGGAATGCCGGCGCGCACGCTGATCTGACGGGCCACATTGGGACCCGAGCCCGCCTGACGGCCGCAGCCGAAAATCAGTTCGCCGACCTGAGCCGGGTCGAGCTGCGCCTGCGCCAGCAGCGCGCGCACCACCGCCTGGCCCAGATCGGCGGCCGTTTGGTCGGCCAGCGTGCCGAGATACTTCCCGATCGGCGTCCGCAGCGCGTGCGTGATGACGATCGAAAAGGCTCCGGTGGGGGCGGGTGCGCGGCGGATGGTCATGGGTTCCCCCTCACCCGCGGAAAGCGGCCGCAGGAGATGAGTTTTGGGCCAGCAGGATAGGTAGACGGGCGGATCGGCGCAAGCAGAAGGCGACTTCCCACGGCCGACCCTCCGCGGGCGCCTGCGGCCCCCCGCCCAAGCACCCGCAGCCCCTCTGGAAGCGCACGCAAAGGGCTCTCTGCGGCAGCCGTTTGCGGTCGCAATCGGCCGCGCAGCCAGCCCCCCTTGCCCTCGGCGAAAAAGCCCCGGCCCCGCGATTCCCTGCCGGGCTCGTGCATGCCCGACAGCGCCGGCGCGGCAGCTTCCGGGGGCCGGCCGCGCCCGCCGAGTCGAGTTCGATCCCCTCCGGCACTCGCTTGGAGCAGTGGGCACGGCCCGCTCCCAATCGATCCTAGAGGAAGGAAGCACCTTGGGATATCGCCACGAAAGGGAGCTTGTCACTGGCAGAAAAGGGCCGGGAGTGGGAGCATGCTTCCTGTGCTGACTTGGTTTGCTTCTCAAGTTCCCAAACGGAAACAGCCATGCACCAAAAGCTCCTCCCTATCCCATTCTGCGCCGTTCTGGCGACCTTCATCGCTCCTGCCGCAACTTCGACAGTCGTCCCTCAAGCCGGACCGCCAACGACTGGGAACGAATGCGAGTGCGTTGCGGACTCTCAAGAACACAATTGGAACTGCGCTGATCAGGCTTACGCACACGTAGATTTCGAAGCTCTCGCCCATGGCACCTGCAGCTCCCTTTGGGACTTGTGCCTGGATGCCGATCCCTGCCGCTGGAAGTTTACGATCGAGTACAAGTCGACGAACCCAAACGCGCATCTCAGGGTCTGGCGGAATCCCGGGACCACGCCGGAAAGCAATCAGCCTCTCTGCCGAGCTCTGGGCTATCTGGAAATCGGTCCGCTTTACCAGACACTCGATTGCGACCAAGGCTCTGTGGTCACCCTGACCAGCGGTGACAACGTCTGTGTGGAAGCCATGTTTGCCTGCTGGCCTTGCCCTGCGTCCAACGACTGAGCGGATGAGGAACACAGCATGAAACTCCACGTCGCGCTGCTCCTGATGATCTCTGCCGGCGCTATCGGTTATGGGATCGCTCGCGCATCCCACGAACCCCCGTCCCACGAGCCCCCGTCCCACGAACCCTCCACAACGCCGACGCCTCAGGCGCAGGACCATCCCACTCCGCCGTTGGAGCGCCCCGAGGAAACAGCTTCCGTGCGGGAAGCGCTGCCCGCACCTCCTGCCGTGGAAGCTCCCGCTGCGCCTCCTCCGCAGAGGCCATACGAACCCAAGGTCCCCGCCGACAATTTTTTCGGCGGTGGCCATCCGCTTCCAGCGGTCGGCGAGTTTCTGAATAGCTCCCGGTACAACCCCGAGGGACTCCGACTCTCCCGTCCCCATCGCGAAGAACTGAAGCAGATCATCGAGAAGGCAACCAACGAGTACCTCGCGCTGCAATCGGATCTCTGGGAGCAAGGTGGTGCGCATGCCAAGGCCGTCATCAGGGCCGGCGGCGGCGTGCCGGTCCAACCGGGCGTGGCTTCCAGTCCGCCCGAGAAGGGGATGCGCTCGACCTCGATTTGGGAAAACGGAGTCGGTAGGGTACTCTACTGGCGCACTCAGGATGTCCCCGAACTCGCGGCGCTCCAAAAGGAAAGCGAACTCGTCCTCCAGCAGGCGAAAGCACAGATCGCCGAGTTCATCGCCACCCACGGCATCCCGCGCTGACACCACCCACGGGCGAGCACCGTCCGCGGCTCAACCCCGCGGACGGTCCTTGCCCTCCGGGGTGAGTCCGGCCCGCTCCACGGCCGGTGCTCCGAGTTCTGGGTGCGGATCTCCCTTGCTTGCGGCGGGGGGCCGCCGCCGGGCGGGAGGCACCCCCTACTTTCTCTGCCGCTTCATGCGATACTGAGGGCCTCCGCCCTTCCATCCGCGCGAAAGGGTGTCTAGAGATCCCCCCCATGAGCGAAACCGCAAGTTCAGGCTCCCCCGCCGCCCTCCGTCTGGCCTCAGGCCCCGCGGAGCCGCACCTTGCCCGGTTGGCCGAGTTCCTCGGCGACGAATCGCCGGTGGTGTGGCGCGAGATCCGGCGCCAGTTCCGAGCGGCCGGCAAGTCCGCCCGGCCCGTGTTGCGCCAGGCGAGCTTCAGTCCCGAGCCGCGAGCTCGAATGCGCGCCCGCCACCTGCTCGCGGAGCAGGATCGGCAGCGGGCTTGGCGCCGGCTGGTCCGCTACTGCACGCGCTCGACGCTCGAACTCGAACCGGCCCTGTTCCTGCTCTCCGGGTGGATGGACCCCGATTTCGATGCACTCCGCGCCCGCAATGAACTCGACCGGCTGGGGGCGCGCGTCTCGGTCCAGATCGAGGCGCGCACCGATGATTTGCGCCGCGCGGGCTCGCTGTGCGATGTGCTTGGGCGCGAGGAAGGCTACGGCGGGAGCATCGGCGACTTCGACCAGCCCGAAAACGTGCTACTGCACCGCGCGCTGCAGAAAAAGGGCGGCATGCCGCTGACCCTGTGCGCGCTCTACCGTTTCGTAGCCAAGCGGGCGGGCGTCAGCATCGCGGTGCTGCCGATCCCCGGTCACGTGATGCTGCGCGTGCCGATCAACGGGCGCACCCTGATCTGCGACGCCTACGACCGCGGTCGGCTGCGCTCGGAGCGCGAGTGCAAGGCCCAATTGAGCCGTGCTGGACTCAAGCCGCAGAGCGTCTGGTTTCAGGAGGCTTCCGACCGCACACTGCTGCGCCGCCAGATGCTGAACCTGAGCCGCGCGCTCGAAGGCGCGGGCCGCCAGGCCGAGTCCCGGCAGGCCCGCTATCTGGTGGATCTGCTCGACCGCTCCTTCACCCGACGCTGAAAGACACTCCATGACCGGTTCCGAAGGCGAAGGCGCGTTGGTTCCCCTGCGCGAGGGGCTCGCCCCGCTGTTTCCGCTGACCCATTTCTTCCTCTACCCCGGCTCGCTCGTGCCGCTGCACATCTTCGAGCCGCGCTACCGCCAATTGGTCACCGATCTGCTCGACGGCAGCGGGCGGCTGGTCATGGGCACGGTGCCCGACGAGCATCGGCTCGAATTGCCCGACTCTCCGCCGATCTACCCCATCGCCGGTCTGGGCGAGATCGCACGCCACGAGAAGCTGCCCGATGGGCGCTTCCTGATCTGGGTTTTCGGCCTGGCGCGCGTGCGGGTGCGCGAGGTCGAGAGCGAGCAACCCTACCGCCGCGTGGGTTTCCTGCCGCTGCAGGAGATCCCGGTGCTGCACTGGCGCCGGCCGGAGCTGCAGCAGCAGCTCGAAACCGCCGTCAAGGAGCGCTGCAAGGACATCCCCGAGCTGCCCGAGGAACTGGCGATCAACTGCCTCACCGACATCCTGACCCAGCGTCTGCAGCTCACGAGCGCCGATACCATGCGGCTTTACGCCGAGCCGGACGTGGAAAAGCGCGCGCTCGCCGCGCTGGAACTGCACGCCAAACTCGGAACCTGAATCCCAAACCCCATACCGCCAACCATGAAGAACAATCTGCAACGGCAATGGAGGCGCGAAGTGCGCACTCCCCACTCGGAGCGCTACACGGTCACGCTCGGCGACAAGCCGCTGGCTTTCGTCGACGTGCACCTGTTCGCGGACGGGACGCTGGAGGGCACGCTGATCCTGCTCGAGGACTCGGGCGTGAGCGAAAAGGACGTCTCGGTGCTGCTGCGCGAACTCGAGGAGAACTACCTGCCGGGCGTGACGCTGGGTGAGGGCACGTTGGTCTACGCCGTGGTCAGCGGACGACTGCTGGGCAGCTACGAGTCGATGCCCACCGGCTACGCGGCGATGGAATAGCGCGCGCCTGCGCGCCCCCGTCGGCGACTTCGGCTACTGCTGCTCACTCCAGCGTCGCGATCACCGGCGCGTGGTCGCTGGGTTTTTCACCCTCGCGCGCCGAGAGGTCGATCTCGACCTTGGCGCAGGCTTTGAGCGCCGGCTCGCTCATCAGCAGATGATCGATGCGCAGGCCTTGGCCGCGTCGGAAGCCGTTGGTGCGAAAATCCCACCAGGTGTAGTGCCCGCCATCCTTGTGAAACTTGCGGAAGGCGTCGTGAAAGCCCAGTGAGGTGAGCTCCTCCAGCGCATGGCGCTCGGGCGTCGAGCACAGGATCTTCTCGTGCCAAGCCTGCGGATCGTGCACATCGCGGTCGTCGAAGGTGATGTTGAAATCGCCGGCGAGCACGATCTTCTCGCGAAAATCGTAGTGCTTGGCGATCCAGCCGCGCAGTTCCGAGAGAAATGCCAGCTTGTCGAAGTAGCGCGGCGCACCGACTTCCTGACCGTTGATCACGTACACATTGATCAGCAGCAGGTCCTCCACCGTGGCCGCGATCACCCGCCGCTCCTCGTCGGGGCTGTCCCCGCCCTGAATTCCGCGCCGCACGTCCTCGATGCGTTTGCGGGCAAGGATTGCGACGCCATTGTAGGTCTTCTGCCCGAAGTGGACGCATTGGTAGCCGGCGTCCTGGATCGGCTCCCAGGGAAAGGCCTCATCAAGGCACTTGGTCTCCTGCAGCAGGACGACCTCGGGCTTGCGCCGCTCCAGCCAGTCCAGAAGACGGGGCAGGCGGGCGCGGACGGAATTGACGTTCCAGGTGGCGACTTGCATGTGGGATTGGCTCTTGCGGCGTACAGCCCGTATCCTAGACGGATCCAAGTACCAAGAGTGGGTGCACCCTTTCGGCACCCCGCACCGACAGCAAGGAAAACGTTGAAGAAGTCTTTCTCCCGCCGCCGAGGTGGCGGCCGCTCGGGTGGCAAGAGCCATCCGGGCCCCCGATCCGGTTCCGGCGGCGCCAGCAGCTCGAGCGCGGCCCCGCTGCAGCCGACGGCAGAACCCCCCGATATCCAGAGCTTCCGGGAGTGGAAGCTCGAGCCCATGGTCCTCGGCGCCATCGAGGCGCTGGGCATCCAGACCCCCACCCCGATCCAGCGTCTGGCCATCGGTCCGGTGCTCGAGGGCCGCGATGTGATCGCCAAGGCCGAAACCGGGACCGGCAAGACGCTGGCCTTCGGCGCGCCGATGATCTCCAAGGTCGACCCCACCCGAGCCTCGGTGCTCGGGCTGGTGCTGACGCCGACGCGCGAGCTTGCCGAACAGGTCGCCAACGTGCTGCGCTCGATTGGCGAGCCGCGCGGACTCAAGATCGCGCTGGTGGTCGGCGGCGAGCCGATGGACGGCCAGGTGCGCGCGCTCCAGGCCGGTGCCCAGGTCGTCGTCGGAACTCCCGGCCGCGTGCTCGATCTGTACCGCCAGAAGTTCCTCAACTTCCCGTGGACTGAGTTCGCGGTGCTCGACGAGGCCGACGAGATGCTCGAGATCGGGTTTCTCGACGATGTCGAGAAGATCCTCTCCTTCATCCCCGAGGAGCGGCAGACGCTCCTGTTTTCGGCCACCTTCCCGCCGGCATTGCTGGCGCTGGCGCGCAAGCACACGCGCAATCCCATCGAGGTCGCGACCGCCAGCGGCGTCAAGACCGTCGACAATATCCAGCAGAGCTTCATCCACGTCGAAGAGCGCGACAAGCCGCTGGCACTGATCCGGCTGATCGAGCAGACCGACCCCAAGGATGTGATGCTGGTGTTCTGCGATCGGCGCGAAGACGTCGACCAGCTGATGCGCCGCCTGGAACGCCTGCCCGTGCCGATCAAGGCGCTGCACGGCGGCTACGATCAGGCTGCGCGCTTCCGCGTGATGAGCGCCTTCCGCACCGGCGAGGTCAAGGCGCTCGTCGCCACGGACGTGGCCTCGCGCGGATTGGACGTGAAGCACGTCACGCACGTCATCAATTACGACGTGCCGCGCGACATCACCGACTACACCCACCGCATCGGCCGCACGGGCCGTGCGGGACGTCAGGGCAAGGCCGTGACCTTCGTCTCGCACGAGGATCAGCGCCGCTGGAGGCCGCTGATCCAGGCCGCGACCTGGACGATCGCCGAAGAGCCGCAGCCAAGTCCGACCCATGCCCGCCGCGCTCCCCCGCGGCGCGAGCGCGAAGAAGCAGCGGCACCTCACCGCGAAGCGGCACCTCACCGCGAAGCGGCACCTCACCGCGAAGCGGCACCCCACCGCGACGCGGCACCTCACCGCGAAGAGCCGCGGCGCGAAGCTCTCCGCCGCGAAGCGGCACCGCGCCGGGAAGCTCGGCGGCGTGAGCAGGCCCACCGCGAAGCGGCACCTCACCGCGAAGCGGCACCTCACCGCGAAGCGGCACCTCACCGCGAAGCGGCACCTCACCGCGAAGCGGCACCTCACCGCGAA
>Ga0208361_1000141_pt1 | contig 26054 bp, 24 predicted proteins | sample LakMenEpi05Aug10_FD_150670 | JGI IMG/M metagenome (GOLD analysis project Ga0208361, IMG submission 150670) | Freshwater microbial communities from Lake Mendota, WI - 05AUG2010 deep hole epilimnion (SPAdes) | ecosystem: Environmental > Aquatic > Freshwater > Lake > Epilimnion/Euphotic zone ... | reverse complement strand
CCGCCGCCACCACCACCGCCCTCACGGGGGGTGGCCTTGTTGACGCGGATCATGCGACCCATCCACTCCACGTTCTGGAGGTCGTCGATGGCTTTCTGCTCATCGGCGTCGTTGGCCATCTCCACGAAGGCGAAGCCGCGCTTGCGACCGGTCTCCCGGTCGAGGGGCAGGCTGCACTTGGAGACTTCGCCGTACTGGCTGAAGAGATCGAGCAAATCCTCCTGTTCGGCCTGGAACGAGAGGTTGCCTACGTAAATGGTCATTCCTTCAACGGAACCTGGTAACTGATTCGTGGATGCTGCGGTTCCGGTTGGAGCCAGTAAGCCCTGGAATCAGCCAGCACACTACAGCGTGGAGGTGCCCAGCTTTGCTGCTGCAGCGTGGTTGCGGCGAGGGCTGGCGCCGGCGCGTGAAGACCTTTGAAGCAAGGCGGAAGGGAAGCGGAAGAAACCCTCCGCTCCCCACGTCCTGCCTCATTGTCAGCAAATCAACACCCGTTACCGAGGTCACCCGATGACGGCACCCGTTCCCTGGAGCCTGGCCTGGAGCGACGACGGAGAGCTTGCGGCGCAGGATCAGTTCGATCTGCTGCAGAGCCTGGTGTCCTGTGAGTGTGAAAGCGTCCAGCCCGGCCTGGTGGTGGCCATCGAGAAGCTCACGCTGGAGCAGTTCAGCCTGCTGTCGTCAGACAGCTTCACTGGCAGCTTCAGTGACAGCTTCACCGAGGGCCTGACCGGGCTGTGCGCCTGATTCAGGCGCGCACGCGGCTGATCTGAAGTTCGCGATTCATGACCTTCAGGCGGCGCAGCCCCTGGAACACCTCGTCGGGCATGCCCGCGGGCAGATCCACGAAGCTGTGGGCGTCGAAGATCTGAATGCGGCCGATGCTGCGACCGTTCAGGCCGGCTTCGTTGGCGATCGCGCCGACGATGTTGCCCGGCTTGACCCGGTCGCGCCAGCCCACCTCGATGCGGTAGCGATCCATGTTGGCTTCCGGCGGGCCGGCCTCGTCGCGCGGGCCGCGGCGGGCGGCTCCGCCCTGGCGGTCGCCGCGCTCGGCGAAGCGATCGCGTTGCTCGCCGCGGCGGCCGTCGCGGGCACCCGGCTGCTGGCGCAGCCAGCTTTCATCGCCATGCACCAGCAGCGGCTGATCGCCCACCGCCAGATGCAGGGCGGCCAGGGCCAGCTGGTCGCCGCTGACTCCGGCCTCCTGGCCCACCCGCTGCAGCATCTCGGAGAGCAGGGCCCGCTCTTCGGCACGTTGCTTGTTGGCGCCGGCGTTCAGGCTGTCGCCGGTGCCGGCATGGTCCGCCTCGAGGGCGGCGGTGAGCCGCTGACGCAGACGGTCGAGCCGGTTCTGGTTGATGGTGGCGTTGCTGGGGATCTCCATCGCTTCGATGGGGCGGCCCACGGCCCGCTCCAGCCCGCCCAGGAAGCGGCGCTCCCGCGGGGTGATGAACAGGATCGCGTCGCCCGTGCGACCGGCCCGGCCGGTGCGGCCGATGCGGTGCACGTAGGCCTCGGAGTCGAAGGGGATGTCGTAATTCACCACCAGGGTGATGCGGTCGACATCCAGGCCGCGGGCGGCCACATCGGTTGCGACCAGCACGTCCACAGCGCCGCTCTTGAGGCGCTCGATCGTGCGCTCGCGCTGGTTCTGAGCCACGTCGCCGTTCAGCACAGCCACGTCGTAACCCTTGGCCTCCAGGGCTTCGGCCACCGTGACGGTGATCGCCTTGGTGCGGGCGAAGATGATCACCCCCTCCTTGGTTTCGGCCTCAAGCACGCGGCTGAGGGCCTCGAGCTTCTGCGGACCGTTGACGGTGATGTAGCGCTGACGGATGCGGCTCGAATCCGAGCCCTTCGTCTTGATGGTGATCTCGGCCGGATCGTTGAGGTACTGGTGCGAGATGCGGCGGATCTCGGCCGGCATGGTGGCCGAGAACAGCACCACCTGGCGCTTCTCAGGCAGCTGGCCGAGCACCCATTCGACGTCGTCGATGAAGCCCATGCGCAGCATCTCGTCGGCCTCATCCAGCACCAGGCTGCGCAGCCCGGAGAGGTCGAGGGTGCCCTGGCGCATGTGGTCCATCACCCGGCCAGGGGTACCCACCACGATCTGAACGCCGCGCTTGAGGCGGGCGATCTGGTCGCGGAAGTCGGCACCGCCGTAGACGGGCAGCACCCGCAGCTGCGGCATCTTCGCCGCATAGCTGTTGAACGAATCGGCCACCTGAATGGCCAGTTCACGCGTGGGGGTGAGCACCAGCACCTGGGGCGTGCGCTGGGTTGGGTCGAGGCCCGCCAGCAGGGGCAGGGCGAAGGCGGCTGTCTTGCCGGTGCCGGTCTGGGCCTGACCTACCAGGTCGCGGCCCAGCATCAGCTCGGGGATGGCGGCTTTCTGAATCGGTGAGGGCTCGCTGTAGCCGATCGCTTCCAGCGCTTCGAGAAGTTCCGGGGCGAAACCGAATGCAGCGAAGCCGTTGTCGGTGTCGATCGGGCCGATCAGGGTCGTGCTGATGTCCTCGGAAGCGCTGCTGGCCGCGTCGGAATTGAGAGTGCTGTCAAGGGCGGTGAGATCAACGGCGCAGGCCTCAGCCGCGCAAAGATCCACAGAGCCGTTGATGCTCTCCAAGGGGGTATGGGTCACAGAAGGGGCCTGAGCCTGGGAATTCCTTCGTCGTCAGGCCGGCAGACACCCGTTGAATAACTGCCTTGCCCTTCACAAAGGGTGAGATGAAAGTTTAACACCGGCAACGTCCTGACCCTCTGCAGTCGTGGTGCTGTGCGCCAGCGAGCCTTGAGTGATCTGCCTAACCGGCAGTAGCGGCGCGCTGGTAGTCATCCTCCAGCCGTTCAATGTCGTCCTCGCTGAGCAGGCTGCCGCGTTGCACTTCCACGATCAGCAGGTCGTCACTGCCGGCGCTGGCCCGGTGAATGGCGCCGCAGGGCACCAGCAGCGTGGTGCCCGGGGTGGCGGAGAGGCGCTCGCCCGCGCATTCCAGTTCACCGCTGCCGGACACCACCACCCAGTGCTCGAGGCGATGCAGATGGCGTTGCAGGCTGATGCGCTGGCCGCGGCGGATGCACAGGCGCTTCACCAGATAGCCCTCTCCGGAACCGAGGGTTTCGAACCACCCCCAGGGACGTTCGACCACGGGGCCGTGCTTCCTGCTCCCAGCGACCCTAGGGAGCCGGGGCGGCTCCGGCGAGCGCTGAGGCGGGATCGCTCACGGGGATCGGCAGAACCAGGTGGGCCTGCCGCCGGGCGCGGGTGAGGCCGGTGTAGAGCAGGCGGGCATCGACGCGCCGGCTGGGGGGCAGCAGCAGCAGCACCTCGCCGTACTGGCTTCCCTGGGCTTTGTGCACCGTCAGCGCCAGGGCGGGTTCCGCCGGCCCGAGTCGGGCCGGATGCAGCAGGCGTTCGCCGGGGAACAGCACCAGCCGCTCCGCCGACCCTGGCGTGGGGCGCTCCACCAGCACGCCGATGTCGCCGTTGGCCAGACCCTGCTCCGGCAGGTTGCGGCGGTTGAGCACGGGCGTGCCCAGCGGCCAGCCCTGCAGAGGGCCACGGGCTGCATCCCCGAGCAGAACTCGCTGGACACCCTCCACACCCCAGGGGCCCTGGCGGACCGGACTGAGCAGGATCAGCTGCTCCAGAGCTGCCAGCAGCGCCGCCGCTGTGGTGGCAATCGACTCGTCCGGCCCGACCCGGCCAACGGCCTCCGCCAGCAGGGCCAGATGCTGCTGGTGCTGGCGCAGGCGCTGCAGGGCGCTGGCGGGTGGCGCGGCGGCGGGCGCCTCCTGCCAGCGGAGATTGCCGTTGGCCGCCAGCCCCTGCAGCTGCGGGCGCAGCTCCGCCAGCAGAGCTGGGCCCTGGCCCGTTGCCTCCCGCAGCAAACCGGCCAGCTCGGCGATGGCACCGTCGTTGCGGTAGGTGGTGAGCAGCTGCACCGCCGCTGGCCCGAGCGCCTGCAGTGCCTCCGGTCGAGAGAGTTCCAGCAGCACCGCGCCCGGGCCCACCGGTGGCAGCTGGCCGGGGTCGCCCACCAGCAGCAGCCGGGCTGCATCGGGAAGGGCCGCCAGCAGGGCCTCCATCAAGGGCAGGTCCACCATCGACACCTCATCCACCACCAGCAGATCCAGGGTCAGCGGCCGGTCGCGGCTGCGCCGGAAGCTCTCGCCGCGGGCCTCCAGCAGCCGGTGCAGGGTGCTGCAGGGCAGCTCCTGCAGGGCTGCGGCCAGCTCGGGTTCCAGGGCGGCGGCGCCGCTGGCAACCGCGGCACCAAGGCGGGCGGCCGCTTTGCCGGTGGGGGCGGCCAGATGCAGGCGCAGGTTGGGCTGCAGCCGCAGGGCCGCAGCAAGCATCTGCACCACGGTGGAGGTCTTGCCGGTGCCCGGCCCGCCGCTGAGCAGCACCAGCCGCCGGCTGAGCAGGGCCTGCACCGCCTCGCACTGTTGCGGATCAAGGCCGGCGGCGGCGGCCCGGCGGCGGGCTTCGATCCCCTGGGCGGGGTCTGCGGATCCCGGCAGCGGAGCCTGCCCCAGGCTGATCAGGCTCTGGCGGCACCGCTGCAGTTGCTCATGCCAGCGACGCCAGCGGAGCCAGCGCCCATCGCGCACCACCGGCGCCTCGGCCCAGGGCCCGGGCTGGTCCTGGGCATCCAACAGCCAACCGCAGGCCTGCAAGGCCTTCAGATGGGCTGCCGGCCAGTCCAGGTGCGCAGCGGCTTCGCCCGTTCCATCGGCATCCGGGCCGATCCCCTCCGGCGCCGGAGCTTCCAGATCCAGGGCCAGCTCGCCCCGCTCCAGGGCCAACGCCAGGGCCGTGATCACCTGACGCAGGGCCGTGCTGTCGGCCGTGTCTGCGGTTGCTTCAGTGGCTGTTTCGGTGGCTGTTTCAGAGGCTGGCGAGGCGTTGCTCGACCTGCTGGCAGGCAGCAGGCGCGTGAGGCTCTCCAGCAGTGCCGAGGCGATGGTGCTCACGGTTGCCCCTCCCGCAGCAGGGCATCGAGCTCCAGCAGGCGCGGCAATGGCGGGCGCTCCACCAGCACGCCCGGCACGGCGCCCACCTTGACACCAGCTTGCGTTGGCGTCGGGCTGGCAGGGCTGGCGGGCACACCACGCAGGAAGACGTAGGCGTAGCCGCCCAGATGCTGCTCGGGGGTGTAGCCCGGCAGGCGCCAGCGCAGGTAGCGATGCAGGGCCACCAGGTAGAGGTGCGCCTGCAAGGGGTAGTGATTGCTCGCCATCAGGCTCTCCATCGCCTCCTGGGAGTAGTCGTGTGGGCCGCAGCTGATCACGGCACCGCGGCTATCACGGCGGCCGATCCAGTTGCTTTTCCAGTCCGCCACCCACCAACGCTCGCCGCAGCGGAACACCAGATCGATCGAGCCGGTGAGGAAGCCGCGACTGGCGACGCTGAGCCCCTGCAGCTGGCGTGCGTAGGCATCGCCGAACCGTCCGCCGGCCTGGCGGCCGAAGACAGCCGCCAGGCCGCTGCTGCGCACCAGGCGGTCTCCCGGCACCGCCAGGGGGAGATCGAAGTTCATCTCGTTGAGCCAGCTGGCCGGCGACAGGTCCGCCAGTCGGAACCCCCCGAGCTCGCCCCCCAGGGGGCAGAGCACCAGCTGTTGCAGGCCTTTGATCACGCTGTCCGCCAGCTCCGCCGCTAGCCCGGCCCGCTCCAGCTCCCGCTGCACCACCTGCCGGCAGCCGTCCTGATCGCCTGTGGCCAGGGCCGGGTAGTCGATCTGCTCCAGCATGCGATGCAGTGCATCACCCGGTCCGGCACCGCGCGGGAAGTGGGCCAGGGGGCCGAGGCTGGCGTGCTGCTCGAACGCGGCGGTGCGGGCGATGTCGTTGCTGTCGTTGTCGTTGTCGGTGTCGGTGTTGCTGTCGCCATCGCGGCTGAGGGCGTCGCTGTCGCGGCCCTCCTCGCTCAGCTCCGGTGGCAGCGCGGCGCCGCCGTGGGTCCAGGCCGAGTAGCTGGCCCGGCCCCAGCGGCTGTCGAGGCTGCGCTGCGGAACGGGCCCCAGCGCAAGCTCCCCCTCGGGAGGACCAGGCCGCCAGCGCCGCTCCGCAGGGGGCAGGTCGGCCGTGTTGAGCTGCTGCAGCGGCAGCGATCGCGGCGGGCCGTCGCCGTTCTCCAGCAGCCAGGGGCTGAGGGGGTTGCCGGCCTCGGCCCGCTCGGGTCCGGGCCAGCCCAGCACGAGCAGGTGGCGGGCGCGGGTGCAGGCCACATAGGCCAGCCGCTCCACTTCCTGGAGGGCGGCCTGCTGGTCGTGAAGGGCGGCGGCCCGGCCGGACCCCCAGTGGGGGTTCAGGTGCAGATCGAAACGGGGGCGGTCGCTGCCCGGCGGTCGCCAGCGCCGGCCCGCTGCCTTGCTGCCGGCCCGCGGTGCCGGCGGTCCTTTCCAGAGGTAGGGGCAGATCACCACGGGAAACTCCAGGCCCTTGCTGCGGTGCACCGTCACCACCGCGATCGCCGATTCGGCGGCATCACTGCGGCAGAGGTGTTCCTCGGGGATCTGCCGCTCCTCCTGCAAGCGCAGGTTGCGCAGCCAGTCGGCCGCGGCCGCCGCCTGCAGCCCCTGGCGGTGCATCTGCTCCTGCACCAGCTCGGCCGCCTGCTGCAGATCCCCCAGAGCTCTGCCGCGCAGGGCCAGACGGGCCAGGCAGCCGCCGCCGAGCAGCTGCCCCAGCACGGCCGTGATCCCCTGGCGCGGCAGCAGCTCCGCCAGGCGGCTGAGGGTGTCCGCCAGCGCATCCCACTCCTGTGGCTCGGTGGCCGCGAGCTGGGAGGCCGTCCAGCCCAGCAGGCTGGACGCCGCCAGAAGTCGCAGTCGGCCCGGATCACCGGGAGCGGCCAGGGCATCGAGCAACCGCTGCAGGGCCAGGGCTCCCTCGCTGGCAAACACGTCGGCGTTGCTCACCAGCCGGCTGGGCAGGCCGCGCCGCTCCAACGCCACCCGCACCGCCTCGGCCTGATTGTGGCGGCTCACCAGCAGGCAGATGTCGCCGGGCGTCAGCCGGCGGCGCTGTGCCGTGCCTTCGCCCTGCTCGAGTTCCAGATTGCGCTCCAGCAGCCCCTGGCAGAGGGCGGCCACCTGGGCCTCCAGCTGATCGGGCTCGATCGGCAGCAGCTGCAACGGCTGTTCCCCCTCGTTCAGCAGCAGCTGTTCGCCGCGGGCCCGGCAGAGCACGGGCGGCACCTCCAGCTGCGAGCGCACCAGACCCGGCTCCATCAGGGCGTTGAGGCCGGCGATCAGCCCCTCGCTGGAGCGGCGGTTCTCCATCAGGCCCTCGCGCTGATCCGCCTGATCCGCCGCCAGCCGGTAGGTGGCCAGCTCACCACCGCGGAAGCGATAGATCGCCTGCTTGGGATCGCCCACCATCACCAGCAGGTGGCGCGCCGGCTCGCCGGTGAAGGCGGTCTGCAGGATGCGCCACTGGATCGGATCGGTGTCCTGGAATTCATCGATCAGGGCGGCCCGATAGCGGCACGCCACCGCCGCCAGCAGCGGAGTGGGACGTGGCGGAGCGCCGCCGCTGTCGCCGGGGTCCAGCTGCTCCAGCAGCTGGCCGTAGCTCATCTCGCCGCTGCGCTCGCGCCGGCGGGCCAGCTCGGCCCGGCCCCAGTGGCCGAAGTGCAGCAGCACCAGCTCGGCGGTCCCATCCACCAGGGCAGCCACCGCTTCAAGCAGGGCGGCCTGCGGCAGCCGGTGGCCTTCGCCGTCAAGCGTTGCCACGACCTTTGCGGCGGGACCCGGATGGAAGTAGGTGCGCAGCTCCGGCAGGGTCAGCAGCGCCTCGTAGCTGGGCGTTCCGTCGAGACCGTCGAGCCAGGCCTGAACCCGTTCGAGCTTGTCGGCTTTGGCCTTGAGCCGGAAGGGCTTGTAGTCGAGCCCCTCCGCCTTGGCGCTGCGGGCCAGGGCGGCGAAGCTCTCCTCCAGAGCCGCGCTGTCGGCCGCCCAGAGCTGCGTGAAGCGCTGCCAGTTCCCCTGCCAGAGCTCCTGCAGCTGGGGGGCCAGTGCGTGCTCGGCCCTGATGGCTGGCGGCAGGGGGTCGAGCTCCAGGGCGGGGTCGCCGTCCAGATCCCGCAGCAGCCGGGCCAGCCGTTCCTGGTCGATCTGCCGCTTGAGCAGGCCCGCCAGCTGGCCGAGGGGCAGCGGCAGCACCTGCTGTTGCCAGTAGTCCTGCACGATCTGCTCGCGCCGTTCGGCTGCCCTGTTCTCCAGCCCCACGGCGGGGCCCAGCCCGGCCTCGAGGGCCTGGCGCTGCAGGGTGCGGCGGCAGAAGCCGTGGATGGTGGTGATGTCGGCCCGCTCCAGTTGCTCGAGGGCCAGGAGCAGTCGCCCGCGCAGGGTCGCGGACGGGACGGTGCCCTGGGCCGTCAACCAGTCCGCCAGAGGCTGGTCCGGCTGCCGGGTCGGTTCCGTGGCGGCGGCGGCGCACTCCAGCAGGTTGAGGGCCTCCTGGAGGCGGCGTGCGATCCGGTCCCGCAGCTCGGCGGCGGCGGCATCGGTGAAGGTCACCACCAGCAGCTGCTCGATCGCCAGGGGCCGCGGCCCTTCGCTCAGCAGCCGCAGCACGAGATGGGCCAGGGCGAAGGTCTTGCCCGTTCCGGCGCTGGCTTCCAGCAGGCGGATGCCCGGGCTGAGGGGAAGGGCGTTGGCGTCGAAGCGTGGCAGGGTCATCGCTTCACCTCCTGTCGCCGCTCCAGCAGCGGGGTATGCAGCGCCAGGGCCAGCTGCTGGGACTGCGGCGTCAGCAGCTCCGCCAGGGGCAGATCCGATCCGAAGCAGAGGGCCTGCACCGCCTCGCGCCTCTCGCCGCCGCCGTTGAAGCCCCCTTCCCAGGCCTCGCGGGCCTTGCGCCAGCCACTCCCTTGGCCTGGCCCGGACTGCTCGAAGGCGGCGAAGGCCCAGCCGGTTTCAGGCGGCAGGGGCCAGCAGATGCTGCGGTGCTGCTCGCGCCACTCGCGCAGCTGGGCCAGCAGCTCGGCGGCCTGGTTGGCTGCGGGGGGATCGAACCGCTCGAGCACACGCAGGGTGTCGTCGTCCCGGCCCACCAGGGCGGCGCCACTGGGGTTCTGGCCGCTGGCGGCGGCAAGCAGCAGCTCCAGCCAGAGCCGCAGCCGCTGGCGGCAGCGCGGCCGGCTGGTTTGGCTGAGCACCAGCTGGTTGCCCCGCCAGCTCAATGTGGTCTCCAGCCCCTGCCAGCTGCCGGTGCGGCGCTGTGGCGGTCCCAGCAGGTCCAGGCACTGCTGCAGCGAGGTCCAGCGCTGTTCCAGCTGCCGGACTTCCAATTGCCCGGCTGCCAGCGGCGGCAGACTGCCCCGCCCCCGCTCGATCAGGCTCCAGTCGGGCGGGGCGTCCTGGAGGGCGTCTGGGGCAGGGAGTTCGTCGCCATCGAGCTGGCTGCGCAGCAGGGCGGAGCGCTGGCGCTCATCGAGGCGCAGATCCTCCAGGTCGCGCACCGGTGTGTCCCACTCCCGGGGCCGCAGCCCCAGGGCCTCCAGCCAGCTGGCCTGGGGGGCTTCGATCCAGGCCAGCAGATCCGTCCAGGCCTCCTCGGGTGGGAGGGGAACGGGGCTGTCCCCCGGGCTGGCGGGTTCGCGCCAGGCCAGGCCCTGCACGGCCGCCTCGGGGTTGCGCTCCAGCTGGCGGCGGGCCGTGAGCAGCCGGCGGTCGCAGCTGGCGGGCGGCCAGGGCGGCTGCGGCAGGAAGTTGCGCCGCTCCAGCGGGCTGGCGGCGTGCTCCCGCAGCGGCAGCTCGCCCCGGAGCTGCTGTGTCAACAGGTCCAGCCACTGGCGCACCGGTGTGGAGGCCTCGAGGCGATCGCCGTTGCGTTCATCCCGATTGCTCCAGCTGATCAGCAGGTGTTGACGGGCCGAGAGCAGGCTTTCCAGCAGCACGTAACGGTCCTGGTCGCCGCTGCTGGGATCCCCGAGGCGGCGCTGCTGCTCGAGCAGGTGGAAGCCGGGGCGCTGGCGCTGGCGGGGGAAGGCGCCGGCATCGAGCCCCATCAGCACCACCACCCTGTGGGGGATGGCCCGCATCGGCTCGAGGGCGCTGATCGTGAGGGCTCCGGAGCGGTGGCCGAAGCGGCCGCTGCCCTCGCTCAGCCGCTCGCCCAGCACCTCCGCCACCACCGGCGCCTCAAGCAGCAGCGGGCTGGCGCCGGCCACGGCGTTCCAGTCGGCCAGCACCGCCTGGATGGCCTGCAGCTCCCAGGCCAGCTCGCCACCATCACCGAACAGCTCCAGCAGCTGCTGACGCAGGCCCGTCACCCAGTCGGCCACGCTGCGGGCCTGACCCAGCCAGTGCAGGCTGCGTTGCAGCTGCCGCAGCAGGCCCAGCCAGCGCCCCTGCTGCTCGAGGCTGCCGCTCATCGCCAGCGGTGCGGTTTCACCCGGTGCCAGCCCCGGCTCCTGGGGCAGCACCAGCCCGAGCACGAGCCGATCGATGGCCCAGCCGAGGCTGTGGCTGGAGTCGCCGCCGCGGTCGCGCCCGTCGAGCCCCCAGCGGAAGCCGGCGCGCTGCAGCAGGGCCGTCAGCGCCCCAGCCTCAGCGGGATCGATGCCCTGATGGCGCAGCAGCGGGCCGCAGCCGAGCAGCGTCTCCAGGGCGGTGGCCGTGAGGCGTTCGCCGCCGAGCTGCAGCAGGCCCAGCAGCCCCTGGCCGAGGCCCGCCTCGCTCTGCTGGCTGCGGTCGGTGAGACGCCAGGGCAGGCTCACCCCGGTGGCTTCGCTGTCACCGAACACGGCTCCCACCAGCGGGGCGAAGGCCTCCACCTGCGGGGTCATCACCAGGATGTCGCGCGGTTCAAGGCTGTCGTCTGCGGCCAGGAGCTGCAGCAGCCGATCGCGCACGATCTGCAGCTGGCGCAGCCGGCCGGGGCAGGCGTGGAACTCCAGGGAGGCGTCGTCCGGCGCCCGTTGCAGCGCGCTGTCGGCCTCTGGGGCACCGGCTTCTGGGGCATCGGCTTCTGGGGCACCGGCCTCGACGGTGCCGGTGGCCAGGCGCTCCTGCAGTTGCTCCAGCAGGGTGGCTGGCCGGCTGGTGGTTCCCATGGCGCCGCCACCCGCCGTTGCGATGCTGGCGGGCAGAAAGAAGGCATCCCAGTCCTGCCAGTTGCCGGGCTGGGTGTCGCCGCTGCCCTCAAGCAGCTGCTGGAACTCGGCCCCCAGACGCCCGAAGCGGGCCTCCAGACCGGGCACCTCGAGCAGCCAGTCGCTGCCGAGGGGTTCGCCCGAGCCGGCGTCGTGGCGTTGCCAGAGGTCGCGGCAGGGGGTGAGCAGGTAGAGCTCCACCGGCAGGTGGGCCGAGAGCGCCTGCAGCAGCTCCACCTGCACCGGCGCCAGGCTGCTGAGGCCGAACAGCCGCAGGGGTTGGTCGTCGCTGAGGGCCATCGGCGCCTGGTCCGGCTGGAGCTGTTGCAGCAGCGCGATGGCGCGGCGGGCCCGCAGGCCGAAGGGCTGGCGATCGAGTCGCTCCGCCAGCTGGCGCAGCAGCAGTGGCTGCCAGCGCAGGGCTTCGGCCAGGGGACGGCCGCCGCCATCGAGATCCCGGCCATCCAGCCAGGCTTCGAGCATCGCGGGGCGATAGAGGCCGTAGTCGTCGAGGGCGTCGGCGATGGCACGGCCCAGCTGCCAGAGGGGGGCATCCAGGCGATCGCGGCCAGGGGCGCGGCGCTCGAGCCAGTGCTGCAGCGGTGCGGCGCTGGGGTCGCTCAGCAGGGCAGGCAGCAGCTCGAGCACCGGCCACACCAGGTTCTGGGCGCGCCAGGGGTCATCGCCGCTGCCGGGGCTGTCCTCTGGCTGTGCCAGCACGGCATCCACCAGCTGCCGCAGCCGGCTGGCGGGGAACGGAAAGCGCAGGTTGGCGGCGATGCCGCTTCCGGGCGGATCGTCGGGGCGGCTGCCGGCCAGGGCGATCTGCTCCCCCAGCCAGCGGCTGGTGGGCCAGGTGTTCACCACCACCTGGATCTGGGCGAGGGGGCCGGGAGGCTCCAGTTGCAGCCGGGTGGCCAGCACCCGGGCCAGCAGCTCAGCGCGGTTGCTGCGGTAGAGGGTGAGCAAGGCTCAGCAGCGGCTCAGGCTGGCCGCGGCCTGGACGGTGACAGGAACCGTTGCCGGGATGGTGGGGGCGAGGCTGAGGGTGGCGGCGCTGCCGCGCAGGCCGGGTACGGCGATCACGGCGCGCGTTTCCGGGCAGTAGGCACTCAGATCCCCGCCGTAGCAGGCGCCCGTATCCACCATCACGATGTGGGGAAGGTGGCGGACATGCGGGCCGGGGGTGTGGCCGATCACCACCTCGCCGAAGCGGCCGTCGTAGTGCTGCCAGAAGGCCATCCGCACCCGCAGGTCCGGGCGCCAGGTTTCGGGATCGAAGCCGGCATGGGTGGCCACCCAGCCCTCACCCCAGTAGGCCAGCGGCAGGCTCTCCAGACGACTGAGCCAGCGGCGACAGGCCCGCTCACCCAGATGGCGGAAGGTGTCGCAGCCCGCCAGTTGGCGCTCGTTCTGCCAGTGCCCTCTCCGCAGGGCGGTGATCAGATCCTGCTCGTGGTTGCCCCGTAGCCAGACGGCCCTGCCCTGCTCCACCAGCCCCCAGATGCGCTCCATCGTGGAGGCGATGGCCGGACCACGGTTGATCACATCGCCGCAGAAGATCAGGCGATCACCGGCGGGGAGCCGTTCCAGCAACTGCTCAAGAGAGTCAGCGCAACCATGAACGTCGCCGATCACCCAGTGGTGCAGTCGGCGGCTGACGGGCGTCATGCGGACGTCGCAGTGCGCTCAGTCTGGCCCGCCGGCCGCCGATCTGTCAGCCCCGGCTCGACAACGCTGCGGCAGAGCGCCGCTGGGGCAAGGGTTAACGCTGATAACTTGCCCCTAACCAACAGCGCGGTGATGGACCCTCAGCCCACGGATCCCCGCATGCTTTCGGTGAGCCAGCGGGTGGCGATTCTGGTGAAGGCCCTTGATGGGGCCAAGCGCACCAACGAGGCCCTGGCCAAGTGTGTGAACGGCGATCAGATGGTGGAGGTGCTGCTCGGTGCCTCCGCCAAGTTGGGGTTGGGGCTCACCCGCGCTGAGCTCACCCGCACTCCGCCGATCCGCGACTGGCTGTGGTGGAAGAACAAGGAAGCGCTGCTCACCATTGGTGACGCCAAGCCCCGTTACCAGCAGGACGGTGACCAGGGCAGGCCACAGGCTCCCACCGCCGAGGATGAAGCCGCACCCCGCCGCAAGTTCCTCGGGCTGTTCTGAGCCAGGCCGGCCTCAGGAGGCGCCGGCCAGGGCGTCAGGGATGGTTCCGGTGGGGGCTTCGAAGCTGCCCTTGGCAACGAATTCCAGCCGCAGCTTCATGAATTCGATGAATTTGGCGTCGGTGGAGACCACGGCAGCAGCTGGCCGCGGCACGGTGGCGGCCACGCTGGCCAGCTCGGGCGCCTCGAGGAAGGCCGGACGCTTCACCAGCCAGAAATCGATCGCCTTGCCCTGTTCGCCGTAGTTGCGCACCCGCTCGCGCAGCACCTCATCGAGGGGCTCCTCCACGGTGAGGAAGGCCTCACTGGCGGCCACGAAGTGGTACTGGGTCATGAACTGGTGCTGCCGAACAGGGGGTCCCGGCGGGGATTCTGAACCAGCGCCTTCATCTGGCGCACCGCTTCCTCCAGCCCCACGGCCAGGGCGCGGGCCACGATCGTGTGGCCGATGTTCAGCTCCTCCATCCCCTCGATCGCCGCCACCGGCTCCACGTTCTGATACGTCAGGCCGTGGCCGGCGTTGACGCGAAGGCCGAGGCTGCGCGCGATGAAGCTGCCCTCGGTGAGCCGCGCCAGCTCCAGCGGCTGCTCGACCCAGCTGGCCTCGGCGTAGGTGCCGGTATGCAGCTCCACCCAGCGGGCGCCGCTGGCCCGGCAGGCCTCCAACTGGTTGCGCTCGGCGTCCACGAACAGGCTGACGCCGATGCCGGCCTCCTGCAGACGGCCCACCACTCCGGTGAGACCGCTCAGCTGACCGGCCACGTCCAGGCCGCCTTCGGTGGTCACCTCCTGCCGCTTCTCCGGCACCAGGGTCACCATGTCGGGCCGGAGGCGCAGGGCGATCGCCTCCATCTCCGGCGTCGCGGCCATCTCCAGGTTGAGGCGGCTGCGCACGGTCTGGCGTAGCAGCTCCACATCGCGGTCCTGGATGTGGCGGCGGTCTTCGCGCAGGTGCACGGTGATGCCGTCGGCACCACCCAGTTCGGCCAGCAGGGCGTAACTGACGGGATCGGGTTCCACGGTGCGGCGGGCCTGGCGCACGTTGGCGATGTGATCGATGTTCACGCCGAGGCTGGCCATGGCATCGCGATGGGCTGCTGGCTGGATCCTATGGAGCACCGCCACCGCCACCGCCACCGCCACCGCCACTGCCGCGGCCGGGGCCCGCTCCCGCAACTGCCCGCCCGCTGCTGTTGGGGGGGATTGGCAGCCCTACCTTGATTTTCTGGACCAGGCCCCGCGGGTGAACGCTCCCACGACCATGCACGAACCGGTGCAGCAGGCGGCGGAGAGCTCTCCGGGCACCGCGCTCGAGACCTCTCGGCAGCGCCCGGCTGCGATCTCCGCGCGGGAGCGCAGCCTCTGCAATGGCATCAATCCGTGGCTGGCACCGCTGGCGATGGTGCTCACGCAGGACGTGGCGCTGAGCGGCTTCTTCCGCCGCGGGGTGCGCGTGCTCGGAGCCGAGCATCTGCCGATGTCCGGGCCGCTGCTGCTGGCCCCCACCCACCGCTCCCGCTGGGATGCCCTGATGCTGCCCCGGGCCGCCGGCCGCCGTGTGACCGGCCGCGACTGCCGCTTCATGGTGAGCAGCGACGAGATGGTGGGGGTGCAGGGCTGGTTTCTGCATCGGCTCGGCTGCTTTCCGGTGAACCCGCGCAAGCCGGCGGCAGCCTCGCTGCGCTTTGCGGTGGAGCTGCTGCAGGCGGGACAGCAGCTGGTGGTGTTCCCGGAGGGGCGCATCTATCAGGACGACGCCCAGCTGCGGCTGATGCCAGGACTGGCCAGGCTGGCGGCCCTGGCCGAGGGGCAGGGGGTTGCGGTGCCGGTGCTGCCCGTGGGCATTGCCTACAGCCATGCCAGACCACGCTTCGGCGACCGCGCGGCCCTCTGTTTCGGTGAACCCCTGCGCCTGCAGGGGCCTGGCCGCGCCGCTGCCGCGGCGCTCAACAGCGAACTGGCTGCCGGCCTGCAGGCGGTGGAACGGCTGGCCCGCGCGGCCGTGGGCCGGCCGCTGCAGCGCCCGTAGAGTCTGCCGATCTCCGAGCCCGTTCCGTGCGCCGGCCCTTCGCTGCCCTCAGCCTCGCCGCCCTGGCGCTGCTGGCCCCCACCATTCTGCCCGCGGCGGTCCACGCCCAGGAGGAGCCCAAGAAGGTGCTCGAGTCGAGCAGCACCGGCTTCAATCTCGAGGCGATCAGCGCCAAGGTGGCCCAGGGTGATGCGGCAGCCGGCGCGGGCAAGCTTGCCCAGGCCAAGGCCGATTACGACCAGGCCCGGCTCGGTGCCCAGAACCTGGCGCGCTTCTACCGCAACCTCAGCGGCGCCTTCCGCGGCCTCGATGCCCGCATCCCCCGCGAGATGGATGACAAGGGCCGCCGCGCCGTTGAGCTGCAGGCCGCCATCAACCTCCGGCTGGCTGCTGTGCTGCGTCGCATGAACCAGCCGGAGGTGGCGGTGCCCCTGCTGGTGGAAGTGGTCCAGCTGATGACGCCCTCCAGTCCGCAGGGCCAGAAGGCCTACCAGAACCTGCTGGAGATCGGTTTTGTGAGCACGCCCTACGCCGGCGGCGTGGCGGCCCCTGGCAGCTGAGCGCCAACCCCGCTCTGCCGCTGCTTAGATTTCCGCCCAGCCACCGGATCATTGCCCATGGTTCACCCTGATCAGGTGAGGTCTGCCATCAGTCAGGCCCTGCCCGATGCCCGTGTCGAGGTGGAGGACCTCACCGGCGGCGGTGATCACCTGCAGGTGACCGTGGTGTCCAGCGCCTTCGCCGGCCTGAGCCGGGTGAAGCAGCACCAGCTGGTGTACGGCGCCCTGCGCAGCGAACTGGCCAGCGAGGCCATCCACGCCCTCGCCTTGCAGACTTCCACCCCCAACGCCTGACCCATGGATTCCGCCGTTCAAGCCCGCATCGAGGCCCTGGTGGCCAGCAGCCCGATCGTTGTGTTCATGAAGGGCAACAAGCTGATGCCCCAGTGCGGCTTCAGTAACAACGTTGTTCAGATCCTCAACGCCCTGGCGGTGCCGTTTGAAACCTTCGACGTGCTCTCCGACATGGAGATCCGTCAGGGAATCAAGGAATTCTCTGAGTGGCCCACCATCCCGCAGGTGTACGTGAACGGTGAGTTCATCGGCGGATCCGACATCCTGATCGAGATGTACAACTCCGGTGAGCTGCGCGAAAAGCTGGCTGTCGAGCTGGCCTGAACCGAGCTGGCCTGAACCGAGCTGGCCTGAGTCGAGCTGGTCTTTCCTGAGCTGGCTTGAGCGACTGGGGACGGGCTGTCAGTTCCGTCCCGATTCGTAGAGGGTGCTCATGTCGCCGCCGGGGCCGATGAAGCTGGATGGATCGAGGATCCAGCGATCCACCAGCTCCTCCAGGCGCCGCTGGCTGATCGGATCCAGCACGGCTGTACGGCGCAGGGCATGCAGATAGCCGTCGGCGTAGAGGCGCAGTTCCGAGGGGCCGTGGTAGCGACTCGCCAGCCCCTGACAGGCATCGCAGAGCGACTGGAAGTGGCGGATGGCTTCGGGGTTCTGCAGGGCCGTCATGGCTGCACGGGGGGGGACAGCTTGCAAGGCATCGCCTGATACCGCTGTGCCCATGGAATTCCCGATAGCGTAAGCAGAGGCAAGGAGAAGCGGGTGGAACCTTCCCCGGTTAGCGCTGAAACTGGCCTGAAAAGGGTTCTGGTGGTGGATCCCCACCCAACCCTGCGCACCGTTTTGGCCCAGCGGCTGCGTCAGGACGGTCACCTGGCGGCGGCGGTGGCCTCTGCTGCTGAGGCTGTGGCCCTCTGCGACGACCTCACCCCCGATCTGCTGGTGGCCGCTGAGCTGCTGGAAGAAACCTCAGCGCTACGTCTGGCGGCTCAGCTGCGTTGCCCGGTGATGGTGCTCACGGCCCGCTCCGGTGCTGAACCGGTGGTGTCGTTGCTGGATGCCGGTGCCGACGATGTGTTGCGCAAACCCTTCGGCCTGGAGGAACTGGCGGCTCGCTGCCGCTCTCTGCTGCGCCGCAGTGGCAGTGGCCTGCAGGAGCGGGTGTGTGTGGGGCCGCTGGAAGTGCATCTGCTGCTGCGCCAGGTGACCCTGCGCGACCAGCCGGTGGAGCTCAGCCCTCGCGAGTTCGCCCTGCTCTGTGCCCTGCTGATGCCACCGGGCATGGTGCGCAGCCGCAGTGAGCTGCTGCGCATGGCCTGGCCACCATTCAGCGGTGGCCCTCGTTCGGTGGATACCCAGGTGCTCACCCTGCGCCGCAAGCTGGAGCAGGCCGGCCTGGGCGAAGGCGGCGGCATCGAAACCGTGCGCCAACAGGGTTACCGCTTCAGCCTCGATACGATCCCTGAAGCCGGCTCTACAACCCAGAGCCTGGTGGGAACGCCCATCGCCCCGTAGCCAGGGCCCAGCCTGCCACCAGTTCCGCCAGCACCATCAGAGCGCTGAGCGCTGCCAGCAGCTGGTAGGTCCAGGCCGGGCTGATCCGGCCGATGGAGCCGGTGGGCAGGCCCGTGTGCCGGCCGAAGCGGGCCAGAAAGTCGTCGAACTGCTCCAACCGCTGGGGCAGCAACACACTGGTGCCCGCCCCGTTGGCTGCGCTGGTGCGCAGGTAGAACACCCGACCGCCCTGGCTGGTGGCCACCGGCGTGATGCCGGTGATCTGCTCCCAGCTCAGCTGCCAGCCGCGGCGCAGCAGCCAGTGGCACCAGGCTGGGTGGCTCAGGCGCAGGCCGGCGTCATCCAGCTCCACCCGCTCGCTGGAGATGGCCAGCACCAGCAGCAGCCCCAGCGGCACTGCCGCCAGCAGCCAGGGTTGCAGCGGCGCCGGAGCCAGGGCGGGCAGGGGCAGCACCAGGGCCAGATAAAGCAGCACCAGCGTGCCCCGGATCGGCAGGGCCATGCCGTAGGTGTGGCTCATCGATCCTCGGGGGAGCCAGGCAGGGGTTCGATCAGGCTGGAGGGTTGGTAACGGCCGCCGAACACCTCCTGTTCGCGGCCTTTCCAGAACTCGCCGAGGCGCATCAGATCGGCGTGGGCCTCCTGCAGGCGGTCGAGGAACTCCTGCGGCTCCATCGTGTCCTTCGCCTCCTTCAGCTTGGTGAGGCGCAGCAGTTGCAGCATCCAGGGTTTGCTGAGCTCGCCGCGTTGCTCGAGGTAGCGGGCCAGGTCCTGGGAGCTGGGGGTTGGCGAGCCTGAGCCTGCCATCAGCGCATGCCTTGGATGGCGGTTAAGGCTATGCAGGTGCCCCGCTGGAGTGTGGGGCATTGGCCCTGGATTGGGCCACGAGCGCCGGGCGGCTCAGGGGGCGGGCGAACAGGTAACCCTGGAAGCGCTGCACGCCAGCCTGGCGCAGCAGCAGCAGCAAGGCCTCATCTTCCACGCCCTCGGCCACGAGCAGCAACTGCATCTGGGCCGTGAGGGCCTGCAGCAGTTGCACGATCTTCAGGGCCACCGGGTCGCGGGAGGCGGCCACGACGAAGCTCTTGTCGATCTTGAGCTCATCGGGCTTGAGCCACATCAGCAGGCGCAGCGAGGAGAAGCCGGTGCCGAAGTCGTCGAGGGCGAGCTTCACGCCTGCGCGGCGCAGGGCCTCGAGGTTGTCGGTGAGCTCCGGGCTGGTTTCCACCACGGCCGATTCCGTGATCTCGATGGTCACGGTCTCAGGCCTGATGCGCTGCAGGCTGAGCTGGGCCAGAAGCCAGGTGCCGAAGTCCTGCTGGCTGAGCTGGCTCGGACTGATGTTGATCGCCACGTTGAGATCGGGACGCTCCAGCTCCTGGCGCAACTGCACGAGTTCCTGCAGGGTGTGCGCGAGGATCACCCGACCGAGTTCCGGCACCAGTCGATAGCGCTCCGCCAGGGCGAAGATCAGATCCGCTGGAACATTGGGGAAGTCAGGATTCGCCCAGCGGCTGAGGGCCTCAACCTTGCACATCTGTTCGCTGGTATCCACGATCGACTGGAACACGATCGAGAACCGCTCAGGGGCGTGGCTGATGTCGTTCTGCAGCGCGTTGAACAGCCTGTAGTTGTTCAACTCGTCCCAGTCGCTCTCGATGTCGAACACCGAGACCCTCTTCTGATGCCGCGTCTTGGCCAGCACCATCGCCATATCGGAGCGGCGGATCAGTTCCTCCGCTGAGGTGCCCGCCGCATCGCTGATGGCGATACCGATGCTGAGGCTGATCTTGAGCTGATCGGGATGCCGGCTGGCGTTGCTCTGGAAGCGCTCGAGCAGATCAAGCGCACGCTGGTGAGAGTACTCACGCAATGTTTGTTCGCTTGGGTCGGCGAGGTTTTCGGTGTTGAGAATCAGGCTGAACTCATCGCCGCCGAAGCGTGCCAGGAAGTCGTTGCTTTCAATCAGTTGCTCCAGCTCGCGGGCCACATGCTGCAGCACGCCATCACCGGTGCTATGGCCATAGGTTTCGTTGATCTGCTTGAACTTGTCGATGTTGATGAACAGCAGTGCCAGGGAAACGCCCCTGTTGCGGCTGCGTTCGCTTTCCCAGTTGAGGCGCTCAAGAAAGTAGCTGCGATTGGGCAGGCCGGTGGTGGCATCGAGCAGGGCCAGTGAACGGGCGGTTTGCAGCACTCCCTCGAAGCGCTCTGCCAGCTGCTCCACCTGCTGGGAGCGGCTGCTTTTAACACCGGGATCGCTCACACGCCGCTTCAGCATGCGGGCGAAGGCCTTCGATTCGTTGGCATCGTTGCCGAGCTGCACCTGATCAAGCAGCTGGGTCAGCTCCCGCTCGGTGCGGCGGATCCGCTGGCTGCTCAGCCGTTCGCGGCGCAGCCGCTCCAGTTGCAGGCGCCGCTGGGCCAGCATCCACTGGGCGCGCAGGCAGAGGATGGTCAACACGCCGCCGAGCGCCAGAACGGCCAGGGCCAGCAACTCACGGGTGAGTGTGGTGCTGCTGTCGGGGTCTCGCACCGCCAGCTTCTGCCCGTCGCCGGTCCACAGGGTTGGAATCACCGTGCGCTGCGCGCGGCCGGCCTGTCCCGGGGCTGTTCCGCTCAGCACCAGCTGCTTGCTGAGCGTGCTCATCCCCTCCTGCAACGAGGATGCGGTGCCGCTCTGCAGCAGGGGTACGAGGTAGAAGAGGCGGGACGTCGTGGTCCGGCGGATCAGGTTGTCGGTGATGGTGGCGACGCCGCCCACCAGCGGGCCGTGGCTGCTGGGGCAGATCACCGGCAGGGAGTATTCACCGCTGCGTTGCTGCATGGCAGCCACACCGCGCAGGCAGTGCAGGAGTGGACTTTTGGGCGCTTTATCACGGCTGTCGGCCCCGGTGAGGGCCGTCAGCTGATCACGGCCATCCACGATGGCGAGCACGGCGCCGCCATCGAGCAGGCCCGTCGTCTCCATGTAGCGGTTGACGAAATCGGAATCCTTGCCCGTGACGAAGTTGTAGGTGTCGTCCCAGTTGGCCCAGTCCTGCAGGGGGCGGTTGGTGTTCCTGGCGATCCAGTTGAGCAGCTCCAGCTGCTCGTTCTGGCGCTGAAGCTGCTGCGCCGTGCTGTTGCTGATGCGGCGCAGACCTTCAAGGCTCAGGCTGGTCAGCAGCAGCAGGAGGGCGATGCGCAGGGTGGCACCCCAGCTGCTGTTGCGGGATGCCACACGTTCCTGTTTGAGCCAGGAGCGCAGGAGCTTCACAGGATGCCGACTCTTTCTGAAGCATAGTGATGCAGTTCTGCATCGGCAGCCGACTGCGGCCGTTGCTTCAGGCCGGCAGAGCCCAGGGGTTGAGGCCCAGATCGGCGCCGATGCGGTGGGCGCAGGCGAAGCCGCTGAAGGCCACGGCGTTCAGGCCCTGGCCAGGGAAGCAGGAATCGCCCACGCAGTAGAGGCCGCTCACGCCCGTGCGGTTGAACGGCATCGGCAGCAGGCCCGGTAGGCGTAGGGCCGGGATCGGGCCGTAGCTGCCGCCCATGCGGCCGAGGAAGCGGCGGTGGCTGCGGGGGGTGCCCACCTCGCGGTGGTGGATGGCGCCGGCCAGGCCAGGCAGGATCGCCTCGAGGCGGGCAATCAGGCGGTTGGCGTCGGCCTCCTTCTTGGCGCGGTAGTCGGCGGGTGAGAGGTGCTTCCACTCCTCGATCGAGCTGGGGGTGAAGGTGTGCAGGATGTGGCGGCCTGCCGGGGCCAGGCAGGGATCCAGCAGCGTCGGCATCGACAGGAACACCACCCCCTGTTCGGCCTCCATGGCGGCCCACTCCTCCAGCAGCAGGTGATGGCAGTGGAAGCCCTCCGGCACCACAGCGGCGTCGATGCCCAGGTGCAGGGAGAGGAACGAAGGGGACGGGCGGTAGCGCCGCCGCCAGGTGGCTTCGGCCTGTGGCGTGTGGGCGGCATCCACCAGCGGATGGCTCACCGCGCCTTCGCTGCCCTCGCCAGCGAATGTGTCCCAGCGGGTGGCGTTGCTCACCACGCGGCGGGCGCGGATCGTTTCGCCGTTGGCCAGCTTCACGCCCACGGCCCGGCCGGCAGCACCATCGCCTTCGATCAGCACATCGGTGACGCGGGCCTTGTAGCGAATGGCGCCGCCGTGGGCCTCCAGCCCCGCCACCAGTTTCTCGGCGATCACACCGACGCCACCCCTGGGGTAGTTGATGCCGCCGGCATGGCGATCGGAGAACACCATGCCGGCGTTGATCATCGGCGTGCGATCGGCCGGCATCACGCTCCAGCAGAAGCACTCCATGTCGATGAACTTCAGCAGCTGTTCATCCTTGATGTGGGCGCGGGCCACATCACCCACGTTGAAGGGCAGCCAGCGGGCCAGGCCCAGGCAGGCCAGCGGTGCCTGGAAGAACACCTTGGCCAGGTAGGCCGGATCCTCGAGCGAGAGCAACGGCATCGCATCGAGGCAGCGGAACACCTGCCAGCAGGTGTCGTAGAAGCTGCGGATGCCTTGGGCCTCGTGGGGGAAGCGCGCGGTGAGTTCGCTGATGAAGTGGTCATAGTCCCGGTCGACGGCCACATTGAGGCCGCCGGGAAGGTGGTATTCGAGCTGGGCTGGATCGGGGATCGTGTCGCAGTGCTGGCCCACATCAGCCAGGGCGCGGGTGAGCAGGTTGGTGTGCCCCTTCTCGCCGAAGCCGAAGATCATCGAGGCGCCCACATCGAAGGTGTAGCCCTCGCGCCGGAAGCTGCCGCCCGAGCCGCCCGGGATCAGGTAGCGCTCCAGCACCAGCGTGCGTGCCCCTTTGGCCGCCAGCTGCGAGGCGGTCACCAGGCCGCCGATGCCGCTGCCGATCACAATCACGTCCCAGTCGGAGGCAGGGCTGGCGGTCACCGGCGGGCTGTGCGATCTGGGGCGACCCTAGAAGCCGGCGGTGGCGCCTGGAACCGTTCAGTCCGCGGCCACGGCCTCACGGAACGGCGGCCGGCCGGTGAGCACCACTTCGGCCCGCACGGGGCCCAGCAGGGTGGTGCAGCTGGCTTCGAGCTGGGTGCGCAGGTTGTCGAGCCAGCTGGCCTCCACCGCTCGGGTCGGGTTCACGTAGGCCACCACATAGCTGATCCGGCCCAGCTTCACCACCGAGAGGTCGAGCAGCTGGGCGGCGGCGGCCTCCACGAGGGTCTGGACGCCGCAGCGCGTGCTCTGGATCAGCTCCGGCTCGCAGGCGGCGCCGGCGGTTTCGCGCAGGGCCAGGCGGAAACGGTGCAGCGGTTCGCCGGCCACCACCAGCGAGAGAACGAGAACCAGCAACGCATCGGCCACCGGCACCAGGGGTGCCAGAGCGGTGCTGTTCAGCAGCGGCGCCGCCACCAGCACCGCCCCGGTCCCGCCGGTGATGGCGGTGTCGAGCAGGGCCGCGCGCGATTCGGTGCGCAGCAGTTCACTGCAGCGGCCGCCGGACACCCAGCTGCGGTGCTGTGCCCAGGCCAGGGCCCCGCAGCTCAGGCCGCCCAGCAGGCCGTACCAGCCCACCGGGCCGGTGGCAATGGCTTCCGGGCTGTCGCCCTGCCACCAGGCCAGCAGGTCGCGGGCGGCGTTCAGGCCGGCGAAGCTGAGGATGCCGAGCAGCAGCAACGAGCGCAGCAGCACGTACACCGCCTCCTGCCCCTCGTAGCCGAACGGCCAGCCGCGATCCGGCGGCCGCACCACATTCGCGCCCACCCGCGCTGCCACCAGGCTGGTGACGGCCATCACGCCGGCGTAGAGCCCATCCAGCAGCACCGCTTCCGAGCCGGAGAGCACGTACGACACCAGGCCGAGCACGGCGATGGCCAGGCTCACCCACAGCCCGAGCGCCAGGCTGTGCTGTTCGCTCAGGGCGTTGTCGGCTGCAGGTGCGCCGCTGGCGTCACGGCCGGAGAGCTGCATCGCGTTGGCACCATGCCATTCCCCCCCTGTACTAACCCGGCCGGCTCAGCCGCGCCGGTGAAGGGCTCCAGATCCGCCAGGGCCCGGTCGCGGTAGGCGCCGTAGCGCTCGCGTTTGGCCTTGATCCGCTCCGCCAGCTCCGGCAGCAGGCCGAAGTTGGGGGGCATCGGCTGGAACCTGCCGGAGGGAGCGGTGGCGATGAAGTGGGTGAGGGCGCCGATCATCGTGGTGGGCGGCAGGCTGATCGGTTCCAGTCCCCGGGCCAGTCGAGCGGCGTTGGTGCCCGCCAGCCAGCCACCGGCCACCGCGGCCGCGTAGCCCTCGGTGCCGGTGATCTGACCCGCCGCCAGCAGCGTGGGGCGCTGGCGGAACTGCAGGCTGGGATCCAGCAGCTGGGGTGCCTCGAGAAAGGTGTTGCGGTGCATCACGCCGAAGCGCACGAACTCGGCGTTCTCCAGGCCAGGGATCAGGCGCAGCACCCGCTTCTGCTCGCCCCATTTGAGGTTGGTCTGAAAGCCCACCAGGTTCCAGAGGCGGCCGTCCTTGTCTTCCTGGCGCAGCTGCACCACGGCGTAGGCGCGGTTAGCGCGGCGCACATCGCGGTCGTTCACGTCGCCCCAGCGGGGATCCCAGAGGCCGATCGGCTTGAGCGGGCCGTAGCGCATGGTGTCTTCACCGCGGCGGGCCAGCTCCTCGATCGGCAGGCAGCCCTCGAAGAAGGTGGCGTTCTCCTTTTCGAAATCCTTGAGTTCGGCCTGCTCGGCGCTCAGCAGCGCCTCGCGGAAGGCGAGGAACTGCTCCTTGCTCATCGGGCAGTTGATGTAGTCGGCGTCGCCCTTGTCGTAGCGAGAGGCGCGGAACGCCACCGAGAGGTCGATGCTCTCGCCCTCCACGATCGGGCTGGCGGCATCAAAGAAGTGGCAGTCGGCCCGGCCGGTGAAGGCGCGCAGCGCTTCGGCCAGGGGTTCGCTGGTGAGCGGGCCGGTGGCCAGCACGGCGATCTCGCCGGGACCGGGCAGGTCTGTGTGTTCGCGGCGCTCGACGGTCACCAGTGGGTGCTGCTCGAGGGCGGCGGTGAGAGCGGCGCTGTAGCGGCCGCGGTCGACCGCCAGGGCACCACCGGCCGGCACGGCGTGCTGGTCGGCGGTGCCGATCACCAGTGAACCGAGGCGGCGCAGTTCCTCCTGCAGCAGGCCTGCGGCCCTGTCGCTGCTGAGGGCCCCGAAGCTGTTGCTGCACACCAGCTCAGCAAATTCGCTGCTGTGGTGGGCGGGGGAGCGGCGCACCGGCCGCATCTCCACCAGCCGCACTGGCAGGCCGGCCCTGGCGATCTGCCAGGCCGCCTCGGTGCCTGCCAGGCCGGCGCCGATCACCAGGATCGGGGCTGAGCTGCTCGCCTGGAAGGGCTCTGACACGCGAAACCGGCTCTGCCTGAAGGGATCAGGCTAGGAGCCGGTGGTGCAGGGGTTGCGGAGCGACGCCTGGGGCGCTGCTCAGCCGTTGGCGCGCTTGATCAGCAGCTGCAGCTGGCCCACGGCAGCGCGGCCGATGTTGAACCCTGCCCAGCCGGCGGCCAGCAGGATCGGGGTCACAACAAGCAGGAGCCGTGCGTCCATGGCTGGAATCAGAGAAAAGGCGTTGCTGGATCCTACGGAACCAGACCGTTGCGCGGAAGGCGCTGTGAGCGGTTGATCGATTTCGCAGCAAATGCTGCGCTCAAGCCGGCTGGAAGCCGGGGTCGCTGGAGCGGCCGGCATGGGCCATGGCGAGTTGGCGGTAGCGGCGGGCGTGCTGGCGCTGCTCGGCGGCGGCCTCCTCGCTCAGCTCACGTTTCTGCTGGGCCGGGGCACCCATCACCAGGGCCCGGGGCGGCACATCGCGGGTCACCACCGAGCCTGCCGCCACCAGGGCGCCGGCCCCCACGGTGACGCCGTTGAGCACGATCGCGCCGATGCCGATCAGGCAGCCATCCTCCAGGGTGGCGCCATGCACCACGGCCCGATGGCCGATGGTCACATCGGCGCCGATCGTCACCGGCTGGCCGGGATCGCCGTGCAGCACCGCGCCGTCCTGCACATTGCTGCCCTCGCCGATCACGATCGGGCAGACATCGCCGCGGGCCACGGCCGTGGGCCAGAGGCTGGCGCCGGCCGCCAGGCGCACATCACCGATCAGCACAGCCGAGTCGGCCACCCAGGCCTGCGGGTGCACGGTGGGTTCGGGCCAGGGGCGTGTGGTCATCACAGGGGCGGGTGAGGGGCCGCGGCGGCGGTTGCCGGCCATCCTCGGCCTGGTTGGTGCACGACCCTCCCGGGTGATACGTTCACGTGGTGCCCGCAAGGGCCACCGCCGTGCCCTGCTTGGGCCGGGCGGGTCGTTAGCTCAGCGGTAGAGCACTCGGCTTTTAACCGATTGGTCCTGAGTTCGAATCTCAGACGACCCATT
>Ga0208361_1000139_pt1 | contig 26387 bp, 26 predicted proteins | sample LakMenEpi05Aug10_FD_150670 | JGI IMG/M metagenome (GOLD analysis project Ga0208361, IMG submission 150670) | Freshwater microbial communities from Lake Mendota, WI - 05AUG2010 deep hole epilimnion (SPAdes) | ecosystem: Environmental > Aquatic > Freshwater > Lake > Epilimnion/Euphotic zone ... | reverse complement strand
CATTCCGAACCCGGAAGTTAAGCCTCTCAGCGTCGATGGTACTGCACGGGTCACCTTGTGGGAGAGTAGAACGCCGCCGGACTTATATTAAAAAAAGGGGTTGCAGATTACTGTGGCCCCTTTTTTGTTTTATCTTTGATTGAGTTATTAGTGGAAGAAAAGGAGAAGTCGATGGAGCGAGAATCAAGAAAAACACATTCTCGTAAACCTTCTCCAAGAAAAACTTCGGACCGCCCACGTTCAGATAAACCACGTTCAGATAAACCACGTTCAGATAAACCTAACTCCAATAGACCGCGTAGTTCGCGACCCTCATCAGATCGTCCTCGCAGTGATCGGCCGCGCCCTCAGAGAGGTGGATCAGAGCGTCGCTCCTCCGCGCCACGCACTTTGGAGCGCGACGAAAATAGACGGGTACGGAAATTTGCTGAACCGCCCATTCCTGAAGATGTTACGGGCAAAGAGCTAGAAAAGCGTGACGCCTTTGCGCTGCAATCGCTCGCAGCCGAAAATGCAGAAGCTGTTGCAAAACATTTAGTGTGCATCAATCTCTTTCTTGAAAGCGATCCAGAGAGAGCGTATTGGCATGGCCAAGCAGCTGTCTTTCGCGCTGGCCGCGTAGCTATTGTTCGAGAGCGTGCGGGAATCGCAGCAGTTCACTTCAAAAAGTTCGATGTTGCGCAAAAAGAACTCCGTACCGCTCAACGCATTTCAGGATCACAAACAGTTCTTCCATATCTTGCACAATGTGAACTAGCGCTCGGCAATCCACGAAAGACGCTAGAAATCGCTGGCTCAGTTGATCCTAAAGTTCTTACATCGACAGAACGCGTTGAGTTGCGATTGGCTGCCGCTGGGGCTCGTTCCGCTCTGGGACAACATGATGCCGCTGTCGTCACACTCACCTGTCCTGAACTTGCAGATGGAGAATCATCTTGGAGTCGACGCCTGCGCTCTGCGTACCGTGACAGCCTTATTACTGCTGGACGGATGAATGAAGCGGAAAAATTCGAGAGTAAATATCCACAGTCCTTCATTGTTGAAGAGAAAAGTGTCTGACCTTTAGTTTTAGATAGTTCTTTCACATAGAGAGAGATCTCTCTTCTAACTGAGAGGACGCCTTGAAGACAAAAGTCATTGAAGAACAAGAGTACGAAAACTCGGTACATCTCATCGGTCGTTGCAGTACTCCTGCGATTGAGAAGGAATTACCCAGCGGAGATAAAGTGGTTGAGATTCGTCTGATTGTCGCTCGTGATGATCGGGAAGGCTTTGATACTTTCGACATAGCGCTCTGGAGTAGCGCACTGAGAAAGAGAGCGCTCTCGCTCAAGGACGATGAATGGATAGAAGTTTCTGGAGCTCTCCGCCGTAGATTTTGGCGAGCCGGAGGAGCCACAGCCAGCCGCTGGCAAGTTGAAGGACGCGAACTCAAGAGAGTTTAGGTACCTTTCTCCTATGGCTAACGATCTTCTCTCAGCTCTTAAAACTTACCTCGCCAAAGTAACCTCTGGCGAAAAAACACCCCAAGAGGTTGCTGCCGCACTGAATGCATGGGCTCGTGAAAGCAGTGAGTCCATCAAAGTTCGGGTCGAGGAAGAGCTACAACGTAGCGCCAAGAAAATGGGCTTTGCCAAGCAAGAGGACCTCGATCGCCTCGCGCGCGAAGTTGAGGCGTTGAAATCGAAGTTAGTTGTTTCTTCAACGCAGGCATCACGCGTGAAGGCGAAAGCGCCAGCAAAGAAGGCCGCGCCGAAGAAAAAGAGTCCATCGCAGAAGAAAAAGGCCCCAGTAAAGAAGAAGGCTAAGTGATGGAGAACTCTCAAAACTTGGAAGCTATTGCAGCTATCAAGAAGAGAATCAACGAAATTGCGTTTGCTCCGCTCGAAGAGCACGGGGTGAAATTTGATGAGATAAATAAAGAGCTCTCAAATGCTTTGACCTCTGTTGAGGGTATTTCAACACAGAATCAATAGTTCACTTCAAACGCTCATGCGCACGCGCCTAGATGCAGAGATGGTTCGTCGCGGCCTGGCTCGCTCCCGAGAACATGCGGTAGATCTCATCGAATCTAAGTTGGTGTTAGTTCGCGGAATCCCGGCCTCGAAACCAGCAACCGCGGTTGACGCAGAAACATCCATTACCTTGGCCGATGAGCGAGATGAATATGTCTCGCGTGGTGGTCATAAATTGGCAGGTGCGCTCGACGCCTTTAAGGAGCTTAAAGTTGAAGGTCGAGTAGCGCTCGATGCAGGTGCGTCTACGGGCGGATTTACCGATGTTCTCCTTAAGCGTGGAGCTAAGAAAGTAATTGCGGTTGATGTCGGATATGGACAGCTTGCATGGGAGATACGTCAAGACTCTCGCGTGGAGATACATGACAGAACGAATGTGCGAGCCCTCAATCGCGACGTTATTAGAGATGAGATTGACCTGGTGGTTGCCGATCTATCTTTCATCTCTCTGGCTATGGTGTTGCCTGCTCTTATCTCTGTTTCATCTTCGGAAACAGATTTCCTCCTTATGGTGAAGCCGCAATTTGAGGTGGGGCGGGAAAAATTGGGCGCGGGAGGCGTTGTTCGCGAGCCCGAATTACGTCGCGCAGCTGTCTATGAAGTAGCAAAGAGCGCATATGAGTTGGGTTTAGGTACCTTTGGCGTAGTGGCTAGCCCACTTCCTGGACCTTCTGGAAATGTGGAATATTTCCTCTGGTTAAAAGGTGGAGGTGCCATGATCACCGATCACGACCTTGATGAAGCAATTACGAGAGGACCGCAGTGACCAGTTCTAGTGCAGGTGCGCGTGAGATTCTTCTCGTCCTCCACCCCAATCGTCCAGAAGCAAAAATTGTCGGAAAAGAAATTGTTGATGCGCTGCAACGTGAAGGTTTCTCTTTTGTTTCTACAACTGAGAGTGGGATCTCAGGTGTCTCATCAATCGCCCGCGGTGATGTACCCAAGAGATTGAGTAGCATCGAATTAGCGTTAGTCCTGGGAGGCGATGGAACAATTCTGCGAGGAGCAGAGCTCGTTCACGGCACACAGGTCCCAGTGCTCGGTATAAATCTAGGACATGTTGGGTTCCTCGCACAGATTGGAAAACCCACTACCGAATCAATTATTCAAGCTATCAAAAATAAAAATTACCGCACTGAAAAGCGGATGACCCTGGCTTATCAAGTTCAACGTAACGATTCTGTGGTTGCTCGTGGGTGGGCTCTCAATGAGGTTACCGTCGAACGAAGCACAGAGGCAATGATTGAACTATTTGTTCAAGTGGATCACAGACCTCTTTCTCGTTGGGGTTGCGATGGCGTTATATGTGCGACACCTACTGGCTCAACCGCATATGCCTTCAGTGCTGGCGGTCCCGTGGTGTGGCCCGAAGTAGAGGCCTTTGTTCTCTTGCCACTTGCTGCACACGCGCTCTTCTCAGATCCGATGGTTATTTCTCCAGACTCGGAGATTGCGATCGATGTCGAAAGCGATGAAGGCGTTCTATCGGCAGATGGCCTGAGAAAATTCCAGCTACTTGAACGCGATCGAATTGTGATTTCCAGCGAGAAGACCTTCATCAAGCTGGCTCATATCGAGGAAGCACCATTCACTGATCGACTTGTAGCTAAGTTCAAATTACCGGTTGATGGCTGGCGTGGCGAGTAAAAAGAGTGCGGCTCGCCGCTCACTCTTGGAAGAGATCAATATTCGAGGAATCGGAGTCATTGATAACGCGCTCGTTGAATTCAAGCCTGGACTCAATGTCATCACAGGAGAAACTGGCGCAGGAAAAACAATGCTTCTCACCGCTCTCTCATTAATCCTGGGTGGAAAGACAGATTCAGACCTTGTACGTCAAGGCCACGAAAGATTGACTGCCTCGGGCTCGTTCCGAATGCCAGAAATTTCAACACAGCATCTATCAGAACTTCTCGCTGAGCATGACCCAGAGTTAGATGAAAATCGAATCATCTTTTCTCGGAGCGTGACTCACGATGGCAAGAGTCGTGCCCAATTATGCGGAACCACAACGACGGCCTCCATCCTCAACGACTTTGGAGGAGAGTTCATCGAAATTCACGGGCAGCATGCAAATCTGGTTCTCTCCAAGGCACACAAACAACGTGAACTCTTGGATACTTTTGGTGGGGAATCCTTTGCTCAATCTCTAGAGGATTACCGAGAAACCTACGGTCAATACCTATCTCTCAAGACTCAGATTGCAGAGTTGAAAAAGGCTTTGGCAGATCGCGATCGTGAGATTGCATCGCTCAAAGAGATTCATCAAGAATTCTCTAAGCTCAAAGCAAAGGAAGATGAGCTTGAGGAATTAGATAACCTCATCTCGCGACTAGAGAGTGTCGAGGACTTGCGAATTGCTGCAACTGGCGCATCTCAAGCTCTCAGCGACGAGGAGCAGGGAGCAACGGCATCCTTGCACCAGGTCAAGAGATTTCTTCAGAGCGCTAAAGGCAAAGATGCCACATTGGATAATTTGCAAGAGAGAGTCTCAGATTCACTCTTTAATTTGATTGACGTCGGCAGCGATCTCGAGAAATACCTTGAATCACTGTCGGCCGACCCGAAGGCATTGGAAACTGCACTTAATCGTAGGGCCGCGGTCTTGAATTTTGCGAAGAAATTTGGAAATGGTTCAGATAGAGCGGAAGCCCTGAAATCGGCTATCGCAGTCGCAATGAACGCTCAGACTCGAATTCAGGATTTAACTGGGGGCGATACGAGGGTTAGTGAATTGGAAGAGGAACTAGGCAAACTTCGTGCAGAGCTCTTAATCAAAGCAAAGGGAATAACTTCTCAGCGAAATAGATTGGCAGAAAAGTTGAGCGTAGCCGTTACTAGCGAGCTTCATGATCTTGCGATGCCAAAAGCGCTCTTGAAAGTAGAATTAGAAACTCGTTCTGGAGCAAGTGATGCAGACTTCATGAACCATGGATTAGATGAAGTTGTCATGTTGTTCACAGCGCACGGGGGTGGTGATCTCCTGCCAATTGCTAAGGCGGCCAGCGGAGGCGAGCTCTCTCGATTGATGTTAGCTATTGAGGTAGTGATCGCACAGAACTATCCGCTAGGTACATACGTATTTGATGAAGTCGATGCTGGTGTTGGAGGTAAAGCAGCGCTGGAAGTTGGTCGTCGGCTCCGTGAACTCTCCAAGAGCGCGCAAGTAATCGTTGTAACGCATCTTGCCCAAGTTGCTATCTGGGCAGATAACCAAATCGTCGTCGAGAAGGACTTGTCAGGTTCAGTTACCGAAAGCACGATTCGCACTCTCCGTGAAGATGAACGTGAACGCGAAATCGCCCGAATGCTCTCCGGAGTTGAGGATTCAGAACACGCCCAAGAACACGCTCGAGAGCTATTGAATTTACGTTTAAGCGAAAAGGCGTGATAAGTTCGCCACCCATGACCGCCCCTCATGTGACCAAGCATCTTTTTGTTACGGGCGGAGTCGCCTCTAGTTTAGGCAAAGGCCTCACAGCATCGAGTCTCGGCAGATTGTTGCGCGCTCGTGGTCTCCGGGTCACGATGCAAAAACTCGATCCCTACATCAATGTTGATCCGGGCACAATGAACCCTTTCCAGCATGGTGAAGTCTTTGTGACTGACGATGGCGCTGAGACCGATCTTGATATCGGTCACTACGAAAGATTCCTTGATACAAACCTCCATGGTTCAGCAAATGTAACAACAGGACAGGTGTATTCACGCGTGATTGCCCGTGAACGTCGTGGGGAGTATCTCGGCGATACGGTTCAAGTTATTCCGCATATCACCAACGAGATTAAGGATCGCATACGTGCGATGGCCTCGGCTGATATTGATATTGTCATAACTGAGATCGGTGGAACGGTAGGGGATATCGAATCACTTCCATTTATCGAAGCTGCTCGACAGATCAGGCAGGAAGTAGGGCGCGATCACGTCTTCTATCTTCATGTCTCTCTCGTTCCGTATATCGGGCCATCAGGGGAGCTCAAGACGAAGCCGACTCAGCATTCTGTTCAAGCCCTGCGCTCAATCGGAATTTCACCCGATGCAATCGTTCTCCGTTCTGACCGTGAGATTCCACTATCGGTCAAGAAGAAGATTTCCTTGATGTGCGATGTTGATCAAGATGCAGTTGTTGCTGCTGTTGATGCCCCATCAATTTACGATATTCCTAAAGTGCTTCATCACGAAGGTTTAGATTCTTACATTGTTCGTAGATTAGGGCTGACGGCCGATGAAGTGGCCTGGCAAGAATGGGATGCGCTCCTTGAGCGAGTTCACCATCCGGCACATGTCATCAAGGTAGGACTCGTTGGAAAGTATGTTGATTTACCGGATGCGTACCTATCTGTGACTGAGGCGCTGCGCGCCGGAGGCTTTGCCAATAACGCGAAGGTTGAGATTAAGTGGATCGTCAGTGATGATTGCGAGACAGAGTCTGGCGCTGCTGCCAATCTGGGCGACGTGGACGCTATTTGTGTTCCTGGTGGATTTGGGGTTCGAGGAATCGAAGGAAAACTCGGCGCATTGAAGTTTGCTCGCGAGAAGAAGATCCCAACACTCGGACTTTGTTTGGGTCTGCAATGTATGGTTATTGAAGTAGCGCGTAATCTTGCGGGATTAAAGAGCGCAAATTCTGCTGAGTTTGATCCCACAACCAGCGATCCAGTTATTGCAACTATGGCTGGCCAGGAAAAAATAGTTGCTGGCGAGGCAGATATGGGCGGCACAATGCGCCTTGGGCTCTATAAAGCTGAGCTAGCTCCACAATCCATCGTGGCTAAAACTTATGGTTCGCATGAGATCTCTGAACGTCACCGCCACAGATACGAAGTCAACAACAGCTATCGAGATCAGATTTCTCAAGCAGGGTTAGTTTTTAGTGGTCTCTCACCTGATAAACATCTCGTTGAGTTTGTTGAGCTGCCGGCAGAAGTTCATCCTTACTACGTTGGCACCCAAGCTCATCCGGAGTTTCGCTCACGACCAACCAATCCACATCCGCTTTTTGTAGGCCTCATCAAAGCCGCGTTGGAACGTGGTTGATTCAGCGCTACTTGAGATTTTCCTCAATCACTGTTCAGTTGAGCGAGGGCTTTCTAAGAATACGCTTGCTGCTTACCGGAGAGATCTTGAGAAATTTCTTGAGTTTCTACAATCTAATGGAGCGACGTTGGAAAGCGCGACAAAAGATCACATAATTGAATTTGTCTCAACGCTTCGTAGATCAGGTCTTGGAGAATCCAGCATTGCTAGACATGTTGTTGCGATCAGGACTCTGTATACATTTCTTGCAAAAGATCAGAAGCTCGACAATGTCGCGTTAGAAGTTCTCCCTCCCAAGATTCCAAAGCGACTGCCTAAAGCCTTGAGCGTTGATGTGGTTACACGGATAATCAATTCTTGTGGCGATAGTCTGAATGGCGTGCGCGATCGAGCACTCATTGAGACTTTGTATGCGACAGGTGCACGGGTAAGTGAGGTTATTGCTCTCAACATTGGTGACATTGGTCGAAGTGAGGGAGCAACGTTGACGGTGCGAGTCCGGGGCAAGGGCGGAAAGGAGCGCTTGGTACCTCTCGGTAGCTATGCGCAGAATGCTCTCGATCAATATCTCACAAGAGTTCGACCAGCGTTTGCTAAAACCTCAGATCAAGGCGCTGTTTTTCTCAATGAAAAACAAGGCTCGCGACTGAGCAGGCAGAGCGCATGGCAGATTGTGATGAAAGCCGCGACAAAGGCAGGGCTTGAAGAGGAAGTTTCACCACACGCTTTGAGACACTCTTTTGCGACCCATCTTTTGGATGGCGGGGCTGATATCCGCGTTGTGCAGGAACTTCTTGGTCATTCATCAGTGACAACTACACAGATTTACACTTTGGTGACCATCGACAAACTACGGGAGAGTTACATCAACGCCCATCCACGGGCAAAATGAAATCTAACGTCCGCGTAGTCGACGAGCAATGATTGATTGATCGCCCTTAGATTCTAAGTCCGCTATAACTATGGAGAGCGCTTCGCGAACTATACGACCGCGATCGACTGCTAAACCCAAATCACCGCGGAGATGGAGGCGCGCTTGCTCCAAATCAAAGAGTTCCTCGGGCGACAAATAGACGGTGATTTTCTCATCATGCTTTTCACGGCCGCTTGGTCCTTTATCTAACCCTGTAGGACGGCGACGAGGAGTCTGTCTTACCCCAGTACTTTTTGACGCAGACTTGGTTGAACCAGCAACGCTTTGTGTGGTGGGGCGATTAGTGTGAGCAACTTCTGCTTCTTCAACGACCTGATCAGGAACTGCGCTCAATGTTGTCTTACGGAACAGCTCATCTGCTCCTGGCAAACTAATTCTTCTGCTCATCGAACTCCTCCATTGGCGATAATTTCACGAGCAAGACGGCGATAAGACGCTGCTCCAACTGATGAACTGGCATAAGAGGTAATAGGTTCGCCAGCAACAGTTGTTTCTGGGAAACGAACGGTACGAGCAATGGTGGTATCAAAAACCTTTTCAGGGAAAGCCTCGTTGATACGTTCAAGAACTTCACGGCTATGGACAGTTTTCTTATCGAACATAGTGGGCAGGATTCCCAATAGTTGCAGTTCAGGATTGGTGTTTATCTGAACCTTCTTAATGATGTCATCCAAAAGAGCTACTCCGCGTAATGCAAAGTACTCACATTCCAAAGGAACAAGGACCCAATGCGATGCCGTTAGAGCATTGACAGTGAGAAGCCCCAATGATGGTTGGCAGTCAATCAAAATAACATCGTAGAAATCTGTTACTGATTGAAGAACTCTCTTGAGGATTTTCTCTCGAGCGATAACGTTTACAAGTCCACCCTCTGCACCGGAGAGATCTTCATGAGCGGGAATCATGTCCATGCCAGGAACGCTAGTTTTCAGCAGAAAATCATCAATTTTCGTCGACTCGTCCATCAACAAGTTATAGATGGAGCCTTCGATGTCGCGTGTAGATACATTGAGGCCAACAGAGAGCGAATGTTGTGGGTCGAAATCAACCAGAAGAACTCTTCGCCCTAATTCTGCAAATGCTGCACCAAGATTGATAGTCGTTGTGGTTTTTCCAACTCCACCTTTTTGATTGACGACTGAAATAATTTTTGCGTTTCCGTGCTCAACAAGTGGAGCAGGGAAGGGGATATCACGAGCGGGTTTCCCAAGAACTGCAGAGGAAGTTGTGATCTCTGACTCTGACTTGGAAAATGTCGATTTAACGTTCAATTGAGAAATCTCTGAAGCACTTTTTGCCATGCCGCGACTCTAGTCACGGGGTACAAGCACATTGGTAACGACACGCGTAGAGTACGAGCATCATGCACGACGAATCGATAGAACCCTCAAGTAAAACTTTAGGTTCTCTTCCACCTGTCGCCGGAGCAACAACGCTCTCCGGTGAAGGTCGCGTGGCGGGATTCTCTGTGCATCTAGAGAATTTCGATGGACCTTTCGATCTGCTTCTGCAATTGATTTCGCGTCATCGAATGGACATCACTGACGTTGCTATTGCGACGGTTACGGATGAATTTATCGGTTACATCCGCGAATTGGAGAAGACGGAAGAGGGCTGGAAACTTGACCAGGCAACAGAATTCCTCGTTGTTGCAGCAACTCTTCTGGATTTGAAGGCAGCGCGGTTACTGCCATCAGGAGAGATTGAGGACGAGGAGGATTTGGCGTTATTAGAAGCGCGAGATCTACTCTTCGCTCGCCTTCTTCAGTACCGGGCTTTCAAAGAGATCGCTGCGATCCTTGCCGCTCGAATCCTCGAACAGGAGCGAACGTTCCCACGGTCGGTTTCACTAGACCCTGTATTTGCCGCGCTTCTGCCAGAGGTCTTAATCGGGGTCACCCCAGAGCGCTTTGCTGCCATCGCGAATCGGGTCCTCTCTCCAAAAACCGCTCCAACGCTTTCCGTTGAGCATCTTCACCTGCCTTTAGTGAGCGTTGCCGCAGAAGCAATTCATGTTGTGGAGGCCCTCAGAAGGCATAAAACAATGACTTTTCGAGGGTTGATAACCGATGCCGCAAATACCCTTGTGGTGGTGGCGCGCTTCCTCTCACTTCTGGAGCTCTACAAGGACGGGTCTGTTCGTTTTGAACAGGTTGTAGCTCTGGGGGAGCTCCAAATCACCTGGACTGGAGCTTCTGACGGAGAGATTCAGGTCAGCGATGAGTTTGATCGAGAGCCGCTGCTAGAGGGCGCTCAGGCAGAAGGGGAGCAAGAGGGGATAGAGAATGTCTAACCGAGAGATAGAACGTTCAATTGAGGCCATTCTGATGGTCGTGGAGGAGCCTGTTTCCGAGGTGATACTGGCTCAAATCATTGAGGTGCCTACCGAGCAGATCCTCGAGGCCCTTGGTCGAATGAGTGCTGAATGCGAAGAGCAACAACGTGGATTTGCTTTGAAGCAGATTGCGGGAGGATGGCGTTTCTATAGCCATCCAGATCTGGCGCCCCTCGTCGAGAAGTTCGTTCTGGATGGACAACAAGCGAAACTCACGCAAGCCGCCCTTGAAACCCTGGCAGTTATTGCATATCGCCAACCTATTTCTAGGGCTCGAGTGTCAGCAATCCGTGGAGTGAATGTAGAAGCTGTTATGAAGACTTTGATTACTCGAGGACTGGTCGAAGAATGCGGGATTGAGCATGAAACTGGCGCAATTCTCTACCGAACAACGCACTACTTCTTGGAGAGAATTGGGCTTAATCGAGTTGAAGACCTTCCTGCTTTGGCGCCATTCCTGCCTAATGTGGATGGTCTTGACGAAGTGATCGCATCTTTAACCGAGTGACGTAGACTCGGGGGATGACCCCGCCCGCAAAGAAAAATCAAGAATCTGATCTCATCCGGCTGCAGAAGTTCATGGCGGATTGCGGAGTCGCTAGTCGGCGTGCCTCTGAAGCTTTAATCCTTGAGGGCCGAGTAAAGGTGAACGGGAAGATTGTCCGTGAGCTGGGGACAAAGATTGACCCGATAAACCATCAAGTTGAAGTTGATAGTGAGCCAATTAATCAACCAAAGACCAAAACTTATCTAGCATTCAATAAACCTGCAGGTGTTCTGTCTACAATGTCAGATCCAGAAGGACGGGAGTCCCTGGGGGACTTCTTTGGAAGTTGGAATGAACGTCTTTTCCATGTAGGGCGGCTCGATAAGGAGAGCGAGGGCCTCATCATTCTTACCAATGATGGTCAATGGGCTCACGAGGCTACTCATCCATCCTTTGGAGTGATGAAGACCTACCTTGTTCAATGCGATGATGAGGTAAGCAGAGCAGCGTTAGAGAAGCTATCTCGTGGGGTCGAACTTGAAGATGGTCTGGCAAAGCCCGTATCTGTTCTACGGCGCGGACCATTTATTGAAGTTGTCATCCATGAAGGACGAAACCAGATTGTTCGTCGTATGTTCGAGGCGGTCGGACATCCTGTGGTGCGTTTGATCAGAACCGCCATTGGTTCTATCAAGCTCGGGGAATTGCCAGCCGGAAAATGGCGCACGCTGAATGACGTTGAAGTGACAAATCTTTAAAACAGCTTATTGATATAGCTATTTATTGACATTGTCATTCTTTTGAAAAACAATAAATCGATATATCTCTTCCTCCGAGTAGTATAAGTATCAATTTATCGACAATTACCCGCCTGAAGCGTAAGCCAATTAGCGACAAATGTACATTTGATCTAACAAGGGGCTCTGCAGCAAAAGTCGATAAAAAAGGCGAGTCGATCGCGTGCCAATCAATTAATAAATCGACAAAACGCTGTATTAATACCAGGTCTCTCAAGGCCCGCATCGGTAAAATCCTCCAATGACCGTGCGCGCGATTCGAGGGGCTATCCAGATCGAAAGCGATCACCCTGAACTTATGAAGGAAGCGGTTGTCGAACTTGTATCGAAAATTCTGGAATCTAACCGCCTAGAGGCCGCGGATCTCATCTCTGTCCTTTTTACCTGCACCCCTGATTTGGTCTCTGATTTTCCGGCAGCTTCGGCGCGCAGCATGGGACTTGAGCTAGTACCTCTTTTGTGTGCGGTTGAGATGGCCGTTCCTGGCAGCCTGCCGCGAACAATTAGAGTGCTGGTGCATTGCAACACCTCTCTCGAACAGAACGAAATCTCGCACGTATATCTCCGCGGGGCCGTGACGCTCCGTAAAGACATCGCACAGTAATATGAAACGGGAAGCTATTCAGAACATCGATTTCTCTCACGTTCGGATTGTGGGCGCTGGCTTGATTGGCACATCGATTGCGTTAGGTCTTGCTCAGCGCGGAGTTACAGTTGAGATACACGATGACAACCAAGAGTCGCTTAATCTGGCTAAGGATCTTCTTGAACCGCACATTGGTAATCGAATTCCAGAGATAGTTGTCATTGCCGTGCCACCGGAACGGACTTTAGAAGTTCTGAAGTTGGAATATGAACGCAACCATCAAGCGACATTTATAGATGTTGCCTCGGTAAAGAACAAACTTGTACGTAACGTTGATACTTTATCGGGATTAGCGGATCGATTTGTCGGCAGTCACCCCATGGCTGGACGAGAAGTTTCAGGGCCATCATCTGCTCAAGCTGATCTTTTTGCCGGTCGGGCTTGGATTCTGACTCCTACTTCGCGAAGTTCCCAAGAATCAATCGAGTTAGCGCAGCAGCTAGTGGCACTGTTGGGCGCTACTTCCTACATCATGGAGGCTGATCACCACGATGAGCTTCTGGCGAAAATCTCACACCTTCCGCAACTTTTGAGCACCTCCTTGGCATCCTCCTTAGTAGGCCTTGATGATGAGTTAGCGCTGGCCGGACAGGGTTTACGTGACATGACCCGTATTGCAAATAGCGATGCAGATCTATGGTCTCAGATCATCATGGATAACAAGGATGCCGTTCTTCGGGCTCTGCGCTCCTTTGAAGAGAAATTTAAATCTTTAACCGATTCCATCGCAACCGGTGATGAAGTGACTCTGCAGAGAATCTTTCGTGAGGGCAATGTTGGACGTTCAAAAGTTTCTGGCAAACATGGGTCGCAACCAAGGAATTACGCTTATCTGCTCGTAGTTATCCAAGATGAGCCAGGTGCGCTCAGTCGCTTATTTTTGGAATGTGCTGAAATTAGTGCAAATATTGAAGATCTCTCAATCGAACATTCACCAGGACAATTAACTGGTTTAATAACACTAGCTTTCTCACCTGAAGATGCGCAGCGGGTTCAAACTCACCTGGCGAAAAAAGATTGGAAGGTTCATTTGCGATGACCATCGTTGTTGCAATGGATGGTCCTAGTGGTTCAGGTAAATCTTCAACCTCTAAAGCAATTGCCAAACGTGCAGGTTGGCTCTATCTCGACACGGGCGCACTTTATAGAGCGGTTACGTGGCTAGCAATCAAAGAGACTATCGATGATGCAAATTCTCTTGTGAGTGCACTTGAGAAATCTCCTATCGTCTTCAAAACTGACCCAGACAATCCAATCACTCTCTGCGGGGGAGTGGATATATCAACGGCAATTAGATCAGCCGAAGTTACATCTGCCGTGAGTCGCATTAGCGCCTGGCCTGAAGTTCGAGCGGCTCTCTTGACGTTGCAAAGGAAGATTATTGATAGTGCAAAAAATGGAATAGTGGTTGAGGGTCGCGATATCGGAACAGTCGTTGTGCCATTTGCGCAGTTAAAGATCTGGTTGGAAGCAGACATTAACGCTCGAGCAATCCGTCGAGATCTCGAGCAACAGGGGATGAAAGTTTCCTCTTCCGGCACCGATCAGGTAGCGGCCTCACTTGAAGCTCGCGATGCACAAGATAGCTCGCGTCCGATATCGCCTCTGAAAAAAGCGGAGGATGCAATTGTCGTTGATTCCACCAATTTAACGCTGAATGAGACCGTCGACTACATCTGGAATGTTCTCAAGCAACGTTCGTTGATTGGCCTTCCCAAGGTCGTCATTGTTGGGCGACCCAATGTCGGTAAGTCAACGCTCGTCAATCGAATCATCGGTTCGCGAGAGGCAATCATTGAAGATGTTGCTGGCGTTACTCGTGATCGTGTCTCTTATGAAGCTGAATGGAACGGCAAAGGATTCTTTGTCGTTGATACCGGTGGTTGGGAGCCGACGGCAGAAGGCATCGCTCTAAAAATCTCTGAAGCGGCGGAGTCAGCAATCGTTGATGCTGACTTAGTGCTCTTTGTAGTTGATGCACAGGTTGGTCAACAATCTGATGATGATGCTCTTATCTCAGTCCTCCGTAAAAGTAAAAAGCCTGTCATGTTGATTGCAAACAAAGTTGATAGCGAGAAAGATGAACTTGAGGCGCACTCGTTGTGGAATCTCGGCTTGGGTGAACCACACTTCATCTCGGCAGCACATGGTCGCGGTAGCGGCGATCTGCTCGACGAAATTGTCTCTCGATTACCTGAAGTCGGACAGAGCCGTATGGATGATGGCTACAGACGTATCGCGATCGTGGGTCGACCGAATGTCGGAAAAAGTAGTTTGCTCAATTCTTTTGCAGGCTCAGTGAGAGCACTAGTTGATGATGCAGAAGGAACTACACGCGATCCCATCGATGAACTGATTGATCTCGGAGATAAGACGTGGAGGTTTATTGATACAGCGGGAATTCGTCGACGAGCACACCAAGCTTCTGGTTCCGACTACTACGCGGCACTTCGCACTGAGAGAGCTATCGAAAATGCTGAGGTTGTCATCATGGTTCTGGATGCATCGGTTCCTATTACCGAGCAGGATCTTCGGATTATTTCGCTAGTAGAAGATTCAGGTAAGGCGCTTGTCATCGGAATGAACAAGTGGGATTTAGTTGATGAAGATCGGCGAGTGGTTCTAGATAAAGAGACAGATAGGAATTTTGATCAGGTCGAGTGGGCCGAGCGCGTCAATATTTCAGCGAAGACCGGATGGCATAAAGATCGACTACTACCAGCCATCGAGCGAGCGTTAGGCAGTTGGGAGATGCGAGTCCCCACAGCGCGCCTCAACTCATTCCTGGGTCAGCTCATCGGCAGTAATCCACCGCCAATTCGCGGCGGAAAACAACCGAAAATCCTCTTTGCTACCCAAGCCGGCATTGCGCCACCTACCTTTGTAATCTTCGCAACTGAGTTTCTAGAGGCCTCTTATCGTCGCTTCATCGAACGCCGCCTACGTGAGGAGTTCGGTTTCTCTGGTTCGCCTATCCGAGTCTCAGTGAGAATCAGAGAGCGATAAGAAGCTGGGTTCATGATTCAGTAGTATCGCGTTTGCATGGAAAGTCTTACGGGACGTAGCGCAGCTTGGTAGCGCACCAGGCTGGGGGTCTGGTGGTCGCAGGTTCAAATCCTGTCGTCCCGACGTGATTACGATTCCAAACCTCCTTACTCTGTTGCGTGCTTTAGGAATACCGATATTTCTCTGGTTAGTGCTTGTGGAAGAGGAATTAACGTGGGCGGTAGTTACCTTGGTTATTGCTGGGGCCACTGACTATTTCGACGGGAAGTTAGCCCGAGCGTTGAATCAAGAGAGTCGCTTCGGCGAATTGATGGACCCCGCGGTTGACCGCCTCTACATCATCACAGTTTTGATTGCGATGTATGTCACCGAAGTTCTTCCGATCTGGGTACTTGGGCTAATAGTGATAAGGGATGCATCTCTTGCGCTGCTACTAGTTCTCATGAAGTCACGAGGGTTCGGGCCTTGGAAGGTTACTTATCTGGGAAAGGCGGCGACCTTCAACTTGCTCTACGCGTTGCCGCTTCTACTTTTGACGGAGTCCACCGATGCAGGGCTAGCTGATCTTGCCTTTATCTTTGGCTGGAGCTTCGCTGGATGGGGGATTGCGTTATATCTCTGGACCGGAATCGGCTACGCTCGCGCAGGCGTTCGAAGTTTGAGAGGAATCTAGATGTCATCAGTCCCTGAGAATGTGAAATACACCAAGGAACACGAATGGATTAGCGAGAGCGGTTCAAATCGATTCAAGGTAGGCATCACCGACTACGCTCAAAGTGCTTTGGGGGATATCGTGTACATCCAATTGCCAAAGATGGGTCAAACTTTGCAACAAGGAAGTGTCTGCGGTGAGGTGGAGTCGACCAAGAGCGTCTCTGAAATCTACGCACCTCTGTCCGGAACTGTCGTAACACTCAATACAGCGCTTGATGCTGCTCCTGAAACTATGAACAAGGACCCATACGGTGAAGGTTGGATTTTTGAAGTTGAGATAACTGATCAGGCTCAACTCTCCTCATTGCTTGACCCTTCTGCCTACCAAGCCCTGATCTCCTAAGTCACAGAATTAGATTTTCGTTGGCTTGACTCACCCCTAGAGTCCGCCTAGTGTGAGCCTCAACGTAAGGCTGAGGATATAAACCCTCACCTTGAACTCGAAGTTTTAATCAGGGGAGGGGCGCCTTGGAAAAAGCAAAGGATGCAGACCTCACCTCAACTATCAATCTTGGAGCCCTCCGCTCGGTCTCCGATCATGTGTCTGCGCTGCTTGATCGAGCAACAGAGAATGAACGAGATGTAATTGCTGCTCTGCCATCGGGTTCAGCCATGTTGATAGTGCTCAGCGGCCCATCACGCGGTGCACGTTTTCTGATTAATTCAGATCTCACGACAATTGGTCGTTCAACAGATAACGATATTTTTCTTGATGATGTAACAGTTTCTCGAAAGCATGCAGAAATTATTCGGGAAGGTAGCGGCTACTCAGTAAGAGATTGCGGCAGTCTTAATGGCACTTACGTCGATGGGAAGATTGAATCAATCTCTCCACTTTCCGATGGCATGGAATTACACATCGGCAAATTCAAGATGCATTTCTTTATCGGTGGAAAGGTAAGAGCATGAGCGTCCCAGCCCGCGCGTATTTAAGTATCGGAGAAGTACTAGGAAAGTTGCGCGGAGATTTTCCTGACGTGACCATTTCGAAGATTCGTTTCTTAGAGTCCGAAGGGTTAATTGAGCCACAGAGAACTCCATCGGGCTATAGAAAATTCACAACCACAGACCTTGAGCGTCTTCGTTACGTCTTGCTCGCACAGCGTGATCAGTACTTGCCGTTGAAAGTTATTAAAGAGAATCTCGATGCTTTGGATCGTGGTCTCCAGCCTGCGGCGACTCCGGGCGCAACGCCTGTTCCACGTCTTGCCACTATTGATGGCAGCTTAGCTCCCAGCGCTTTCGCTGAGCAGAGTGAGATGCGGCTATCGCGAGATGAATTGCTCTCCAATTCAGGAATTAGCGAAGATCAACTTGTTGAACTTGAAACGTACGGGCTGATTCAAATTAAAGGTAGACACTATGACGGAGATGCTCTAACGGTTGCAAAAGTTGTTGCTGAGATTTCAGCCTTTGGCATCGAAGGTCGCCATCTTCGTGCGTTTAAGACCGCCGCGGACCGTGAGGTTGGTTTAGTCGAGCAGGTCATTACCCCTTTGCTCCGCCAGAAAAACCCGGAGTCAAAAGCTCGGGCCCAAGAAGTTTCTCGCGAGATTGCCTCGCTTTCAGTCAGAATGCATGCGGCCTTGGTCCGATCGGGCCTTAACCGCGCTCGATGAATTTTCACGCCCTCGATGTCATCGGCGTGCGGGTTGAGATGCCATCGAATCAACCAATCGTTCTTCTCAAAGAGATCGGGGGAGAGCGCTTTCTGCCCATTTGGATTGGCGCAGTTGAAGCTACTGCTATCGCTTTCGCTCAACAGGGAGTAACCCCACCACGGCCATTGACACATGACCTAATGAAAGATGTTCTTGATTCGCTTCAGGTTGCTGTTGATTCGATCCATCTCACGGAGATGCGCGAGGGAATCTTCTATGCGCTCATTAACCTGCAAGGGGGAGTAACCGTCTCGTCGCGACCCAGCGATGCAATCGCCCTAGCCCTACGCACAGGGGCACCGATTCTGGCTAGTGAAGCCCTTCTGGAAGATGCAGGGATTGAAATCCCAGATCAGTCTGAAGACGAGGTCGAACGCTTCAAAGAGTTCCTCGATCAGATCAATCCAGAGGACTTTGCCGGCTAACCTTAAACCTCTAGTTGAGGTTTTAAGTGTGTCGGTTCTTGAAAGAGCTACCCGGCAGACCTACCGTTCTCCTACCTTCACATCCCCGGAAGGTTTAGTACTGAGCAGAGATGCGAGGCTTCCCCTCATGGCACACGAGATGGCACACGAGAATGTAGAACTCGGTTATCGAGGCGCATCTGCATGCGCGGCCGCAGGAATCTCGTATCGTCAATTGGATTATTGGGCTCGCACCGGTTTAGTTGAGCCAACCGTTCGTGGGGCCGCTGGTTCTGGTTCATCTCGTCTCTACGGTTTCAAAGACATTCTCGTGCTCAAGATTGTGAAACGCTTACTTGATACCGGGGTTTCCCTTCAGAATATTCGATCCGCTGTCACGCACCTGCGTGAAAGGGGAGTAGATGATTTGGCTCGTATTACTCTGATGAGTGATGGAGCCTCCATCTACGAGTGCACCAATTCGGAGGAGATATTTGACCTCCTTCAGGGCGGCCAGGGAGTTTTCGGAATCGCCATCGGCAAAGTTTGGAATGAAGTAGAGGGCTCGCTCTCTCATTTACAAGCAGAAAATGTTGAAGACGGTTCATCCGTGACGCAAGACTCAACAAGTGATGAGCTCGCGGCTCGTCGAAAACTCCGCGGCGCATAATTACTCTCTAAGCCTTATTCTTCTCGCCATGACTAGGCGGGATTTCTCTGATCGACATATCGGTCCTTCATCAGACCAGGTCGCAACCATGTTGCACGAACTGGGTTATGAATCACTCGAGAAATTTGTATCCGCAGTTCTTCCTGACACAATCAAACTAACAGATCAATTTGGTTCGAAACTTCCAGCGCCAATATCGGAAGTTGATGCGATCACTGAATTACGCAAATTAGCTTCCGAAAATTCAGTAGCCCAATCACTCATTGGAATGGGGTACTACGGAACAATTACGCCACCCGTAGTTCTAAGAAATGTTTTAGAAAATCCAGCTTGGTACACCGCCTATACGCCGTATCAACCAGAAATTAGCCAAGGACGATTAGAGGCCATTTTTGCGTTCCAAACAATGGTCAGTGACTTAACTGGGTTACCGATCAGCAACGCATCGATGTTAGATGAAGGAACTGCGGCGGCAGAAGCGATGACTTTGGCTCGTCGCAATTCAAACCTTGATGATTCTGCGCGGTTTGTCATTGACTCACGGGTTCACCCGCAAACCCAAGCTGTCGTACTTACTCGAGCGAAACCTTTGAAGATTCAGGTCGATGTTGTAGATCTCACCAACATGCCGAATCTAGAAAATGTGTTTGGCGTTCTCATTCAGTACCCAGACACCTTCGGTACATTAAATGATTTCTCATCCATCATCACAACAGTGCATTCAAATTCTGGAATCGTTGTGATGGCTACCGATCTTCTTGCTTTAACAATGATCAAGTCACCAGGGGAGTGGGGAGCGGACATTGCAGTTGGGTCGGCTCAACGTTTTGGAGTTCCCATGGGATTCGGAGGTCCGCACGCAGGATTTCTTTCAGTACGTAACGGTTTAGAGAGATCGCTTCCTGGTCGTCTGGTAGGTATGAGTATCGACACTCATGGAAATCCGGCGCTACGTCTTGCGCTTCAAACTCGCGAGCAACATATTCGTCGAGATAAAGCAACGAGCAACATCTGTACCGCCCAAGTACTTCTTGCGGTCATTTCCGCTTTCTATGCTGCGTGGCATGGACCAGATGGTTTGAAAGAAATAGCTATCAGAGTTCACAAACATGCTCGGGCTTTTGCTGCGGCAATTAAGAACAGTGGCTTTGAAATTATTTCTCCGAATTTCTTCGACACCGTAACTTTTTACGCAAGTAATGCTGATGCACTCATTGAGAGCGCGTCTCGTGCAGGAATCAATGTCCGTAAAGTAGATGGGGGAGTTGGCGTCTCTTTTGATGAACGCACAACACCTGATCTCATTGAGAAGCTCTGTCGTATCTGGGCTCTCAAGCGAAGTGGTGAAGAGTTTGTAGGGTCCATTCCGGCGCTTAGAGCCACTTCCTATCTGCAGCATCCAATTTTCAACTCCTATCATTCAGAGACAGCGATGCTGCGATATATCCGCTCGCTTTCAGATCGCGATTTGGCGCTAGATCGCACCATGATCCCGTTGGGTTCATGCACAATGAAACTCAACGCCACCACCGAGATGGAAGCAATCACTTGGCCAGAGTTTGCAGATCTTCATCCTTTCGCCCCTGCCGCCCAGACCCAGGGGACACGTCGACTCATTTCCGAGCTCTCGAAGTGGTTGGTTGATATCACTGGATATGACGCGGTCTCACTTCAACCCAACGCAGGTTCACAAGGTGAGTTTGCCGGGCTCTTAGCGATTAAGAATTACCTCGATGGTAAAGGCGAATCCCAGCGCGATATCTGCTTAATTCCCTCCAGTGCCCACGGCACAAATGCAGCCAGTGCGGTCATGGCGGGTATGCGTGTTGTCGTGGTTGCATGCGATGAACAAGGAAATGTTTCCCTTGATGATTTGAAGCTCAAAATTACTGAATATGGAGATTCTTTAGCGGCGCTCATGGTCACATATCCATCAACGCATGGTGTTTTTGAAGCGGCAATCACCGAAATTTGCGGGATGGTTCATGATGCCGGGGGACAGGTATATGTTGATGGAGCAAATCTCAACGCTCTTGTAGGTCTTGCTCAACCCGGAAGATTCGGCGCCGATGTATCGCACCTCAATCTCCACAAAACTTTCTGTATTCCTCACGGCGGAGGTGGCCCAGGAGTTGGACCAGTTATTGCCCGCAAACATCTAGCGCCGTATTTGCCAAATCATCCGCTTGATAGCACCGCAGGGCCGCTCACAGGTCCAGGGCCCATTAGCGCTGCACCTTTTGGGTCGGCTCTGATTCTGCCAATCTCGTGGGCCTATATTCGAATGATGGGAGCTGCTGGGTTAACTCGGGCCTCTGAAGTTGCCATTTTGTCTGCTAATTACATTGCTAAGAAATTGCAAGGAAGTTTTCCGACTCTCTACACCGGGCAGAATGGTCTGATCGCTCACGAGTGCATTATTGACATTCGAGAGATCACTAAACGAACCGGAGTTTCAGTTGATGACATCGCCAAGCGATTAATGGATTTTGGATTCCATGCACCAACCATGAGTTTTCCCGTAGCGGGAACTCTGATGATTGAACCGACAGAGAGTGAAGACATCGCCGAAATTGATCGTTTCATTGATGCCATGAAGACCATAGCTCGAGAGATCGAGGATATCGAAACGGGCAAAAACTCGATTGAGGATTCACCTTTGAGACATGCTCCGCACACCGCACATGACGTCTTGAGTGCTGATTGGAATCGTCCGTATAGTCGCAACGATGCTGCATTTCCGTCAGGTGAAGAATTTGGATTGACCCGGCGCGGTAAGTATTGGCCCACGGTGGGTCGAATCGATGGGGCGTACGGGGATAGGAACCTTGTCTGCTCATGCGAACCTATTGAGGCGCTTGCCATCAATTAGTTTTACTTAACATAATGTAGATTATCGGTTAGATTTTACGCTCAAACGAGCGCCCATGGCGACAATCAATCCCAGAAAAACCGCCCATATAAGGCTATTGAGGTGGGAAGCCCACGTTCTCTCATCATGAATCGCGATGCTCATGTCTAAGGCTCCAGGCTCGAACTGTTCGATTCTTTCAATGATGGAACCATCTCGGCTTAGATGCGCAGTAAATCCGGTTGTGCTCACAACTGCGAAATCGCGTCCTAGCTCGGCTGCACGTGCGCGAGTCATAGCCAATTGCTGGGCGGCTTGGGAGCTCTTGCCAAAAGTCGCATTGTTGGTTTGGGCAACGAGAAAGTCTGTATCTAAAGCGCCTTGACGTACATGGTCATCATCCAGAATCTCAAAACAGATGAACGATGTGAAATTCTTTCCATTAATGCTGTGGCTGACCCAAGATGATCCCGGAACAAAGTCGCGAACTTGAGCAGCGAACGGTGAGATTCTCTCAGCGATGCTTCTGAGTGGAATGTATTCACCGAATGGCGCAAGATCTTGCTTGGTATAGCGAGTCAACATATTTCCGTCAGCGTCATACATGATGCTCGAATTTGCTGGTCCCCCTTGAAACTGCTCGACAACTCCCACGAGTAACGCAGAATCAATCTCATCGAAGAGATCTTGCATTCGCTCTCTGGCTTGAAGATTTGTCTTGGGATCGATATCAACTGCATTCTCAGGCCAGATGATGAGATCGGATTTGGAATCTCTGGGCGTTGCATCTATATGGTTCTGCAGAACGGACAGCGCTCTTGCATTGAAATCCAAACCTAATTCATCTACCCCTCCTTGAACTGCAGTGATCTTTACGGTGTCGGCAGTTTGCTCTTGTGATACGGGATAGAGAAATGCAACTGACAGGATAACGAGTATCCCCGATCTCATTCGAATCGAATCGAGAGAGATGGCCGATAGAAGAAGTAAGAGAAAGGTGATACCCGTGACTCCAACAATGGGATAAAGACCTGCAAAAGATTCAATTTGCGTAAAGCCCAATCTCCCCCAACCAAAGCCTCCAAAGGGAAATTTCATACGTAAAAGTTCAATTAACGTGAAGCCTGCTGCGAAAACCAAAACTCCGAGGACGTTACGCTTGATGGGAAGTATGGAGATGGAAGCGAAGAGAAGGGTCTCCCCCAACGCCAATATCAGCCAAGGAAATGAACCTACATATGTAGAACTCCAATGGAGAAGCGGTAGAAAAAATGCTGCTCCCGCGAAGAACGAGATCAATACCCGTTCTGTATAGCTTCTTTCGGCAAGCAACCAGAAAAGAAGGATTGCAGCCACAATCGGTGAGATCCAAAGTTCGACTGGTGCGAATCCAGCCCAGAAGAGCAAGCCTGAAGCTACAGCGCCAACAAGTAGTCGAAGGTTCTTCACGTTAGCCCCACTGGAAAGCCGCAAGCAATCTGTCAACGCTAGCGCCTAATCCATAATCACTCTTCATAGTCTGGAGATATTTGGCATTGTGAGGTTTGTTAGGAATCTCGAGATTGGCATCTGGCAAACGCACATCAAGAGCGCACTTGACGAGTTTATCTGCGATTCTTGCATAATCTATATCAGCCAAAATTCGCTTTCGATGTGTTGGATGAAGCAAGTTATCATCGCGCTCTGCGGCCGCGATAACATCTTCCATTGAGGCAAATGATTGTGCGATTGCAGCAGCGCCCTTTTCACCGATGCCTTTAATTCCAGGGAGGCCATCTGAGGCATCTCCACGAATCATGGCAAAAAGTGCGTACCGTTCTCCGGGAATTTGGTAACGCTCTGCTATCCAACGCAGATCAACTAAATCATGGTTACTTATCCCCTTAGCCAAGTATGCGACCGCGACATCACGTTTATCGTCTACGAGTTGGAATAGGTCTCGATCGCCCGTAACAATGCGTATTGGACCCTTTTCCTGAACAGAATAGGTCGCTATGACATCATCTGCTTCAAAATCATCTACGCCAATCAGTGGAATACCTGCGGCTTCAAAGAAATCGAGAATAATAGGAACTTGTGGTGTTAATAGATCTGGCTCGGCTTCTTCGCCACCTTCATCATCAACACGATTCAACTTGTAGCCAGGAAATAGATTCACCCGCCACGTAGGACGCCAATCACCATCGAGACAGAGCGCCAATCGCTGTGGACGGTAGTGATTTACCAACCGAGCGGTCATGTCAAGAAAACCCTTAACTGCATTGATCGGCTCTCCTTGCGGTGATAACAAGGTGTCAGGCATTCCGTAGTACGCGCGATACCAAAGAGAGGCGCTATCAACAAGAAGTAACGTCATGCCACGACCGCCGAATATGCGATGACACCGCGGTCAATTCTTTTGATCGCGTCTCGAACGACAAGGTGAAGTTCTGGCTTCGCATTCATTAACTGGCCAAGTAGGTCGATTATCTGTCTGATCGCGCGAACAAAGTCACCCACTGTTATATCTGTCTCTCGGAGAATTGAATTCAGGCTATGCCCTGTGGCCCATCGATAGGCACTCCAAGCTAGATCGAAGTTAGGTTCACGCTGAGAATGCAACCCGTGTGACTCTTCGAGACTAACGATGCCTGCCCAAAGTCTTGCGATCGTCGGAACAATTGGCTCGAGGGTTTTAGGAAGTCGCGGCGTTCGACTGCGCTCTCCGCGACCTTCATAAACCAGAGAAGAGAGAACTCCGACAATATCTGGCGCAGCTAGTTCTTCGAACAACTCTGAATTGAGAATCTCGGCCAGCAATAAATCACTCTCTGCGTAAACTTTGGTTAGAGCCTCTCCTTTTGCAGTGAGCGAATTTGCTCTGAGATAACCTAACTCAGTCAATACCTCACTCACTTGATCAAAAGTTCGAGGTATAACATTTGTTCGGCTCTCCATCCGCGACTTCAACCCTTGCGATTCACGTTGTAGCCGCGCGGCTTTTTCAAGCAATCGAGAGTGTGACTCTCTATCAGGACACTGATGACAAGGATGAGCCTTAGCTTGACGTCGCAGGTCTGTAATTTCCTCGTCAATCCGCGCGTGATGTGATTTTCGGCTACCTGATATATGGCGACGTTGCGAAAATTGAGCTTCAAGCTCTTTCACTGCGAAGCGATAACTCATGTATTCGTCCATATCCCCTAAGTGACAAGCAGCATCTTTATGGAGCGAGTCGATTACTTGCTGATTCTTTGTTATCTGCCGTGCGAGGCCAACGACAGCTTTATCTGCTTGAAACTGTGCAAACGAGGACCCCAGAGATTCACGAGCCTTCTCTTGTCCAAAACGAGAGATGAGGTTTGCGCTCATGTTGTATGTTGGAGAAAAGGATGATCTGAGTGGATAGGTACGAGTGCTTGCAAGCCCTGCAGCCATCCCGCTATCGATCTGCTCTGTCCAGAGGATTAATGCGTTGCCTTCAACATCAATACCTCTTCGTCCGGCACGCCCAGTAAGTTGTGTGTACTCCCCTGGCGAAATTGTTGAATGTGTTTCGCCATTCCATTTCACCAATTTTTCAAGAACCACCGAACGGGCTGGCATATTGATCCCCAAGGCAAGGGTCTCTGTGGCAAAGACAACTTTCAGAAGACCCTTTTGGAAAAGCTCTTCAATAGTTTCTTTGAACATGGGAAGAAGTCCCGCGTGGTGTGCTGCAATGCCGCGTTCGAGCGCCTGGGTCCATTCATGAAATCCTAGGATTCCGAAATCTTCGTGTGGAAGCTCGTGCGTCCTCAGCGAGACAATACGCCTAATCTCTTCTTTCTCTTCGGTGCTGGTGAGAGAAAGTCCTTCGCGAATGCACGACGAAACCGCAGCGTCGCATCCTGCACGAGAGAAAATGAAATAGATTGCTGGCAAGAAGCTTCGATGAAGAAGTTTCTCAACAATCTCTGGTCGAGTGAGCGTCTTGATCGCGCTGAATTTGCTCTCTTTCCAGCTGCCGTGGCCGGGTACTCGGCGGGATGAATTCTTTTCAAGTCGAACAATTTCTGGGTTAACTCGACCCTCATCAACAAAGAGGTCAAGAATTCGATTGCCGATCAGAATGTGTTGGTAGAGCGGAACAGGACGTATCTCGCTCAAAACAACCTCAGTCTCACCGCGGACGGTCTTTAACCATTCACCAAACTCCTCGGCGTTTGAAACTGTCGCCGAGAGAGAAACTACTTGGATTCTTTCGGGAAGATGAATCAGAATTTCTTCCCAAACCGCGCCACGAAACTTATCAGCAAGGTAATGGACTTCATCCATCACGACATAGCCCAGCTTCTCAATGGACTCTGCATCTGCGTAAATCATGTTACGCAAAACCTCGGTGGTCATCACAACAATTCGAGCGCCACTATTAATCGAAGAATCGCCCGTGAGCAACCCAACCTCTGATTCACCATAAACAGCAACAAGATCCTGATATTTCTGATTCGAGAGGGCTTTGATCGGAGTAGTATAAAAACACTTATTCTTATGGTGTTCGGCTAGGAAGGTTGCAAATTCTCCAACGATCGTCTTACCGGCTCCTGTAGGAGCTGCAACGAGAACGCTTTTTCCATCTTCCAATGTGTGACAACCTGCAATTTGAAAGTCATCCAACGGAAACTCATACTGCTCAGCAAATCGTGCAGTCAGAGGGTATCGCTGACGATTCTTTGCTGCTGCGTATCGTTGCGCGGGGCTGAGGCTTGTCACATTCGCCACGTTAATAGAGAATGAGGCTGAATGCTTGCTTTAATCGGAAGGTTGCCGATCCGCTCACCATCTGCATAGGCAACGGCTTCAGCGTGAACC
>Ga0208361_1000138_pt1 | contig 26399 bp, 34 predicted proteins | sample LakMenEpi05Aug10_FD_150670 | JGI IMG/M metagenome (GOLD analysis project Ga0208361, IMG submission 150670) | Freshwater microbial communities from Lake Mendota, WI - 05AUG2010 deep hole epilimnion (SPAdes) | ecosystem: Environmental > Aquatic > Freshwater > Lake > Epilimnion/Euphotic zone ... | reverse complement strand
ATGACGCTGGCGGAAGCGCCGCCGGTGCCCGCGATGGTGATGATCGGCCCCGAGGGCGGCTTCGTGCCTTTTGAACTTGACCTGGCTGAAGCGGTGATCGCGCAGCGCGTGGGTTTGGGTGAACGGATTCTGAGCGTGGATACAGCGTTGATCACGGTGCTGGCCCAGGCGCTGCCTGGCAGAAGCAGATGAGCCAGGCTGTTGCTGGCAACAACCACCAGGGCCGTCCCGTCCGCTGTTCGGCTTCGATGTCTGCCGGATCAAAGCCTTGCTGGCCAAGGCTCGCCCGTACAGCCCTGGTCTCGTTGAAGCCGCCTGTGCCGCCAGGATGGTGCCAGCAGCGTTTGGGCACAGTGCCGACCACCAGCTTTGCGGCCTTTGCGCAACAGGCCGACTACTCGCTGCTGGAGGCGCTGAAGCCGGATCCTCAGGCCAGCGGCGATGGCCACGATCATCGGCCGCGCCAGGTGTTCTCCGGCCATTACGTGCCGGTGACACCCTCTCCGCTGCCGGCGCCGGAGTATGTGGCCCACAGCAGCAGCCTGTTCGCTGAGCTGGGGCTGAGCGAGGCGCTGGCTCACGATGACCAGTTCCGGCGTCTGTTCTCCGGCGACATCACGGTGGCGCAGGCGCCGATGCGGCCGTTCGGCTGGGCCACCGGCTATGCCCTCTCGATCTATGGCACGGAATACATCCAGCAGTGCCCGTTCGGCACGGGCAATGGCTACGGCGATGGGCGCGCCATCTCCGTGTTCGAAGGCGTGTTCAACGGCCGCCGCTGGGAGATGCAGCTCAAAGGCGGCGGCCCCACCCCCTACTGCCGCGGTGCCGATGGCCGGGCCGTGCTGCGCTCCAGCGTGCGCGAATTTCTGGCGCAGGAGTTCATGCACGCCCTTGGGGTGCCTACATCTCGCTCGCTGACGCTGTATGCCTCGCACGCGGAAACAGTGCGCAGGCCCTGGTACTCGCCGAATTCACGCTCGTTCGATCCCGACGTGATGGTCGACAACCCGGCGGCGATCACCACCCGGGTGGCGCCGTCGTTCCTGCGGGTGGGGCAGTTGGAGCTGTTCGCCCGCCGCGCCCGCAGCCAGGCCCACCCGCAGGCGCTGCATGAGCTGCAGCTGATCGTTCAGCACCTGATCGAGCGCAACTACCGGCCGGAGATCGACCCGGCGCTGCCGTTCAGCGAGCAGGTGGTGGAGCTGGCGGGGTTGTTCCGTTCACGGCTCACGGCCCTGGTGGCGAACTGGATCCGGGTTGGCTACTGCCAGGGCAATTTCAACAGCGACAACTGCGCCGCCGGCGGCTACACGCTTGACTACGGCCCCTTCGGTTTCTGCGAACTGTTCGATCCCGGCTTTCAGCCTTGGACCGGTGGCGGCGAGCATTTCAGCTTTTTCAATCAGCCGCAGGCGGCCGAGGCCAACTTCCAGATGTTCTGGACAGCCCTGCGGCCGCTGCTTGAAGGCAACAGCGAGGCCCTGGCGCGGCTGGATCAGATCCGCGAAGGATTTGCCGCAGCGATGCAGCAGCAGCTGGACACGATGTGGGCCCGCAAGCTCGGCCTGAGCAGCCCCAATGCCACGCTGGTGAACGAGCTGCTGCAGCTGCTGGTGAGCTCCAGGGCCGACTACACGATGGTCTTCCGCAGGCTGTCGGCCATTCCGGCGGATCTCTCAGAGCACCTCGCAGCCCTGAAGGAGAGCTTCTACGTGCCGAGTTCCGACGCGCTTGATGCGCAATGGATCCAATGGCTGGGGCGCTGGCACGATCAGATCACGGCCGACGGCGACCTCAGCGCCACATCCGTTGCGATGCAACGTGTGAACCCAGCCATCACCTGGCGCGAATGGTTGATCGCCCCGGCCTACGAGCAGGCGGCGCAGGGCGACATCACAGCGATCAGTGAGCTGCAGGCGGTGTTTCGCCATCCCTACGAGGCGTTAGCTCCGGAGCTGGCGGCCACCTACGACCGCCTCAAGCCCAGGGAGTTCTTCAATGCTGGCGGTGTGTCGCACTACAGCTGTTCCTCGTGAGGCCTCGCGGCCGCCATCCTCCTGCCTCAACTAGCGTGGTGGGGCTCGCAATGACGCCTCTCATTTGACAACCGTAAGCGTCATCACGCCGACCAGGCTTTTGCCGGATCGCTTGCCTATGTTGAGCGATTTAAACCGTAGCCTCGCTGATAATAACTGCAAGACGGAACACGTGATTGTCGTTGATGGCAACGGCATCGAATCGCTTCCTCCGGATCTTGCGGCCAACGCCACCGTGATCGCTTCCGCGCGGCCCATTGGTCAGGCAGCAGCTCGCAATCTTGGTCTGCTTGTTGCACGGGGTGAGTGGATCACCAGCGCCGACGATGACGACTGGCTCTATCCCCGCTCCATCGACCAACGCCTGGCTGCGATCGATGACCAGGCCGGGGCCCTGTGGGCAGCCGGCTATTGCACCGACGACCTCAAGAACGATCCGGCCATCGTTGCTGCAGGACCATGCCTGGCAGGTGATGTCTGGCGTGCATGGCCATCTCCCCATGACAGCATTCCCCTGGGTCCAACCACCCTGCTTGTGGAGGCTGCCTTGCTCAAGCGGGTCGGCGGCTGGATGGGCCTACCTCAAGGTGAAGATCTGGGCATGATGATCGCCGTCACCAGCACAGCGCCGGGTGTGTTGATTGCTGATTACGTCTATCACATACGCCTCCATGTTGGACAGATGACCAAATCAGCATGGTTTGATGATTTGGAACTCCTGTCGCGTCGATCTGCCTGGGAACGCGGTCAGTTCATTCTCTCTCAGCATCATCATGTAAGCGCAACGGTGCCTCTGATCCGCCAACGAATGGCCACCATCTGAGCTCCCCCGCCCGGTGCTTCGCCTCCGTCGGTGCAGTCGGTGCTGCCCGCCTGGCAAGGGCGAGATCAAGACAGTCGTAGACGGGGTGATTCAGGTGGCAGGCCAGAGCGAGAGCCTCAGCGATCTGCTGAGCGAGCTCCGCTGGGGTAGTCGCGGGGATCGCCGCCGGCCATGGTTTCGAGATCAGGCCGCCACCACCAGCAGCCCATCCCGCGGGCTGGGGCTGGGGATCAGCGCCAGGCTCAGGTCCTGCTCCGGCACCAGCTTCAGCCGGCACTGGCGCAGCAGCCCCACCGCCATCAGCCGGATCTCCAGTTCCGCCAACGCCTTGCCCAGGCACACGCGATCGCCGCCGCCGAAGGGCAGCAGCGTGAGGCCGTTGTTGGCGTCGAGATGGCGTTGTGGCCGGAAGACATCCAGATCATCCGCGCCGTTATCGGCCAGACGATTGGATGCCGCCAATGCCACCTGCACCACCTGGCCGGCGGGCACCAGCACGCCAGCCAGCTCCAGCGGCTGGCGTGTGCGCCGGAAGAAGCCGCCAACGGGCGGGTTGAGCCGCATCAGCTCCTGCACCACCGCCGTGAGCCGCGGCGTCGGCGCCCCCTCCGCCAGCGGCCAGGCCAGGCCGTTGATCTCCTCCTGCAGCCAGGCCAGCTCCGCTGGGTGCTGCAGCAGCGCCGCCATCAGGCAGCTCAGCGAGGAAGCCGTGGTTTCGTAGCCGGCGAACAGGAGCAGCAGCAATTGCTCCACCAGGTCGTCGTCCGTGAGCGGCAGCCCCGCCTCATCGAGGCCGCCGCTGAGCAGATCCAGGCCACCGGTGGGGCGCTCCTGGGCGCGCTCCAGCACGCCACGCAGCCGCTCCAGCAGCCGGGCGCGCGCCTGCAGCGCCCGGGCGAATGGGCTGCCGGGCAGGGCAATCGGCACCGAGAACAGCGCCCGCGTCCAGATCTCGAAGTCGGCGAACAGGGCCTCGATGTCGTCGCCCTCCAGCCCCAGCACCACCGAGGCGATCACCGCGAAGGCGAAGCGGCGCATCCGCTCCACCAGGGCGACCGGTTCCGTTGCCCCGTTCAGATCCGCCGCCAGCTCCTCCACCAGCTGCGTGATCGCCGGCGTGTATCGGCGCAGGGCCGCTGCCGAGAACAGCTGCCCCACCACCCGCCGCCGGGCGCGGTGATCCGCGCCGTTGCGGTTGGCCAGCGAACGGCTACCCAGCAACTGGCGCACGCTCTCGGGCCACCAACCCTCGGTGGCCTCGGGCTGACTCAGCAGATCCGTGATCGCCCGCTCGCCGCGGATGAACACCAGCGGCTGGCCCACCAGCTTGGTGGCGAACACATCGCCGAACCGTTCGAAGCGGGCCCGGGCGAAGTCCGCATCGCGGAAGAAGGCCAGCGCCTCCAGCACACCGGTGATGGCGCCGGTGCTGGGTAGTGGACGGGGAGACGCGCGCATCAGGGTGTGCAGGGGCCGTTGGTGTTCACCACCACCTCATCGCCCAGCTTCAGGGCGGAGAGGAGGGTCTTGAGCTCGGGCTCGCTCACATTGATGCAGCCTCCGGTCACTTTCTGGCCGATGCGCTTGTCGTTGTTGCTGCCGTGGATGGCGAAGCTGTACCAGCGGAAGCGACCGTTGTAGGTGTTGAAGGTGAACGGCTGCTTCACGCCACCCACCGGCGCCAGGCTCACGTAGCCGATGCCGTACTCGCCGGTTTCGCCATCGCCGTCGAAGTCGATCGCGTTCATGTTGGCGAAGAGTGTGCGGCGCAGCTCCGCTTCGCTCTTGCCCGAGCTGGCGATCAACGCCGGATCCATCACGAAGCGATCGCCGCTGAGGATCGCGTTCACCCGGAAGCGGCCCAGCGGCGTGTAGCCCTCTTCGAAACGTTTGCCGGCGCAGGTGACGCCCTTGCGCCCGAAACCCACCTTGAAGATGGTGCGCTGCTCACCGCGGGGCAGCACGCCAAAGCTCAGCGATGGATCGCTCGGGTCGAGCTCGATCCGGATCGGCCCGGTGGCCTGCGCAGTTGCTCTGCTGGCCTCCCTGCCTGAATCCCTGCTGGCGCCGCAGCCGCTGAGCGCCAGGCAGAGCCCAACCAGGGCCAGCGTTGAGAGTTGGCGCATCGCCGGTGTGCTGCTGCGGGCCCATGATGCCGCCGGTGTCGTGAACTGCCCGTTGGGGCCGCTTGTCACCTCAGGTTCAGATCACCTCAGGTTCAGACCCATGACCTGGGCGCCGTAGTGACGGGTCATGTCCGACTGCTGATACCAGGCCACCAGCAGCTTCTTGGTGAGCTGGCGCAGCTGGTCGATGTCGTTGCACTCGTCGATCGCCCGGGCCTGGGATTCCATGGCGAAGCGGCGTGCCAGTTCAAGCTCAGCCATTGGAAAGAAGGCGCAAACGGGATGGACTTCACAAAACGTTACGGGGTTGAACATGGTTGCTGCGGGCACGCCAGCGGCGGGATCCCGAACCCTGGCTCGCCTCGCGGCGACGGCAAGGCGGGCACTGCGGGCACTGCGGGCAAGCTGGGGGCAGCGCGCTGCAGACCATGGCCCGCTCCGCTGCCCTGAGCCCCATGCCGATGCCAACGCCGATGCCGCTCCCCCTGCCGCCGATCGCGGGGCGTGAAGCCGAGCTGCAGGCCCTGATGGCGCAGCCCAGCCCGCCGACTGGTGCCGCCATCTCTCCCCCGCTGGAGACGATTCGCTCAGCCTTCGCCTGTGCCCTGCACATGCATCAGCCCACCATCCCCGCCGGGGCCGATGGCGGGTTGATCTCCCATCTGCAATGGATGCTCGAGCATCCCGGCCAGGGCGACAACCACAACGCCGAGCCCTTCGCCCACTGCTACCGCCGCCTGGCGGAGATCCTTCCCCAGCTGATCGGCGAGGGCTGCAGCCCGCGGATCATGCTCGATTACTCCGGCAATCTGCTCTGGGGCTTCGAGCAGATGGGCCGCCACGACATCCTCGCGGCGCTGCGCGAGCTGGCCGGCAATCCCGCGCTGCAGCCCCATGTGGAGTGGCTCGGCACCTTCTGGAGCCACGCCGTGGCCCCTTCCACGCCGATCCCCGATCTCAAGCTGCAGATTCAGGCCTGGCAGCAGCACTTCGCCGGGCTGTTCGGCGACGTGGCCCTGCAGCGGGTGCGTGGCTTCTCGCCGCCGGAGATGGCGCTGCCCAATCACCCCGACACGCTGTTCGCCTTCGTGAGCGCCCTGCGTGAGTGCGGCTACCGCTGGCTGCTGGTGCAGGAGCACAGCGTTGAGAATCCCGATGGAACTCCCCTGAGCCGCGAGCAGGCGCTGCTGCCCAACCTGCTGGTGGCCCGCAGTTCCAGCGGTGCCGTGGCCACGATCACGGCCCTGATCAAGACCCAGGGCTCCGACACGAAGCTGGTGGGGCAGATGCAGCCCTGTTATGAGGCTCTGAGCTTGGGCCGGCTGCAGCTGGGCAACCGCGTGGTGCCGCCGCTCGTGTCCCAGATCGCCGATGGCGAAAACGGTGGCGTGATGATGAACGAGTTCCCGCAGGCCTTCATTCAGGCGCACCAGCGCCTTGCTGGCGCTGGCCCCGTTGCCGAGGACGCCACCGTGGCCCTCAACGGCAGTGAATACCTTGATCTTCTCGAGGCCGCCGGTGTGAGCGAGGCGGACCTGCCGCCGATCCAGGCGGTGCAGCAGCACAGGCTCTGGCAATACCGCGAGGCCAACGCCGCGGCGCCGTTCGACGTTGCCGCCGCCATCGCCGATCTGCAGGCCGACGATCCCTCGTTCGCGATGACCGGTGCCTCCTGGACCAACAACCTCAGCTGGGTGGAGGGCTACGCCAACGTGCTCGAACCGATGAACCAGCTGAGCGCCCGTTTCCACCGGCACTTCGATCCCCTGGTGGCGGCCGATCCCTCCATCACAGCCACCTCCGCTTATCAGGAGGCTCTGCTGCACCTGCTGCTGCTGGAAACCAGCTGCTTCCGCTACTGGGGCCAGGGCGAGTGGACCGATTACGCCCGTGAGATCCATCGGCGTGGGATGGCCTTGCTCGAATCGCCACCGCTGCCGGCCTGATTTCGTGGCCCCTCACCAGGGCAGCAGCTCGCCGTTGGCATGCCAGAACGTGCCGCTGGTCTCGAGTGTGAGGGCGTCGATGCGGGCCAGCAGGCCCTGCACCGCCTGCTCGGTGCTGATGCCCTGGGGGTTGAAGTTGATCATGCGCGTGCGCACCAGCCCCGGATGCAGGATCGCCACGGCGATGCCGCGCGGTTTCAGATCGATCGCCAGGGAGCGCCCAGCCATGTTGAGCGCCACTTTCGACATCCGGTAGCCGTAGGAGCCACCGGAGGTGTTGTCGTCGATCGAGCCCATGCGGCTGGTCATCAGCACGAGCTTTGAGCCCGGCGGCAGGTTCGGCAGCAGGGCCTGGCTGAGGCGCAGCGGCGCCAGGGCATTCACCTCGAACTGGCGGCGCACGCTCTCGGCATCGAGCGTGTCGAGGCGGTTGTTCTCCAGCAAACCGGCGTTGAGGATCACGCCGTCGAGGGCCACGCCGGCCAAACGCTTCGTCAGCGCGGCGAGGTCAGCCTCGCTGGTGAGATCAATGCCTGTCTCAACCTGCGCTCCCTGCTGGCCGAGCGCTTCCAGCTCCGGCGTCGCCGTGCGGCAGACGGCAATCACCCGATCGCCGCGTTCAAGCAGCTGGCGGCAGTACTCAAGGCCGATGCCGCGGTTGGCACCGGTCACCAGAAACGTGGTCACGGCTGGAGGGGACAGCAAGCTCCTTCAATCCTGACGGCGTCGATGGCCACGGGGGAGCCGCGGGTTCGGCAAGATGTAACGAACTTGTTACATGTCTCTCATGACCCTCGGGGAAGTCTTTCTGGAGTCCGTTTCCAGCGGCGTGATCACGGAGCGTGAAATCGCCTGGGTAACCGCCCGTCAGGGCGCTTTTGAGCGCCATGAGGAAGCCCTGGCCATCCGTCTGGGGCGCCTGATCGACGAGGGCCAGATCAACCTCGGTTGCCGTCTGCCCTCTCGGCTGGTGCGGCACAAGCAGATCCTCGTCGACTGGATCGAGCCCTTGGGCCGTCGCCGCAATCGCGCTGCGGCAGCGGCCTGAGAGCGGTGTTGGCAGGTGGCAGGGCGCTTCAGCGCCCGTTCACCGCCACGGGGATCGGCTTGAGAACGGCGGTGGAGCCAGCACCAGCGGCAGTGGCAACTTGATTGGCCTCGCTCTCGCTTCCGTCGTCGTCCTGAAGTAGTTCGCGGGCGATGCCGGCATCGAAGGAGAACCGGCCTGGCCCCAGCAGCAGCAGGCCGAGGCTGCCGCCGAGATACAACACCACCAGCTCCAGCACGTAGATGTTCAGCCCGCTGGTGAGGATGTGGTGGTAGCCCGCGACCGCCATCGTGCCGCTCAGGGCCAGGGCGCCGAAGGGGGTGAACAGGCCGAAGATCAGCAGCCAGGAGCCGATGATCTCGGCATAGCCCGCCGCATAGGCCATCAGCAGCGGAAAGGGCAGGTGCAGCGCGGCCACGTAGTTGGTGGCGAAGCCCTGGGGATCGGCGAGCTTGTCCTGGCCGTGGTGGATCATCATCACGCCCACCGCCAGGCGCAGCAGCAGCAGGCCGACGCTCTGCAGGCGTCCCTGGCCGAGCAGGTAGGTGCGCAGGCCCTGGCGCAGGCTCTGAACCAGGTTTGCTGGCAGGGCCGACAACGGCGCCCAGGTGGTGGATTCGTTGGGCTGCTGGGCAAGGGCTGCGTCATCCACGCTGCCCCGCAGCAGACCGATGGTGAGCGAGGCGGCCGAGACGCCCGCAACGATTTCCAGAGGCAGAGGAATGGCCATGGCCCGAGTGGCAGGACATCCACTCTGGCGATTCCGGTAAAGAAACGTGAAGCAGATGAGAGCGTTGGTCGCCGCCCCAGAATCAGGCCATGACCAACCTCGCGATTCCCGCCCTGATCACGGTGGCGGCTCTCGCCCTCTACCAGGGCACAGCCATGGCCGTGGGCAAGGCCCGCTACGAGCACAAGGTGATACCGCCGGCCACCAGCGGCCCGCCTGAGTTCGAGCGGGTGCTGCGGGTGCAGCAGAACACGCTCGAACAGCTGGTGTTCTTCCTGCCCGCCTTCTGGCTCGCCAGCCTCCTGGGCCAACCCTCGGCTGCTGCCGTGCTGGGCATCGTCTGGGTGGCGGGTCGGCTGGCCTACGCCGTGGGTTACATCCAGGCACCGGAGAAGCGGGGCCCTGGATTCGGCATCAGTTTCATCAGCGGTGTGGCCCTGCTGGTGATGGCCGTGGTGGGGGCGATCAGCCAGCTCGGCCATGGCTGAGCTGGAGGAGCTCGTTCAGCTGCTGCGATCCAAGCCCAGTTCAGCCCGCATCCGGCCCCTGGTGGAGGAGCTGGAACGGCTGCAGCCCGCCGATCTCGAGCGTGATGCCGCGCTGCTGGCCGGTGTCTGGGAGCTGCGCTGGAGCAGCTCAGCGCAGCCCTGGTTGCGTGAGGCCCCCTGGCTGGAAAACCTGCAGGTGCTCGATCCCGAGCGGCAGCGCGGCATGAATCTGCTGCGGCTCAAGGGGCCGCTGGCCTCGCTGGCGGCGGTGAGCGTGGTGGCGCACCTGGAGCGGGCGGAGGCTGAGCCCAACCCCCAGCGCATCAATGTGACCTTCGAGCGCGGTGGCTGGATCGGCCCGCGCCTGGGTGCCCTGCGCCCCGAGCTGCTGGCCCGCATCCGCCAGAGCTTCCCCGCCTGGCTCGACATCACCGTGCTCACACCGCAGCTGCGTCTCTGCCGCGGCAATGCCGGCACGATCTTCGCCCTGCTGCGCCGAACAGATCTGGATCCCGCCGATCTGCTGCCGCTCTGAGCTGAAGGTGACCCGCGGCTGATGTGATCCCTGCGTCAACGCTCGCCGTTGCGCTCATCCAGCCGTGCCTTCAGGGCCTCGATCTCCCGGCGCAGATCATCAGCCTGCTGCCTGGTTGCGTCGTTCTTGTCGGCAAGGGTCTGACCGTCGGCGTCGTAGGCGTTGAGGCCACGGAACATCAGGCCACCACCGGCCGCGATCATCACGATGTAGACCCCCAGCTGCCAGAGGGTGGTGGGGATGAAGCTCATGCGCAGGCTGTTGAGCACCCCCACCAGCACCGCCGCCAGAGAGCCCCAGATCAGCAGGTTCGCCCAGCGGCGATAGCTGCCGGCGAACAGCAGGCACACGCCGATTCCCAGCGGCAGCATCAGCAGCCCCATCCCCGGCGTGCCGAAGGGCATGGCGGCGCCAGCACCGCCCCAGCCACCCCAGCGCCCAAAGCCGCCGGGGGTTCGCTGCAGCAGCAGCTCCGAACGCACCAGCACCTGGTTGGCCAGCAGAAAACCACCGGCTCCGAACAGGCAGCCGCCGATCAGGAACTGAACGAAATCACCGCTGGGATTGCTGCGGGCCATGGTTGTGGCACAGGCTGAACGTGCTCAGGTTGGCGAGTCGCTCCTGTTCCCGCCAGCAGGCGCGCGGAACAGGGCACCGATCAGCTCCTCGATCGGTGGGTCGCGCACCTCCAGGTCGAGCACCTCGAAGCGGCTGAGCAGCTCCCCCACCTGCTGCGTGAGCGTGTCGCGCGGGATCAGCAGCCGCACCACGCGATCTCCGGCTTGTTCCTGGTCCTGCTCGTTGTCGCGCTCCAGCGTGCCGAAGCCCGCGAAGGCCTCGGCTGGCTGGGGATGGCGCAGTTCCAGGCGCACCTCGCGGCACGGGGCCAGCCTGTTGGTGAGCTCCTCCAGGGAGCCGTCGTGGAACAAGCGGCCCTCGTGGATCAGCAGCACCCGCTCGCACAGGCTGGTGATGTCGCCCATGTAGTGGCTGGTGAGCAGCACCGTGGCGCCGGTGCGGCGGTTGTAGTCGGCCAGGAAGGAGCGCACACGCGCCTGGGCATTCACATCCAGCCCGAGGGTGGGTTCATCGAGGAACAGCACCGCCGGGCGGTGCAGCAACGCCGCCAGCAGTTCCGCCTTCATCCGCTGCCCCAGCGAGAGCTTGCGCACCGGCCGGCGCAGCTCCTCCCCCAGCTCGAGCATCTCTGCCAGTTCATTGATGCGGCGCTTCGCCTCGCCGTCGTCGAGCCCGTACACGGCGGCATTCACCCGGAACGACTCCAGCGGGGGCAGATCCCAGAGCAGCTGCTGCCGGTTGCCCATCACCAGGGTGATCTGCTGCAGGAAGCGCTCCCGCCGCTCGAAGGGCACGCAGCCGGCCACCTGCACCCGTCCGGCGCTGGGATGGATCAGGCCGCTGAGCATCTTGAGGGTGGTGGTCTTGCCGGCGCCGTTGGGCCCGAGGAAGCCCACGATCTCCCCCGGTTCGATCGCAAAGCTCACCTCGCGCACCGCCTCGATCGTGCGCATGCGGCGCCGCAGCAGATGGCGCAGGGTGCCGGCCAGGCCGGGGTCCTTCTCGGCCACCGCGAAGCCCTTGCTCAATCCCTCCGCCAGCACGATCGCCGTGGAACTGCTCCGCCCGGTTGGCTGGTTCACGTGGTCAACCCAGCGCCGCAGCCTGCTCCGGCGTCAGCCGGCCCGCCCCCACCAGCACGCGGGTGATGCGGGCGATGTCGAGCACGGCATGGGTGCGGTAGCCCGCCGCCGCCAACCGTTCGCTGGCATGGCGGTCGCGTTCGCCGCCATGGTCGATGAACACCACCACGTCCTGCACCACCAGCCCCGAGCTCTCCAACTTGCCGATGCCCTCCAGCACGCTGCCGCCGGTGATCAGGATGTCGTCCACCACCACCACCGTGTCGCCCTCGTTGAAATCGCCCTCGATCAGGCGGCGGGCGCCGTGGGCCTTCACCTCCTTGCGTGGGTAGATCAGCGGTTTGTGCAGCTGCAGCGACAGCCCCGTGGCGGTGGGCAGTGAGCCGTAGGGAATGCCGGCGATGCGATCGAAGCTCAGCTGCTCCAACAGACCGCAGTAGGCGTGCAGCACCCGATGGAACAGGTTCGGGTCGGAGATGATCTGGCGCAGGTCGATGTAGTAGTTGAACACCGCTCCGGACGCCTGCACGTACTCGCCGAACAGCAGGCAGCCGATGTCGAACAGGTCGACGATCAGGCTCTCGAGGGGATCGGCAGCCGGCTCGCTGCTGCCGGCGTCGCCGGCACCTGAGGCATCCGGAAGCCACACGGCGCAGCTCTCGGCCTGCTCCTGCCCCTGCTGATCCAGCCAGCGCTGGCGCCGGCGATTGATCATCGCCTTGAGCGCCTCCGCTTTGGGGCCCAGATCGTCCTCCACCAGGAGGTTCTGCGGCAGGGGCAGCAGCAGGCCGTCGGCCGCCGGGTTCAGCCCCGCCTGCAGCAGCCCATCAAGCCGCTCCTCCTCGCTCCAGATGCTGCGCAGCATCAACACCCGCTCCGGCGCCGCCTGCCGCACCAGCCCCAGCACGGCAGGATCGCTGGTGCCAACCTCCAGCAGCAGCTGATCGGGCGTGCCCCACAGCTGGCATTCGCGCACGATCTGCAGGAACAGCGGATCAGCCTCACTGGGGTGGTATTGGATGCGCTTGGCCGCCGGATTGGAGCTGCGGCAGGTGATCACCACCGCCTTGTCGGCGTAGAGCAGGAACGGTGCCGCGATGTCCTGGCCGGCCAGCGGCGAGAGGGTCACCCCATCGACCCCCAGATCCTTGAAGAGGTAGTGAGCGAGGGCGGTGGAGGAGTTGAGGTCGCCGTGCTTGGCATCGATGATCAGCGGCAGGTCGCGCGGCACCAGGTCGCGCACCTCCAGCAGCAGTTCCAGGCCGAGCGGACCCAGGGCCTGGTAGAAGCCGAGGCTGGCCTTGATGGCGCAGACGTGGGGGCTCGTTTCCTCCACCACCGCCTTGATCCAGTGGCGCGCCTGGCTGAGGAAGGAGCGGTTGGCCATGCCGCGGCGCTGCGCCCAGCTCTGCAGCATCTCCGGATTCGGGTCGAGCCCGGTCATCAGGAGCGACTGGCGCTCGGCGATGGCTTCAGTGAGTTGGACGAAGAAGCCCACGCCCGTTGGACGGCATTCAGCGTTGCTAAGAGATCAGCCTGCCCCACGGCTGATCAGGACACACCTCGTTGCAAAACCAGCCCTGCTGCCGGCCAATCTCATGTCGCCATCAGGGCTGCGCCTTTGCGCTGAACCATGGCGGCTCAGATCCCAGCCGCCGCCGGGCGTGGCCTGGCTGAGCCTCAGGAGGCTCGGGAGACTCGCCTGCAAACTCTGGTGCCACCCCTTGGCCTCTGGCATGGTTCAGAACCCGGGCCTGGGCCGATGAGCTGGCATGAACTGGAGCGGCTGGTGCGTGATGGCGAGGGTCGGCCTGAGGTGCGAATGGGTCTGCGCGGCTGCCGCAACGATGTGGAGCTGCTGTTGCGTGCCCGGAAACTTGGCTACCGCATCACCCGGGTCGACCTGCAGCAGGCCTGGCAGGAGCATCAGCTGGAACTGGAGCAGCAGCAGGCGCTGAGCCAGGCCGCTCACCCGAGCGGAGCGGCCGGCAAGGGCCGCAGGGCTAGCTGCTGATCTGGCCACGTTCCCTGGCTCCCCCGTCTGCGGGGCGTTCTGATCCGGGCGCTGAAGAACTGCTGTGAATCCGGATCTGGATCGTCGTTGCCTGGAGCTGGCCGTCGCCGACCTGCGTCAGTTACACCCCCATCAGCGCAGCCGCGCCCTGGCTCAGTTCCGTGCCATCGACGCGAATCTGGCGGATCGTCTGCAGCTTGAGTTGAGTTACCGGCTGCACTGAGAGGCTCAGTCCCGGTGCACGGCCCAGGCCGCCAGCAGCCCGCCAGCGAAGCCGCTGGCATGGCCGATCCAGCTCACCCCGGCCGGGGAGAACAACGGAATCAGGCTGGGCAGAACACCGCCGTAGCTGATCAGGCAGAGCAGCGAGAGCGCCAGGGGCCAGGGGCGTTTCTCCAGCCAGCCGATCAGCAGCAGGTATCCCAGCAGGCCGTACACCACACCGGAGAGGCCATGGCTACCCGAGGGCCAGAGCAGCCACACGGGGATCGCCGTGGCGTACACACCCAGCCAGACCGCCAGGTAGTCGCGCCGGCTCTTGGCCAGCACCAGCCAGGAGAGGGGCAGGAACATCAGGCTGTTGGCCAGCAGATGGCCGAAGCCGCTGTGGCTGAAGGGGGCCGTGAGCACGCCGAGGAACGATCCCCCCGGCAGCATCGGCAGATTCCAGCGGCCGCCGAACAGCAGCTGATCGATCAGCTCCTGGGTCCAGGGGATCGCCAGGATCAACGGGGGAATCAGCAGGGTGCTCCCCAGCCGGGCCAGTCCGCGATCCAGCCGCTTGGTGATCGACTCGCTCATGCCGGCTGTTCCGCAACGTTCGTGATCCTGCAGCGCAGAACCGCCAGGGCCTCATCCGGCAGGCCGAGGAAGCGGTCGAGCCAGGCATCCCCGCTTGGCGGCACCGTGGCCACGCCCACCAGCAGTGCTGCGCCGCTGCCATCGAGGGCTCGGCCACTGGCGCGATGGCGCCGGCCCTGGCAGCGGTCGCTGCGGAGCTCGGTGTCCACCAGTAGATCCGGGGCCTGGTAGAGCTCGGTTGCCCCCAGCTGGATCCGAAAGCGGAAGCGCGCGCGGAAACGCAGGCACACCGCACCGCTGTGGCTGTCGATCTGGCCCTCCAGCTGCTCGGGCTGGATGCGGATCGAGAGGCCCGGGGGCAGGGGCAGGCCCAGAAAGCGGGTGGAGCGCCAGTCCAGTGGGGGAATCGTGAGCTGCTCGGGGGGGAACTGCACGCTGTCGCCATCAAGGCGCGGAGCGCTGGTGCCGCCGCCGCCGCTGGCGTTGTAGCGGAAGCGTGGGTAGCGGCCGATCACCAGGCCGCAATCGTCGAGGGTGGTCAGCTGCAGGCTCGGGCCGGCGGCGGCGGGCGCCTCAGCCATGCCGCAGCCACTCCAACTGGCCGCTGCCGTGCAGCTCCGCCAGTTCGCTGTAGCCGCCGATCGGCTCGCCGTTGATGAACACCTGTGGCAGGCTGCCGCCCGTTGTCGCTGGGATCTGCTCGAAGGGGATCTGCAGGGTGCGCAACATGCGCAGGGCGCGCGCAGACCAGGGACATCCTTCTGCAACTGCGATGGTGACCCGACCTTGCCCTGGATTCGCCTCCAGCGGCGCCTGTTGCATGGTCTCACCGGTCAGCCAGCCCACCAGCAGATCGGCTCCCTTGAGAACAAGGCTGCCGTGCTCCAGGTGACCGCCCCAGACCTGACAGTCGGCATCGGAAACGCTGAGATGCAGATGCACCCCCTCCGGGCTGAGGGAGCCCTGCAAGGTGATGATCTCCAGCTCCCCGGTCAGCCGCGTGGGTGTGGTGCGGCCCGGGCAGGCGAAGCAGGCCTCGCTGAGGTTGCCCACCACGCTCAGCACGAAGCCGTTGGCGTTGTGCTGGCGGCTCAGTTCTTCAAGGCTGCGGCGCAGGTCGCTGCCGGCGCTGAGATGGATGGCCGCCGCGTGCATGCCCGCTCAGAGGCTCAACAGCGCGTCGGGACGCACCTGGGCCAGGCGCTGCTCCTGGCGCACCAACTGATAACGGTTGAACTCGGAAGGCTGATGCTGGTAGCGGTGCTTCAGCTCATCCAGCTGATGACACATGGCCTGGAGCACGGGATGGTTGTCGTTCACCGGGCCTGAACCTGCAGTGGGAACCTGAACAAAACCTTAAGAGCCGCAGCGGCCCTGTTGCGGCGGTCCCACATCAAACGTGATGCAGAGTGCTTCAGGTGATCGCCTGGAGGGTCTGGCTGCTGTGCCGCTCCAGCAGTTCGGCGCCACCGATGCCATGGCACCACAGCTCCACATCCGCATCCGCGGGAGCCAGGAAGCTCCAGCTCTCAAACGGGAAGATCACCTTCTCAAGGAAGTAGCTCTGCGGTCCGATGCAGCGCAGGATCACCATCCGATCCCGGCTATTCCGGTAGAGACAGGTCTGCACGCGGCGATGAATCGAGACAGCTGAGCCTGCCCCTTGGCTCCCACCGGCACACGTATCGGTTGACACCGCTGGCCCGACTGGTCGTAGGAGTAGGCCACTGCTGCCCTGGTGAGCACAGGTGGCCATGACCGCCCCTGACCTGCTGCTGCAACTGGCCCTGTTCGCCGGAGCACTGCTGGCCAACCTGCTCTCGGCCCTGGCGGGTGGCGGCGCCGGCCTGGTGCAGTTGCCCTTGCTGATCCTGCTCGGGCTGCCCTTTCCTCTCGCCCTGGCCACCCACAAGCTGGCCAGCGTCGCCCTCGGTGTGGGAGCCACGTTGCGCCATGCCCGCGAGCGCAGCCTCAACCTGCGCTTCGCGCTGCTGATCCTGATCAGCGGGCTGCCCGGGGTGTGGCTCGGGGCGCGCCTGGTGCTGGCGGTGCCGCCCCGCCTCTGCACCCTGCTGCTGGGACTGCTCACCATCGGGCTGGGGTTCTATTCGCTCGGCCGCCCCGAGCTGGGTACCCAGACGCAGGCACGCTCCCATGGCCCGGCGGGTTTGCTGCTGGGGGGACTGGTGCTGTTCGCCATCGGCGTGCTCAACGGCTCTCTCACCTCCGGGACGGGTCTGTTTGTGACGCTGTGGCTGGTGCGCTGGTTCGGCCTCGATTACGGCCGCGCCGTGGCCTACACCCTGATCCTGGTGGGCTTGTTCTGGAACGGCACCGGTGCCCTCACCCTCGGCCTGCAGGGGCAGATCGCCTGGCGCTGGGTGCCGACCCTCTTGCTCGGTTCGGTTGTGGGGGGCTACCTCGGCGCCCATCTGGCGATCGCCCGGGGCAGCAGGTTGGTGAAACGCTGTTTCGAGGTGCTCTCGCTGCTGATGGGTGCGTCGCTTCTGTTCAAGGCCCTGGCCTGGTGACGACCCTTGCCGCCACAGGGCAGAGGGTTTCCCACACCTCCACGGCGCTGACAGTCGATAGCGTGGGCAGCTGAAACAGGCCCTGCTGGCCCCCAGCTGCGGCTGCGATCCATGGCTGACCTCTCCTCCACGCTCCGCCTGCAGCTGCGTTCAGCCGTTGTGGCGGGTGGTGGTCTGCTGCGGGAGGCGGCCGGTGGCATCCGCGATGGCCTCGAGCAGCTGCAGGCGGATCCCAGCCCCAGCCAGCGGCAGCTGAGCCTCGAACGGGAGCTGGAGCAGGCCCGCCGCGATGGCCGCTGGCTCAGCGACGACGAGCGCCAGGAGCTGCTGGCGGAACGGCTGCACCTGCAGCAGGGCGCCATCGCTGACCAGCAACGGCGCCGTTCATTGGTCATCCTGCTGGTGGTGTCGCTGCTGCTGCCCCCGTTCTGGCCGCTGGCCCTGGGGCTGACGGCCTACCTGCTGTTTCCGCGCACCACCCGCCGTCTCACGGTTGTCGCCCTCGCGCTCACAGGGGTTGGCGTTGTCGTGCTGATCGCCCTGCTCGTCACCCTGCTGGTGGCCTGGTTGTAGAGGCGACTGTTGCGGTGCACACCGGAGCCGGTTCCCGTCTGGGGCTGAATGGGGGCAGCCGCCGCCCGCAGCGTGACAGCACCCCCCCTGCGGATTGCCGTGATCGGTGCGGGCAGCACGGGCCTCTATCTCAGCCGGTTGCTGTTGTCGGCCGGCCATCGCGTCAGCCTGTTCGAGCGGGCGCCGCAGCCCCGCACCGATGGCTGCGGCATCCTGCTGGTGTCGTCCGGCGTTGAGGCGATCGCCGCCGCTGGAGATCGGCCCCTGCTTGAGCGGCTGCTCCAGGGCGGCCAGCCGGTGCGCCGTTTCGAGGTGCGCAACCTGCGGGGCGACACGATCAGCGATTCCCCGGCTGAGCAGGACAGTGACCGGCAGCCTGCCCTGCTGATCGAGCGGCCCGTGATCCTGGCGGCGCTGCTGGAGGGGCTGCCGGCGGAGCGCGTGCACGGCAACGCCGAACTGATCGGCTGGCAGCAGGGGCCCGAGGAGGTGTCGGCCTTCTTTGCCAACGGCGATATCTGGAGCGGCGATCTGCTGCTGGCCGCCGATGGCATCTTCTCGCGGGTGGCACCGCGGCTGGTGCCGGAGCATCGCCTGCACTACCTGGGGGATCGGGTGTGGCGCGGCGTGGTGGCCGACGATCACTTCTGCAACGACGGCGCCTTCTTCGTCTACGCCCGCGGTCGCGGCATCTACGTGAACGCCTTCGACCTCGGTCCTGGGCCGGATGGTCGTTCGCGCACCCACTGGGGCTTCTTCCATGAGGAGCCGCTGCCCACCAGCCGCGAGCAGCAGCGCCAGCTGTTGCAGGAACCGATTCCGGCTGAAGCCCTCGCCAGGCTGGATCCGCGGGCGGCGGCCCTGATCGCGGCCACACCGCCGGAGGCGGTGGTGGCCAACTGGTCGTACGACCTCGATCCGCTGCCTCGGCTGGTGCAGGGGCGGGTTGGCCTGCTGGGGGATGCCGCCCATGCCATGAGCTCCTCGCAGGCGCGCGGCATGACCGCTGGCCTTGAGGACGCCCTGGCCATGGCGGAGGCCCTGGCGGCCTGCCCCGGCGATCCGCTGGCCGCGCTGCTCCGCTACGAATGCGAACGCCTGCCGATCGTGCATGCCTACCAGGAGCGCAGCCGCAGCATCAGCAGCCGCATCGGCCGGCAGGGCAAGCGTCCGACGGCTCAGACGATGTGACGACGGCCACCGACTGCCAGGGCCGTCGCCTGCAGGATCCCGGCACCCACGCCGTTCGCACCATGGCCAGCTCGTCCGTCCGCGTGGTCGGTCCCGCTGCCCTCAAGACGCTGATGGCCTACGGCGGCACCGTGCTGGATCTGCGCTGTGAAGCGCCTGGTGTGGAGGCCCTGCCGGAGCGCGTGGCGGTGAGCGGCGCGGCACCGGATCAGCTCATCCTGCTGCTGGCCAGCGACCTGCCCGTTGGCATGGAGGCGGCTGCCGACCTGCAGCTCCGCGGCTATTCGTGCGTGGTGGTGGTCAACGCAGGAGCAGACCCCGCCGCAGCAGTTCCTGTTGAAAGGCCTGGCTGAGCGGATCGCGCTGGCCCCACTGGCGCAGCCATGTGATCAGGCGGCTGAGCTGATGGCTCATCCACAGGAGGCAGAGGGTGAGCCCGACCCAGCGCAACAGATCCGCTTCAGCAATCCCTGTTCTAGGCGTCTGCCTAGGTATTTGCAGCCATGGTCGCGCGTTGTTGCGTCTGGTTTCCTGCTGCTGAAGCCTCCTCACACAGCCCCTCCGGGGCTGTTTTTTGTCGGTGGCAAGGCGTTCGCAACGCTCCCGACGCGGCGACACGGAAAAGGCGGGTGTGGCCGGTCAAGGACCATTCAGGGCCAGGCCACCAGGGCCGCACCGATGCCCATCAGCAGCACCCCGATCCAGCTGCGTGGGCTCAACTCTTCGCCCAGCACCAGAACGCCAAGCACCGCCACCAGCACCACGCTGAGCTTGTCGATCGGTGCCACCCGCGACACGGGACCCAGCTGCAGCGCCTGGAAGTAACAGAGCCAGGACACACCCGTGGCCAGCCCGGAGAGCACCAGGGCGACCACACTCGCTGCCGGCAGGCCCTGCAGTTGGCCCAACTGCAGCTGCCCCCTGGCCAGCAGGAGCAGGCTGAGGGCCACGGCCACAACCAGCGTGCGCAGCAGGGTGGCCAGGTTGGCGTCGATCCCCTGCACACCCAGCTTGGCCAGAACGGCCGTGATGGCGGCGAACAGAGCGGCTGCCCCAGCCCACAGTTGCCAGCTCAGCATCGAATCCGCCCGAACCCCTCGCAACAATGGCGCCCGCGGCACCCTTGAAGGCAGCGGTGTGTTCGGCTACAGCAGACCAGGAGTGCCCGCTGCACAGTGCGCCCGGGATCACCCCTGTTCCACCGCTGTCTCGGCCATGTCTCAGCCAGCCCAACCCCAGTCTCCCGGCACCGCCACCATCCCCCTGAAGGCCCGCCCCATCCATCGCCCGCCCACGCGGGGCTGAACCGTTCCGCACGCCATGGTCAAGATCGGTCGACACATCGGCCGATCTGTCTAAGGTCCGCCAGACCATTCATCGCCGACGGCTGCACCGTCGCCTTCAGCCCATGTTGCACGTGCTCAAGTTCAGCTCCGAGGACTGCGGCACCTGCCACCGGATGAGCCACTACGACGCAACGGTGTGCGATGAACTCGGCTGCACTTTCGTGAGCGTGATGCTGCAGGACACCCAGCTCTACCGCCGCTACCGCCGCGTGCTGCTGGCCCAGTACCCCGACAAGGAGGGCATGGGCTGGCCCACCTACCTGCTCGTGACTGATCCCGAGGGCGACTTCACCATTCACGGTGAAATCCGCGGCGGCATGCCCAAGGGCGATTTCCGCACCAAGCTCAGCGCGCTGCTGCCGGCCTGACGCCCTTGCCGTCATGCCCGGGCCGCGGTTCAGTGCGACTGAGCACCGTCCGTTTCTCGGTCGCTCCACCTGATGGCTTCCACCCCGCTGACACCCTGCTGGACCCATCGCGGCTGCCGGGTGCGGCTGGTGGGCCATCCGCTCTGCGACGACGCCTACGAGATTCACCACAACAGTGGTGAGCTGATCGGCTGCGCGCCCAGCCTGAGTGCGGCCCGGGAGCTGATCGACGCACGCATCGTGCTGGTGCGGCAGCGCCTCGTGGCGACCGCCTAGTTCGCTGCCTGATCCGCCAGTTGCGCCGATCTGGAGTCGGTCTGCGGATTCGTAGCCGTTGTCACCACGGTTCCATGGGCTTCGGCGGACAGTCTCTGGGCGGATGTGATGCCTAGGGTTCCGGCCCCGCCAGGGGTGACTGGTCCGAGAGGCATCGGCCGGCTTTGCCGGCTGCACGGAGGGATAAAAGCCCGGGAGACCGCTCCACCTCCAACCCTTCCCAGACATGACCTCAGAGTCAGACGCCTCCGGCGCCTTCGAACGTCTGCATCCCGGTGAGGGGATGCGCGCCCTCGAGAAGGAAAGCCGCCTGCCGCTCACCGGCTGGCAGCAGGAAGTGGATCAGGCCAAGCGCCTGGGGCTTGAAGCGGCTGAGAGCATCGTTGATCGCAACATCTCCACGTTCTCGCGCGGTGAGCTGCCCCACTTCGCGGGCATCAACACCTTCATGAAGGCGCCCTACATCGAGGATGTGAACCGCGTCGGCGAGTTTGATGTGGCGATCGTGGGTGTGCCGCACGATTCCGGCACCACCTACCGCCCCGGCACCCGCTTCGGCCCCCAGGGCATCCGCCGCATCTCGGCTCTGTACACGCCCTACAACTACGAGATGGGCGTCGATCTGCGCGAGCAGATCACCCTCTGCGATGTCGGCGATATCTTCACGATCCCGGCCAACAACGAGAAGAGCTTCGATCAGATCTCCAAGGGCATCGCCCACGTGTTCGCCAGTGGCGCCTTTCCGATCATACTCGGCGGCGATCACTCAATCGGCTTCCCAACGGTGCGCGGCGTCTGCCGACACCTTGGCGATAAGAAGGTTGGCATCATCCACTTCGATCGTCACGTCGACACCCAGGAGACCGACCTGGATGAACGCATGCACACCTGTCCGTGGTTCCACGCCACGAATATGGCGAATGCACCGGCAAAGAATCTGGTGCAGCTGGGGATCGGCGGCTGGCAGGTGCCACGCGAAGGGGTGAAGGTCTGCCGCGAGCGCGGCACCAACGTGCTCACCGTCACCGACATCTGCGAGATGGGGCTGGAGGCGGCCGCTCAGTTTGCGATCGAGCGCGCCACCGATGGCACGGATTGCGTCTACATCTCCTTCGATATCGACTGCATCGATGCCGGCTTCGTGCCCGGCACCGGCTGGCCGGAGCCCGGCGGCCTGCTGCCGCGGGAGGCCCTGAAACTGCTGGAGCTGATCGTGCGCAATGTTCCCGTCTGCGGTCTTGAGATCGTGGAGGTGTCGCCGCCGTACGACATCAGTGACATGACCTCACTGATGGCGACCCGCGTCATCTGCGACACGATGGCCCACCTGGTGGTGAGCGGTCAGCTGCCGCGCAAAGGCAAGCCGGCCTGGATCAGCGACGACTGCAACATGAACGTTGATCAGAAGTGGAGATGAGCGATGCATGAAGTCGACATGACCAAATGCCTGCTCCTCTCGATGCAGGAGTGGAGCCAGCAACATGCGCCGCAGCGGCCTTCGGTGCAGCGGGTGCATCTGCAGGTGGGCACCTTCACCTGTGTGGAGCCCGATCAGCTGGTGTTCACCTGGCGGGCCGCCGTGAAGGGCAGCTGGCTGGATGGCTCCGAACTGGCGATCGAATCGATTCCGCTGGTGGGCCGTTGCGTGTGCTGCGCCAGCACCTATTTGCCCAGCGCCGAGGCCGGCTACCGCTCCCCCTGCTGCGATCAGCCGATGGAGGAGATCGTCAGCGGCCGCGAGCTGAAGATCCGCAGCGTCGATTACAGCCTCAGCGAACCGAGCCCCGCCGACACCCGTCGCCTTGAGTCTCGTCGCACTGAATCAAGCCTCACCCCTCAGCCCGTGGAGATCTGACCATGCACATGCCCCTGGAAGACACGCTCGGCCTCAATCTGCTGGCCGCCAACGACCACCAGGCCGATCACAACCGCGAGCATTTCGATGCCTGGCGGCTGCTCTGCCTGAATGTGATGAGCAGCCCCGGCGCCGGCAAGACCTCGCTGCTGGAGCAGACGCTCACGGTTCTCTCCGCCGATCTGGCGATGGCAGTGCTGGAGGGCGACATGACCACCCAGCTCGATGCGGAGCGCCTGGAGGCGGTGGGGGTGCCGGTGGTGCCGATCACCACCGGCCGGGCCTGCCATCTCGATGCGGCGATGGTGAGCGGCGGCCTGAAGCTGCTGCGTCAGCGCCTCGACCCCGCTTCTCTCGATCTGCTCTGGGTGGAGAACGTGGGCAACCTCGTCTGCCCGGCTGAATTCGCCGTGGGCGAACACCGCAAGGTGGCGCTGCTGAGCGTCACCGAGGGCGACGACAAACCGCTCAAGTACCCGGTGATGTTCCGCGAGGCGGACTGTGTGCTGATCACCAAGACCGACCTGCTCCCCTACCTGCCGGTCGACATTGACAAGATCGAGACGCACATCCGTCAGGTGAACCCCCGCTGCACGGTGCTGCGCGTCTCGGCCAGCAGCGGCGAGGGGCTGGAGGCCTGGCACCGCTGGGTTCGGCTGCAGGTGCAGCAACAGCTGGAGGTCACCGCTCCCGGCGGGGCTCCGGCCCTGGTGACGGCATGAGTGCCCCCTCCACCCTGAGCGCCGCCGAGGCCGCCACAGAGGCCGCCACCGTGGTGTCCCTGCAGGCGGATCTTCAGGCCCGGGGCGTGCGCTATGCCCTGGCGAACTTTGTGGATCTGCACGGCGTCTGCAAGGCCAAGGCCGTGCCGCTTGATCACCTCGCCGACATGCTGGCGGGCTCCGAGCTGTTCACCGGTGCCGCCCTCGATGGTGTGCCCCAGGACGTCAGCGACGACGAGGTGGCGGCCCTGCCCGATCCCGCCTCGGCCACGGTGCTGCCCTGGCGGCCGGACACGGTGTGGTTCGCCAGCAACCTGCAGCTGGGCGGCCGGCCGTTCGAGGCCTGCAGTCGCAACATCCTCTGCCGTGTGCGCGATCAGGCGGCGGCCATGGGTCTGCGCTTCAACCTCGGCGTGGAAACCGAGTTCTTCGTGCTCCGCCGCGACGCCGACGGTGGACTGCAGCCGGCCAGTGCCGACGATCGGCTCGACAAACCCTGCTACGACCTGCGCGGCCTGCTCGACAACCTGGGCTGGCTGGACGAGCTGGTGCAGGCGATGAACGGCCTGGGCTGGGGCGTTTACTCGTTCGACCACGAGGACGGCAACGGCCAGTTCGAAACCGATTTCGGCTATGCCGACGGGTTGGTGACCGCCGATCGGGTGACCTTCTTCCGGTTGATGGCGCGCGAGATCACGCGTCGCCACGGCCTGATCGCCAGCTTCATGCCCAAGCCGTTCGCCGATCGCACCGGCAGCGGCGCTCACTTCAACATGTCGCTGGCGGACCTGGGCAGCGGCGAGAACCTGTTCACTCCCGAGGATGGCCGTCCGGGCTGGGTGAGCGAGCTGGGCCGTCAGTTCATCGCCGGCATCCTGCGCCATGCCCCGGCGATCTGCGCCGTGATCGCCCCCACGGTGAACAGCTACAAGCGGCTGGTGGTGCAGGGAAGCATGAGCGGCTTCACCTGGGCGCCGGTGTTCATCTGCTACGGCAACAACAACCGCACCAACATGCTGCGCATCCCCGGCGCCGGCAGCCGGGTGGAGTGCCGCGCCGCCGACAGCTCCTGCAATCCCTACCTGGCAGCGGCGATGCTGCTGGCCGCCGGCCTCGAGGGTATCCGCGAAGGGCTCGATCCGGGCGATCCCAACCTGGTGAACGCCTACCGCCTCAGCCCCGAGGAGCGCACTGCCCGCGGGCTGCACACCCTGCCGCGCACCCTCGGCGAGGCGATCGAGGCGTTCGCCGCCGATCCCCTTGCGCGCCAGGTGTTCGGCGAGGCCATGGCCGACGCCTACGTGGCCTTCAAGCGCGAGGAGTGGAGCAGCTACCACGGCGCCGTCTCCGCCTGGGAGACGGATCGCTACCTGGAGCTGTTCTGAGCCTTCATCCCTGACCCGCCCGCCTGCATCGCATCCCACCTCACACTCAACCCCCCACCTGCCATGACCATCCGTCCTACCCGCCGCCGCCCGCAGCGCACCCATCTGCTCAGCACCCTGCTGCTCTGCGGCCTGGCCAGCACCGGCCTGGCGGCATGCACCAAGCCCAGCAGCGAGGCGCCCGTGCGCATCGGCTTCAGTGCCTGGCCCGGCTGGATCCCCCTGCAGGTGACTGAGGACAAGGGCCTGTTCAGCAAGGCCGGCGTGCCGGTGACCCTGCAGTGGTTCGACGGCTACCTCGATTCGATCAACGCCCTGAATGCCGGTCAGCTCGACTGCAACAGCCAGACCCTCGGCGACACGATCAGCTCCATCGCCGGCGGCGCTGAGCTGCAGGTGGTGCTCACCAACGACTACTCCACCGGTAACGACCAGATCATTGCGGCGCCGGGCATCAAGACCGTGGCCGATCTCAAGGGCAAGAAGGTGGCCGCCGAGGAGGGCACGGTGGATCACTACCTGCTGCTGCTGGGCCTGAAGAAGGCCGGCCTGAGCGCCACGGACATCACCTTCGTGCCGCTGGAAACCGGTGCCGCCGCTGCCGCCTTCGCCGCCGGCAAGGTGGATGCGGTGGGCGTGTTCGCGCCCTTCACCACCCAGGCCCTGAAGCGCCCCGGCAGCACCACGCTGTTCAGCTCCAAGGACTTCCCGGGTGCGATCAGCGATCACCTGGTCTGCCGCAAGGAGTTCGTGGCCAAGAACCCCGAGGCGGTGCAGAAGCTCGTCAACGCCTGGTTCGACACCCTGCGCACGATCAAGGCGGAACCCGGCCCGAGCCTGACGATCATGGCCAAGCGTGCCGCCGTCACCGAGCCCGAATACAAGGCCTACGACGCCGGCACCACGATTCTGACGCTGGAGCAGAACAAGCAGGCCTTCAAGCCAGGCAGCACCATGCAATCGCTGCCGTTCGCCGCCAAGGAGATCGGCACCTTCCTGCAGGAGGTGGGCCTGGCCAAGACGGCCCCGCCGCTTGAGGGGCTGCTGCAACCGCAGTTCGTGGATGCGGTGAAGTGATGCCGGAGCGGTCGTGGCGCAGCCATCCCTGGCTGCTCGGCACAGCCGGTGTGCTGGTGGTGCTGCTCCTCTGGACCGTCATCACCGCCACCGGCCTGGTGGACAAGCTGTTCCTGCCCAGTCCGGCGGCCGTCTGGTCCGCCGGGCAGGTGCAGGCCCAGCAGGGCCTGCTCTGGCGCGACTTCAGCGCCAGCGTGGGCCGCGTCTTCGGTGGCTTCGCCCTCTCGGCGATCGTGGCCCTGCCGCTCGGTATCGCCATGGGCAGCAACGTGGTGATCTGCCGGCTGCTGGAGCCGCTGATGGGCCTGATCCGCTACATGCCGGCTCCGGCCTTCATCCCGCTGCTGATCATCTACTTCGGGCTCGGTGAGCTGCCGAAAGTGCTGCTGATCTTCATCGGCACCCTGTTCTTCAACACGTTGATGATCATGGATGCGGTGAAGTTCGTGCCGCGCGAACTGATCGAAACCGCCCGCACCCTCGGCGGCCGCGGGTTGCCGATCCTCACCCGTGTGGTGACGCCCTACATCGCCCCCCAGGTGCTCGACGCCTACCGGATCAACATGGCCTCCGCCTGGAACCTGGTGATCGTGGCTGAGCTGGTGGCGGCCACGGAGGGTCTGGGCAAACGCATCAGCCTGGCCCAGCGATTTCTGCGCACCGATGAGATCTTTCTCGGTCTGATCGTGATCGGGTTGATCGGTCTGGCGATCGACCTGGGCTTCCGTTTTCTGATGCGGCGCAGCTGCGCCTGGGCCAACTGACATCGCCACGCCATGCATCTTCAGGTTGACAACGTCAGCAAGCGCTTTGGCAGCGGCAGCGCTTCCAAGCTTGTGTTGGAGAACATCAGCTTCGATCTGC
>Ga0208361_1000137_pt1 | contig 26477 bp, 20 predicted proteins | sample LakMenEpi05Aug10_FD_150670 | JGI IMG/M metagenome (GOLD analysis project Ga0208361, IMG submission 150670) | Freshwater microbial communities from Lake Mendota, WI - 05AUG2010 deep hole epilimnion (SPAdes) | ecosystem: Environmental > Aquatic > Freshwater > Lake > Epilimnion/Euphotic zone ... | reverse complement strand
CTTCCGGGGTAAATATGTGCTCATCGATTTCTGGGCCAGCTGGTGCGGACCCTGCCGGGCCGAAAATCCCAATGTGGTGAATGCCTTTAATCAATTCAAGAATAAGAATTTTACTGTATTAGGTGTATCCCTCGATAATGCCCGACCCAATTGGCTGCAGGCTATTCAGGTAGATAACCTGACGTGGACCCATGTAAGCGATTTGCAATATTGGAACAATGCCGTTGCTCAGCTCTATCGCATTGGAAGTATTCCTGCAAACATATTGGTAGATCCTGCCGGTAAAATTGTAGCCCGAGACCTGCGGGGAGAAGCACTCTCACGTAAGTTGGCAGAATTGTTGGGACAATAATAGCTTCAGAGAAAAATACTGAGGTAGTTGTCTTCCTGGAAACCCAGGGTAAGCACCTTGCCTTCTTTTTCAATTAAGGGCCGGCGAATAATGCTGGGTTGGGAACAGAGTAAATCAACTGTTCCATTCTCCGTCACTATCTTCTTTTCATTCGCATCTTTATTCTTTCGCCAGGTAGTACCATTTTTATTGATCAATGCCTCCCAGCCCACCTGTGCAGCCCAATTTTTAAGACTATCACCTGAAACCCCCTGTTTTTGGTAATTGTGGAATTGATAGCGGAGACCGTTGCGGTCAAACCATTGAATGGCTTTTTTCACCGTGCCGCAATTGGGAATACCATAGATCGTATACATACGCTGAGAAATGAGGAGCAAAAATAGCCTTTCGGCTATTCAGTTCAAGAACTGATTTCTGTGCCCCGTAAAGCAGGGAATTTATTGACGAGCCAACTATTTTTTGATGGCTGCAACCAGTTCTCCAGAAAACTTTCTTTTGTACCGACCACATTATTAAAAAATAACGTTTCGGGTTCGATCAGTTGTTGATCTATAGCGGCTTGTAATTCCGATAGGGATATGGTAATAATTTCCCCGCCCTGATAGAAGGCCAATTGCGTGCGATTGAAAAGATCGACACCCAGTTCTTGTTGTAAGTTTTGCATCATGCGAACGGAACTATCGGTGCTGCAGCCGCTTACCTGTGTCATCGATTCATCGGCTGCTAACAGCAGGAAGCGTTGAAATAATACGCGGGCAACCCCTTTAACTTGTGCCCCATGGGCGGTCCATGTATGAACGAAGTCAGACATCCGTTGTAAAGCTAAATTCACTTGCTCAGGTGTGAGCAGTTTTGAAGACTGATAAATCCATACCCTTGACTGCGGGTTAAAATGACTTGGGATGGCTTCTTGTATTTCGGTCAGATTCATTTTAGCGAGTTTCGGTGGGTTGAGCATCCGTTAGCTGCATGGCTACCAGTTCAGCGACATCTAATACGGTAACAGCTGATTCCTTTTCCTGGTTCTTAACACCATCCGTGAGCATGGTATTGCAAAATGGACAAGCAGCGGCGATGAAATTCGCACCGGTTGCAAGGGCTTCATCGGTGCGTTCAAAGTTCACTCGATTGGTTCCTTTCTCTTCCTCTTTGAACATTTGTCCGCCGCCCGCACCACAGCAAAGTCCATTTTTGCGGCATCGTTTCATTTCTATCAGTTCCGCATCCAGCGCTTCCAGCACTTTTCTGGGGGCCTCATACACTTCATTGGCTCGGCCCAGGTAACAACTATCGTGGTAAGTAATTTTTTTACCTTGAAAGCTGCCGCCACCTTCCAGTCGTAGTTTACCTGTGTCAATGAGTTCCTGCAGCAGTTGCGTATGGTGAACCACTTCGTAGTTACCTCCTAATTCGGGGTATTCATTTTTGAGGGTATTGAAACAATGCGGACAAGTAGTGACGATTTTTTTTATGCCATAACCATTCAGTACCTGAATATTCTGGTAAGCCATCATTTGAAACAGGAATTCGTTGCCCGCCCTGCGGGCGGGATCGCCGGTACACGCCTCCTCTTTGCCCAGTATCGTCCAGGATATACCTGCTTTATCTAAAATAGTGGCAAAGGCCTTGGTAACTTTTTGTGCCCGTTGATCAAAGCTGCCTGCACAGCCTACCCAAAATAATATTTCAGGTGAAGTTCCCGCTGCGGCATATTCAGACATAGTTTTTACTTGTATGGCCATAAGGATGATTACTTTATTGTAAATACTTTTTTAATAGTTAAATCTCTTTCGTCCAGGCTGCCCTCGCATCCGGTGAAAACTTCCAGGGAGCAAAATTGTTTTCTATGTTACTAAAGGCGCCATTCCATTCTTGGGGTGCATTACTTTCCTCCATAATCAGTGAGCGACGTAATTCAGTAATAATATTCAACGGAGAGATACCTACCGGACATTCTTCCACACAAGCCAGGCAAGTAGTACAGGCACGGAGCTCTTCGACCGTAATATAGTCGTGCAGTAAACATTTTCCATCCGCTTCCCATTTCCCCTTTGCCTGCAACTGAACACCGATTTCTTCCATGCGATCTCTTGTCGCCATCATGATGCGACGCGGACTTAGTATTTTCCCTGTTTGGTTGGCAGGACAGGCAGCAGTGCACCTGCCACATTCAGTACAACTGAAAGCATCGAGTAAACTTTTTTGAGGGAGACCATTGATATCTTTTGCACCAAAGTGTTCAGGGGGGGTAGCATTTGCAGGTGTAAGTTCAGGTTGCATGGCATACAATACTTCCTGCTGCACTGCCGGCATATTACTTATTTTACCGGGGGCTTCCAATGTAGTATAGTAGGCATTGGGAAAAGCCAATAAGATGTGCAAGTGTTTGGAATGCGGGAGATAATTGAGGAAGGCAAATATACCCAAGATATGCAGCCACCAGCAGAGGCGTTCTACCCAGATCAGGGTTTCCGAACCCATGCCTTGGAACAGCGGCATCAGTAAACCGGATACCCAGAATTCTCCCGTAATGGGATAATGTGGGTGACCGGTCTGCTGCAGCATTTGATCAGCTGCATTCATGGTCAGGAACAGCGACATTAATATGATTTCAGCAATTAGAATAAAATTGGCATCACTCGCTGGCCATCCTTTTAAATCTCCATGCGCCAGCCGCCGAATATGTAACACATTCCTGCGCAGCAGAAATAACACACAAACCAGCAATACGCCCGCAGCCAGCAGCTCAAATAAACGAATCAACCAGGTGTAAGCCTCACCCAGCAGGGGTAAAAACAAACGGTGTTGCCCGGTTATGCCATCGAGAACGATTTCGGCAACTTCCAGGTTGATAATGATAAAGCCAGCATATATGATCAGGTGCATCACAGCTACCAGTGGCTTGGAAAACATTTTCCGCTGACCCAATGCAAGCAGGAAAACATTAGCCCATCTCTTACCCGGCTGATCGGAGGGCAGTGGGGCAGATCCCATGGCAATCAGTCGGCTGATGACCTTAATACGGCGGGAAAATAGCAGGATGGAAGCCGCCGTCAGTGCGATAAAAAGAACTTGCAGTAACAGTTGCATGCAGTAATTTTAAAGTTTGGATACTTCACCACAACATTCATGCCGTAGAGGAAGTTGAAAATATTCCTTTAATTTTATACTCAAATATACTTCATGTCTGTCAGGAAAACCATTCTTACCCGCACCCAGGCCGAGCAAAAATTACACCGCATGGCACTGGAACTGGCAGAAAACCTGAGCGGAGATACTTCCCCCCTCGTAATTATTGGGATTCGTAGAAACGGGGAGGACATCGCTGCACAGCTGGCACGATTCTATACACTTTACGATAGCCGGCCATTACAATTGTGGTGGATACAAATGGATAAGTCACACCCCGACAAAATAGAGTTGAGTGGATCGACTGATCTGACCGGCAGTCATATTTTACTGGTTGATGATGTGACCAATTCCGGTAGAACGCTGCTTTATGCCCTGAAGCCCTTATTGGGTCAACACCCACTTTCTATTCAAACCCTGGTATTGGTAGAACGAATGCACAAGCAGTTTCCCATTAAAGCCGATTATGTTGGTCTAAGTGTCGCCACCACTTTACAGGAACATATTCAAGTGGAAGTGGAGACTGGGGAAGTTGCCGGGGCCTACCTGCTATAACAAGCTTCTCTTTGCTGTCGCAGTTAATCGATGGTTACTGCTGATTTTGAGAGGAAAAGGCGGCACCTCATCTGAAGAAATCGGAATTATCGGTAATTTGCTGCACCTAATTAAGTAAATAAAAAGTCATGGACAGTGTTATAGCAGCAAAAGTGAATGCCTGGCTAGAAGGGCCATATGATTCAGCTACCAAGGAAACCATTCGACAACTGCAGGCAAGTCAGCCGGAAGAACTGGCGGATGCTTTCTACCGTAACCTTGAGTTTGGTACCGGCGGACTTCGTGGCATCATGGGTGTAGGCACTAACCGGATCAATCAGTATACCATCGGCATGGCAACACAGGGCTTTTCCAATTACTTGAATTCAACCTATGCTGGCGTTCCGATCTCAGTTGCCATTGCGCATGACAGCCGAAATAACAGTCGTTTTTTTGCAGAAACAACTGCGGCTGTATTCGCTGCCAACGGCATCAAAGTATACCTCTTCGAATCGCTGCGACCCACACCTGAACTGAGTTTCGCTATCCGTAGGCTACAATGCCAGGCTGGTGTAGTATGCACCGCCTCCCACAATCCTAAAGAATACAATGGTTATAAAGCTTATTGGAATGATGGCGGACAGCTGGTACCTCCCCATGATGTGAATGTAATTCGCGAAGTAGAAGCCATTCAATCGATTGCTGACGTAAAATTTACCGGTGGTGAACACCACATTCAACTCATCGGCCGGGAAATGGATGAAGCATATATCCAGATGGTAAAGAGTCTGAGTGTTTATCCGGAAGTGATCAGCGCCCAGCACGACTTAACAATTGTTTATACGCCTATTCATGGAACCGGCATCAAGCTGGTGCCGGAAGTATTACAGCAATATGGATTCACCAATATACATGTAGTAGATGAACAGTCAACACCAGATGGCAATTTTCCCACGGTTCACTATCCCAACCCGGAAGAAAGTGAAACCATGCAGATTGGTTTAGAGAAAGCCAGAACATTGGATGCAGATATTTTATTGGGCACCGACCCGGATGCAGATCGGGTAGGTATCGGCGTAAAAGATAATCAGGGGAACTGGATATTGATGAATGGTAACCAGACGGCGGTATTGGCATTTAGCTATATGATGGAAGCCCGAAAAGCTAAAGGCATAGCCACCCCCGATGATATGGTCATCACTACCATCGTAACCACCGAAATGATCAACCGTGTGGCAGAACGCAATGGCGTGGATTGTTATAATGTGCTCACCGGATTTAAATGGATTGCAGAAAAGATCAAGGAACTGGAGGGGAAGAAAAATTATGTCATCGGCGGCGAGGAAAGCTTTGGCTTAATGATTGGTAGTCTGATCCGCGATAAAGATGCAGTCAGTGCTGTTGCCCTCTTGTGTGAAATGGCTGCTTATGAGAAGAGCAAAGGAAGATCGCTGTTCGATAAATTGATCGAGTTGTATATCGATTATGGTTTCTATTATGAAAGTCTGATCAGCATTACGAAGAAAGGCATGAATGGTCAGAAAGAGATTGCCGACATGATGGAAAATTACCGCCAACAGCCACCGAAGGAATTGGCTGGGGCGCGTGTTGTTCAACTCCTCGACTACCAGTTGCAAAAATCAACGAATCTGCTCACCGGAGAGCAACAGCCAATAGCCTTACCCAAAAGTAATGTGCTACAGTTCATAACAGCCGATGGTTCGAAAATATCCGCACGTCCATCGGGAACAGAGCCGAAGATTAAATTTTATTTCAGTGTCAACGCACCCCTGTCTCATAAAGCAGCATATGAAACAATATTGGGCGAATTAAGAACAAAAATTGATCAGATTATACGTGACATGCAACTGGCCTGATGCGTTCATGGGGAGAAGTTCAGCCGGGTTGACTGTTTCCCTATATTTGCAGCGTTATGACAATGTATAAAGATGAACACCTGCACATGGGTTTAAGGGCTCAGCTGGTGAAGCAGTTGCGGGAGAAAGGAATTACAGACGAAAAAGTACTGCAGGCCATACAGACGATTCCGCGCCACTATTTTTTTGATAATGCTTTTGAGAAAATCGCCTACGAAGACCGGGCTTTTCCGATAGCAGCCGGACAAACCATCTCGCAGCCCTACACGGTTGCCTACCAGACGCAGTTATTACAGGTAAATAAGAATGATAAAGTTTTGGAGATTGGAACCGGCAGTGGCTATCAGACGGCTATTCTGGCTGAGTTGGGAACACGTGTTTGCACGATAGAGCGTCAGAAAGAACTCTTCGAACGAATTCAACACGCATATCCCTTCAAGCGAGCATATCCGGGCATCCGGTTTTTTTATGGAGATGGTTTCTTAGGATTACCCACTTTTGCACCCTTTGATAAAATATTGATAACTGCCGCAGCGCCTTTTACTCCGCCAATATTATTGGATCAGCTGAAACCCGGCGGTATCATGGTTTTACCCAGAGATGAGGGCGACAGCCAGCGCATGATTCGTATCACCAAAAAGCCAGACGGGGAATTGGTGGAAGAATCCTTCGATCAATTCTCATTCGTACCCATGCTGACCGGAAAAAATTCCGGACGAAAGTAATGTAAGACTTCAGAGCTCCCGGGAAGATTACTGATTCATCATATCACTCATTCCAGAGCTGGGGTCAGACTTAGTGCTTTTCCGCTTGAAGAGCGAAGCGTCGAATTTTCCAAAGCGATAACTGAAGTTCACACGCAATACCTGCGGATCTCTTCTGCGTTCACTGGTTTGCTGGAAGAAGGCACTCTCTGAATAAGATTGGAACAGTTGTGTTTTGAAGATATCATTCATGCTCAGGGTGAGCGATCCGGTTTGCCCATTCTTCCAGGTCCAGTCCTTACGGATGGCAAGGTCAACACCATAGCGGGGGAGGTTATAACCCTGTGCAGTTGTCTGAGGTCCACCACCCCACATCATACCACCGCCACCGCGTCCACCACCCATACCGCCACCACCGGGCGGCAATACAGTGCGTGCCTGGTAGTCACCACTTAACTGAATGGACCAAGATTTTTTCAACTTAAAATTGTTGATCACTTTACCAAACCAACTTACCAGGTTGTTCGAGAATTTTTCATTGGGTAAGTCGGCACGCAACGATGAGCTGAATATATTCAGGTTAACCGTCATATCCCATGATTTACTTACTGCCATTTTATTGGTCAGTTCCAATCCCGTTGCAAAGCTATAATTCGCATTGATGTAAGTACTGAAATAAGCACTGTCACCGGGAATCAGGGCATTGATATCGCGATATACATATCGGGTGATGAGGTTGGAAGTATGCTTGAAGTACAATGAAGCCAGGAAGTTCGCATTCTTCTTGTAAGTGTTGTTATAGGATAATTCAAATGAATTGGTGAATTCGGGTTGAAGACCTGCATTACCAATGTTAATGTTTTGAGGATCAGAGTAATCGGGGAAGGGCATCAACTGGAAGAAGTTAGGACGATTGATCTTGCGTGTATAATTCAGCTGTAGATCTTGTTTGTCGGTCAGCTTATAAGTTGAAAAAATGCTGGGGAAGAGACTGATTGGGAATTCCACTTTGAAATTCAGCGAATCTTGTCCTTTTACATTGAGTAGGGTTCCCTGGTAATTGGAGCTCTCGGCTCTCAATCCCAACAAATAACTAAATCTTCCCTTTTTGAAACTGTAGGTAGTATAGGCGGCCCATACTTCATCATGAAATTTATAGCGGCTGCTGATGGCAGGTACCAGTTCGTATTTTCCGGTAGTATTGTTGAATCGGTATTGATCGTTGATGCTGCTATTGTCTCGGATGGCTGCCCGCAATCCGGCTTCCAGTTTGGAATCATCTGTAAGCGGATTTTCATAATCGGTCTGGAAAGTTAAGAACCGGTTATCACCAGTGGAGTTGTTCAGTTGCAGCAAAGGGTTCCCCTTCATAAAAGCCTCGGGGGTATATGTTTGAATCTTGATGAGACTCGAACCATTACTGTTACTGGAATTGAAGTTTACGTCAGCGGAAATATTATGTCCATTCTTGGCAAAATTGTGTTTAAAACTCACTTGTGTACCCAGATTCTCAAAAGAGCGATCACTGACATTATTGATCAGGTTATAAGAAGTGAAATTTTGTTTGATAACTGAATCTACTCGCTGGTTTTGTTCGTTTTCAAAGCGACCACGATTATAGTTAGCAGCTATGGTGATGGTATTTCTGTTGTCGAGGAAAATATCTAAGCTGCCGCGAAAGAATTTGAATTGACCTTCATTTACACTGTTCATGAAAGTGTTTACCTTGTTAGGTAAGAAAGTCTGCAGGTTATCCCGATTAATACTACTGGAAGAAATAGATTTGAATTCATTCAGGTTAGCACTCAACCCCAGGTTGATTTTATTCTGGCGGAGGTTGATATCTCCTCCCAGGTTGATTTTTCCGCGGGAATCAATACCTGTTCTTAGTCCACCATTGTAACCAATCTTTTTATTTTTCTTCAGAACAATGTTCAGGATACCGGCAGTACCGCCTGATGCATCAAATTTTGCAGAAGGATTGGTAATCAATTCAACTTTGTCTATGATATCGGCTGGAATCTGGTCGAGTGTAAGGGTGGTAGGACGCCCATCTACAAAGAGGGTAGGGGCAGCATTCCGGAGGGTTACATTCCCATCAATGTCAACATTCAGTGAAGGAATGTTTTTCATCACTTCTGCGGCTGTTTGTCCGGTACTATTCAGGTTCTTATCAACTGTAAATATTTTCCGGTCGATGCCCAGTTCGAGTAAAGGTTTAGCACTAGAGGTAACCGTAACATTCGCGAGGGTTGTTGAGTCTTCGGTGAGTTTGATATTACCCAGGTCTTTGTCGATCATACCCATCATCTGTTGCATATTTCCTCCGGCAGGAGGCATTTTCATGCCAAATCCTACTGCTTGCGTGATGGCTTTATAGCCCAGGCTGCTGACTTTGAGTTGAAAATTGCCAAAAATAGATAGGTTTTCAAAGCTGAAATCACCCTTCGACCTGGTAATCTGGGTATTCAGAATGGCTTGCTTCATTTTACGGGAAACCGAATCAAAACGATTGCCAATGAGCTGAACTGTAGCGCCATCAATGCCTTTTCCTGTTTTTTCATCTACGATTTTCCCATACAAATGACCCATATTCATGTTTTGTCCGCCCGCTCCGGGGGGTCTTCCACCGGTTGGGAACTGTGCCCACAGCTGTAAGGCTGACAGGGACATAAAAAAGGTCAACAATAAAATTCTATTCAGGCTTATATTCATAACAATGCAAAGTTCGGTCAAAAATGGGGTTACATAGCGCTTGAAAGGACAGGCGGTATTATGACAATTTTAAATGGATAAAGTTGTTAAATAAGGGGTATATCCCCCTTTTTTATCGGTGATCACTGGAAAACGGTCAGAAAAACCTGTACTAATCCAATCAGAAAACCAAGGATGCCACCAATAATTTCTACGAATCGGAATTCTTTTTGCATGATACTCATCAGTATCTGCTCCATTTTGTCGGAGGAGAAGCCGGCAACCTTTTGTGTCACAATGGCTTCGAGGTCGAGCTGGTCTTTAAGTGTATGTACATAGGTCTGCATCACTTCCGGGAAAATAGCTTCCAGCTGCTTCACAAATACCGCTTTTAGTTCTAATATGGTACTTTCCCCGATGAACATACTAATCACGGGCATCTGCTCGGGTAACTGTTCCCGCAAAAACCGATCAATGTGTTTTTCGATGACTGGCAGCACCGACTTCAGGTTGTTAGGATGTGTCAGTTTAGAGGAGATATCCGAGAACGACAACAATTCATCTGATACCAGTTTTCCGAGCTTGGCAGCAAAAACCAGTTGTCGCTTGGGGAAAATACCATGAAAGGTGATGCCGAGTAGCTTGCGCGGTTCGCGGGGGTGGAAGAGCATTTTGATGGCAACCCAGTTGGTAAACCATCCGATAAATGCGGAGATAAGGGGTATGAGGATCCAGGTAATGGACATACGAAATCAGATAAAAAAAACCTACAAGTACTGCCTGTAGGTTTTGTGGGAGAACGAGGGGTCTCGAACCCCCGGCCTTCAGTGCCACAAACTGACGCTCTAACCAACTGAGCTACGCTCTCCGTTTTCGGGTGCAAAAATACAATAATTCCGGCTTTTTTTATCAATATTTTAATCTGCTTGTTGGAATGCTTCGTTTCCAAACCTTTGTTAATTGCCCTTTGATGTATTCCCCGTTGACTTTTTTGAATTATTTTTGGAATTCCCCATGAAAAAATTGATAAAGTTTATGATGAGTAAAAAATGGTTATTGCTGGCAATGGTATGCTTCGGCGCTTTGTTTTTCGCTTTTCGTAGTTCCTCCCTTGGATTACTGGAGCCCTCTAGTCCCCGTCAGCAGTTACTGAAAGAGGTAGGTAGGGTGTTGGAAGAACAGCACTATGATCCCAAACAAATTGATGACCGTTTTTCTAAAATGGTTTTTGACAAGTTCCTCGATGAATTAGATGGTGATAAGACATTTTTCCTCCAAAAAGATATCGATTCCCTGAAAGTTTTTGAAAAGACCCTTGATAATGAAATTCATGGGGATCCCATCGCCTTCCTGCCCGCAGTAAGTTTACTGTATAACCGTCGCATGGAGGAGTCCGCTGAGATTTCTAAAGAATTACTGCAAACAACATTTGATTTTTCAGTACCCGAGACTGTTGAGCTCGACGGAGAAAAAGTTCAATATGTAAAGAGTGATGCAGAAAGAAAAGAACGGTGGCGTAAAAAACTGAAATATCTTTCCTTAGAGCGATATGCTGACCTCGTTGAACAGCGTGAAAAAAACAAAGGCCAGAAAGATTTTGTCGTGCTGGCTGATTCAGCGCTGGAAAGAAAGGCGAGGGAGCAGGTGCTGAAACTGATGAATGATAATTATGCCCGCATCCGCAGCACCTTTAAAGAAGAAGTTCGGTTCAGTACTTATCTGAATACCATCACCAATCTGATGGATCCCCATTCTGATTACCTCGCACCCATTGAAAAGCGCGCCTTTGATGAGCGCATGAGCAACGAATTCTTCGGCATTGGTGCACAACTGACCAAAGATGATTACGGCATCAAAATCGCCAGCATCATCACAGGCGGTGCTGCTTATAAATCCGGACAAATTGTGGTGAATGATATCATCATCAAAGTCGCACAAGGTAGCGCCGAACCGGTAGACGTTACGGCCTATGCTACAGAAGATGCTGTTAAGTTGATTCGTGGTAATAAGGGAACAGAGGTAAAACTGACCTTAAAGAAAGAAGATGGAACCATCAAAGTGGTTTCCCTCATTCGGGAAAAAGTTAACCAAGATCAGGGACTGGCAAGAAGTGCAGTGATTCAGCAGGGCAGTAAAAAAATCGGTTACATCCTGCTGCCTGATTTTTACGCAAACTTCGAAGATGCGAATGGACACCATTGTGCAGATGATATAGCTGCTGAGTTACAAAAGCTGAAAGCAGAAAAAATTGATGGCATCGTTATCGATATTCGAAATAATGGTGGCGGTTCTTTATACGAAGTAGTTAAAATGGTCGGCCTGTTTATCAAATCCGGACCCATCGTTCAGGTGAAAGACCGCGCCGGCAATATAGACCAGCGTACCTGGTACGACAATGATGACCGTATTCTTTATAATGGACCACTTGCCGTTTTGGTGAATCAATTCAGCGCCAGTGCGAGTGAGATTTTTGCAGGAGCCATCCAAGACTATAACCGGGGAATTATTATCGGCAGCTCCTCTACTTTCGGCAAGGGAACCGTTCAGCGTCAGGTACCTTTTGGTAGCCGGAATGATTTTTCTTCCAGTCGCACCGATATGGGAGCGATGACACTTACTTTCCAGAAATTCTTCCGGGTGAATGGTGGATCAACCCAACTGAAAGGCATAGTACCCGATATCATTTTGCCCGACCCCTATGAGTATTATAAAATCCGGGAGAAAGATATGCCGGAAGCGCTTCCCTGGGATGAGATTCCACGCGCCTCTTTTGAGCCCTGGCAAAAAAGAGAGTCATTGACCTCCATCATCGATAAAGAAAATGCCCAGATCAAGTCCAATTCGAATTTTAATCTGGTGAAAGACAACCTGATCTGGCTCTCGAAGAATAATGAGCAACCCTTTGTGTTGCAATTAGAAGCCTACCGCCAAAAGCAGAAGCAGATTCAAACAACAGTAGGTCAGAATAATTCTTTACTGAATTTTTCCGGAGAAATGTCAATTGATTATATGGTTGCTGAGAAAGAAAAATTCCTGAGCCATCCCGATAAATCAAAATCAGATTTTTATGCCGCCTGGATCAAGTCTATCCGGAAAGACTTGTACATTGAGGAAGGTGTTCGTGTGATTAGCCAGTTGGCTGATGCTGAAAAAAGTACTTTGGTGAAGAATCGATAATCAAATTTCAGTCCCCTTGCCATGGAAATAGGAGAGAAGAAACCGGTCATACCCCTAAAACAATGGCTGGCTGTATATACCAAACCGCGGTGGGAGAAGAAAATTGATTCGGTATTGATTCGAAAGGGTATTGAGAGCTGGTGCCCACTTCAAAAATCTGAGCGCCAGTGGTCCGACAGAAAAAAAATCATCGAAGAACCCCTCTTTCGATCTTACGTTTTTGTGCACATAGACGCTACTGAGCGGGTAAAAGTTTTATCTACAGAGGGCGTTTTGAATTTTGTGCATTACCTGAGGAAACCCGCGATCATTCGCGATGAAGAGATTGAACTCATTCGGAAATACCTCGGCGAAAAAACGGCTGCACTCACCGTTATCTCCGAGGAAGGGTTTAAAGAAGATATGCATGTAATGGTCAATCATGGGGTCTTTATGGATAATGAAGGCACTGTAGTGCGGGGCGGGAAGAAAAAAGTATATGTACGGTTAGAGAGTCTCGGTCAGGTAATGATTGTAGAATTCCCGGCTGAATATATTACTCCGGTATTATAGCTTACTACAATTGCCAATCCATGATCTGGTTGGCCCATTCTCTTCGATAGGGAGTTTTGACGCGAATATAATTGTCGGTATATCCCTCCATCATGCCCTCTTTGTCATGGTCTTCCCATAACACATTTCGTGTGGTACCGATAAATTGCTCCTGAAACAATTGATGCTTCCTGTATGACAAATGACGAAGTTCTTTGTTTCTTAGGTTTCTTTCAGCAATAGGAACAATCTCCTTAAGTTCTGTCGCCGGTGTATTGTCTCTTTCGGAGTAAGTGAACACGTGCAGATATGAAATGGGCAGATCTTGTAAAAATGATACGGTCTCCTGAAAGGCGGCGTCATTTTCTCCCGGATAGCCAACGATCACATCCGCACCAATGGAAGCATCGGGCATAATTTTCATGATCATTTCAGCGCGCTCGGCATATAGCTCTCTACGGTATCTCCTGCGCATGGATGCCAATATGCTATTACTACCACTTTGTAAGGGAACGTGAAAATGGGGCATAAAGCAATTGCTGGCTGCCACAGTTTCGATGATTTCAGGGTGCAGCAGATTGGGCTCAATGGACGAAATCCTAAAACGCGGAACAGCACCCTGGCGGTCAAGTTCTTTTACCAGTTCAGAGAAATGGCTGGTACGTTTTCCCTCTGGGTTAATACCAAAATCGCCCAGATTCACACCGGTGAGAACAATCTCACGTATACCCTGTTTGGCCAGTTGTTCCACCTGCTCAAGCACCAGGGGAATGGTTTGACTGCGACTGCGCCCCCTGGCCATAGGGATGGTGCAAAAAGTACAGGAATAATCACAACCATCCTGCACTTTTAAAAAGGTTCGGGTTCTGTCCAGCTGAGAAAAAGCGGGTTGAAAATCCTGCACCGTATCTATATCACAACTGCAGATGCGGGCGGCACCCGTTCGGGAAAGGTCTTTTAGGTGCTCAGTCAGGTTAAATTTTGCTGCTGCGCCCAAGACTAGGTCAACCCCCTCCATGGCAGCAATCGATTCAGGTTGTAATTGTGCATAGCAACCGGTAATCACCACGAAGCTATCGGGTGACCGGCGACGAATACGTCTGACCAGCTGTCGGCACTCTTTATCGGCATTTTCCGTTACCGAACAGGTATTGATAACATAAATGTCTGCCTGTTCGTCGAATGCGCGACGGGTAAAACCATCCCGCTCTGCCATTCGGGCGAGGGTAGATGTTTCCGAAAAGTTAAGTTTACAGCCCAGGGTATGGAATGCTATGCTACCGGATGTTTCCATGGGGCGCAAAGATAGGGTAGTTTTGAGAGATACCCCGTTCTATGGGGTATCTGAGGGGGGTAGAGGAAACCTCCTTCTCCATTTTCCAATTTAGCATTAATAAGGTAAGTTTGCACTAACGTAACCAATAATTGAATTATGCAGTTTAAGAAGATTAACAACCTGGTTGGCTGGGCTGTCTGCCTCATTGCCTGTACCGTGTATATTATGACCGCTGAAGCAGGTGGCAGTTTCTGGGATTGCGGTGAATTTGTGAGCAGTTGTTTTAAACTTCAGATACCACACCCACCGGGAGCCCCTTTATTTGTTTTGTTGGGTCGAGTTTTCATCATAGCTTTTGGCGATGATCCCATGACCGCTGCCCGCGCTGTGAATATCATGAGCGCCCTCGCTAGTGGGTTCACCATCTTGTTTCTGTTTTGGACCATCACTCATTTTGCCCGTCGCATTGCCGGTGTTCAGGTGACCGACACATTGAATATGTCACAGGTATGGACCATCATGGGTGCCGGCGCCGTGGGTGCCCTGGCGTACACTTTTAGTGATTCATTCTGGTACAGTGCAGTGGAAGGTGAGGTATATGCCCTCTCTTCCTTCTTCACTGCCATCGTATTTTGGTCTATTTTGAAATGGGAAGCACATGCTGACGAACCAGGCGCCGATCGCTGGATCGTATTTATCTTTTTTCTGATGGGCCTATCTATCGGAGTACACCTCCTGAACCTACTTACGATACCTGCTATCGTGATGGTTTATTATTTCCGTCGTCGCGATCGTTTCCCCTATGCTACCCTCCGTAAATGGTTTTTCCGCCTATTAGCCATCGGTGCAGTATTGGGTATTATAGGTGCTATTTTCATTGCTTCCTCTGAAGCCAGTGAAGAAGCTCCTATGGACGGAACCATGGCAGCTTTGGTACTTCTCGGTTCACTGCTTGCTTTGGGTATGTTCTTCCTCCTGGAAAGAATGTATCCCGATCGTAAAGCAACCTTTGGGGGAACATATATTTTCTTCCTGCTATCCTGTATTATTTTAGGGTTCACCCTTTTCTTTCTTATTCCTTATTCAATCAAAGCTGCGGGATTCTTTGACCGCGTCTTTGTCAATAGCTTCGGCCTTCCCTTCTTTGCCGGCTTTGCTTTCTTCTTCGTTTTACTGGCCATCGGTATTCGCATCGGTTTGAAGCAGGCTGCAAAAAGAGGCTGGCAATACATGTCACTGGCACTCTGGAGCATCGTTTTCCTGCTCATCGGATACAGTTCTTACGTTACCACCATGCTGCGCAGTAATGCCGATCCTTCCGTGGATATGTACAACGTTGATAATCCAATGAGCCTGGTAGGCTACCTCGGTCGTGATCAATATGGAGATTTTCCACTGGTGTATGGCGCCAAATTTACCTCACGTCCTTATGCACTCAAGAACAATGGCATGCGCTACCAGAAATCAGGTGATAAATACATTGAAATAGGTGAGGATAAAAAATATATGTATCGTCCGGAAGATAAAATGGTTTTTCCGCGCGTTTGGGATGCCAGCAATGAGCAATACCACGCAGACTATTATGCAGATGTGTTAGGGATCGGTAAGAATAAGGATGGCTCGTATGATACGGAGCCTACCCAGCGGGATAACATTTCATTCTTTGCCTCTTATCAGTTTTATTTCATGTACTTCCGCTATTTCATGTGGAATTTCTCAGGAAAGCAAAACGATAACCAGGGATTTTATGTCGCTAATGTACGCGACGGCAATTGGATTACAGGAATTACTTTAATTGATAACCTACTCTATGGCGACCAAAGTAAAATGCCGGAAAGCTTAAAGAACAATAAAGCCCACAACCGCTTGTTCGCTCTGCCACTGATTCTGGGACTACTCGGATTATTCTTCCACTTTAAACGTCATGAAGCAGATGCTTGGATCAATATGTTGCTGTTCTTCTTTACAGGGTTCGCTATTATTCTCTACCTGAACCAAGCAGGTAACCAGCCCAGAGAGCGTGATTATGCCTACGTAGGTAGCTTCTATGCCTTTGCAGTATGGATTGGTATTGGAGTGATGCAAGTGAATCAGTGGTTGTCAAGAAAAATCTCTTCCGGACTGGCGGCCAGTCTAGCAACAATTATCTGTCTGCTGGCTGTTCCGGCACTGATGGCGCAGCAGGAATGGGATGACCATGACCGCAGTCAGAAAAAATTGCCGGGTGATCTGGCCCGTGACTACCTGGAAAGTTGCGCTCCTAATGCCATTCTTTTCAGCTATGGTGACAATGATACTTACCCGCTTTGGTATGCACAGGAAGTGGAGGGCGTTCGCCCCGATGTTCGGGTAGTTAATTTCAGTTTGCTGGGAATCGACTGGTACATCAACCAATTACGATACAAAGTGAATGAGAGTGATCCTGTTGATGTTATTTGGTCTAAAGAGCAGATTGAAGGATCGAAGCGCGATTATGTGTTTTACAATCCGGTGGCTTCCATTCCTGAAGACAGATACTATGATCTGGAAGATATGATGCGTAATTATGTGGGAAGTGATGATAAGGATAAGACAGTAGAAGGACGCGATGAAGGCTTCTTTAATACCTTCCCTGTTCGTAAAATGGCTATCCCGGTTGACATAGATGTGGTGAAGAAAAATGGTACCGTAAATGACCGCGATAGTGTGCAGCCTGAAGTACGGTTTGAAATCACAAAAAATGGGCTGGCTAAAAACGATCTGGCACTGCTCAATATCATTGCCGCCAATCATTGGAAGCGCCCGATTTATTTCACCAATCCAAGAACTGATGTGGGACTTGATGCCTTCATTCGCCGCGATGGATTGACCTACCGCCTGGTACCGGTAAAGGGTAGCGAATTCAACACCAACTGGGCACAAGATAAAATGATGAACAAGTTTGTGTTTGGAAATGCTGATAAGAAAGGTATTTATTTCGATGAGGAGAACAGACGTCACCTTAGCTCGCTGCGCACCGCCTATGCTGAACTCGCATTGAGTCTGGCAGCCGAAGGACGTTTCGATGAGGCCAAAAAGGCAGTCCAGAAGGCTGATAAGATGCTGAATGAATCCAACTTCCCTTATGGGCTCACCAACCGCTATAATATGCATAATCGTAATTCATTGCTCTTTATGCAAGCTTGCCTGCAAGCGGGAGATATGGATCTTGCCAAAAAAGTAAGCGCTGCTGTTAAAAAAGACCTGCAACAACAAGTGCAGTTCTATGAGTCGTTGAAGGGTGACAAAGCAGAAGCCATGGCACAGGAAATTTATATGACGGAAGAGTTGTTATCTCAAATGAATCAGCTGGAAAAAGCAGAGACAAACGACCGAATTGTCATTCCGGGAAAAGTCATGCGACGCGCTGATACACCGACGAAATAAAATATTCTGTTAACAATGCTGTTGCGAGGCCGTCTCAAAGTTAGAGACGGCCTTTTTTTATTCTTATACCTGCTGGAGAAGATTTTCATTTACGCAGTGCTCATAGACTGCCTTTTAATTATACTTCTTGCTTACTTTTTTCAACCAGACGGGGCTGCTGATTGTTGTATCTTTGCAACAATCCACCTTATTTCATGTCTTCAGTCCGCTTCTTTCAATATACACCACCCGGTGACGGAAAGTCCACTTTCGAGCAATTGCTGTCTGTTTTCATGCAACTGCTCACGTATACCAGTGGTGATGCCGGGGAGGCGCTCAGCTGGTTGAATGAACTCGACCGTCAGTATCGCTTAACGAACGATCAATATGGCATGGGCGACTTCATTGAGGATTTAAAAAAAGAGGGCTATCTGGATGAAAATCCTGTAAATGGCGAATTCAAGATAACGGGTAAAGCTGAACAGACCATTCGTAAGAAGAGTCTGGAGGAGATCTTTGGTAAATTGAAGAAGAGTAAATCCGGTCAACACCAGACAAGGAAAAGCGGCCAAGGGGATGAACCCAATGCTGATCTCCGGCCTTTCCAATTTGGTGATGCCATCCATCAGATTGATTTTACAGACAGCATCCGGCAGGCACAGATCAACAGGGGCATCGAATCTTTTTCCATTAGGGAAGATGATCTCCAAATCAGGGAGCAGGATTTCGCTACACAGACCTCCACGGTATTGATGATAGACATCTCTCATTCCATGATTTTATACGGCGAAGATCGTATTACACCAGCCAAAAAAGTGGCGATGGCGTTGAGTGAATTAATTACTACCCGCTATCCGAAAGACACGCTCGATATTGTCGTTTTTGGCAATGATGCCTGGAGTATAGAAATAAAAGACCTGCCTTACCTGCAGGTTGGACCCTATCATACCAATACAGTTGCAGGGTTGGAACTGGCGATGGATATTCTACGCAGGAGAAAGAATAATAATAAGCAGATCTTCATGATCACTGACGGCAAGCCTACTTGTTTGAAGATCGGTGGTAAGTATTATAAAAATAGTTTCGGACTTGACAGGAAAGTGGTGAATCGTTGTATCAACCTGGCTGCCCAATGTAAAAAACTCAAAATACCTATCACTACCTTCATGATAGCCTCCGACCCCTATCTCCAGTCTTTCGTGCAAGAATTTACAGAAACCAATCATGGCAAGGCTTTCTTTGCTACACTCGATAAATTAGGGTCATTCATCTTCCGTGATTTTGAAAGTGGAAAACGAAAGACAGTTTATTGAACTGTCAATAACGGAATGATATCATCATAAGAAAATTTATATGAACCATACAAACATCAACACCCTTGGACAACTCAAAGCTGCCGGCTATCAACGAAAATCTGTTAAGCAGGAATTACGCGATAACCTGATTGCTCTGATGGGGGAGAAGCGCAATCCCTTTCCTGGCATTCTAGGTTATGAAGATACCGTCATACCTGATACTGAGCGAGCTATTTTAAGTAGACACAACATACTTTATCTAGGGTTGCGGGGGCAAGCCAAAACGAGGATGGCCCGGCAAATGACCGAATTACTCGATGAATATATTCCCGTGATTGCCGGTAGTGAAATCAAAGATGATCCACTTCAGCCGCTGAGCCGTTTTGCCAAAGACCTGGTAGCTGAACATGGCGATGATACTCCGATTCAATGGCTGCATCGCAGCGAACGATATGGTGAAAAGCTGGCCACTCCGGATGTGAGTGTGGCAGATCTGATTGGCGATATTGATCCCATTAAGGCAGCTAATATGAAACTGAGTTTTGCCGATGAGAAAGTGATACATTATGGTATCATACCCCGCAGCAATCGCGGCATATTTGTCATCAATGAATTACCCGACCTGCAAGCACGTATTCAGGTGGCCTTGTTTAATATTTTACAGGAAGGAGACGTGCAGATCCGGGGTTTTAACATTCGCATGCCCCTGGATATACTTTTTGTATTTACCGCTAATCCGGAGGATTATACCAACCGGGGAAGCATTGTTACGCCACTGAAAGACCGGATTGAGAGTCAGATATTGACGCATTACCCCCGTTCCATTGATGTTTCATTGGCCATTACTGAACAAGAAGCTCAGCTTTTGCCGGAACAGCAGGAACGTGTTCGTATCAGTGATCTTTTGAAGCGATTGGTAGAGCAGGTTTCTTTCGAGGCCCGCTCACATGAGTATGTTGATAAGAAAAGTGGGGTGAGTGCCCGCTTGACCATCGCTGCTTATGAGAACCTTATCAGCACTGCTGAGCGAAGGGCCATCCTGCATCGTCAGCCGAGCACCCAGGTTTGGGTAAGCGATCTATCAGGTATCATTCCCTCTATCACCGGCAAAATAGAACTACTGTATGAGGGTGAACAGGAGGGCTCGTATCAGGTAGCACTGCATTTACTTGACAAAGCAATTCGAACCATTTTTGTGGAATATTTCCCCAACCCGGAACAGGTGAAGAAGAAGCGGAACAGCGGGAAGGCATCTGCCGAGGAAAAAAAATCGGAGAATCCCTATCAATCGGTTATTCGCTGGTTCGATGCCGGAAATGTATTGGAGTTATCCGGTGACCTATCGGATGAGAAAAAAATACAGCAATTGTATCGCGTAGAGGGTTTGCATGCATTAGTAAAGAAATTTTTTCCTGCTGCCAGCGAAGCAGAGAATGCCTTATTAATGGAATTTGTGCTGTATGGTTTGTCGGTACATTCTATGATTAGTAAGAAGTTGACAGATGATAGGGTTGCTTTCCGCGACTTAATGGGAAGTATGATGAACCTTGGTAACCTGCAAGCCGGAGAGGAGGAAGATTATTTTTCCGATGACGAGAATCGCTGATGCGCATTACTTAGACTATCTTTTTCAGCACATCTATGGTATAGTCGATTTCTGCATGGGTAGTATGTCGTGAGAAGGAAAAGCGCACCGTTACACGATCTTCCTGCTGTTGATCAAGCGCTTCGATTACATGTGATCCTTTATTCGCTCCACTGGAACAGGCACTGCCGCCACTGGCACAGATATGATGTATGTCGAGATTAAATAGTAACATCTCCGATTTGTCGGTTTTCGGAAAGGATGCACTGAGCACTGTATAAAGGCTGTTACCTGACGGGTCTCCATTGAAAGTTGTGCCGGGAATTTGCTCCTGTAATTGTTGCATCATGTATTGCTTGATGCCAGCTATATAAGCACGATCTGTTTCATATTGTTCATTCGCCAATTCCAGCGCTTTGGCAAATCCAACAATACCATAAACGTTTTCTGTACCCGCCCGCATATTTCTTTCTTGTGCACCCCCATGGATCATCGGGTGAATAGAGACACGGTCACTGATGTAAAGAATGCCGATACCCTTGGGTCCATGAAATTTGTGGCCGGCACCGGTAATGAAATGTACCTTGGATGCTTTTAAGTTGAAAGGATAATGCCCTACTGTCTGTACAGTATCGCTGTGAAACAGCGCACCATATTTTTCACAGAGCTCACCTACCGCATCAATATCTAATAAATTGCCTATTTCGTTATTGGCATGCATCAGTGTTACGATGGCTTTGCCACCGGGCTGTAACAACAGTTCCTCCAGGTGCACCAGGTTGATATGTCCGCTGGGTAAGAGGTCAACATAGTCTAAGCTGGCCATGCCTGTCTTTTGCAGGTGCTCTATGGTATGCAGGGTAGCATGGTGTTCGATACGTGAACTGATGATACGAGTACAGTGGAGATCACGAATCGCAGCTTGCAAAACAGTGTTGCTGCTTTCCGTACCACCACTGGTGAAGAATATTTCAGCGGGCCGGGCTCCCAGCAGTTGGGCGACCGATTTTCTGGCTTTTTCAATCGCCATGCGGGTTTCCCTGCCATAACTGTAAACGGAAGATGGATTGCCAAAATGCGTGGTCAGATAAGGCAACATGCTTTCCACCACCCTCGGATCGATGGGCGTAGTAGCAGCATTATCGAGATATACTCTTTCCATCGTTTACAAAATTACTACATGTGGAAATTATAGTTGTCCTGATTTTCTGAATGATTCATGGATATCCTGCATAATCTTTTTCGCGATGTTATCGGCAGATGCTTCCAAATTACTTTCAGAATAGATACGAATGATGGGTTCTGTATTACTGCTGCGCAGATGTACCCAGTCATTTTCAAAATCAATCCGCAAGCCATCTTCCGTGTTCACCGGATAATTTTTATATTTCTCCAGCAGGTCTGTATAGATTTCTTTCAAAGAGATGCCTTCCTTCAGTTCAATTTTGTTCTTACTCATGAAGTAATCAGGGTAAGTATTTCGTAATTGACGGATACTCTTTTGTTCCCTTGCCAGGTGACTCAGGAATAAGGCAATACCAATCAATGCATCCCGGCCATAATGAAAGTCAGGTACAATAATCCCGCCATTTCCTTCACCCCCAATCACCGCCTCCACCGACTTCATTTTTTCAACTACATTCACTTCGCCCACTGCACTGGGGAAGTATTGTCCGCCCCTTCTCTCGGTAATATCTTTTAAAGCACGGGTGCTCGATAAGTTACTCACCGTATTACCCGGACGGCGGCTGAGCACATAGTCAGCAACTGCCACCAGTGTGTATTCTTCTCCAAAAAAGGTACCATCCTCACAAACAAAACAGAGTCGGTCTACATCCGGATCAACGGCAATCCCCAGGTGCGCTCCGCTGTTCTTAACTGCCAGGGATAATTCTGTTAGATGGCCGGGTAGGGGTTCCGGATTGTGTGAAAACTTACCAGTTACTTCTCCATGCAATAAAGAGATATTTTCCTTCTTTACGCCCAACGCTTCGAGAAGGGGAGGTACCGATAAGGCTCCCGTACTGTTGATTACATCCGCTACTATGGTAAAATTCGCCGCTCGGATGGCTTCTACATCTACCAATGGATAGGCGATTACCTGATTGATATGATAAGTAAGCGAATCGCTTACAGACTTAATTGATCCCAACTGCTCAACTTCAGCAAATTGAAACGCTTCCTGCTCTGCCAGCTTCAATACCGCAGCCCCAGCAGCAGCACTAATGAATTCACCCCGGTTATTCAGGAGTTTCAGCGCATTCCATTCGCGCGGATTGTGACTGGCCGTGATAATGATTCCCCCCGCAGCTTTTTCCCTTACAACGGCCATTTCTACGGTTGGAGTAGTACTCAGACCCAAATCCAGCACTTCCATTCCCAAGCCGCATAAGGTTTGCATTACCAGCTCCTGTACCATGTTTCCACTGATTCTGCCATCTCGCCCTATCACGATTCTTGTTCCCTGCCCCTGGGTTGTTAGCCAGGTGCCAAAAGCCGCAGAAAACCGAACCACATCAAGAGGTGTAAGGGCTTGCCCAACTTGTCCGCCAATGGTTCCCCTGATTCCGGAAATGCTCTTAATCAATGCCATAATAAAAAAATAAAAGTGTGCAAAGTTAACTCTTATTTTATTGAGGCCGAAGGCTGTATTTTTGCCGATAATGATAACGCCCAACTGGTTTGAAGATTGGTTCAATTCCCCCTACTACCATCAGCTCTATAAGCACCGCGATGAGGAGGAGGCTGAAATGTTCCTGCAGGCACTGATTGCCCACTTGCACCCACCTGCAGGTGCACGCATGATCGACTGGGCCTGTGGGAAAGGCCGACATTGTAAGGTGCTGCACGATATGGGCTTCGATGTAACAGGTGTCGACTTGTCAGAAGCATCTATCCGCGAAGCAGTGCAAGATGAAAATGAGCAGCTGCATTTCTATCGGCATGATATGCGAAACCCTTTTCGTATTAATTATTATGATTATGCGTTTAATATGTTTACCAGTTTCGGATATTTTCTGACCCGTCGGGAACACGACAGTGCCATCCGCAGTATGGCAGTTGGGCTACGAAAGGGGGGAACCCTGGTGATGGACTATATTAATGTGAAGAAAGCGGGGGGTGAATTACCTCAATCTTACCTACAGCAGGAATCTGCTGAACTGGTATTTCAGATTGCCAAATGGCAGGATGAGCATCATATTTTCAAACAAATACAGGTGGCAGATGCTCCCGGTGGAACCTTACGACATTTATTTACAGAACGTGTGGCAAAATTTACCCTGCATGATTTTTCCGATATGATGAGTTTTCAGGGCCTGCAGATCAGGGAAGTAGTTGGGGATTATCACTTGAGGCCTTTTGACGCGGCTACTTCCCCCCGTCTGATTATCGTGGCGGATAAAATAAAATAAGAACGCTGATTTTTCATTCATTCAATTACAAGAGCAGCTGCCCAATCAACAGCCATAACTAAGCACTATCTTTACACTGTGTTATCCATTCCATTCTTAGTTTCCCTCTGGTTAAAAGCAATGCCCATTTGGTTAGACGGGATTGACCGCCAGCTGTTTATGTTTATTAATCAGCAGGCCACTCATCCTATATTAGATGCAATCGTTCCCTGGTGGAGAGAGTCGTTGACCTGGACGCCATTTTATTTATTCCTGCTTCTCTCTTCTGCCATCAACTTTAAAAAATCTTGTTTACCCTGGATTGCTATGGCCTTAGTCACTATTTTGCTGAGCGATCAAATCAGCAGCACCTTGATAAAACCATTGTTCGAACGGATACGACCTTGTAATGATCCCTCCATGCAATCTGGTCTCAGGTTGTTACTGGATGGTTGTGGTGCCGGATACAGTTTTACTTCTTCGCATGCAACCAATCACTTTGCATTGGCTGTATACCTGACCTTCACCCTGCGCACCTGGATCGGAAGATATGCCTGGGTCTTATTTCTCTGGGCTGCAACGATTGCTTATGCGCAGGTGTATGCCGGCGTTCATTATCCGCTGGATGTTCTCGGCGGTGCTTTGCTGGGATCTGCCATCGGATATTTGACGAGCCGGTTTTTTAATAACAGAATCGGCGGATTGACACTTCAATCAACTGCATCATGAATAACCGTTCTGCCTTTCACACTTTACTTTTTTTATGCTTCCTAGGCTGGATGGCCGGATTCATCTGGGTGCCTATTATGGACATTGATGCCAGCCAATATGCCAGCATCAGCCGGGAAATGCTGGAGAGAAAAAGTTTCCTGGAAGTATATGATGTAGGTAAAGATTACCTTGACAAACCCCCGTTGCTGTTTTGGTTTTCCGCTTTTTCTATGTGGATATTCGGTCCCACCCAATGGGCTTTTCGGCTACCATCGCTCTTATTCGCCATGCTTGCCGTTGTATCGACTTATCAAATAGCCCGTTTGTATTACAATCAGCAGATTGCGCGACTGAGTGCATTGGTATTGGCTTCCTCTCAGGCCCTTTTTCTCATCACACACGATGTTCGTTGCGATACCATGCTCATGGGCTGGGTTAGTTTGAGCATCTGGCAACTGGCCCTTTGGTACCGTCGCGGCAACATCAGTTTTCTGCTCATCGCAGCTGTTGCCATCGCCGGCGGAATGTTAACGAAAGGCCCCATAGCCCTCTTAGTGCCCGCCTTTGCCTTTGTACCACACTTTATTTTACAAAGGAACTGGAAACCCTTTTTCCAGAAGGAATACCTGCTGGTGATTGTCATCATTGCCATCTGTCTGATTCCCATGTCGATCGGGTTATACAGGCAATTCGATCTGCAACCCGGTAAACTAATCAATGGTATCCCTATCCAGTCCGGACTTCGCTTTTACTTTTGGACACAAAGCTTTGGACGTTATACCGGGGAGAATTTTTTTCATGAGATGAGTTATTTCAGCTTCCTCTTCGAAAACATGCTTTGGAGTTTTCTTCCTTGGATGCTCATTTTCTCTGCTGCCCTCATTGAACGTGTGTATCTATTGATACGCCAAAAGGGAAAACTTGGGAGTGAGCAGGAATGGTTGACTGCCGGCGGTTTTATCATTACCTACCTGGTGTTATCCAGAAGCCAGTATCAATTGCCCCATTATATTTTTGTGGTCTTCCCCCTGGCAGCCATTGTTACCGGACAATTCCTCTTCCAGTTACAACAAAATGAAAAGTACCATCGCTTCAGTCGGTATTTCAATTGGGTGCATATACTGCTTTTCACTTTACTTTGGCTGGTACTGAATATATTACTCTGGTGGGTTTTTCCAGACTACTCGAATATTGTATCCTGGTGGATTTTCCCTAAGACAGCCTGGGTGAGGATATTAGCTGTATTGGCTATTCCCGTTTTATGGATAGGTGTCAGCAAAAAGTTTGACCGCGTTCCGCTGATCATTCGTTTGGCAGTTTATACATCGGTGGGGATAAACATCTTTTTATCAACAGCTTTCTACCCTCAGGTGCTGAAATACCAAATGGGGAATGATGCTGCCGATTTTATCAATCAACAGCAACTGCCAAAAGATAAAATGGTGGTATTTGGTCCAGACGCCGGCAGGTCACTCTATTTCTATAGTCGCTATATTTTTCCCTCTACCCACCAGGTGGGTCAAGTAGGTAGTAAACAATTCGTTATCACTGTGAAAGACAGTATTCCGGTGGTGATGCGCGCCTACCCGGGAACGACCATTTTGCATGAAGGATACAATTATGGTGTTTCCATGTTGACACAGGAATTCCTGAATCCGGCTACACGGGAGGGGGCCTGTGGCAAGTACGGCATCCTGCGTCTTCCGGATGTAAAGCGGCCATAAGCGGTAATTCATTAACTTTGGTAACTTCTCATGGCTGACATCTTTATTATATTAGCACTGATTGTGCTGAATGGACTCTTCTCGATGGCAGAAATTGCCCTCATATCGGCCC
>Ga0208361_1000136_pt1 | contig 26515 bp, 19 predicted proteins | sample LakMenEpi05Aug10_FD_150670 | JGI IMG/M metagenome (GOLD analysis project Ga0208361, IMG submission 150670) | Freshwater microbial communities from Lake Mendota, WI - 05AUG2010 deep hole epilimnion (SPAdes) | ecosystem: Environmental > Aquatic > Freshwater > Lake > Epilimnion/Euphotic zone ... | reverse complement strand
ACAGTGTCAAGTCCCTCCTCCTGCAATTGATACGCTTTCAGTTTATTGATCAGTCCAATGCCCCTGCCCTCCTGGTTCATATATACGACCACGCCTTTCCCTTCCTTTTCGATCATCTGCATGGCATTATGTAATTGCTCGCCGCAATCACAGCGTAAACTTGAAAGAATATCACCCGTAAAGCAACTGCTATGAACCCTTGTCAGCACCGGTTCATCTTTTTCCCAGGTTCCTTTGATAAGGGCCAGGTGTTCTGCGCCGGTCAGTGATTCCCGAAAAGCCACCAGGGTAAAATGACCAAATTGGGTGGGCATATCAACCCGCACCAGTTCTTCAATCAGCGAATCGGTGCGCAAACGAAAATCGATCAGGTCTTTGATAGAAATAACTTTTAAGCCAAGGCGGGCGCCAATTTCCAGCAATTGAGGTAATCTCGCCATGCTTCCATCTTCATTCATCACTTCTACCAGGGCACCGCCGGGTTGCAAGCCTGCCAAACGAGCCAGATCTACGGTCGCTTCAGTGTGCCCTGCTCTGCGTAAAACTCCGCCCGATACAGCCCGCAGCGGGAAGATATGTCCGGGCCTACCCAACTGTTCCGGCCGGGTAGCGGGGTCTACCAAGGCCATGATTGTTTTAGAACGATCGTGGGCGGAAATGCCCGTTGTTGTATCATCGCTGATCAGGTCAACTGAAACAGTAAATGCGGTTTCATGCAACGAAGTATTTGAGGTCACCATAGGAGCCAGTTGCAGGGCTGCACACCGCTCTTCCGTAAGTGCGGCGCAGATAAGTCCTCTCCCCTCTTTCACCATGAAATTAATGATCTCGGGGGTCGCGAATTCAGCAGCAACAATAAAATCACCTTCATTTTCTCTATCCTCATCGTCAACCACAATCACCGGTTTACCCTGGCGAATATCTTCAATGGCGGACTCAATACTATGCAGCATAAAATAAAATTAGGGTGCAAAGTTACACCTGAAAAATGATACTGCAGTTAACTGATCCTTTCCGCAATGGGCAAAATAGTAGCGTGAAAAAACATGCAGAACATACGGCAAGTACTGAATTGCTTCCGAGTAGTCCTTTTTTTCTTTGAGTATGATAAGATACGGGCTACTATGTTGCTTGGCAGGTTTGTCGCCTCTCTGGGTTTTGGGGCAACCGACCACCGGTGAGTTAAGGGGGAAAGTTATCTGGGATGATGGGGCTATTGCGAACGGTGTAACAGTTACTTTAACCCACAAGCCATCCGGTACTCGGTATACGACTTTAACCAACCAGCGGGGCCTGTATCTTTTTTCAGGTTTGCATCCCGGATATGGCTACACACTGGAAGCCAGTCATATACAGGGAAGAATGGCCCCGTTAGAACCTATTCGCATCGGATTGGGTGAAGTAAGTGAAGCAGCCTTGATTTTACAGGTTAATCATGTCAACCGGCTGTCACCCGTAATCGTTTATGCACGCCAGAAGAAACGAGAACAAGGCGATGGTCCATTTGATTTTAAAGCAACCGGAGAAGAAATGACCCGATTTGCTTCCGCCTCCAGACAAATGCATGAAAGTCTTCGCATTCTTCCAGAGGTAACAATAAATGCTAATGGCCAAGGAAGTGTTTCGGTGGCCGGACAAAACTACCGATACAACGCTGTATATACTGATGGCATGGTGAGTCATGATATTTTTGGAATAGCTGCATCCGGCACCTATGGTGGATTAAGCGGTATTTCACCCGTATCAATGGAAGCGATCGAAGTGTGTAAACTAGTCACCACACCTACTGATGCCATGCAAGGGCATTTCACGGGTGCAGCACTGCATACGATAACAAAACGAGGCAGTAACAGGGCCTCGACCACCGGCTATCATTACTTTCAACATCCATCGTTCACGGGCAGAACTGCTTCTGAAAGCAGGGCCGGGTGGCGACCAGATGATTTTTATGTATCAACGAGTGGTATCAGCACGCAAGGAGCCTTCAAAAAAAATCGACTCTTTTATTTTTTTAATGTAGAAGAACAACAGCGACAGATTCCCTACTTTAACAACACTGATAATTATCAGGGGGAGGCAATAAAAAGTAACCTACTACCCATTATCCGGAATCAATTGATATCTGAATACGGTTATGACCCCGGAAGCTATGATGCAGCGAAGGAAACAGCCGTAGGTCAAAAGATGTTGCTGAGAATAGATGCAATTTTGAAAAAAAATCAGCAACTCATTTTTACGGGAAGATATTTATCCACCTCGCTACAAAAGCCCGGATTCGGTCATACAGATGAAATTCATTTTTCAAATAACGGATATCAATTCGATGCTGAGAGTTATCATCTTTCCGTAGAATGGAGAAAAAATAAAGAAAATAATCGGTCGGCACAATGGCTGCTGCAAATGACCCAATCCGATGAAGTAAGGGGAGCAATAGGAACGCCCTTTCCCCGTGTAAAAATAACTGATGGCTTAGGATCTATTTGGTTAGGCACAGACCCCAACAGCGTTGTCAACAGAACCCAACAAAGGTTGGGCATCATTCGAAAACAAAATCAATGGATGATTGACCGACATACCATCCATGCAGGTATCGAAGCCATGTATGGTGCTTTCAGTCATTTGTTTATCCCCTACTCGTTGGGCTATTATATCTTCGATGAGCCGGCAGATTTTATAAAAAAAAGAGCACCGGTCTATTACCGTATCCATTATGGGTGGAATGGGACCACTGCCAATAATCAGCTATACCAACCCTTAGCCATTGGCACATGGGACCTTTCGACTTATGCAAGCATACGCATGCAATTATCCGATCGGGTGACCCTCTGGGTGGGTGGCAGACTTCAAAAAACTTTTTTCAATAGGGCTGTTGAAGAAAATGATTTTGTAAACCGTCAGCTTATTCCTCTTTTTACTGCTTATCGAACATTCAACACCGCTCCCACAGGTGTTCCTCCGGAGGTGCATTGGTCTTTTGGTCCGAAAGCAGCCATTGAATGGAAATGGCGAAATGGTTGGGCCTGGCAAACCGCACTGGCCTGGCAGGCGGGCAGGTTGCCATTGGTGTGGCCTGCTTCCCTCTATGCAAACAATGGGGATCGTTTACGTGGATTTGTTGCGGGGGGGTCGAGATTAGAGGCGTATAGGCTTCTGCCGGGGTATGCCGACTTCCGAAGAGTTGCCACGGAGACATTGATAGCCAACAATATCCCCCTATACCTAATGGAAGAAAAGATGCGGTTACCTGCTCAAATCAGGCTGCACACAAAATTGATTTTCCGCGATGAACAAAAGAGTTTTTTTGCAGAATGGCTATACACGCAAAATCAAAGAGAACCGGCATTTACCCAACTGAACTTATTACCTACAGAGCGAAATACCCCCGAACCGGGTAAAAGAAAAGTGTATGAGCCGGGAGGAAATGCTGCGATAACGCTGCCGGGGGGCATTTCGCACCCTTATACTCATTCGATCTTACTCTCAACACGCAATTCGAGTGGTGCAGGAAGTACACTTTGGAAAGTGGGCGGACAAATTCGGTTAACCCAGCATGTTCAGTTGGAGGGAGCCTATGCGTACAATGTAAGTCGATCATATATGGATGCAACGGGTAGCATATTCAGCAGTCTTTGGCAGCAAACAACAGCTGCGCAGGGAAAAAATGACCCTGAACTTTCCCCCAGTGATTTTGGTGTGCGAGAAAAGGTCGTAGTTGGATTTTCCTCTACCAAAACATCGGTCGACAAAAAGACAAACTGGTCACTAAGTTTACTTTGGGTTGGACAAGCTGGGGATCGCTTCAGTTATGTTTATACCGGAAAGAGTCTCGTAAGAGACAATGGGGCAAATGGTTTCAATGAGTTGATGTATGTGCCAACTATGGAAGAAGTAAAACAAATGCAGTGGGTACCTTTTCACAATGGTACACGGCCCATTGGAATAGCGGAGCAGGCGGAAGCCATGGAACAATGGATACAGACACAACCGTATTTGATGCAAACAAGGGGAAATTTTGCCATGCGTAATGGGGCACAAATGATGTTCCATTGGCAATGTGACCTCAAGTTGGAATGGCAGCAAAATTTTCATTGGGTTGCACAACAGGGGCGAATTACCTTGTCACTGGAATGTTTCAATTTGGCAGCTTTACTATCAAGGGGTGCCGGCAGCAAGTTTATGTTGCCGGATAATCGATTTCAGGGAATAACTTTTTTGGGGTTTCGCGATGAAACTTCGTTGACGCCCCTTTTTCGGTGTGACCCGGATCAACTTTTCCGGGATCAAATGACTGAAATCGGCGGATTTCAGTCCGGCAGGCTATCTCGCTGGCTCCTCCAGACGGGCATCAAAGTAACGTTGTATTAATTATATATACTATATATTAAAAGTCCTTATCGGGAGGGTGGAAGGGAAATCGGAATTTTGTTCGGAGTTCAGGCGGTTCTTATCACCAAATAATTAACAAATTGGGGAGATGGTTAAATTATTTTAACATTAAATCGCCCTACGGGCGCTGAAAACCCCATTTTAGCTGCATATTTGCATTTCTAAAACTAACATTTATGAGGATAGTTATTCGGTCGATTTTTTTGTTGTTCACTTTTATGGTGACAACGCATTTAACAGCTCAAGTAACCAACAGTTCCATTACTGGCTTTATTAAAACAAATGATAACAATCCGTTAGAGGGCGTAAGCATTGTTGCAACGCATTTGCCCTCGGGTTCCCGTTATTCCACAGTTTCAAAAAAGGGAGGATTGTTCACATTACCTGGTTTAAGAACTGGTGGTCCATATACCGTAAAGTTCACATATGTCGGGTTGAAAGCAGAAGAGATAAATGATATTTTCTTAAATCTTGGCGAACCATTCACGATTAACCAAATTTTGTCTGATCAGTCGAGTTCGTTAAAAGAAGTTTCAGTTGTTTCTACCAAAAAGAAAACACTAGCGGATAAGTCTGGAGGTGCATCCACGGTTATTAATCAAAATTTGTTAAACAGTTTACCGACTATTTCCAGAAGCATTAACGATTTTACAAGATTAACACCTCAAGCCAACGGTACTAGTTTCGCAGGACGTGATGGTAGATTTAATAACACTAGCATAGATGGTGCAAATCTCAATAATAACTTTGGATTAAGTTCTGACCCACTCCCAGGTGGTGGTGCAAGTCCAATCTCTATCGATGCGATTGAGGAAATTTCTGTGAACATTGCACCTTATGATGTTAGACAATCTGGATTTACAGGTGCCGGAATCAATGCCATTACTAAAAGTGGTACTAACACCTTGAAGGGCTCCATCTATTCATTATACAGAGATCAGGACTATAATGGTAAAAATGTAGGAAGTGTTACTTTGCCCGATCCAGTTAAATCCAGTAATAAAATTTTCGGAGGAACACTCGGAGGCGCTTTAATAAAAAACAAACTATTTTTCTTCGTGAGTTATGAATCTGAGGAAAGATCTGTGCCAGGTATAACATTCAGTCCTAGAGGTGGCTCAGGTATTGGAAACGTTTCTAACACTGTTGTAGATTCCCTGAGAAAATTCGGTAATCACCTCAAATCCCAATATGGATATGATGCAGGAAGTTTTGACAATTTTCCTAACTTTTCTACTAAAAATACCAAGCTACTTGCAAAAATTGACTGGAACATCAATGCTATCCATAAACTTACTCTGAAATATAGCGAATTAGTCAATTTCAATGACCAATCTCTGAACGGCACAAGTATACCTAATAACCCTACATTTACACCTGCCGGAACGACCAGTTCAATTTCAAGACTTCCAAATAACAGATTTAGTCTCAATTCAATGTCATTCAGTAATTCAAACTATAAATTTAAAGACATTGTTAGAACTGGATCATTAGAATTGAATTCTAATTTCAATAGCAAATTGTCTAACCAGTTCATTGCTACATTTTCAAAGATTCAAGCAACTAGGTCTATTGATGGTAGTTATTTCCCAACCATTGACATCTTCAATAACAATGGACAGAATTATATGTCTGCTGGTTCAGATCCATTTACCAGAAATAATGACGTGATTAATGATGTCTTTAATATTACCAACAACCTGACTTATTATTCAGGTAAACATACTTTTACATTTGGAGCTAATTACGAATACCAAAGAGTAGGAAATATGTTCATGCCTGGTTCCGCAAGCTATTACGCATTCAATTCTTTGGATGACTTTATTAATAACAGGAGACCAGCAGTCTTTTCGTACACATTTTCTTTGGTTCCTGGTAAAGAATCTGTTTATGCTGCAGATTTGAAGATTGGTCAATTAGGTGTTTATTTCCAGGATGAATATGCTGTAAATAACAACTTCAAATTGACCTATGGCGTAAGAATAGATAGACTATTTTATCCGGAATCTCCTCTCGAAAATCCAAATATCAGCGCATTGTCATTTCCTGATAAAGATGGTAATCCAACTAACTACAGTACTGGTGCTTGGCCTAACCAGAACAAATTGTATTTCTCTCCAAGAGTTGGTTTTAAGTATAATATACCGGATGAAAATGTGGTTATCAGAGGTGGATCAGGCATATTCACTGGACGTATTCCCTTTGTTTACTTAACAAATATGCCTCAAAATAGCCAGATGTATCAATCAGGACAGGCAGTTACAAATCCCACACTTTTATCAAGTTTCTTGTTTAATCCAAATCCCGATGCATACAGAAGTGCATTTTCACCGACCCCTGGTTTATTGCCAAACAATGCTAATATTGTCTTAATAGATAGAGATTTCAAATTCCCTCAAATTTGGAGAACGAACATTGCGTTTGATAAGAAATTAGGTAATGGATGGACTGCTACTTTTGAGGCACTGTACACGAAAGATATCAATACAGTTATTATGCGCAATGCAAATCAAAGAGCTACCAACGGATCTTTAACTGGACCTGATTCAAGAGCTAGATTTGTAAATACGGCTGATAGAAGACTCTATGCCAATATCGGAACTGCTATTGTTCTTGAAAACAACAATAGAGGTAACAGCGGATCTCTAACTTTCGCGATCAATAAAAATTCGGCGAAAGGTTTTAGCGGAGGTTTGGCCTATACCTTGAGTTTCGCCAATGAGCTCACTGCCAATCCTGGTGCACAAGCAACATCTACTTGGAATAGTAACCCTACCACCAATACACAGAACAGTTTAGAAATATCTAATTCAGCTTATGTTGCTCCGCATAGATTCATTGGTAACCTTTCCTATAAACTGGAGTATGCCAAATATTTTGCTACTACTTTCTCTTTATTCGGCGAACTTGCATATGGTAATAACTATAGCTACGTTTACAATGGTGATGTTAACAATGATGGCAACGCCACTACAGATTTGTTATATATTACAAGAGATGTACTTTTTGTAAATGCAACTGCATCTGGTGTGAACCCAGCTAGGACAGCAGGAGAACAAGCCGCAGCATGGAATGAGTTTATAAATAACACTCCTTATTTACGCAATAAGCTTAATTCATACGCTGGTAGAAATGAAGCATATCTTCCTTTGGTTAGTAGAGTTGACTTCAGAGTGGTTCAGGATCTATATGTCAATGTTCTAAAGCACAAACATACTTTCCAAGTTACGCTTGACATCCTCAATGTTGGCAATATGATCAGTAAAACGGCTGGTGTAAGACAGATCGTAACTCAAAGCAACCCATTAATTTTCAGAGGTTATGATGCGAATGGCAGACCAACTTTCAACATGGCACAGCTGAATGGCCAGTTAGTAACTAAGCCATGGCAAAACAACCTTAGCTTAGCCAGTACATGGTCTATGCAACTTGGTTTGAGATATATCTTCTAATCAATAGATATCAATTCATAAAAAAACCCGGAAATTTTCCGGGTTTTTTTATGCTCTATTTTAAAGTCTTGCATATAAATAAATATGCGCTTTATTGCTTCACCGCCCAGCCCCAGCGAATAAAATCCGGTAAGACCCTAGCCCAGGTAGCCACATCGTGTTTGCCATCAATTAATTCAAGGTAGTGAATGTGTTCATCATTGTAGCCTTTGGCTTTAAGTTCTACGACCAGATCGAGGGCATCATCGACAGAATCAATGATCCCATTTTTATTGCGGTCGGCAGTTTCATCCATGGCCCCACATTGAATAAAAAACTGTAGCCAGGGATAGCAAATGCCTTTCCGAATCTGTAAGTGCATGAGTCGGTCTTTCTCTTCATCATATCCCTCCTCATAACTTTTTCGCCGCCACCAGAGAGAGGGACTGAAAATGCCTACTTTACTGAACTCGGAGGCGTGGTTCCATATCAGATCCAATGCACTGAGTCCACCCAATGAAAAGCCGGCCATTGCTTTTTCCCGAAACGAAACGATGTGAAACCGCTTTCGGATAAAGGGTAATAATTCATCTAAAATGAATTTAGTATACAAACCGGCTTTTGAACCCCGGCCCATGTAATCGGCAGCATAAGCAATGCCATACTCCTGCTTTCGGTCACTTCCACAGTGAATGCCGATAACCAGCAAAGGTTGAATCGCATGGTCAGAAGCCGTTTGCTTCAATAAAGCATGAAATGGCATGGTCAATAGGTCCTGTCCATCATTGACCAATAAGAGATTCAGGGGCTCACCACCATAACTATTATCGGTTCTGTAAACATCAAACAACACCTCACGATTCAGGTAATCAGAAAAGAGGGTGTATCGTTCGTAAGCATCCAATGCAGAAGAATCAGCAGCTAATTCAGTCATATACCAAAAGTAAAGCAATCAGCAGCCCGATACAAGTCAAAAGACACCGAAAACGCCGATTTTATTTTTTCCTGCCAAATCTGTAATTTAACAAAGTATTTTCCCCTACAAAGTCCGACTGGTCTAATTTCGGGCTGTCAAGTAATATGATTTATTATGAAAAAAATCGGCATCTTATTTGGGCAAGAAAGAAGTTTTCCGGAGGCCCTGATTACAACCATTAATGAGAGAAAGATTCCCAATATTTCAGCGGAACCCGTGCGCATCGACAAAGTTATTCAAGGGGAAGACAGCGGTTATGCAGTCATCATTGACAGAATTAGTCAGGATATTCCATTCTATCGTGCTTACCTAAAGAATGCAGCCCTCTGCGGTACTGCGGTTATAAATAACCCCTTCTGGTGGAGTGCCGATGAAAAATTTTTTAATAATTGTCTGGCCACCAAAATTGATGTACCTGTACCTAAAACCGTGATCCTCCCCTCCAGGGATCTGCCTCCTGATACCAGCGACAAGTCGTTTAGCAACCTGTCATTCCCGCTGGACTGGGAAGGAATTTTCAAGTATGTTGGTTTTCCTGCCTACATGAAACCCTTTGCCGGCGGAGGCTGGAAGAATGTATACCGGCTAGCCAGCCAGGAGGAATTCTTTGAAAAACATGCTGAAACCAACCAGCTGGTGATGCTCTTGCAGGAAGAAATCGTTTTTGAAGAGTATTACCGCTGCTATTGCATAGGAGGCAAATATGTACGCATCATGCCGTATGAACCCCGCAACCCACACCACCTGCGCTATGTAGCAGATTTTACCCCTTCTGCCGAGCGACTGGAGCAGATGAATTCCATTGTATTGCGAATTAATCAATACTTAGGATATGATTTTAATACGGTAGAATTAGCTGTAAGAGATGGCGTACCTTATGCGATTGACTTTTGTAATCCTGCTCCGGATGCAGATGTGAAGAGTGTAGGACAGGAAAACTTCGACTGGGTAGTTCAAACGGCTGCCAATTTTGCCATTGAGAAAGCAGAACAACACCAGGCCGGGCGCGATAACCTCACCTGGGGTGCTTATCTTCAAAAAGGCGTAGCCCGGTTACCGCTCTTCTGATCATTTCAACCCCAAGTTAACTTATGAGCCATCTCAACTACAAACACTTTACCCTGGGGGTGGAAGAAGAATACATGGTATTAGACCCCCAGACACGGGAGCTAAAGAGCCATCGCCAGCGCATCGTACAAGAGGGACAAAAAATATTGAAAGATAAAGTCAAAGCCGAGATGCACCAGGCAGTGGTGGAAGTAGGAACGGATATCTGCAAAGACATTGAGGAGGCTTATAAGGATGTGGTTTCCCTGCGGGGAAATATTTCCCGCATCGCGGGTGAGCTCGGACTATCGGTTGGGGCTTCGGGTACTCATCCTTTCAGTCATTGGGAAAACCAGTTGATTACCGATCATGTTCGCTATAACCAGATTGTCAATGAGTTACAGGAAGCTGCCCGGAGCAACCTCATTTTTGGCTTGCATGTACACGTTGGGATGGAAGATCGGAAAACAGCTGTACACATTGCCAATACCGCCCGCTACTTCCTGCCGCATGTTTATGCCCTCAGCACCAATTCCCCTTTCTGGGAAGGCAGGGATACTGGTTATAAATCATTCAGAACGAAGGTTTTTGATAAGTTTCCCCGCACCGGTATACCCGACTATTTTGAAAGCCTCGAGGCTTATGAGAACTATGTCAATCTGCTGATAAAAACCAACTGCATTGACAATGCGAAGAAAATATGGTGGGATCTGCGGGTACATCCCTTCTTCAATACCATTGAATACCGGATTTGTGATGTACCCATGACCATTCCGGAAACCATCATGATTGCAGGACTATTTCAGGCCATTACAGCCAAAATATACAAGCTCCGAAGCAAAAACATGAATTACATCATCTATCAGCGTTCCCTGATCAATGAAAATAAATGGCGGGCCAGCCGCTATGGAATCGAAGGAAAGTTGATTGATTTTGGTAAGGAAACAGAAGTAGATACCCGGTCGTTGCTACTGGAACTGCTTGATTTTGTTGATGATGTGGTAGATGACCTGGGGAGTCGACCCATTATCCAACTGGTTCACAAGACCCTGGAAACCGGTACGGGTGCCGACCGCCAACTGGCTGCTTTTCAACAATATCACCGGTTAACAAACGTTGTAGACTATATACAGCAACAATTTCTTGTTACTTGACATTTTTTTAAAATGTGTTATAAAAAACTGAACGATCAGGCAACGTATGGCCGTCGTAAGGTATCTATACTATTTATCAACCCGTAAAATGTGTTTACTGTGACTGAATATGAGATCATAGAAGGCTGCATAAACAAAGATCCCCGCAGTCAGCGGGCATTATTTGACCGGTTTGCCGGAAAAATGATGGGGGTTTGCCTGCGCTATGCCAGTGACCCCAGCGAGGCGGAAGACATGCTGCAGGATGCCTTCCTGCGAATCTTCCAGAACATCGGACAATTTAAATTTGAAGGTGTTTTTGAGGGCTGGATTCGAAGGGTAGTTGTTAATGCTGCTATTCGAACCATTGAAAGGAAGAAAATCCAGTACAGGGAGCTGGAAGAGAGTATGGTGGATGTACCCCGGGTGGAGGCGCAGGCCTATGCACACCTGAACCAGGAGCAGCTGTTGAAACTAATCAATCAGTTGCCAGATGGTTACCGGGTTGTTTTCAACCTGAGTGCCATTGAAGGTTACAGCCATGAGGAGATTGGAGAAATGCTGAATATACAACCCGGCACCAGCCGCAGTCAACTGGTGAAAGCCCGGAAAATGCTGCAATATCAAATACTACAATTACAGAAAGTTGCTGTTTAGAATGCCAGATAGGGAATTTGACGACTTTGTTGGACGTCAGCTCAGCGATCTCTCCGCGCCTGTGCCGGATGGGATGTGGCAACGTCTGAACGAACAACAAATGGATCAATTTTTCCAGAAAAGCCTCAGCAACCTGGAAGTCCAAGTTCATCAGGATAGCTGGCAACGCATTGTAGATGCTCAGTTTGACAATCATGTGGCCGATCAATTGGTCAACTTCATTGCCCCGGTTCCATCCGGAGCCTATGAGCAACTGGATGATTCCCGTCTGGATCGCTTCTTCGGCAATAGCCTGTATGATCTGGAAGGTAAGGTGACCGATACTATGTGGGATAAAGTGGCAGGTGCATTGCTGGATGTACACGCCGGAGATACACTGGAGCAATTAAATGTGCCTGTACCAGCTGCCATGTGGGATAAAGTAGCCGATAATCAATTCGATAGCCATCTATCTCAACAACTTACCGGATGGGAAGCGCCTGTTCCGGCAAGTCTTTTTGATAAAATTGCTGATGAACAATTCGACCAACATTTCCAAGCTGAATTGACAGATTATGAAGCCCCGGTGAGCGAAGCGTTGTGGGAAAAAGTGAAGCCAAAAGAGAAAGATGACCGTGGTTTCTTCTTCTGGTTCCGCATACCCATGGCGGCTGCCATTTTTGGAGTGCTGTTCTTAGGAGGCATCCTGGCGTCATATGTTCTTTACAAAAATCAAAGCCAGGCAACAATTGAGCAACCAGGAGCAGTTATTCCGGGTGATGTTGCCGGTGGCGTACCCTCTGTACCCCCTACCAAAGAATCAAGTCAGCAGCCTGATGAAAATCGTTCTTCCCTGCCCCCCACTTCTGTAGACTCAGTTGATACCCGATCAAAACGGGGCCAAGCACCTTTGGTTGAAAGCGAAGCACGCACAGAAGCCGGATCAACCCATGCAGAAAAAAATAGTATGGGTAAGCTCCAGCACGGGCTGGGATGGAGGAAAAATAAGAGCAAAGCCCCTGTAGTAACCAGTGGATTTAAAGTTGCTGATGTTATTGACGAAAACAAGCAAACTACCGACGCTACAGAAGAATTGATCTCTCCTAAGTCTTCTGCTACTATATCGCCCGATTTAAATAAACCGGTGTTACCCATTTTAGACGAAATAAATTATAAATCTTATCCGTATGGCAGCCTGGTTGCAACCGATCGAAATACCCGTGCAGGTCTCAAAGAAATAAATGCGCTTACAGCTAAACAGATTTCTCTGCCAAAAATAACTTGTCCACCTGTTCGCAGCAGAAACAAATGGGATGATTTCAATAAAGACTGGTATTTAGATACGTATGTATCACCTGATTATTCATTCAAATCGATAAGCAACTTATCTGCCAGTCAGCAATACCTGCGGCTACAGGATAGCAGTGAGCGGATGCAGGTTGGTTTTACGGCCGGAGTTCGCTTGGTGAAACCATTGAATGACCATGTACAGTTTACCACCGGTGTTCAATATCAACAAATCAATCAGAAGTATACCTATCGGAGTGAAAATGAGATAAAAATAACCAGCGTAGTCACCATCAGAACCATTATCCGCTCACCGGGAGACACGATTGTTGTTCGGGATACCAGTGAGGTACAAACAATAGGTTATAAAAACAATGTGGTAAAAAATCGGTTCCGTTCCATAGATATACCTGTTTTGCTGGGTTATCAGTTTGGGCGGGGTAGTGTGAAAGTGGGTATCAATGCCGGGGTGATTATCAATGCTACCTCCTGGTATGAGGGCGTGATCCTTGATACCAGTCTGGCAGTAGTGGAAGTACCAAAAGGAAGCCAGGTATTTAAAAATAAGTTGGGACTTAGTTTGTATACAGGGGTGCAGATTACCAAGGAACTTAGTAAGGAAATGCAACTCTTCGTAGAACCTTATTACAGACATTCCCTGGATCATGTGACGACGGGTAGCCTCCCCTACCACCAGAAATTTGGTACGGCCGGCGTATTGATGGGGGTTCGCTGGAGCTTAAATCGAAAATAACAGGCAACGAAATGACAATAATACGTATCTATACTAATGAAATGGGTTAAACCAATAGAGATGAAGATTAGATTTAATATATTTATTATATGTTTAGGACTGGTTCTTATTACCTCCTGTGAGAAGGATGTTTCACAGGAGTTTGTCGCATATAATAATAACCCGTTAAACGACACCGTGTGGGCAACTGTGTTGAAAGATGCCGACCCTTGCAATACCATGATCGGTGACCTTACACCGGCAGTGGTGGAAGCCACCATCGATTTATCGGAAAATCGAGTAGACTGTAAGCCGGGTAATACAGATAGCCTTAAAATAACCTTCAACAAAGACATCTTCACCTCTTTAGAAAATGGGGTGATTACCCCTGTTGCCCCGACTGGCACAGCGGTAGTTCAAGTGCTGCGCATACGCACCAGCGGTGACCTGATTAGAATGCTGCGCCCTACCCAAACCGGCCAAACACTAACCGAATTCGGAACCGGATTATTCATCCGCGTAATGAAAGACGGTAAGGAATTGAGTATTAAGAGTGGTAAAAACTATCAGATAAATTTGATTGAAACGGGTGCTGCACCCAAAGTAAATATGCAGCGATATTTGGGATCGGAATCCATCCCGGCTCCGGCTCACAATGTTTACGACCCGAACTTTACCTGGAAATTAGATACCGATGTTTCCTACCTAAACTATTTCTGGGAAAATAGTCGGCCGGTAGGATATGCCCTGACAGTAAATAAATTGCGTTGGGTTACGGCACAACGTCCGACAGCTACCTCTTCCCCGAACAGCAGAAGTCGCGTAACTGTTTATTTTTCTCCCAGTTTCACCAATAAAAACACTAATGTTTATGCGGTTTTTGTTGGACAAAAATCAGTGGTGAAACTCGATTTTGACTATGCTTCCCGCTCATTCAGAACAGACCTGCTGCCATATGGATTTGCCTATAGGTTGGTTTCAATTTCTAAAATCGGTAACAACTTTTACCTGGGTGATGGCAGCATCGCAAACCTCACTACGCCAAGTGTTCTAAAGCTAAATCCACAAAAGGTAAATGAACAAAAGCTGCACGCTTACCTCGACGATCTTTAAAATATGATGAAAAGCCAAAGGGTGCTAACAGGGTTGTTGCTAAGGTTGCAGCGACCCTTTTTCTTTATTGAAAATCGAAAAGGGTTGCGGTAAAAACCGCCTTTTCCCGCTTTTTAAATATAACATCCCAATTACCCTTATAACGCAAAACCTTGGGTACTACCCACTGCTTATACCGTGTCATTTCAACTTCCATGCTCACATCAAAATCATACACACCTGCCTTATAGCTGAGTGAATAATTACGCGCCATCACTTCCAATGTCTTCATATCCAACCATGTAACCATCCGGTCTACAACTATCCGGTCATTCTTTATAAATCCAAGATCGTCTTTAGTTGTAATAGTAAAAACATATACCAGGGTTCCATGCCACTCTTCTATATCAAGCCGGTAGTCATAAAGAGCATGTGCTGATTCATCGTATAAATCAAGTTTGTCGCCAATAAAAGGGATACCGGGTATCTTTTTACCGGGATTAAAAAATAGCATTTTCAGTTGTTCCTTGTGCTTGTCCAACCCCTTTTTACCGGAAGCACGTATAGAATGCCCTTTCACGATATTGTTCTCCCCACATATAGTATCTCTGGCAAAAAAAAGGGAAGCATACAATTCAGCCGTCATATAATTGTACTTCCGGCCCGGCGCATAAAAATCTCCCGTCACTTCCTCCTGTAAAATCTCGGTATAACGACAATCTTTTTCCCGATGCTGTCGGGTCTTACTAAAGAGAGATGCTTTTACTTTATCTTGTTTATCGAGCATCCGTATATCATTGAAAGACGAGAAACCCAAAACACGCAGGTTTCGGAAAGCCTTGTAAAAACTGGTATCCTGCTGAATCGCTGCCAATACAGCCTTATAATTGAAATTATTCCGCACCACTACTTCCGCTAAAGTGAAGGGCTGTTGATTAAATAATATAGAAGTGTCTTGAGAAAAAAGCCGGCCGGAGGCAAGCAGCAAGGTAAAAAAAAGGAGATACCTCATTACCCGGGAAATATCATTTTATAATCGACCTTGATTTTGCCTTTGCTGATATCTTTGAGTTTACCCTGCATCAGTTTACGACGAAAAGGGGAGAGATAATCAATAAACAGCTTACCCTCAATGTGATCGTATTCATGTAGAATAACCCTGGCAGTAATTCCACTATACGTTTCCGTGTGCGTTTTAAATTGCTCATCCTGATAGGTGATGGTAACCAGCTCTTTCCGGTAAATATCCTCGCGAATTTTGGGTATGCTGAGACAGCCTTCATTGTATGGCCATTCTGCACCGGATAATTCCTCCACGCGAGCATTGATGAATACTTTTTTTACACCGGGACCATCTTTCAGCAATTCTTTCTCTGATTCTTCCAGGTGCTGAAATATCTGGGTACTATCGATTACAAACAACCGAATGTCTTTATTAATTTGAGGCGCCGCGAGTCCTACCCCATTACTTTCGTACATGGTTTCCCACATATCAGCAATCAAAACAGGTAATCCCGGGTAGTCGGGTGTGATCTCCTTACAAACCTTCCGGAGCACAGGTGATCCATATGCAACAATTGGAAAAATCATACATAAAAATATTTGCAAAGGTACGAAAAAGCCAGTAAAGCGGTCAGCCGGTGGTCAATCAACCAGCTTGGTTATTCAGGTATTCCTGCAATAAAATTGTCGCTGCAATCTGATCCGTTTGCCCTTTTTGGCGTCTGTCTTTCTTTTTCATACCCATCTCAATCATCGCTTTTCCTGCCAATTTAGAACTAAATCGCTCATCCACTTTTTCAACCGGTATGAGCGGGAATAGTTTATTTAGTCGGCGAATAGCTGCTTCTACTAGTGGTGTAGCGTGGGTAGGTGTATCGTCCAGATTGAGTGGAAACCCGATGATGATTTTTTCAACCACTTCCCTACCGATATACTCCTTCAGATAATTGAACAGGTGATGGGTTTCGACCGTATCAAGCGCTGTGGCTATGATCTTCAGAGGATCAGTTACCGCCAATCCGGTCCGCTTGGCGCCATAATCTATGCTTACTATTCGTGCCACTTCGGTTCCTTATAATTGAATGAATAGATCGATTACTACCAATACACCAAAAAACACACTTGCAATACCATTGGCTGTCATGAATGCCCGATTGACCCTGGTAAGGTCATGGGGTTTTACCAGACTATGCTGGTATATAAGCATGAAAACAAAGAGCGCATACGCTATCCAGTATAGAAAGCCAAAAGTACCAATACGACCGGCTTGAAACAAACAAAGGGAGCAGATCATGTGCAGCATGCTTGATACATGAAGGGCTCGCTTCTTACCCAGCCAGACAGGTATGGAATGTAATTGGTGCTGGCGGTCAAATTCTTCATCTTGCAACGAGTAAATAATATCAAAGCCCCCTACCCATCCAACCACAGCAAAAGAAAACAGCAGGGGAACCCAGTCAAAGACACCTGTAATGGCAAGGTAAGCGCCAATGGGTGCTAGGGATAAACCTATACCCAATATAAGGTGACATAAGGGTGTAAAGCGTTTGGTATAGCTATAAAACAAAATGACAAAAAGGGCAACGGGAGAAAGCCAGCCACAAAGGGAATTGAGCAGGAAGGCAGCCAATACAAAAACAATACAATTCAAAACGACAAAACGCAGCGCACTGGAAGCAGCGATGAGTCCTGCAGGAATTTCCCGGAGAGCTGTCCGTGGGTTACGCGCATCAAAATGGCGGTCGAGATAGCGATTAAATGCCATGGCAGCACTGCGTGCCGTTACCATACAAACCAATACCAACAGTAGCAGTTGTAAGGTATTTTCGGGTATGCCGCTTCCGGTACGGTAGACAGCTGAGAGTCCCAGCACAAATCCGATGATCGCAAAGGGTAGTGCAAAAACAGTATGAGAGAAGGTGACCAGCTGAAAATATCGCCGGATGGTATCGTATAAAGAAGTAGATTTTATCATGTACAGACTTGCTATTCCATCAGTTTTGAATAAAAGTATGTCGAGTAATTTCCCAGAGAACGATGCCTGTGGCAATGGAAACATTCAGAGAATGTTTCATACCCCATTGTGGAATTTCAATGCTGCCGTCACAAAGAGAGAGGAGTTCATCTGAAACGCCCTCCACTTCATTACCCATCACAAGTGCAGTTCCGCCAGATAATGGCTCAAAGAGATGAAGCGGTGTGCTGGCATCGGTTTGTTCAACCGCCCATACTGCATAATTCCTTTGCTTTGCTTCCGCAACTGCCTCAGCCGCATTGGTAAAGTATTGCCATTTTACTGTCTCAGTGGCTCCCAGCGCCGTCTTGTGAATATCCCTGTGAGGTGGTTGCGGTGTATACCCACAGAGAAAAATGCTATCCACCCGGAAAGCATCCGCTGTTCTGAAAACACTGCCCACATTATGCATGCTCCTGATATTATCTAAAATCAGTATGACCGGATTCTTCACCGACTCGTGAAAATCATCCGCCGACAACCGATTGAGCTCCTCCATGCTGCGTTTTCGCATGGCGCAAAGGTACACTCATCCGTCTATACATGGAAAGGGTGTATTTCGGGAAAAATCCATAAATTATGCTTTCATACAAATACAGAAAGACATGAAAAAAACAGGCATATTCCTAGTGGCGCTGGTTTTTGCCGGCGTATTGCAAGCTCAAACCGAAATCATCGATACCAGCATGATTCGTCGCATCCGGCAGGAAGGCCTGGAGCGGTCTCAGGTGATGGATATCGCATTTCAACTCACAGATGTGAGTGGTAATAGACTTACCAATTCACCCGGTTACCTGCGGGCGGCTCAATATGCTATGAAAGAAATGAATGCCTGGGGATTGCAGGCAGTCACGCTCGATCCCTGGGGAGAATTTGGAAAGGGATGGGAGTTAAGTAAAAGCTATCTGGCAATGCAAACACCCTATTACAAATCATTGCAGGTATACCCAAAAACCTGGACATCCGGAACAAAAGGTCAACGAACCGGAACACTCTTGGTGATTACTGCGAAAGATTCTGCTGGACTTGAAGCCTATCGGGGGCAACTGAAGGGTAAATTACTCATCATGGATCAACCGGTCAACTATCAGCATTCCTTCAAACCAGATGCGGTTAGATATACCGATGAAGAACTAGATAAAATGGCGAAAGCTAGTCCTGCCCCGGCCCGGGGTGGTGCCAACAACCGAGATACCGCTGCGCAAAGAAGAATGCGGGAACAGATGGCTGGTCGAGGGGGTGCACAACGTGTGATGACTTTATTGAAAGAAATGGCCAAAGCGGAGGGAGCGATTGCATTGCTCAGTTCAGGAGGAACCCGGAGCCATGATGGTACTGTTTTTGCGCAAGGCGGAGGAAGCTATAAAGCAGCAGATCCCGAAAACTTTCCTGATTGGGTTCTAGGGGTAGAAGATTATAATTCACTGTTAAGACTCGCCAAGAACGGAACGCCGGTTTCACTTGAGGCAGATGTGAAAACGAAATTTTACACTGCTGATATGCAGGGTTACAATGTGATTGGAGAAATCGCTGGGACTGATCCGCAGTTGAAAGAGGAGGTGGTGATGATTGGTGCTCACCTGGATTCCTGGCAGGCAGGAACGGGAGCTACGGATAATGCTGCCGGATCAGCCGTAATGATGGAAGTGATGAGGATCATCAAAGCGCTGGGCATTCAACCCAAGAGAACCATTCGTATTGGGTTATGGAGTGGAGAAGAACAGGGACTTCTGGGCTCGAGGGGCTATGTACGGAAATACCTGGCCGACCCGGCTAACATGCAATTACAGCCAGGTCATGAAAAGTTTTCCTGTTACTTCAATATAGATAATGGTACCGGCAAAATCAGGGGTATCTACCTGCAGGGTAATGAGGCATGTTCGGGTATATTTTCCCAATGGCTGGCTCCCTTTAACGATCTCGGAGCCAATACGGTAACCATCAGCAATACCGGAGGAACTGACCACCAGTCATTTGATGCCGTTGGATTGCCCGGATTCCAATTCATTCAAGACCCAATTGAATACGATACCCGAACCCACCACAGCAATATGGATGTATATGATCATCTGATAGCAGCCGACCTCAAACAGATGGCTACCATCGTTGCCACATTTGTTTATCAGGCAGCGCAACGTGATCAAAAGCTACCTAGAAAAGCAATGCCTGCACCAAGGTCGGCGGGGGGATTGGGATTCTAGGATTCTTATCCACATCTCACGGGTATTTCAGGGCTTTGCCCGGGCATGATTTATATTTGTTGCCATGGCAAAAGCTGTAAAAGATACCCCCTTAATGGCCCAGCACCGGAGCATCAAACAGAAGTATCCGGATGCGATCTTGCTTTTCAGGGTGGGTGATTTTTACGAAACCTTTGGAGAAGATGCCATCCTGGCTTCCCGAATTTTGGGTATCACCCTCACCAAGCGAAATAATGGTGCAGCAGCCTCCAGTGAACTGGCCGGATTTCCGCACCATGCGCTGGAAACCTACCTGCATAAACTGGTGAAAGCCGGACATCGTGTAGCTATTTGCGACCAGCTCGAAGATCCCAAAACCGTGAAGGGTATTGTTAAACGTGGGGTAACCGAAATGGTTACACCAGGAATTGCCACACACGATAAGTTACTCGATCACAACCATAATAATTTTCTGGCGGCCATTCATTTCGGTGAGAGGGAACATGGCATTGCCTTCCTCGACATCAGCACAGGTGAATTTTTTGTTGCCTGCGGGAATGATGACTATATCGATAAACTGTTACAAAGTCTGCAACCGGCAGAGGTCTTGTTTCAGCGGAGCTACCTGAAAAAATTTCGGGAAAGTTTTGGCAATCAATTTTATACTTACACACTGGATGGCTGGATCTTTGATGAGCATTATGCCCAGGAGAGCTTGTTGAAACAATTCCAAACCCATTCACTCAAGGGATTTGGCTTGGAAGGTGCACATCCCGGCATCATTGCGGCCGGGGCTGTTCTACACTACCTTAAAGAAACAGAACATCCAAACTGGCAGCACCTCACATCCATTCAGCGTTTGGAGCGGGAAGATTTTTTATGGATGGATCGCTTCACCGTTCGCAACCTGGAGTTACTACCCATTCACGAAGGAGCTCATTCGTTGCTTCAGGTAACCGACCAGACCGTGAACGCCATGGGTAGTCGATTGCTAAAACGCTGGATGCTTTTTCCATTACGAAACCAAAAAGACATCCGTGAGCGCCTAGACGTTGTTGCCTATTTGATCAAAGAAACAGATTTACGCAAACAACTCATCAACGCCATCCGCGCATGCGGCGATCTGGAAAGACTTAGCGGAAAGATTCCCAATAAAAAAATAGGTCCGCGCGAGGTGCAGCAACTGGGGAAAGGTCTGTTGCAAACATCCCTGATAAAACAATCCTGTAGTGAAACGAATCAGCCGCTGCTACAAAAATTAGGTGATGGATTAAATAACTGCCAGGTCATGGTTGAAAAGATTCATGCAGTTCTTGCTGATCAGGCCCCTGCGACGGCAGCAAAAGGTGGCATGATTCGGGAAGGTGTACATGCAGAACTCGACCAGCTTCGATCAATTGCACATGGCGGAAAAGAATATCTACTTCAGATTCAAAGACAAGAGGCAGAAAAAACTGGCATATCATCACTCAAAATCAATTTCAATCAGGTTTTTGGGTATTACCTAGAAGTAACACATGCGCACAAAGAGAAAGTGCCCGATACCTGGATTCGAAAGCAAACCCTGGTGAATGCAGAGAGATACATAACCCCTGAATTAAAAGAATATGAGGAAAAAATTATAGGCGCAGAGGAAAAGATACTGGCAATTGAATCAGGCATTTACGACCAGCTGCTGAATGACCTGCAATTGTACATTGCACCTTTACAGGTCAATGGAAATATACTGGCTACGCTGGACTGCCTATGTTGCTTTGCAGAAAATGCCATTCGTTATACTTATCATCAACCGGTTTTGCATGAAGGGTTTGAACTCGTTTTAGAAGATAGCCGGCATCCGGTGATTGAAAGATTTTTACCTCCGGGGACTGAATATGTAACAAATGATATCCTGCTCAATCCGGCAGATACGCAAATCATCATACTTACTGGTCCCAACATGAGTGGTAAAAGTGCCTTGCTTCGGCAAACGGCATTAATTACACTCCTTGCCCACATGGGGAGTTTTGTACCGGCCCGTAATGCATTGATTCCTCTCACTGATAAAATTTTTACCCGTGTGGGTGCCAGCGATAATTTGAGTGGTGGAGAATCTACTTTTATGGTGGAGATGAATGAAACAGCCAGTATCATCAATAATGTATCGCAGAAAAGTTTGGTATTGTTGGATGAGATTGGACGTGGAACATCAACGTACGATGGCATCTCTATTGCCTGGAGTATTGTCGAATACCTACAACAATCTGCTGCACGACCGAAAACTCTCTTTGCTACCCACTACCATGAGCTCAATGAATTGGAAAACAAATGCGAGCGGGTTCATAATTATCACATCACACATAAGGAAGCCGGTAATAAAATCATCTTTTTACGCAAATTAGCCAGAGGAGGCAGCACGCATAGTTTTGGTATCCATGTGGCCCGTATGGCTGGTATGCCTCCCTTGCTGATCGAACGGGCTTATGAGATCTTACAGCAACTTGAAAATAAGCAGGCCGAAGAGGGCCAACAAATAACACCTGATCATAAGAGTAGTCCTTTAAGCAACCAAGTTAAGAAGCTGACTATTCCGCAGATGCAGCTATCTATATTCGATACACATACGCAAACATTTGATAGCATCCGAAAATTATTATCGGAAATTGATATCAATCGACTCACACCTGTAGAAGCGCTGATGAAGCTGAATGAAATTAAAAAGATGATTCAATAAAACTTCCTTATGCAGCAACACCTAGATACTATAGCCCTCCTCGTGAGAGATTATGATGAAGCCATTGATTTCTATACACGTGTTTTGGCATTCCGCTTGTTAGAAGATACTACGCTATCCCCCACCAAGCGCTGGGTGGTGATTGCCCCGCCGGGTTCGGGCATTGGTTGTAAAATCTTACTCGCCAAAGCATCCAATGAGCAACAAATGGCTGCTATTGGGAACCAAACGGGAGGTAGGGTATTTCTATTTCTGCATACAGATGATTTTCAAAGGGACTATGAGCGGATGCAAAAGTCAGGGGTTCATTTTATAGAAGCACCCAGAATAGAGAGCTATGGTCGTGTGGTGGTGTTCGAAGATCTTTATGGCAATCGATGGGATTTGATTCAGCCAACTCAATCCATTAGCTAAAATTTATCCATATGAAATGGTTGCTCAGGATTATTGTAAAATTGATCTTACTGCTGCTGGTAGTGTCGCTGGTAGTTGGATTCGTCTTCTATCAGGCGGATCAGTCCGACGCTATCATTTATACAAAATATGCCCGCCCGTCTTCTACAAGGATACCCCTCATGGGTATGCAAGTACATCTTACTGATGAAGGTAATCCATCGGATACTACTCCCCTCTTATTCATACATGGCACTTCGTCTTCATTATTAACCTGGGAAGGCAGTACTGAATTATTAAAAAAAGATTATCGCATCATTCGATTTGATTTACCCGGTTTCGGAATTACGGGTCCTAACCGCGAGGGAATGTATTCAACTACCTTTAATAATCAGTTCATTGATTCATTGCTGGATCATCTAAAGTTAAAACGTGTAATTATTGCCGGTAATTCTTTGGGGGGCAGTATTGCCTGGCAGTATGCCTTGCATCGCCCCGAACGAGTGAAAGGGCTGATTTTAGTGGATGCTGCGGGAATTGCTCCACTCAGAAAGATGAAGGGTGCCATTGGATTTAAGGTAGCGCAGATACCGGTGCTTAACCGACTTATGTCAGTTATAACGCCTCGCTTTCTGGTAAAAAAGAGTTTAGAAGATGCCTATGGAGATCGAACAAAAGTCAGTGATTCACTGGTCAACCAGTATTTTGATATGGTAACAAGGGAGGGCAATCGAAATGCATTGGTGGATCGAATTAGAACCGGCTGGGGTTATAGTGACAGCGCCTTGTTGAGAAAAATTGATTGTCCTGCATTGATTCTCTGGGGTAAGAAGGACAACCTCATTCCTGTTGAAAATGCCGGTGTATTCAATCGTCAAATTACGAATAGTCAATTACATATCTGGGATGAATTAGGCCATGTACCTATGGAGGAAGACCCGGTGGCATTTACAAAGGAGGTAAAAAAATGGAGGGGGTCCATTCAGCTGCGATAAGCAAAGGTTCTTCAATGGCAATCATATCATTTTGAAAATAAATGGGAAAGCAAAAACAACAATAGCTATCCAGACAATATAAATAGGCATCCACCCGGCAATGGTATTTTCTACACCTTGCATGGAATGATCTTTCTTAATCCCCTTGAACAGTTGGTAGGCAATTCCGGAAAGATGAAAAAACATGATCAGATTTAAACCGAGAACGGCTGTTCGGTTAGGCGTAAAGCCGTAGGAGGCAAGTCGGTAAAGGATGGCAGAGAGTGCCAGCAAATTAGCAATACAGGTGAGTAAAGCGAGTAGCGACAATATTTTTTTCTCTGTGCCCTGAACGGAACTCTCAGAATGAAGCGTGAGAGAAAAAAGTACTATTCCCATTACTGCCAATAAAACAAGATTAAATATAATCAGTAATTCCCTGCTCCTAAAAAGATTCGATGGATTAAAGGCAAGGGAAACCAGAAATACAAATAAAGTAAGTAAAACGATGGGGGCAAAAATTCGAGCGATGATGGGGGAAATTCTATTGACCAATGAGGGATTGTTTAGGATAATGTAGCAGGTAAACAAAGGAAAGGCACCTGCTACCCAGCGGAAGAAATACTGTTCATAAATTGTTCCAAGATCGATACGCACCATTTCAAATAACCCAACCGATAGGGCTGTAAAAAGTGCAACTGCAAAAGCTAATAACCCGGAAAAAATTAACCAATTCCCATTGTGTTGAAGATAATGAATAGTTGCTTCGGTTTCCTTCAATTGGTTCCGGATAAATACATAACCGGCAATTGACCATAGTAAAAAAGGGATATGCAAATTGCGCAATTGACCGGTAGCTGAACCCAAAGGTAGCGGCAAGAAGAAAACAAAGCAAAATACTAGTAGAAAAAGACCCAATGGTAACAACAATTGGGAATACTCCAATTGTTTTTTATAAAAGTAATAAAGTATTATTGGTAGAAACAGAATAAAGCTAAGGTAATGTTCGTAGAAGGAATCTTCAGGCAGTTTAAACCAGACCGGTAGAGACCAGCAGCAACCGCTGATGGCCGATAACAACAATAACAGTAGTATCTCTCGACTGGATCCCCAATCAAAGCTACTGGTTGTCTGGTATTTCAACCGATGGTGCCAAGCATCTGCCACCAGATTGCCTGCTACATCGGGGTATAGATCGTTAAATGTTGAAGTAAACGCTGAGGGTGACTTTCGATACATTTTTTCCAGTTCACCGGGATGTTGAAGAGCTTCGCGTATTAAATCATGCATAATTACTTTTTTAAAGCTGATGATTGATTTCGTTGTTGAAGTATAAATTCCAGTGCATCTAAGTGGGACTGAAATGCTTTTTTACCGGCGGCAGTGGCTGAGTAAGTAGTATTTGGTTTCTTACCAATGAATTTTTTATGTACCTGAACGTATTTCAATTTTTCAAGGGCAGCCATGTGACTAGCTATATTGCCATCGGTAACTTGCAGTTGAGTTTTGAGTCCCGAAAATTCCAGTCGCTCGTGTATCATGAGTAGGCTCATGATACCTAGGCGCACCCTGCTTTCGAAGGCCTTATTGAGATGACTGATTAAATGTTTCAACGTTCGTACCTGAAATAGATGTAAATACCAAAAATGATGTGAAGAAGTCCAAATCCAAACGCCCATCCCAGCAAGGCATAAGATAAAAAATAGGCGGAGCATAATCCGGTCAGTACCATGCCTATTCCAAAATATCGTAGGGTGGGGAAAGAGAAGTGACCGGCATTCAACAGAGCTAATCCATAAAAAATAAGTGTTACCGGAGCCAGCCATGCTTCGAGGTGGTAATAAAGTAAAAGTAAACAGAACAAACCACCGGTCACTAAGGGGTACATCAAAAACGATACAAGCTGACGGAAAGCGGGGGTCATTGCAGGTATTCCTTTGTTCATGGCGTTTTTCAGCGCAAAATGATAACTAATCCATCCGGCTATGATTAACAGCAATGAATACAATCCGATCAGTTTCCAGCGCAAGGCAGGTTGACTAGACGCTGAAACAAGGTACTTATAATAATCCGGCGTAGTGGGTGATATATCTAACATATTATAGGTAAAGCCTACTGTAGCCAGTGCGAGTGTACCTATCCAAATTCCCGATTTACCGCTGAGGTGATCAAATTTTTTGGACTGATCCATCATATTTCTGATGTCGCGGAGGGCATCCAATTGTTCCTGCAGTGGGTCCATAATTACCTGAATTAAAAGTACTTTGAATTACAAAGTAAATTAAAATATCCCCACCTAGAAACTTTTTTATCAACCTACTCAGCTGATGAAACCAATTTTTGCCTTCTCTTAACAGTCACTTAGAGGTAACTATTTGCTGAAGAGAAAATCTGCATAATTTACCAGGTTATTATAATGCAAGGAAACAAGCTATCTGTGATGATGAAAGATATATGGAATTACAGGAGATTGATTTGGGGTTCTAATGCAGCAATTATTTAACTACCCGATGGTGAT
>Ga0208361_1000135_pt1 | contig 26720 bp, 40 predicted proteins | sample LakMenEpi05Aug10_FD_150670 | JGI IMG/M metagenome (GOLD analysis project Ga0208361, IMG submission 150670) | Freshwater microbial communities from Lake Mendota, WI - 05AUG2010 deep hole epilimnion (SPAdes) | ecosystem: Environmental > Aquatic > Freshwater > Lake > Epilimnion/Euphotic zone ... | reverse complement strand
GTGCATCCAAAACACCGACCTGTCAAGTCAGGTATGTTCAAACCCACACGGCAGCAACGGGGTTCATATCTTTACGGTTAGCAACTTCGGGATGAACGCTGGGCCCAAGCGAATAATTATCAAAGCCCACAACAACAACGTAACCTTATGCGCTACCTTGCGCTACAAGATACAGAACTTTCAACCTGATGTGTTTGCTTGTTCGGAATGCTATCACGTGAAGCCTATCAACTGCGAAATGAAATTGGAGTGGGACAATGACACCAACGCATTCGGCCACGTTTACACTACGGGTTACACCAACACGATGTACCTTGACGGCAGATTGCTAAACGGCAAGATTACCAGCATAGCGCACGAAGAACGCAAGGGGGTAGATAGTTACCAGCGTTCGTTCTTCAGCAACGGCAGAAAGGTAGAAGAACTTGCAATTGATGCTGTATGGCCTGCGGTTCACCAATCGGTAGCGGTCGGGTTGATGCACCGCAATTTCTACATCAACGGGGTGCAGTATGTCAAGATTGGCGAATACGAACCTGATTATTCGGACGATGCCGAAATCGCACCTTGCACGGTTGAGGTTGCCAAACGTGATCAACGCTTTATCGTGAATCCGTTATAATGACCGCCAAAGAAAGGCTTATAAAGAAGATAGCGCAGTCAATGGAGGATGCGCCTGATGCCTTTTTTCGGGGTGTTAAGAAGGCGCAGCGTGAAGCGTTTGCACAAATAGTTAGCGAGATAGCAACGCTGGCAACCGATGACGCTGGCAACCTTTTGGTGAGCCAAGGCAACTTCAACAAGATTCAGGCATTGGTGCAGAAGATGAAAGCGGCATATATGAACAAAGATTATAGCAAGGCTATTCGTGATTTTGTTGGTAGCATAGATGCAACGGCTGAAGACACAGGTAAGCTAATGGGCATAATCACCAAAGAAGTATTTGTGCAAAGTGCAACGGCTGGGGCTATCTTATCCAACGCAAAGACCACGGTGTTCGATTTACTTGCAAACGCTGCGGTTAATGATTCGGTTGAATCGTTTAAGCAGATTCTAAACACCAGCATATCAACGGGCGAAAACTTTCAGCAAGTGATTCGCAATATTCGAAACAACATTGAGGGTACACCTGAATTTGCTGGCCGAATGGAGAGGTACGCAAAACAGAACGCATACGACTTTTACAGCATATCAAATGCGCAGTACATTCGGCAAGTTAGCGAAGATTACGGGTTTGAGTTTTACGAGTACATAGGTGTTGATGTAAAAAATACAAGGTCATTTTGCAGCGAACGAAACAACAAGATATTTCACAAGCGAGAAATTGAGAATTGGGCAAATATAAAATGGGAGGGGAAGCAAAGGGGCACAAACGAAACCACAATCTTCGCCTATCGGGGCGGTTACAACTGCGGCCACCAAATTATCCCAGTTGCCACCGAAGATGTGCCTGAAGATGTACTTAATCGAGCAATAGCGGCAGGCTTTTACACCCCTGAATAAAAGCAGCCTAATTGTCGGCCCTTGACATCTGTCGTAATGGTATGCCTTGGGTTGCCGATTAAGTCAAGCAATTCGTTTACATCGAATGAATCCACATCATGAACGATTAAAACACCATTTTCGGCCACCTTTTTTCGGTAGTATTGCACCAATTCTTGAATAACGCTGGGCCCGTGATAGCTATCGTGAAAAACAACATCGTATTTTTCATCGTTTTGCAGTTCTTTTTCACCTGATGTTATGCGAAAATCAATTAAATATGGGCTACAAAACGCAATGTTTGCCTTTAAATGTTCATCGCTTATGTCAATTGTTTTAACCGACATGCCAGCCATTGCCATAGCCTTTGCCCCATGCGCCTTAAAAGTACCTACTTCAAGGGCCTTGCCACCTTTGTATTGCTTGGCCACGTTGTAAATTTCGGTTATATGCATTTTGTCGGTTATCCACGTATGGGCAAAGTCCCATTTTTCAATTTGTGATTCGGGGCTGTCCCATTCAAAGTCCTTTTTACCTTCGTAAATTTGGTAATTTGCTGATGAGTGAAAGCCCAACACTTCTTCATTAGGGATATTGGTGTTGATGTCCATTACGTTCAACCGCTTGTCGGCCAGCGTTACCAAGTTTTTGAACACTTGATTTAAAACGCATTGGTCGCCCCATACGTTTTCGTACCTAAAATAGTTATTGTAGCAGAAATCAAATATCGGCTTGTGCTTGCGGTTGGCCACAAACCAACCAGCATTGAAATAGGTTGAGGGCTTTAAACGGTATTGCTGTTCAAGGCCCTTGGTATGGTCATTGTCCCGATCAAGGCAAAAGTAAACGTCTTTGAAATCGGGCAAATGATCTGCCAAATCGAAATCCCGAACTGGCCGCCAATCGCAGTCATGATACATCACCAAGTCAAGGTCAGGCCAAATATCCCAAATCTTATACTTTAGCGTCCAAACCGAATGTTTAAATTCAGCCATTCTCAAGGCATGGCCAAGATGTTCGTCGGTGATTATTCGGGTTTCAAGGCCAAGATGCTTGCGCACAAGTTCTGCCGATTTTTCAGCGTACTTAAGGTAATCGCCGATGCCAAGGGTTACTGCTACGGGTTTCATTTTGTTACTGATTGAATTGTGTTAAATATGGCAAACCATTTGCCGGGGATTGAACGCTTATAATGTTGAACTTTGGCCACGTGCTGGGCAACCGTTACCCGGCTTATGCCGATTATTTCTGCCGCTTCGGTTTGGCTTAAGCCCTTCATTGACACGAAATAGTAAGATGCGATTCGCTTAATATCTGCGTACTGCCGCCTACTTGCTTGCTTGAATTGGCTCAGTTCAACCCCGTAATGGGTGCAAAGCTGCCAAATAAAGTCATCGGCAGCGGATGAAATGCGGTGATTTATAGCCTTATTGACCGCAGATTTCAGGTCGAAAAGTTCAGCAAGCGACAAGTGGCTGATGTCCATAGCGACAAAGTTACATTTATAGCGACAATTAAACGAAAGTATGGGGCGGCATTGGTAACTTTGATAAACTTTAAATTAAACACTATGAGTTATTCTTGTTTTGACAATCTGCCAGTTTACAGCGAAAACGTATGTGAGGTAAACAGGCTAACGGGCATTTCTGCCGTTGCTGTAATTGACAACGATTACACCTTTTTGGACTACACCGATGCTGCCGAGTGGACTGCTGCAATCGCTGCTGGTGATGTAGCCATTATCAAAGAGATTAAGGCCAACTATCCCGAAGCCGAAGAGGTTACTATCAGCAACCCACGGAGAGGTACACCTGACATCTTGACCAAGTTCAACCACACTTTATCGGTGATGGATGCCAACGTAGATAGCAGCAACGACAGCTTCTACGAAACTTTGAACACGATCGGCAAGTACAAATTGGCTTGGTTCTACTACGAAGAAGATGAAATCCGTGTAGTTGAGCAGCCTGTTCGTTGTATTGCAAAACCAGCCAAGGCTGACGAGAACGATGTTCAGCAGTACATTGTTACCTTCGGTTGGCAATCTGCCCCCAATGAATTCCCAGTTCTTTACAATGCGCCAGTAGGCATCTTTGAATAAGCGTTGTTTTCATGGTTATACAAAAAGGCCCTGCTTCGGTGGGGCTTTTTTGTTTTAACACCTTTTAACATTTTCGCATTGATATTCTTTGTAGGTTTGCCAAAACAATAAAACAATGGACAACCAAAATAATCAGCCGTACATCTTCCCATACGAAACTTATTCTTCTTGGTCACGCCAGCTGGCCAGAACATATACGGTTACCGAGCTTCAAAAAGAGGTGAACAAATACGAAGGGCTTTCTGAAAAATATGCAAAGCAGCATTTATCTTCAATCCAAGCAAGCACATCAATGAATAGCCAAAGTCAAAGAAAGGCTCACGCAAGAAACAACGTAACTTTTAATTACGAAAAAAAACAGGCATACAAAAACGCTATTGAATTGCATATGTATTACCCCGAAAAATGCAAAAAATCATTAAACAAATAATCACATACCCCATGCAACAACCAATTAACTACTGCGACATTATGGCCCTTGGCTTTACCGCCGAAGACGGGCACAATAGTGTGTTTGAAAAGATGCACGGCTACCCCTACACAATCTTCACGAAGATGCTGGCCCCATCGCTTATGCTGGACTGGCATCAAACTACACGGCTTTGCGAATTGCTGGTGATTGAACCCGAAAGCGGGCACATTTTTGACCGAATCCCGATTGTGGATTTAGTGCATTTGAAGGATTATGTTGATTCTTTCACCAGTCAACCCACACCTTTACAAAATGACTAAAAAGTAAAGTTATAACTGATATGGAAATTGATACAAATGCAATAACCCATAAGAATCCTGATGTATTTGAACAATACGAATACGGGGGGTTTTTTATCACAATACAAACAAATTATTTTTCTGACCCTTGGCTTGAGGCATTAGCAGTAGAGTTAAAATACAGGGAAATTGTAGACATCGACAACCATCATTATTTTTTTAATGATATTGATGATGGGGATTGCTTGGTAGAAGACCTTACTAAATTCGGGTTTAAGTGCGAATATGTTTTTGATGAAGATTTGGAAGAAGACATATTGCTTGTAGACGGGAATAACGATGTTATTTTCTTTTATGAACCACCCGAAAATTTAAGGACATCAATTGTTACAGAGGCTTTACAATCATTAGTAGATTGGATAAATCAGTACAATGGTGTTGAAAGGGGAAGGAAAAGAGATGGCTTTATAGTGCTAAAAGAGATAAAAAAATACAAGCCCCCTATGAAGTCATCACAAAAGTCAAGAGGCTACCTTCAAATGGCATGGGCTACAATGATAAAAAACAGAGATAAAAGGTGTACAAATTGTGGCAATTCAAACGATTTGCATGCACATCACATTAAGTCATTTAAAGATTATCCTGAGTTGAGATACGATGTGAATAATGGTGTAACATTATGTGGTATCTGCCACAGACATCATCATAGAAAAAAGAAAAAGTAAACAAACAACTTTACCTTTTTTAGAACCCAAATCAGCCCCAGCGATGGGGCTTTTTCTTTACCTTTAAGCCATGAAAGGCTACCTTATATTCTTATCAGGCAATTCAAGCTACGGCCAATGGGCGAAAAATATGGTGAATTCGCTGGCACATTTTTCACCTGACTTGCCCATTTCAATTGTTGGTGATATTAACCTTCTGCCCGAACGTGAACGAAAGTACATTGACAAGGTTATTTCGATTAACAATGAACACTTGAACGATGCGACCGGTAGAATTGCGCCCGGCAAATTTAAACTTCACCTTGACCTTTATTCGCCATACGATGAAACGATGTACATTGATATTGATGGGGTTGCTGTACAAGAACTGCATACCTTATGGGAGGCTTGCGCTGGCTTTGATATTGCTTCGCAAGTGGTTTCAAAGTCACCGCTAACTGCCGACAAATGGCCATGCCTTTGGTTGCCGCTGCCTGATGTGAAGGCCGAATACAACCTACCAAGCGAAGGCGAAATACCTGAAATCAATTCTTCGTTCATCTACTGGCGCAAGACCGAAAAGGCTACCCAGTTTTGGGCGCATGCGAAGGACAATTACCGTGAACATTTGGCAACGAAACATTGGGGCCATAGCTTTCCCGATGAGTTGGCTTTCAATGTGGCCTTGGCGCAAACGCAAATCAACGCTGACCTTGGCATGTTGCCTGTGCAATTCAAGGCCAAGCGGCCCGACATTGGCGAGCTTAGAAAAAGCCATTACTTTGTTGGGTGTTATGGGCAGTATAGCACCGAGGCGAGATATACCTACGATATGTACGACCGGATCGTGGCATATTGTGAGAAACAACTTTACGGCAGTTCTACGGCCAGCAAGTCGCACCATTTAATGAAAGCCAAGTTTGCCGTAAGCAAGCCGACCAAAAAGCCAGCGGCAGATGCACGCAGGATCCACTACGATGCTATTGTGCCAGCATTGACACCTGAGATGCAGTTGTTACCCTACGGCAAGGCTGCGCCAAAGCCATTCACTAACGCTTTCAATGGTTCAATTGTTCAGGGCAAATATGTTGTTAGGCTTGACAAACCAAGATTTTTTACCGACCGAAAATTGGCAGTAATGGATTGGGCAGACGGCAACCTTTCAACACCGCAGCTGCTGAAGTTCAAGACCGAAAACGGGCATGCAGAAGACCCACGATGCGTTGAATTTAACGGGCGGCCAGCCTTGGTGTTTAACGATGGCGGCAATATGTATTTTGGGTATATCGATACGCAAGAATGTTGGCAGATGAAACCCTCAGCAAGTAGGCCGAAAGACCACGATGGCCGAGAAAAGAACTGGTCACCGTTTGTTTACGATGGGCGGTTGCATGTTTTGTACGCACCGGGCCACGTTGTTGAATACGACCTTGGCGAACCGATTGCTGAGTACCAAACCGAAATACCAACCTTGACAAGGGGGCATATTAGAGGCGGCACGCAATTGGTTGAGTATGGCGGCAAACTTTACACCATATTTCACGTGCGGCAGAAGGTGAACGCTATCAATTTGTACTGGGCAGGGCTGATGGAGTTGGATGCAAAACCCCCGTTTAAGGCTTTGAGATGGTCAAGAACACCGCTTTGGAAAGCCACATTTATTGAAAACAGCCGAGATATACCCCCAGCACCCCACACTTGGTTAGCGAAGATGCTGGATTTTGTGACTTTCCCAACGCATTTAGAGATTGATGCCGATGGCAATTGCCTGATTTTGGCTGGGCATCACGACTACACCGATGCGGTGATTAGGTTGCCATTAAAAGAACTTTTGAAGCATATAGAGTAGATTGCGTATTTTTATCAAAAAACAAGCCACATGGCAGATATTTTCGCCCTAATTGACCACGCAGCAAAAGAAATTCGTAAAAAGCGCAGCATTGTTGGGATGCCCAGCAAGTACGACAAAACCTTTCAAACTGAGGCATACTACGAAAGTTTACCTGAGTTCACCGAGATATACCCGTACACAATCCGTGAACATAACGCAGTTTGTGTACATGCTGAAGCAAACCAATTTCCATACGAAATCCTGCGGTCAAAAGCACCGAACCAGCAGCCCGAAGAATGGGAATACCAAAAGGGGCTGTATGAACCAACGACCAACACCGAATGGAATCGGGCATTAAACAGAACCAAGGCGGTTGCAAACAGCCAAAACTATTCAATTGAGTGGCCAAACGATGAGCAGAAGGAGTATTTCTACGGGCTTTACCCCGAATACTATTCAATCGAAGCCTACTTTTTTGACATTGTTCGTGAACGCAAGATAAACTACCCTAACCAGTTGCTATTGGTATGCCCAGAATATCTGCCGATGAAAGTCAGCATTGATGAAGAAGGCAACGAATACGAAGTGGTGGACCAGTCGGAGTTGGTTTCACCAGTAGCCAAAATCTACGAAGAAAAGTACATTGCTGGTTACAAGGCTGGGGAGTATGCATTGCTTTGGAACGGCAAGGATGGGGATAAAATGGGCTTTAAATATGTGGATAAGCTATCTATTTACGAAGCCTATGTAAACGGCAAAGATGCCAAAGGCAACCTGACCTTTGAAGTGGTTGAAGTATTTCGGCACGGCTGGGGCTATCTGCCAGCATGGAAACTTGGCGGCAAGCCTGAGATGAAGGATGGCGAGGTGCTATATCGTTCTGCCTTTGCCGATGCAATCCCACACCTTAACACGGTTATTCGGCTGGAAAGCAACCTAATGATGTCAACATACCGTTTGGCTTTCCCGATTATCATTGCCGTTGTTGATAGGTGCGATGCCGCTGGCTGCGATGGCGGTCAGGTTTGGAACAACGAATCAAACGGATATTCTGCCTGCGGCAAATGTAACGGGACCGGCAAGAATCTAAACCACAGCCCAACGGGGATATACGAAGTAGCGGCCACAACCCGAATGGGCGAAACCAATCAACTGGCAATGTCACCGCCCGTTCAATTTGCTGCGCCACCAAGTGAAATTCTAAAGTACACCAGCGACCAAATCGAAGCACGTAGGCGGTCGGCTTTTGGTATGTTTTTTGAACCCGAACAAGCCAATTCAGCAACGGCAACAGGCAAGCAAATTGAGAAGGAGGAATGGCAGACCTTCATGGTGCAGTTTGCCCGTGAGTTATTTGCGTTAATGGACATGGCAATCGAGGCAATCGGCTGGATGCGTTATGGTGCTGCCTTTGAAAAGCCAAGCATCCAAGTACCGACTTCGTTTAACTTTAGAAGCTACGAGGACATTACCAGCGAAATAGGCACGGCCAAAGACCAGTCACTACCGGACAGCGCAGTCGCATCTTTGCTTTACCAATATGTCGGCACGAGGTTCAACGCTTCGCCAAAGGTTGAGCGAATGATTAAGCTGCAAATCAAACTTGACAGGCTTTGGTCAAAAGATGACCTGACAGTTAGGGGTATGTTGGGCAGCACAGCAACCGAGGCCGAGGTCATTCTGCATAATAGCTTTGTAACTATCTTGAATCAGGCATACGATGAGAACGAGAATTTTGATGAACTTGAAACAGCGCAGCAGCGTGAAATCGTTCTTGGTATTGCGACTTCAATTGCCGAGCCGTTTATGCCTAAACAAATTGACGGACAGGCTATGTTAGGAGGTACAGAACTGAGCAAAACCGTAGGCGGACTGACTGGCTTCATCGAAATCGCCAAGGCGGTTGCGTCCGGTGTTTACGATTTGGAGGCGGCCATTTCGTTCGTGACAAGAATGTACGGCATTAGCGAAGAACAAGCAAGACGTGAACTTGGTACACCACAGTTGCCTAATTCAGATGAAGGTCTTAACTTAGCGTAATAAACGCTAAAATATGACGCAAATTCGAGAAAGCTACACCTTCATCCGTGTGGCGAAACACCAAGCCGAAAGGACGCATAATCCCGGCAAACCAGCCAACTTTGGCAGAAAACTTGAAGTCCCAAAACGGGCATGGCCAAAGATAGCCGAAATGAAAGCCAAATTCGGCGCATTGGGTTATATGCTTGTTGAGGATTGGGAAGCCAAGAACTTCAACGGGTACAACATTGACCGCAAGTTTATCGACCAAGCCGAACAGCAAACCCAACTACTGACTTCGCTTGAAAACAGGCTAACCGATGCTGAACGCAAAGAGGCCGAACTTCAGGCGAGAATTGCCGAACTGCAAGCGCAGTTAGAAGGTAGCAAAAAATCACGTAACCAAAAATCAACAAGCAATGGAAATCAATAAGGAAATCTTTGAAAAACTGACTGGCATTCAAATTGCCGAAGATGCGAATGAGGACACGATCAGGACTGCCCTTGGCGAACGCTTTATCGACCGTGAAACCCACCTAAAAGAAATCAACGCCACCTTTGGCAAAGCACGGGGCACAGCCGAAAACAAGCTAAAGGCATTGATTGGTGATGAAGGCAAAGGCAAATCCTTCGATGAATTGGTAGAACTTGTGCCAGCCAAGATGCAAAGCTTAAACGAACAATTGGCCGCAGCTATTGAGGCTGGCAAGTCGCAGCCCGATATTGAGCAAATCAAAAAAGAACGTGACCAACTTCGGGAAATGACCGAGGCGGCAAAGGCTAAAGAGGCCGAGTTGCTTGCGGCTGTTGAAAATGCCAAGTCGGATGCTGTTAAGCAACTTGAAAAGGCTCAGACCGAGGCCGAGGTTACACGCTTATTCGATGCCAGCAACTGGGTTGATGACGCTGATGCCATTGTTAAACAAGGTGTATGGCTGACGCAAATCCAAGGCAAGTACGATTTTCGCAAGGAGAACGGCAAGCTACTGGTGTACGACATGGATGGCAACATCGTAACAGGCGGCACAACTTCGCAATTGACTGCCGAACAATTGTTTGAAAAGACCTTGAAGGACACCAAGCGTTACAAGCTGAACAACGGCGGCCAAGGTGCAAACGGCAAGCAGAACACGACCACAACGGTTAACGGCAAAGAAATGAACCCGGCGGTTGCCGCAGCCAAGGAGGCATGGCTGGCAAAGGCAAGGGCCCAAGGCATCAAAATCTAAGCGGCCTGAAATTATCAAACAGCCCTACTTCGGTGGGGCTTTTTTGTTTTAACACCTTTTAACACCTTCGTATTGAAATAGTTTGTAAGTTTGCCTTAACAATTTTTTTTAAAACAACGATATGAAAGAAGAAATTTATAAAATATGCACACAGCTAAATGATGGACAAATATCTGTAACACAAGCACAAGAGCAGTTATTGCTTTTATTTAGTGTTAGCAAACGTTATCTTCTCGAATCTATTTTAGAAGATTGTAAAAGTAGCTTTTCTGAATATCATTATGAAATAGTAGAAAGCTATCTTGATGATGGATGCTAACTAATGTATAGGCGCAACAGCCCTACTTCGGTGGGGCTTTTTTATGCCCGTTCGGGTGCAAACCAAACCAATAGATGCGAAACAATCACCGATAGGGTATATTTCGCCAAAGGTCAATTATTCTTTACCTTTTGGCGAATTATCTCACCATTGGTGAGGGGCTTAAAATTGCCAGTAAGCGTAAATAGTGGCAAAAGTTGTAGATTTGATTAAAAGATTCTGCCATGCACGACAACATGAAAATTACAATTAGAAGCTACGATATTGAAGTATCGACAGAACTGCCAAACGATGCTGGCATTGAGGACATTATTCAGTCATTACGGGGTATGCTGTTGACCGCAGGCTTTCACATCAACACGATTAACAGTTTTATTGATATTGAGGGCAATATAACCCCTACTTCTTAGCCGATTTATTCGGCAACTTCATGCCCTTTGGGGTTTTCTTTTCGAATTCAGCAGCCAATTTTGGGTTGGTGGCGTACAAGAATTTTCGCTGGGCTTCACTTTTGAACGGCATGGCGGTAGTTTTACCCCATTATAGCGTTTTTCGGGCAATCCGCAGCAACTTATCTTCGTTAATATCGTAGGCGGTTGCCGCTTCGGTGGCTGCTTGGTACCGATTCATACCGTGCCGCCGCAGTTCATCATACATTTCAACGGCAAATTCGATGCGTTTGCTGTATGAGGCTTTGATGCTGTTGTGATGCCCCCTTGGTGCGCATTGATAGTTGCTGGTTGGTTCGCCGTCTGGGCAATTTCTACCCCCGTATTGTTCAAAAAACGTGATGACGGGCTTGCTGGGTTGTTGTATTTCATTCTCCATAACGCAAAATTGTGAAAAAAAACAATGCATTTGATACATTGTTGGTAAATTTGTGTTAGTCGGCTGCGCTGCCGAGCCAAAATGGCGCAAAAGTCGGGCAAAGTTACCCCCGAAAAAGTAGGTAACACAAACAAATTGACAATTAAAAACAAATACAATGTCAGCATTATCTTCATTTATAGCTTGCCCAAATGTGCAGCTATCCCTTTTCGACTCCTTCGGGGTTGACAATTTGAAGGCAGAGGCTTTGCCCTTGCTTTCTTTTATCTTATCTGCGCCAAACCGGTCGGACGTTATCCAAAACCAGCTTAACTTTCGTGACCACGGTCGCAAAACAGTTGAGGTAGTTTACGGCCAGCGTTTCTTGGAATCTATGGTTCAGGACGGCGGTCGTGTAACTTGCGGAACTTGGTCTAACGATGGCGAAACTTCGGTTTTGTATTCGCTTACCCCTTCTGACGGTTACCACGTTGGTTTCAAACTAACTGCTTCTGAGTTAGAAGAACGCTGCGAGGCCGACACCAACTACATCGCAAAAGAGGTGTTCAAAATGATGGACGTTTTGGCCCGTAAAGTTGCAACCAATGCAGCCATCCAAATCATCGCCAACAGCGGTAACTTCGCTTCTGACGTTGATAATGGAAACCCAGCTGGAACTTCATTGTTCAAAAACGCTGATACGGTTTTGACTGCTGGCGGTCCCAACTATGACGCTACCGAAGTAATTGCTTTCGAGAACATGGCTAACGAATTCAACGGAATGCCTTACGTTTTCGGCGGTGAAACTTGGTGGAAGTACATCAAAGCGTTGAACGCTGCTGCGCCCCCTGCATTTACTGATGGAGGTTTGTCAACTGGTCTTTATGCCCAGCAAGCTGGCATCACCTACGGTTACGACCGCAGAATCCAGCTGAATGACACAGCCCCAACTGCTGCTTACAGCATCATCCCCGGAGCCGTTCAAATGATTTCGTTCAACGAATTCAAAGGTATTTTGGAGATGAACGACAGCACGCTTGTTCAGGGAACGCTTCAGCATCCTGATCCGAACTTGCCATTGACTTTCGACTACCGTGCCGAGTACACTTGCAACGGTGCAGACCAAAAGGTGTGGAACTTTGAAGTTGCGTTAAACCACGACTTCATTTTCTTACCTGCTGACATGTACCAAGCAGGAGACCGCTTGGAAGGTGTTAACGGCATCTTGAAATTCGTAGGAGTTTAATCTGCCTGCAATTCACAAATAACGGGGGGAGCAATCCCCCCTTATTTTTAACCTATGAAAAAATACAAGCCAAAACCAAAACCGACATCACGGCCCGGAGGGTGTAACTGTGGTGGTCGATAATTTTTCATTATGCCAACTACCTGTCTAACCGATTTGATATTCGTGCCCGATGGATGCACGTCAACGCCAAGTAACAAGGTGTCATTGGCAACGCTGCCAGGCTTTGACTTATACCAAGCCGACTACGTAAGCGATGCCCAGCAATCCAGTGGCTACGATGTAATGACCGCCGCCGTTGAACGTGCCGGGGATAAGATTGTCAGCGATTTTCGTTCTTTTATGGACATCAAAGGTCGGTTCAATTCGGTGGTTGACAAAGGCACAATCGGATTTTTCGATGAGAATAAGGTAAACGATGCCGCCAAGGTTGGTAAATATGCTGGGGTTGAGATATTGGTTAGCGATTACCCATATCTTAAATTAAACCTAAACAGCGTTTCGATATTCTTCGCTGGGGCGGTTACCGACAACATCTACATTATCGACATTATTCAGGGCACGATTATCGATACCATACCATTCACTTCAGTTGCTGGGCAGATTACCGAGGTTCTGATAAATAAAAGCTACCCTACAAACGGCCAAGATTTACATTTGATGGTTGCCGTTGACGCTGGCTTATCTGCCGCCTTCGACACTTGGATAAACCCAACCGCCTGTGCAAGCTGCACCAAAGGGCGGCGGTCAAGATTCAGCGACTTGTTGTTTACCCGTGCGGTTGAAACAAGCAAAACGGGTTCTTTGACTGACACAAATTTGGTGGGGATTGGTTACACGCACGGAGTTAGCCTTAACTATTCTATCGAATGCGATGACAATACTTGGCTTTGCCAATTTTCAAATCGGCTTCGCAGGGCAATGCTATACGCTTCGGGGGTTGAATTGATGGATGAAATCTTGTTCAGCGACAGGCTAAACAACGTAACCACGATTAACAAAGAAGACGCTAACGAAAAGCGCAGCCTTTACGTTCAGTATTACAACAGCGAAATGCAGACCTTGTTGGCTAATTTGCGGTTGCCGAATGATAGGTGTTACACCTGTACCCCAATGGTCGTGAACCGAGTAAATATCCCTTAAAATGAAATCTACCTTTGCATATATTTCGGCATCAATACTTGCATTTTTTGCACCAGTTGCTGGCATCATGATAGCAGTTGGGGCATTCATTACCCTTGACACCTTGCTTGGGGTTATGGCCGCCCAGAAATCGGGCGAGAAAATCGAAAGCAAGAAACTGAGCAAGGTAGTTTGGAAGATGGTGATGTACCAATCGGTGGTCCTGACCTTCTTCGTGATGGACGTTTTCATTGTAGGCGACCTTCTTGGCCAGTTCGTGAATACATCTTTTGTGCTGACCAAAGCGGTAGGCGTTGCGTTAATCGGTATTGAGTTTAAGAGCATAGATGAGAATATCGAAAAAATGACAGGCACAACGCTTTTAAAGCGGTTATACGACATCATTCGCAAGGGCAAGGGCATTGTATCGAAAATCAAAGAATAAGCCCTTAGAAACGAATTAATACTTTATTTGTTACAACAGCCCCACATCGGGGCTTTTTTGTTTTAACACTTTTTAACACTTGTTGTTGATTTCGTGTTGAAATAACTATTAGGTTTGCAGAACAAAATAACACATCCCATGAAAATAACCTTAATCGAATCGCCGCTTGTTGGCGGCAGCAAAATTCAAATTATCGGCAAGCCCGACAAAGGTCGCCCGATACTATTTGCCACCTTCAGGTCGCAGCCACCTTTAGTGCCAAGCGAAATGGTCATGCGGCAAGCAAACATCGTTCTTTCTAATTTAATCACTTTTTACAAACAACACCCATGACATTCAAAGAGCTTTTAATCAAATTAAACGCTTGCGAAGAAGCAAGAGAATGGGCAGGAGATATGCCTATCGAAGAAATAGTTTCAACTTGCCGCCGAGGCGATTGGTTGCTTTGGCTTGCCGAAAAAGTTGATGTAGATTTACGCCTTCGCACGTTGGCGAAAGGGCATTGTGCAAACACAGTTAGGCACTTAATGACAGACGAGCGAAGCATAAAAGCTGTTGATGTGGCTATTGCGTTTGGTGAAGGTAAGGCTACACGTGAAGAGTTAGATGCTGCTGCTTATGCTGCTTATGCTGCTGCTGCTGCTGCTGCTGCTGCTGCTTATGCTGCTTATGCTGCTGTTGCTGCTGCTGCTGATGCTGCTTATGCTGCTGTTGCTGCTTCTGCTGTTGCTGCTGCTGCTGATGCTGCTTATGCTGCTGCTGCTGCTTATGCTGCTTATGATGCTGTTGCCGCCAACCGCCAACAAACCGTCGACATTTTCCGAGAGTATATCGGCGAAGCTTTAATCGAAAAAGTAAATCAATTACTAACCAAGTAAAACAAAACCCATGAAAACAACCCCAATCTTTGAAGCCTTAACGGCAATCATGTCGGACTGCGGTGCAATCGGCAAAAACAAGAAAAACCAGCAACAAGGCTACAACTTTAGAGGTATTGATGACCTTTACAATGCAATTCACCCATTGTTCGCAAAGCACGGTGTGTTCATCACCAGCGAAGTAATGGGGCGGCATCGTGAAGAACGCACAACAGCCAAAGGCGGTGTTTTGATTTACACCATTTTGACCGTGAAATTTACCTTCTACGCATCGGACGGCAGCTTTGTGTCCAGCGTTACCGAAGGCGAGGCAATGGATAGCGCAGACAAATCAACAAACAAAGCCATGAGTGCAGCGTTAAAATACTGCCTGATGCAGATGCTGTTGATACCTACCGAAGAACTAAAGGATGCAGATGCCAATACTTATGAGGTTGCGGCCAAACCAGTAGTGATTGATTTTCTAACCTTGCCCGATCCGCAGCAAGAACTGGTAAATACGCTATTCGACATTAGCCAGCAACTGCCTGACGTTAGCAAAGAAAAGGCCAACCCGTTTAACGATGCCGATTGCATCAATGTAAAATCTTGGGCGAAAGATGAGGCAACAGTGAAAAAAGCAATTGACATTTACACCAAACAATTAAAGTGATGCAAGATTTCAAAATCAGATGTAGTGCCATTGGTCAAATTATGGCCAATGGCAGGGGGAAAGACACGGCCGGGGCAACGTGCTATTCATATTTGCAAGATTGGATTGTCGAGCAGATATACGGGGTGCGCAAGCAGATTGACAGCCGACCAATGGAAAAGGGCCGACTGGTCGAAGATGAAGCCATTGAATTCGCCGGGCAGCACCTTAACTGGTTTATGCCTGAGAAGAACGAAACCTTTTTTGAGAATGAGTTTATAACCGGCACACCTGACGTTATTCACGGCAACACCGTTGTTGATATTAAATGCCCTTGGGATGTTTTCACTTTCCCAATGTGGGAACGCAACCCACCGAAAGGATATTGGTATCAATTGCAGGGCTACATGCACCTGTTGGGGCTTAAAAGGGCCCAGTTGGTTTACGTGCTAATGCCAACACCTGAAGAACTTGGCGGCATTCAGTTAGACCTGAGCAATATCCCAGCCAAATATCGGTTGAAGGTGTTTGACATTTACTATGATGAAGCCACCATAAATGCCATCTATGAACGGGTACAAATGTGCCGCAACATTATCGAAGTTGAACTTTTACCACAATTACAATGACAGAACGACAATTTGAACGCTATCTTTTGAAACAGGACAACGATAGCTTACTGAAGATTCGCACCGAAATCGACCGCATAATCAACAGCAGAAACGATGAATTCTTTAAGATGCATCTAAAAACCGAACACCAACGCTACGTCATAAAAGCCGCTGCCGATTACTGGGGGTTACCTTATGAGGCCGCATACAGCAAACGCAGATTCAGGGAGGTTAAACACTTCAAGCATGCCATGAGGTTTGCGATGCGCTGCGCTACATCAATGAGCCTGCAAGACATCGGCAAGATGCTGAACTGCGAGCATGCAACGGTTATGCACAGCATAAAGTTTGTGCAAGATTCTATACTGGCCGACCCACAATACTACATGCGCTGCATCGAATTTTGCGAGCATATAAAAATGGTCATGCAAGAATTGGAATTGAACAAAAATACACCTATCTTCACGTCAATAAATTACAATTAACACACACAAACCATGAGAAAAGAACAATTAGAACAGCTGGGCTTTGAGCAAATCAAGGACGGCAGTTGGGCGCAAATGATTCGGCCAACGTATTTAGATGTACCGATTATTGTACGTTCTTACCCCGACAAAGAAACGGCAACCGCTTCGATTGCCATTACCCAAAACGGGCAGAAGGGCGAACTGATAATCGGCACGTGCGCCAACCGGGCGGCAGACCTTAAGCATCTGCTATCTTGGCTGTCGATGGACGGGAAGGAAATCGGCCAGCACATCGTGTCAAAAGCAATTCAACGCAAGAAACTAATCAAAACCAAATAACCATGTTACAACTACAATTAATCGGCCGTATCGGCAAAGATGCTGAACTGGTCGGCAAAAACAAAGACATCACTACCTTTTCGGTAGCGGTCGGCAAAGGCGAAGAAACCCAATGGTTTCGCTGCACCCTTTTCGGCAAAGATGGCAAGCCTGCTGGGGTTGCTAAATTCTTAAGCAAAGGCACGCAAGTGTACATTAGCGGTCGGCCTGTGCTTGACATTTACAAAGACAAAGAAGGCAACGACAAGATCGGCAACGACATCAAGGTTTTAGTAAACCAAGTAGAACTGCTTGGTGGCATGCGTACCGAAACTGGCGGTGGCCGTTTACCTGAGATGCAAACCGATGGCGAGAACCTGCCATTCTAAAATAGTGTGTTAGGTGTGAAATTGCCCCGGCCGAAAGGTTGGGGCTTTTTCTTTTTCTGCCTAAGTGTTAAAAAGTGTTAACGCCGATTTTGGTATTGATATTCTTTTTACTATTGCAGTACACAAAAAACATTTACACCATGATCTACGCAAATCACCTTTACAACTTGGCAACCAGCAAGCCAAGAATCACCATGGCCGAAATCGAAGCCATGTGCCTTGAAAAAGCCAAGCAGGGCGAAATGTACTGCTGGGTTTTCAACCCGATTGCTGAAGATGACATTGAAAAGCTGCGAACCAACGGCTTTGAAATCGAAAAGCACAACAATTCAAGCTACCGAATTGATTGGGCGAAACCTACTAACCTTTAACCTTTAATACCTAAACACCATGAACACACAAAAATCACTAATCGAAATCGGCATTGCTTACAACCAAGACAAGATGCAAGTTATGATGGCAATGCAAATGAACGGCAAGGGGCTGGTTGACTTTGTTTCACGCTACCCCGACCACGTTGCCATTGTAGCCTTTGACTATGCGATTAAAAGCTACCCATATGGTGCTGACATCGAACGGCACGAACAAGGCATTAGAAACGGCACAACCGTTATCGGCCAAGATATGTGGCCACTATGCACACCTTCGGATGACGGTTACAGCCTTGAATTGTCAAGATTCGGTGGCGAACCGCAGCAGGACTTTGCATGGTATTCGTTTCTAAGCGACAGCGACTTTATGCTAATTTACAGCAGCAAAAAATGGAGCATCGGCTACCAAGAAGATGACCGCTGGCTGGCAATCGAAGGCATGACCAAAGAAGTGGTTGACAATGCCAATGCGATGCCGTTTCACGATGCTTTTGAGTACATGCTGAGGATGGTTTCGGCTATCAAAGTAGGTGCTGAATGGTGCGATATTTGAAAACAATTTGTATATTTGTGAAGGCATTAACACGCCCATGAAAGGTAAAAACAAAAATTAACCGAGCCGTTTGTTCGGGGGTTGCGTAGAAGATGAGGCCTGCCTTGGCCAAGTGTTAACTTCTTTTACCGCCCCCGACCAAATGGCTTCTTTATTAAAACCTATGCAAAATTTAAGCATTAATCCTGAACTGAAAGCGTTAATCCCACCATTAACAAGTGAGGAGTTTGCGCAACTTGAAGCCAACGTATGCCAAGAAGGTATTCGGGAGCCAATTATTACATGGCAAGGCACAATCGTAGATGGCCACAACCGATACGAACTGGCCCAAATGTATGACCTGCCGTTTAAGGTGAAGGAGATGGCCTTTGCTTCGATGGAGGACTGCAAAGAGTGGATGATTCGCAACCAATTCGGTAGGCGAAATTTGAGCAATTACCAAAGGTCGGTACTTGCTTTAGAACTTGAAAGCGTGTTTAAGGCCAAGGCCAAAGAAAACCAAATAAGAAAGCCTGAATCTGTTTTACAGAAATCTGTAGAACAAAAACCTATTGACACTCAAAAAGAACTGGCCAAGGTTGCTAATGTTTCGCATGACACCATCGCCAAGGTAAAGGTTATTGAAGCCAAAGCACCTGAAGAGGTAAAGGCCAAACTTTCAACAGGGGAGGTAAGCATTAACCAAGTTTACCAAGATATTAAGAAGGAGGAGAAAAAAGCCGAACTTGAAAAGAAAAAAGAAGAGTATTCGGAAAGAATAACTACAAAGTCAAACAATGATTTCAAGGTAGATATTTTCAATACAAATGAAAAATTTAGGGTTATTTATGCCGACCCAGCATGGAGCTATAATGATAAGCAAGACACCCCGCAATTGGGCGGTGCGGCGAAGCACTATCAAACCATGAGTGTTGAGCAAATTTGCCAATTGCCTGTAAAACAAATTGCAGAAAAAGACAGCGTTTTGTTTTTGTGGGTTACATCGCCTTTGTTGGAAGATTCTTTTAGAGTGATAAATGAATGGGGGTTTAAATACAAAACTTCATTCATTTGGGATAAAGTAAAACATAACATGGGGCACTATAATTCTGTAAGGCATGAGATACTTTTAATTGCGACAAAGGGTAGCTGCGTGCCCGATAACAAGAGGCTTTATGACAGCGTTCAGGCAATCGAAAGGAATGACAACCACAGCGAAAAGCCTATTGAATTTTTAAACATTATTGATGACCTGTATAATTACGGGAACAAACTTGAAATGTTTTGTAGAAACATCAAAAAAAGCAACTGGTATGGATGGGGAAATGAATTATAAAGAATACTATAATTCATCCCTTCAAAAGGGGCTTGAATTTCAGGACTTTGTTGCTATTGCTTTATTGAAAGAAATAGGCATACCGCTAACATCTTTGTCAAGCAAAAAATTTCAATTCTCTGTAGGTGAAAATCTACAGGGGATTGAGATAAAATTTGATGATAAATTCTTTGATACAGGGAACATATACATTGAGGTTAAAGAAAAAAGCAACCCTATAAATTTAAATTATGTCGATTCGGGCATTTATAGAAATGACAACACTTGGCTTTATTTAATTGGCAACTATTCAACGATGTTTATTTTTGGAAAAAAACATTTGCAACTAATGTATGAATCCCAAAAGTATAGAGAGGTTGAAAACAGTACCAAAACTTCTATTGGGTTTCTTGTGCCCGTATCCGATGCAACTAAATATTCACTTAAAAAAATCAATTTATGAAACAACTACCTTGGTTTAAATTTAGCCCAGCCGACTGGATGATGGGCAGAATATCCCGGCAATCTTGCGAGGTGCAAGTGGCATTTTTAAGGCTATGCTGCATCTACTGGAATGCCGAATGCGTTATGACGTATGAGCACGCCGAACTTGAAGCCGATGGCTACCTTGAAAAGCTAATTGCCTTGAAGATGGTTGAGGTTTACGATGATGGCATTGGCATCAAATTTCTTGATATTCAGTTCAGTGAAGGCCAGCAAAAGCGTGAAAAAATGTCCAACGCTGGTAAGGCGTCTGCTGAACGTAGGCTGAACACAAGTTCAACGAATGTTCAACATACGTTCAACGAATGTTCAATAGAGAAGAGAAGAGAAGAGAAGAGTAGAATAAGAGAAGATAAGAAAGAGAATGTAAGCGCATACACCCGTGAAGATTTTTGTAATGATTTGCTTGGTGATTTCAAAACCGATGAAAACCTTCGTGAAGTAACGATGATGTGGCTTAAGCGAAAAAAGGTCATAACCAAGCAAAGTATGCTGATTTCAAAAAAAGAAATTGCCGGGCATACGCCAGCCGAAATGTACACGGCAATAATGTCGGCAGCCGAAAAGAATTGGGCGCAGCTATACGGCAGAAAAGATAAGCAAAGCAAAGGCACATCAACAAGTTTGCCAGCTGGTAAGCCTTGGCTGGATCCGGCAACGATAGCCGCAGCAGAACGAAGCGCAAAGCGTTTAGAAGCCTTGGCCAACCCTTCACCTGATATGCCGTTTTAATTTTTTATACCTTAGCAGAATGAAAACCTACACACTAACCGAAACAACCCTTGACCGCCGGGCCATCGAACTGGCCAGCATCGTATTTCGCCCCAACAAAATGGTTTTGACAAAAGAACGTGCCGCCGCCGTGCGAAAACTTTGCACCGCATTCGACACCAACAAATCGTTTTTCTTGACTGGTGATACTGGCACAGGCAAAACAATTTACACACGGTTGTTCTTAGCTGCCCAACCCGAAAAGCAATTTACCTTCTACAACATGCGGCATCTGTTTCGTGAGTATGCGGCCATGAAAAACCCTGATGAATTTATATTATCCTTCATCCACAAAACGAAGTACGGGCATTTGATTTTAGACGATGTCGGGGCTGATGAAGCGGTCGGGGCGTTTGGGCGGCAGAACACGATCCTGTACGATATTATCGAAAGCCGAATGGATAGCAAGTTCATTACTGGCATTATTTCAAACAACACCCTGTCCCAAATTTTGGCACGATTCGGGACGGACGGCCAGCCCGATGCACGGTTAATGTCACGCTTCAAAAAGTGGGAAACGATTATCATGCCAGGTGATGACCTTCGGGGTGAGGTCGAAGTGATGCCGCTTTCTGAATGGCCCAAGGTTGTTTTGCCAGCCGAACCCGAAGAACAAGGCGTGCCATGCCCTGACCATTTACGTGCTGAGATTTACGAAAAGTTGGGCATCATTGCCAATCGGGTAGTTGAAGGACCGCCCAGCAAAGCCGACGAAATGCGCAACGCTTTTTGGGGCAAATACACACCGCCACAATGAACATAACCGAAATCGAAGCCTACTGGAAAGGTATTGACCTGACCAAGCCGCAACCCGAAATCAACATAGGCGGCGAACGCATCAACGACCTTAGCATGTTTACCAAATCGCATATCGCAATACTCAAATACAACGCTGGCAAAAGGGCATATCTGCCATATTACGAAAGGCTATATCGGGTTACACTTGCACACATGAAAGTTAAGACCTAACTTTGCCATATGCCCAAAGTCGGTGAACATCTTTTGCAATTGGCCTGTGTGCGCTTTTTCAGGCAGTACTACCCTGACCTGTATCGAAACCTATGGCACACGAACGGCAGGGCAATCAACGCATCAAACGGGGCCGTGCTGAAAGGCATGGGTGTAGTCGCTGGGGTGTCCGACCTTTTGTTTTTCTACAAAGGCACGTTACACGGCATCGAACTGAAGATGGGCAACGGCCGGCAAAGTGATGAACAAAAAGAATTTGAAAAGATGCTAAAGGCTAACGGGGGGCGGTACTACATCGTGCGTACCCTTGACAGCTTCGCAAATTTAATTAACGAAATTGTGAAAAATGGTTAAGAACACGTTTATTGAAATAGTATCGCCGTTCACAATGACCAGCGTTGAACGAATGGGTGCTTTGTATGATTCCCTTGAGTACATAAGGGCAAACAACATTCAGGGCGATTTCGTAGAATGTGGCGTTTGGAAAGGTGGCAACATTTTGGGAATCATGGAATACCTTGCATTTCACAAAATGACCGACCGAAAGGTATTTTTGTACGATACCTTTAAGGGCATGACACCGCCTGAAGATATTGACAAAGACCTAAACGGCAGAAAGGCAGAAAGCATACTTGAAGACGTTATGTGCATTTCCCCAATTGATGAGGTTAGGGAAACGATAAGCCGTTCAAGTTTTCCAATGGCAAACGTAATTTTTGTTCAGGGCGATGTTTGCGTTACCCTTAATGGTGCAAAGTACATACACGAAAGCAACTTGGCATTACTTCGGCTTGATACGGATTGGTATGCGTCAACCAAAAAAGAAATGGAGGTACTTTACCCTAAATTGAACTTTGGCGGAGTTTTGATTGTTGATGACTACGGGCATTGGAAAGGTTCAAAAACTGCGGTTGATGAATACTTTGAAGGGCAAGGCATATCGCCAAAAATTGAACAAATTGACTATACTGGAATCAAAATCATAAAAAATGGTTAAACTTGTAAAAATCGGTTCGGTCAAGGGAAATAGCCGTAACCCAAGATTTATACGGGATGAGAAATTTAAAAAGCTGGTGGCGTCGCTTGTGGAGTTTCCTGAGATGGCTCATCTTCGTCCTTTAGTGGTCGATGAAAACATGACCGTACTTGGCGGCAATATGCGGCTAAAGGCGATGCAAGAACTGAAATGGAAGGAGGTTCCCATTGTAGTTGCCGAAGGTTTGACAGACGCACAAAAAGATGAATTTGTTATCAAAGACAATGTGGGGTTTGGCGATTGGAACTGGGAGCAGTTGGCCAACGAATGGGATGCTGAAGAACTGACAAGGTGGGGCTTGGAGATACCGGGATTTGATGCTGAACTGCCCAACGATGAAGATGAAGAACAGGACGCTAACAGCCTGATAGTCGAGGCCGATATGATAACCTTGGAAGACCTTTTCGATGAACTGAAAGGGCGAGGGTTTAATGTTTCAATGAAGTAACATGGCAAACAACAAAACCGACATTAGAAAAAAACTGCTACTGGAGGCCCTTGAAAAGTCGCTTGGCATCGTTACAACGGCATGCAAGGCGGCAGGCATTTCAAGGGATGCACACTACGAATGGTTGAAGAACGATGAAGAATACAAGCGGCAAGTAAACGAAATAAGCGAAATTCAACTTGACTTTGTCGAAAACAAGCTAATTGACCGCATTAACAAGGGGGACACTACCGCCATAATCTTCTACCTGAACAGCAAAGGTAAGGCAAGGGGGTATAACAGGCAGCACGAAGAAAAGCGTGAGAACGTGAAATGGCCGAGTAACTTTACTTTCAACATCGTGAAAAACGATGAAGAAGTATAATCTTAATCCGAAGCAGCATCAAACATTAACCGCCAGCGAAACCCAACGGCTGTATGCTTATGTCGGGGGGATTCGGTCAGGCAAGACCATAACGGGGGCACATTGGGCATTGCACAACATCATTCACCAGCCCGAGATAAAGGGCGGCATCTTCAGCAATACGGTCAGCCAGTTAAACACGGCAACCTTATCCGAATTCATCGGGGTACTTGAAGCGTATGGCCTTTACAAGGGCGAACATTACGTGGCCAATAAAGACCCTGAACGCTACTTCGGTTATAAGTCAAAGTTTGAAAAGCACAACGGCGTTTGGTCATTTATGAACGGGGCACAGGTGATCACCTTCAGCATCGAAACAATGATTCGTGGTATTGAACTTGGTTGGTGCTGGGGTGATGAAGTGCAAGACGCTGCCATTGATAGCCTGAATATCGTCATGGGCCGTATGTCGGGGGCGAAGTTTCCCCGAACGCTTTGGACAATGACCCCACCAATGGACAACCCTGACATCGATGAACTGATATGGGGCGAGAAGCAGATTGCCCACACAATAGGCACAACGTATGACAACAGTGCGAACCTGCCCGAAGGCTACATCGAACAGTTAGAGAAGACATACGACAGCCTGACCTTTAAACGTGAAGTGTTGGCAAATCGGGTTACTATGTCGGGGCTTAACTGGCTGTATTCGTTTGACCGGCAAAAGCACGTTGGGGGTAAGGCAACCTACGACACCAGTATGCCTGTTTACGTCAGCATTGACTTTAACAATAACCCGTTTACGGCTATCTTGGCGCATCGGGGCAGACACCAAGACGGCAAACAATTCATTCACTACTTCGATGAAATAACGCTGACCGCAGACCATATTCAAGGTAAGACCTTTATTGAAGCTATGGTTGAAGAAATCTTTAGGCGAACTCCAGCACAGGTGCAGAACAGGTTGTACTTTGTAACGGGGGATGCTTCAGGTAGGCAGCAGTCGGTCATTGCCAAGGTAGGGCAAAATATGTGGTCGGAGATTGTCGACAGGATGCGAATCAGCACCAACAACCTTCTTGTGCCAAGGTCTAACCCGCCCCATCAAGAATCACGGCGGCTGTGCAATAGCATCTTCAGCAACTACGATGAAATACTGATTAACCCCAAGTGCAAGGTGCTGATAAGGGACTGCGAATTTGTTAAGGCGTTACCCGACGGCGGCGTTGATAAAGGCAGCAGGGCGAAGGTTGATAAACGTGCCGATGCCTTGGACTGCTTGCGATATGATTTGCACGCCAACAACAAGCAGTTTATTTTCAGGTAGTAGCCCAGTCGGGGGTCGAACCCGAAACTCCCGAGAAAAATCGGGGTGTTACCAGTTACACTACCGGGCTGTTTTCAAAACTAATAAAAACCTTTCACTTTCAAACCGATTGCATAAATTAGTGTTATGGCAGAATACAAAGGATGCAACATCGGGCCCTCTGACCGCAAGGGCAAAAAGTACAAAGCACAATGCGGCGATAACCCGCCCGTTCATTTCGGTGCAAGCGGATATCGAATCAAACCCGGCACATCAGCTGGTGATAGCTACTGCGCAAGGTCACAAGGTATCGAAGGTAGCGGCAAAGGTAGTGCGAATTACTGGGCCCGTGAACTTTGGTCATGCCGTGGCAACAAATCGGTTAGCGACAAACCATTCTTTGGCAAAATAAAACTATAACCATGCAAGATCACGTTAACCAACTACTTGAAGTAAACGACCTATGGCCCGGCGATATTGTCTTCGCCAAGATTGACCCCGAAAGCCCAGCCATCGTAGTTACCATTTGCTATGACGGCAGCGATAAGTTGAAGTACGGCGTTAAGCACGTTGACGGGGTGGATTCTTACTACCGATACGAACTTTTAAGCGAAGTTGAAGCCGAAATCAAACGCATCACGGGTAAATGACTACCAAGGACTACATCGCAAAGCTGAACAAGGCTGAACGGGCAATCAACGGCAAGCGGTTTGTCGGTTTGTCTTCAAGCATTGGCCGTAAGCAGTTTAAAAGGGTGTTTGCCGAAGGGCTGGATTCAAATGGCGCACCTATCAAACCCGAATATTCAACCAAGCCGATAAGCATAGGGCGCAACCAAACGCCTGACAAATCAACGGCAAAGTTTTACGAAGGTGGCTACAAAGAATTCAAACGTGAATTAGGCAGGGGCAAGATGGTATTATTTCGCCTATTCAGCCAAATGTATCTGCAATCCATCGTAAACCCCGAACTGCGAATTAGCGACACAGGGTTTGTTATAGCGACAGGGATGACGTACAACGCTGGCAACCCAAAAGGAAAAGTTGATGCGCTTTTAGACAAATATGGTGATGCTTTCAAGTTTTCGGACGCCGAACGCAAAGAATTCACCGACAGGGCCGAGCAAATTGTTGTAGATTTGTTCAAATGATTTCAGACATTCTATCTTATTTGAACGCACGACTGCCCAACATTTCGGCAGTTGCAAGGCCATTGTGCCAGTTAGTTGAAGAAACGGGCAAGGACGGCAACCTGCGCACCTTCCCAGTTGTGTATGACGGCAAAGGCAACCTTGACTACATTACACGATTCGACTGGCGGACAGGTATGTCCTTTTGGCTAAAAAACGGGGCAGAAGACATTGAACTGCTGGATCGGGTAAGGGCAAATAAAGAAAGGGTACAAATTACTATCCCCTTGAAGTTTCACTGGATTGGTACCCGAAGCACATGGCAGAACGATACGCAGTATTTAGAACAATACATATTGCTGGCGCTGCAAAAGGCTATCACGGTGGACAACATCCCAAGCCTACGGGCAACGCTTGGCCTTGACCGAATCAAAACGGTTGTTACCAATCGGGAGTACGGTGCTGAAACGCTGGACGGGGTGTTTGACAATATCGACCTTCGGTTGCCGCTTGACATGGCCGCTGCGATGCTGGAGGTGGATTTAACCATTACTGGCGATTTGAACTGCATTGTAGGTGCATCTTGTCCTACCATTGCCGACCTTCTACTGCTTGAAAGCGGTGATTTTATACTAACAGAAACAAACGACTTTATCGAAATCTAATGGCGAATCAAAAGGTAACAC